>Ga0073899_10004518_pt1 | contig 12179 bp, 3 predicted proteins | sample KloWWTmetaKNB5Ph_FD_88975 | JGI IMG/M metagenome (GOLD analysis project Ga0073899, IMG submission 88975) | Active sludge microbial communities from Klosterneuburg, Austria, studying microevolution and ecology of nitrifiers - Klosterneuburg... | ecosystem: Engineered > WWTP > Aerobic digester >... | reverse complement strand
GTGCTGAGCAGGTTGATCGCCGGGGCCGGCACGGCGAGCTGGGTGGCCAGCGCGCGGGTGAGGCCGATCGCGTCGCGGTAGTGTGGATCGCGGCCGAGGATCTGGCCGAGCAGCTGCAGCGCGGCCTCGGCGTCCTCGGCGGTGCCGGTGTTGCCGGCCTTGACCGCGGCGTCACGGGCCTCGGCCATCAGCGTGTGCACCGATACGGCCTTCTGCTTCGGCGCGGCCTGTTCGCGCTGGGTGCCGCTCGACAGGCGACCGAGGCCCATGTCGGCGGGGGCGAGGCCGGGCATCGCCCGCAGCGCGGCGCGATAGGCCCGCTGGGCCTCGTTGAGGGCGCCGGCGTGCTCGAGCAGCTCGGCGCTCTCGAGGTAGAAGATGGCGCGCTCGCTGTCGGACTGGGCGCGCACGGCCCGGGCGCCGACGGCGTCGGTCATGGCGAGCGGGGAGTTTGGGTCGGAGAGCAGGCCCTCGAGCAGGCGGACGGCGTAGGGGTTGCCGGGGTCCTCGCGGAGGGCGCCGAGGATCGCGTTGGCGGCGAACTCGCGGTCCTCGGGGGCCTCGGACTGGAGCAGGACCTCGGCGGACTCGACGAGCAGGGTGGCCTTGTAGTGGGTGTCCTCGGAGGCGCGGGCGAGGCGGAGGCGCAGGCCGGGCAGGGTGCTGCGGTCGCCGAGCTTGCGCAGGAGGTTCTTGTACTCGCGCAGGATCATCGGGTCGTCGGCGCCCGCGGCGGCGGCGGCCTCGTAGCTGCGGCGGGCGGCCTCGAGGTCACCTGTCCCGAGGTACAGGCGCCCGATCTGGACCAGCAGGGGCGCCTTGAGGGCGGCCGCGCAGTGCAGGAGCTGATCCTCGAGCAGGCGGATCAGGTTGTGGATGTCGTGGTTTTGGACCAGCAGACGGCGGCTGCGCTCGAAGGCGAGGCCGTGGTCGGGCTGGACGGCGAGCGCGGCGCGGTAGTGCTGGAGGGCGCGGTCCTCGTCCGGGAGCGGGCTGCTCTCGCTCTGGCGGGCGAGGGCCTCGGCGATCAGGCCGAGGCGGTAGTGGAAGTCGGCGAGCAGGGCGGGGCTGTGCGGCGGGTCCTGGGCGCGCAGGAGGTCGTAGGCGTCGCGGATCTTGCCGGTGGCGCTCAGCAGCTGGAGCAGGATCTCGCGCGCGGGCACGAGGTCCGGGTTTAGCCGGTAGCTGCGCCACAGGTACTCGATCGCCCGGTCCATGTCGCCGAGCTCCTCGAAGCAGATGCGGCCGGCCTTGAGCGCGAGCACGGCGGGGTCGCTGGTGGTGTCGACCTCGGGCTCGTGCAGGCGCAGCAGCGCCTCGAGGTCGCCGCCGTCGCGGTAGAGGCGGGCCAGCGCCCGGAGGGCTGGGGTGTAGCCGGGGCTCAGCTTGAGCGCGCGCTCGTAGGACTCGCGGGCGGCCGTGCGCTGCTTGAGGCGGGCCTCGTGGGCCTCGCCGAGCTCGACCAGGATGGCGGTGCGGGCGATGTCCTCGTCGAGGCGCTCGACGAGCATCTGCAGGGTCTGGATCAGGACGGTCGGGCGCTTGTGGGTGCGGCACAGCGCGGCGAGCTGGAACAGCGACAGGACGTCGTCCTGATCGATCTGGGCGATCTCTTGCAGGGTCTCGATCGCCAGCTCGAGGTCGTGCAGCTCTTGCTCGGCGATGGTGGCGACGCGGCGCAGGGCGGCGAGGCGATCGGGGCTGTCGGTGGTCTCGCGGGCCTGACGCTGGAGGGTCGCGGCGGCCTGCGACCAGCGGCGCATCTGTTCGTAGACGCTGCCGAGGGCGCGCAGGCAGGCGGTGTTCCTCGGGTCCTCGGCGACCGCGAGCTCGTAGACCTCGGCGGCGCGCGAGAGGTCGTGCTCGAGGCGCTCGTGGACGAAGCCGAGGCGCAGCAAGATGGTGGCGCGCTCGGCCCCGTGGGAGCGGGTGTGGGCCCATTCGCTGAGGTGGGCGATCAGGGCGGGGGTGTCGTCGATGACCCGCAGCACGCTGGCGAGGGCCTGCCACACCCAGCGCTGCTCGGGGAGGTAGCGACGGACGAAGCGGAGGTCCGACTCGAGCACGCGGTAGGCCTCGCGCTCGTCCTCGGGGAGCTCGTCGGCGGCGCGCTCGTCCTCGGCGGCGAGGCGGCGCAGGGTGCCGTCGTCGTCGAGGGCGCTCTGGCGCGAGGCCAGCGGCGAGGCCTCCCAGCGCAGGCGAGCGATCTGCTCGCGCAGGCTGGCCTGCTCGCGCGGGTCGTCCTTGAAGGCGGTGAGGCGCACCAGGACGTCGATGCTGCGGAGGCCGGGGATGCCGAGCTCGCGGGTGCCTCGCGGGTCGCGGGTGTTGAAGTTGCTGACGAGGGCGTCGAGCAGGCCGCGGGCGGTGGGGTCGTTGCCGTGGGCGCTCAGCCAGGTGCGAATGTCCACGAGGAGCTCGCGCGGGATCTCGTCGTCGCCGACGGCGAGCACCGCGAGCTGCAGGGCGGCGGCGGCGCTGACCAGATCCGGGGCGAGGCCGGCGAGGCGGCGGTAGAGGCCGGGGAGCTCGGGGTGGCTGTCACCGGCGGCCCCGCGCAGCGCGCTGATCAGGCGGTGCAAGGCGGTGACGCTGGTCGGATCGCTGGCGACGGCGAGCTCGAGCTGGCGCCGGCGATCGTCGGGATCGGGGAGGAGGCCGGCGAGGTCGAGCTGGCGGACGGCGCGCAGGCGCGGGAGGTCGAGGCTGGCGATGTGCTGCTCGAGCAGCGGGCGCAGGGCCTCGCGCTGGCCGCCGCGGAGCATCGACTCGAGCACGAGGGTCACGGCGATCGGGTGGTCGGGGACGAGCTCGAGGGCGGCGCGGTAGCTGGCGAGGGCGCGATCGATGTCGGCGCCGTACTGCTCGCTGCGCTGGCCGTGCTCGATCCACGCGGCGGCGCGGAGGGCCGCGGGCTGGGCCGGGTCGGCGGCCTCCTGGGCGAGCTGATCGAGGTCGTCGGCGAGGCTGTGGCCCGGGAGCGCGGGAGAGAGCGCGGCGGTGCGCGCGGCGCAGGCGCGGGCGGCCGGGCTGCCCGCGGCGAGCAGGCGCTCGCCGGGGTCGCGGCGGCCGAGCTGCTGCAGGTGGATGCGACCTGCCTCTCCGGACATGGCTGAAGAGACAGCTGGCTCCTCGCCGCGGGCGGCCGCGTCGACGAGCGCGTCGGCGAAGTGGCGCCAGCGCTCCGGGGTGTGCAGCGGCGGGAGGGCGAGGGCGGCGGGGTCGAGGTCGAACTCGAGGGGGAACAGCGGGTCGGGGAGGTCGAGCAGGGTCGGCGTGGGGGCCGGCGGCGGCGGGACGTCGGGCGGGGTGGTGACGAGGTCGAGGGGGCGGCCGGCCTCGTCGATGGGCGGCGAGGCGGGGACGGGGCCCCGGTTCAGGGCGACGTCGCCGACGATGGGCGGCGCGGGGAGCCTGGGCGCGTCGCTGGTCATGCGGGGAGCTCCTCGACGTCGGTGAGGTCGAGCTCGAGCTCGACGTGGTAGCCGAGCGCGCGGCGGAGGACGAGGTGCTCCTCGGAGACGAGGTAGGCGACCAGGCCGGCGGCGCGGCGGGTGCTGAGGGTGGGGAAGCGGCTGCGGTCGAGGAGTGCGACGCGGGGGTCGCCGCAGGCGATGACGCCGGCGCGGTCCTCGGCGGTGCGCAGGAGGTCGCGCAGGAGCTGCATCGAGAAGCTGGGGAGGGTGCGGCTGAGGGTCTCGCCGTCCTCGCCGAAGTCGACGGTGCCGCCGGCGAGGGCCTCGATGATGGCGTCGGAGGTCTCCTGGTCGATCGGGAGGATCGGGTCGAGCTCGACGCCGGCGCAGGAGGCGAGGCCGTGGAGCAGGCCCATGATCTGCTCGTTGTTCATGGTGCGGTGGAGGTGGTCGCCGCCGGTGGCGAGGCGCAGGAGGGCGCGGCCGATCGCGTCGCGGGCGGGCGGTGAGGCCGGGGCGGCGTTGATCTTGCGGCCGATCAGCAGCACCGGGGCGACGCCGACGTGGGCGACCACGGAGCCCTCGTCGCCCTGATTGAGGAACAGCAGCGGCTCGGGGAGGCCGAGGGTGCGGGCGATCGCCTTGGTGACGGTGCCGACCGAGCTGGTCGGCGGCAGGCTGTGCCGCTGTGACAGGTTGACGGGCGGCGGCGGGGCGCCGGGGATCGCGGTGAGCTCGTGGACGCCGTGGCGCAGCACGCCGAGCGCGGCGCCGGTCGCGACCTCGTCGGCGGCGAAGAAGGGCGCGGGCTTCTCGGGCGCGCCTGGCAGCGGCCAGGGCTCGGGCTTGACGGTGTCGCAGCGGCGGTTCGCGGGGACGAGGTCGGGGTCGACGGCCTCGAGGATCGCCGCGCACACGTAGACGCCGCCGGGCTCCTCGGCGGCGTGGAACAGGCGCAGGAGGCCGAGGACGGGCTGCGGGTCGAGCGGGTCGGCGGTCGACTCACCGGTCGAGCTGAGGCCGCGCTCGCGGAGGATGGTGCGCTGGGCGGCGATGCCGGCGTGCAGGGCGACGCGGCCCTCGTCGGGGCGGCCGAGCTCGATCAGCAGGTCGTGGAGATCGAGGATGACATCGGTGCTGGCGGGGCGCAGCTTGAGCAGCTCGCGCAGCAGGCCGGCCGCGCGCTCGGGCAGGCCGAGCGGGCCGCGGTTGAGCTCGGCGAGGGCCCGCAGGCTGCGCACGCGCTCGTCGACGTCGCCCTGGCGGCTCAGCAGCTGGAGGACCTCGACGCGCTGCTCGAGGGTGCCGAGCGCCGAGGCGATGCGGTCGGCGGCGATGAGCGAGCGGTGCGGGTGAAAGCCGCCGCGGCTGGCCGCGAGGTAGTGCGCGAAGGCGGCCTCCGGGGCGCCGCTGCGCTCCTGCGCGTCGGCGGCGAAGAACTGCAGCATCGCCTTGCGCTCGGGCGCGGGCTCGAGGGCGGCGGCGGCGAGCACGTGGCCGACGGCGTCGCTCCAGCGGCCGAGGCGGGCGTGCAGGTGGGCGAGGTCGACGAGCACGCCGATGTCGCGGGGATGTGAGGCGAGGCCGCGCTCGAGCAGGGCGGCCGCTGGCGCAGGGCCGTCGCTGTCGACGGCGAGGCGGGCCAGGGCGCGGAGCTCGGTGGGGTTGAGGCGATCGGCGGCCTGCAGGGCGACGCGGCGGCGCTCGAGGATCGCCTGCAGGGGGATCGCGCCGTCGCGGCCGTGGGCCTCGCGGACGCGCCACAGCGCCGAGAAGGCGAGCGGCTGCTCGGGGGCGAGGTCGAGGGCGCGGGCGAGGGCGGCCCAGGCGCGGGCGGGGTCGCTGGCCCGTAGCGCGAGCAGGCCGGCGCGGCACAGGTGCGGGTAGGCGAGGTCGGGCTCGCGGAGGGCCTCGGCGAGCTGGACGAGGGCGTCGGCCGCGAGGGCGAGGGCCTCGGGCGCGGCGCCTGCGACCTGCTCGAGAAGACATGTCCTTAAGTACAGGGCGGGGAGGTACGCCGGGCAGGCGACGAGGGCGGCGTCGAGGCGGGCGCGGGCGTCCGGGACGTCGCCCGCGCGCAGCAGCAGGTCGGCGGCGCGGGTGAGGAAGACGGCCCTGTCGGCGCTGTCGGTGGCGGCGTCGGCGAGCGCGAGGAGGTCGTTGGCGGCGGCGCGACAGGCCGCGGGGGCGGCCTTCTCGGCGGCGATGCGGGCGCGGGCGCGCAGGGCCGGGGCGTGCGCGCGGTCCTGATCGAGGATCACGGCGAGGATGCGCTCGGCCTCGGAGAGCTCGCCGGCCTGCTCGAAGGCGCGCGCGGCCCGGTAGCGCAGGCTCTGCACGGCGGGGTGGGCCGCGGCGGCGGTCGACGGGGGCGGCGCGGCGGGTGCCGGGCCGACGCTGCTGTTGCCGCTCGGTACTTGCAGGGCGGCGGGGCTGCGCAGCTTGGCCGGGAGCGAGCTGTCGAGGAGGGCGGCGGCGGCGAGCAGGGCCGGGGCGGCGAGGCCAGGTCGGTGGGTGAAGCGAGCGGCCCGGGCGACGCGGATCTGGTTGCTGAGGTCCTGCGGGCGCGCGAGGGCGGCGGCCTGGAGATACGGGAGGGCTGCGGTCGGCGAGGTGCTGAGCTCGGCGAGGCGCAGCGCGAAGCCCTGACGGTTGCCGGCGCCGCGCTCGTCGCCGAGTCCGCCGCGCGCGGCGGCGCGGATCAGGGTGGCGTCGCCGGTGGCCTCGGCGAGGGCGAGGTGCAGCGAGTGACCGCCGCCGAGCTGCGGCCACAGGGCGAGCGCGCGGCGCAGCTCGGCGACTGCGAGCCGCGGGTCGGCGCGCAGCAGGCCGGCGCGATAGACCAGCAGCGCGCGGGTGCGGTGGCCGCGGGCGACGCCGAAGTGCTGCTGCAGATAACGCAGGTGCTGCTCGGGCTGGCCGGTGGCGCTGGCCAGGCGCGCGCCGAGCTGCAGGGTCGAGAGGTGCTCGGGCGAGGCCTCGAGGATCGGGTCGACCTCGGCGAGCGCGGCCGCGGGATCGTCGAGCGCGAGCAGAAGGAGGGCGATCTCGAGGCGCAGGCTCAGGCGCTGGTCGGGGTCGGGCGCCTGCTCGAGGCGCAGGCGCAGCAGCTCGACCAGGCCGCGGGTGTCGCTGCGATCGCGGAGGATCCGCTCGAGCAGGGCCATGCTCGGCTGGTGGTCCTCGACGGTCTCGAGCGCCTGACGCAGGCACTCCTCGGCGTGGGCGGCGTCGCCGAGCTCGAGCGAGAGCTCGGCGGAGCGGTAGAGCAGCTTGGTCTGCCGCCGCGGGCTGATCGTCAGCTTGATCTCCTGCTCGGTGACCTGCAGCAGCTCCTTGGCGCGGTTGGCCTTGGCGAGCAGGCGGGCGAGCAGCTGGATCGAGGGGGTGTGCTCGGGGAAGTCCTTGAGCAGGCTGACGAGGGCCTTGATCGCCGCGCCGGCGTCGCCTTGCTGGGCGTGCAGGCGGGCGAGGATCGACAGCAGGAACACGCGGCGCTGGCCGTCGGCGCCGCGCGAGAGCTCGCCCTGGTAGAGCTCGCGCAGGCCGTCGATGCGGCCGAGCTGGTGCTGCACGCGCTCGAGGCGGTCGAGGGCGGGGCGGAAGCTCGGGCAGGTGAGGACCGCTTCCTCGTAGATCTGGCGGGCGCCCTCGAGCTCGCCGAGCTTCTCCTCGAGCACGTGACCGGCGCGCAGCTGGGCCTGGGCCTTCTCCTCGGGGCTGAGGCCGGCGTCGTCGGCGGTCGCGACCTGGAGCTTGAGCAGCTCGAGCAGCTGCGCCCAGGCGTCATTGGCGATCAGGTAGCGGCCGGCGTCCTCGAGCGCGGGGATGTGGCCGGGGAACAGCTTGAGCGCCTTGCGCATCGCCCCGAGGCCTTCGGTGACGCGGTCGAGGCGGATCATCGCCAGCTTGCCGAGGCGATAGAACAGCTCGGCCTGGATCGCCGGGTCCTCGCTGCCGATCGCCTTGAGCTGGCCGGCGCAGGCCTCGACGGCGACGTCGTAGCGCGCCGTCGCCATGCTCAGGTCCTCGAGGTTGCGCCACAGGCTGACGTTGCCGGGCTGGGTCTTGGCGGCGGCGTGCAGCAGGCTGACCGCGGCCCCGCGCTCGCGGAGCTCGCGGAGCACCAGGCTGGCGCGGGTCAGGGGCATGGCGCGCAGCTCGGGCGGGCGGGCGTCGGCTTCGAACTCGAGCGCGCGCAGCATCAACTCCGCGTTGCCGGCGGCCTCGGCGAGGCGAAACAGGTCCTGCAGCAGGCTGAGGTTGCCGCGCTGCTCCTCGACGGCGCAGAGCATCAGCTCGCAGGCGAGGTTCAGGTCGCCGCCCTGGCGGGCCTCGAGCAGGGCGAGGTCGCGGGCGACGGCCGAGACGGCGCTGACGTCGTGGAGGACCTCGAGCTGGGCCTCGAGGTTGGCGATCAGCGAGAAGATGTTGCCCTGGCTGAGGGCGACGGCCTCGACCGAGCGCAGGACGGCGAGGTCGCGCGGTGTGGCCTTGAGGGCGGCCTGGTAGCATTGCAGCGCGGCGGAGCGGTCGCCGAAGTGGGCCTCGACCAGCTGGCCGCGCTCGCGGTAGAGGGCCGCGGCCTCGCGCGGGTGCCGGGTCGCGCGGATCTCCTGGTCCAGGTAGCGGACGGAATTGCGGATGTCGCCGCGGCGCAGGAAGATGCGATAGAGCAGGCGCATCGCCGGCCGCAGGTCCGGCACCAGCTCGATCGCGTGGGTCAGCAGCCGCTGGGCCTCACCGTCCTCGCCGCGGGCGACGCACCAGCGGGCGCAGGTCACGGCGACCACGGCCCGCAGCTGTGGCTCGGTCACCGGCGTCCGGGACAGCACCTGCAGCATCTCCAGCAGGGGCATTTCTTCGGCCGCCGACATCCGTGTCGCGCAGTCTACACCGGCCCGCGAGGGCTCGAAACTCTAGGAAAAGGCGTGCAAATAGTCCTGGACCGTGTAGGTATAAGGGTCATACCCCGCGTGCGCGCGACGGGTGGCCAGGAGCTGGAGGATCAGCTCCAGGGTCTCGAAGCGGGTGGTCAGGCTGTAGAACTCGTCGACGGAGACGGGCGCGAGCTCGGCGAGGCGGGCCCCGATCCAGGCGGCGTCGTCGGTGCCGTCGTCGTGCGGGGGTGGGAGCGGTTCGGCGCCGGCCTCGACTGGCTCGGGGGGATCCGGTGGTGGCTCGTCGGGATCGGCGGCGCGGCGGGGGTTCGGCGGCGGGCGGACCTCGGTCTGCAGGTGGATCGCGGGGTCGAGCGGGAGGCCGGCGGGGGTCCGTGGATCGTCGGGGTCCGGCTCCGCGCCGAGGAGCGCGGTGAAGGCGATGTCGAAGGGCGAGAAGTAGGCGAAGGCCGGCGTCAGCAGCAGCCGCAGGTGCCGGGGATCGCGGCCGTCGCCGATCCACAGGCCGCCGAGGTGGCGGGCGACGAGCTCGCCGAAGTACGCGCCCGCGCCCGCGGCGAGCAGGGCGAGGATCGGCGCGCGGGTCTCCTCGCGGGCCTGCGCGAGGTAGTGATCGACGACCGCCAGCGAGGTCACCGAACCATCGAGCTTGAAGTTCAGCGAGCGCTCGACGGCGTCGCGGAAATTGTGCTCGAGATCGCGCACCAGTCGGCTCACGGCCGCGGCCCGGGCCTCGTCACCGTCACGCGCGGGAGTGGGTGGGGAGAGGGTCGGCATGGGGGCGGAGCTTTACACCACAAAAGCGAGAGCGCTATGGTCTCGCGCGTGGAAACCAGCGTCGACGAGTGGACCTGGAGCGCCCAGGTCGCCTACGCGTGCGCCTGCGGCGCATATGGCTCCGTGACCCGCTGGCGCTGGGTCGACGCCGAGGCGAACCCGGAGCTGGCGAAGCGGCTGCGCGAGGCGGGGCCGCTGGAGGGCAACTGTCGGGCCTGTCAGCGGCCGGCCGAGGGCGGGGGCGCGTGGCTCGAGCTGTCGCCGGGGCAGGAGCAGGCGACGCTGGTGCTCGGGGCCCAGCAGCGCGGCGAACTACTGGAGGTGTTGCAGGGCCACCTCGAGCAGCTGCGGACGCGCCCGGGCCAGGTGCGGCACTGGCTGTTGCAGCCGCGGGTGACGTTCACGTCGGCGCGGCCGAGCGCCGCCGCGCCGGCCGATGCGCATGAGCGCGGGGCAGGAATTCCGAAGGCGGTCGGCCAGCGCGGCTGGGCCTCGGGGCCGACGCTGAGCGCGGAGATCCAGCGCGCGGTGGTCGGCGACCTGACCGTGACGGAGGGCGGCGTCACGGTGGTCGCCGCGCTCGACGAGCCGACCCGGCGAATGTGGGGCTCGGCGGCCTTGCAGGCCCGGCCGGTGCTGCTGCGCGGCCTCGGCTATCCGCTGCTCGGCGTGCGCCTGGTGGCGTCGTACCTCGGCGAGGTCGCGGTGATCGACGCGGTCGTCGATGTCAGCGACCCGAGCACCAGCGAGATCTTCGTGCGCCTGACGCAGTCGTTTCGCCTGCGGCTGGCGGTCCGCAGCGACGCCGGTCCGGTGGCGAGCCGCGAGGCCGCGGTCCGCGAGATCGAGGCCGAGGCGCTGGGTCGCAACGCGGCGATGTGCCTCGAGTCGGCCCAGGGCCAGCTCGGCGCCGGCGAGTACCCGCCCGACGCGTACCGCACGGCCCGCGACTCGCTGGCGCGCATGAGCGCGAAGCAGCGCCTGGAGCCCGCGCGCCACGGCCTGACGGAGGGCTCCTACCGCCACCTGGTGAGCCCGAGCGAGGCGCTGCAGGCGATCGAGCGCCTCGACCAGGCGTCGAAGAAGGACAACCTGGCGCGCCTGCTCGAGGTCGATGGTCTGCCGGTCGGCGAGTACGAGGTGATCCGCCGGGCCGTGCTGGCGGCGGCGCTCGAGTTCGGCCTGACCGCGCCGGCCCGGTTCTGGCGGCGGATCCTCGGGACCGAGCTGGTCCGCGACGCGGGCGAGTGGATCCAGAAGCTGGTCGCCAACCGGAGCGCGGCGATCGCCCGCGGCGATGATCTCAGCCCCGAACAGGCCGAACAGGCGTGGCGCGCGATCTTCGATCTGTGTCAGCACCACAGCCTCTCGCCGCCGCCCGAAGTCACGCGCGCGCTCGGCCTCGGTCGGCGCAGCGATGCGCCGCGCCCGGGTGTGCGCCCTGGGACCGGCGCGAGCGCGTCGGCCCGCGTGCCGGCCGCGGACGATTCGCGTCCGCCCTCGGTGCCGATGCGCGCGGCCGAGCGCGCCCCGTCCGCGCCGCTGCGGGCGGCGAGCGAGCGAGCCCCGTCCGCGCCGATGCGGGCGGCGGCGCCGCTGCGGCCGGGGTCGGGGCCGAGCCCCGCGGCGCCATCGGCCGAGCCGGCGCGGGCCACCGCTGATACGGCTCGCACGGCGGCGCTGGCGGAGGTGCGGGGCGGACCGGCCGCTCGCGCGGGCTCCGGGGTCGAGCTTCGCGGGCCGGTCGAGCCGCCGCGAGCGGCCGCTTCGTTGCCGCGTCCGCGCCGCAGCGCCCAGGAGTCGGTCGCGGTCGCGGGGGAGATCGGCGCAGGGGCGCCGGTGGGGCTTCGCGGTCCGCCGCCTGCTCGCCCGCCGGAGCCGCCGCTGCTGGTGCTCGAGCAGCCGGCCGTGGACCCGCCGGCGCGTCCGGCCGCGGATCCGAAGCAGCTCGCGCGGGCGATGGCCATCCTCTCTGGCGGAGGTCCTATCGGCGAGGCGATGGCGGTGCTTCCGTCGCTGGAGGAGGACGACCTCCTGGCCGTGATGCCGGCGCTGGCCGAGCTCGGGGCCCGGGTGGTGCCCGAGTTGCTGACCTTACTCGGCTCGGGGGCTCGCCCGCTGCGCCAGGCGGCGGCGATCCTCCTCGGACTGGCCCGCGACCGCCGCGCGATCGATCCCCTGGTGGCGCTGCTGGGCGCGGAGAGCTCCGCCGTGTGGATCGACGCCGCGAAGGCGCTCGGCAACTTCGGACCGCGGGTCGTCGGGCCGCTGTGCGCGCTGCTCCGCGGCAGCACGGGCGATCGCCGCGAGGCGCTTCTCGGCCGCGCGGCGCGAGCCCTGGCCGAGCTCGTGGTCTTGGACGGAGACGCGCCAGGGGGCGCAGGACGCCTGGCGGTCGAAAATCTGCTCGAGGTCGGTGACCCCTCGGTTTCCTCCGCGGCCAGGCGAGCGCTTGCTACACTCGCCGACGTGCAAGGCGAGGGGCGCGGCGCGGGCATGGGGACGGAGGATCGCGTCGAGCGAGACATCCGTCGCTTCTCGACGCGGGCCTACGAGGCCATCACCACGCCGGAGCTCGACGCCGACGGCGATTTCGAAGTGGTCGGGGACGACTGATGCGTTACGGAATTTTTAGCGACACTCACGCCAACCACGACGCCCTCGAGGCGGTCCTTCGCGCCCTGGACCGGGAGAAGGTCGACGCCCTCGTGTGCCTCGGCGACACGGTCGGCTACGGCGCCCAGCCCAACGAGTGCTGCGACATCGTCAAGCGGGTCACCCGCTACACGATCCTCGGCAACCACGACGCGGCGGTCGCCGGGCGCATGGACTACAGCTACTACTACGACGCCGCCCGCGAGGCGCTGGACTGGCACGCCGGTCAGCTGACCCAGGACAACATGGCCTGGCTGCGCAAGCTCAACTACTTCGAGAAGGATGGGATGACCCACTTCTGCCACGGGTCGCCGGTCGACCTCGAGGAGTTCGAGTACATCTTCAGCGTCGAGCAGGCCCAGACCTGCATCCCGATCTGGGAGTCGCTCGGGCAGATCACGTTCATCGGCCACTCGCACCTGTGCAAGTC
>Ga0073899_10004517_pt1 | contig 12182 bp, 10 predicted proteins | sample KloWWTmetaKNB5Ph_FD_88975 | JGI IMG/M metagenome (GOLD analysis project Ga0073899, IMG submission 88975) | Active sludge microbial communities from Klosterneuburg, Austria, studying microevolution and ecology of nitrifiers - Klosterneuburg... | ecosystem: Engineered > WWTP > Aerobic digester >... | reverse complement strand
TTCTTCGATCTTGAGCGGCCGTACCCACGGTCAGAAAGAATCGAGCCGAAGATGGACGTGACCTGCCAGGGAGACACAGCGCCTCGCCGGGGACCCGTGCGGCGGCTGCTCCACCGGTTCAGGCAGACGGAGGTTGGCCAGAGCCTGGTCGAATTCTCGCTGATCCTGCCGATGTTTCTCGTGCTGCTGTTCGGGCTGGTCGATTTCGGCCGGGCGTTCTACACGTGGTTGCTGGTGACCAACGCGGCCCGTGAGGGCGCGCGCGTGGCGGCGGTGCAGTCACCTGACAGTGCCGTTGATGGTCGTATCTACGATAGCTTTTGCAGCAGCTTCCCCACGGATTGCTCGCTCGACGCGGGCAAACTCACGATCTCCAAGACAAACATCCAGGGGCCACGTGGCTCGGCCGTGGAGATCAATCTCTCCTACGACTTCGAATTCGTCACCCCGATCGGCGCCATGCTGCAGCTGATTGGAGGCGACGGCCTGGATTCGCCAACCATTTCGGCACACTCATCGATGCGGCTGGAATAGCCGCCAGAAGGAGAGGATGCGATGCTGCGGTCGTTCATCCGTAAGCTGACCCGGAAAGAGGCTGGACAGGCGCTGCCGTTGTTCGGCCTGTTTGTCTTTGTGCTCTTTGGATTCGTTGCGATGAGCATCGACGTAGGGCGGTATGTGTGGGCGCGGACTCAGATGCAGGCCGCGGTAGATTCCGCTGCCCTGGCTGCCGCCCAGAGCATGCCGAACCTTTCCGACGCGAATGCGAAGGCTGAGGAGTACTGGCTGGATAACAGCGGGTTCATCCGGGGCCAGGGCGAGAACGTCCAGTTCACGGTTGAATACCCGGAAGGGAACAAAGCCATCCGGGTTTCCGGGTCCGCCGACATACCGACCTACTTCGCCCGCCTGTTCGGCGTGGACGAGTGGCACGTCTCGGCTTCCGGCGATGCCGAGTCCCAGGTCCTGGACATCTCAGTCGTCTTCGACATCTCGGGTTCGATGTGCTTCGATAGCTTCTACCGGGTAGAACGAAGTACCAGTTACTTGATGAGTCCAGGCCGGCTCACTCCTGCTGGCGGATACGCATTCCCGCGACTTGCGGCAAATGTCAACGCCACACAGACGACCATCGCACTCAACGATATTCGTATCTTCAACAGCACAACTCAGGCCACAAATCGGAGCAACTTCGGCACGACCTTCAATAGCACAACGCGCTACTGGCAGTTGGCGACCACCGGCGGTGATCCAAACCTGCGGGCCGGGATCATCATGATCGACAACGAATTGATGAAGATAACCGGGGTGAATGCAGGGGCGAATACCCTTGACGTTACACGAGGCTACCAAAACCGGTACGAAGGAGCGGCTACAGCCGCCACTTCTCATGCGGCAAGTGCCGAGGTTTGGGCAAACAGGACCGGTTACAGCAGCACTGGAGACTACTGTCAACTTGCTAGTTACTACACACCGACGACAAGCACGAATGGCCCTGCGCAGCCATTCGACGCGGCCGTCGATGCCGCCAAGTACTTCACCACGCTCTTCAACTCAGACTACGACAAGATAGGCGCGGCCCGGTACTCAACACGCGGCTCAATCAGCCAGGGTCTCACAGATAACTTTAGCAATGTGCGATCCTCGATGGACTCGATCCTCTGGCCGGCCGGAAGCACCAATATTCCCCATGGCCTTGCGGTGGGGAGACAGATCCTGGACGGATCCGGCAAACGCGCCAACGCTGTCCGCGTGCTTGTGCTGCTGACTGACGGCATCGCCAACACGTACTGCGGAGGCGAGACATACGCGGCGAGCTCCTACGACTCAACTTCATGCGGCACGACGGGGAGCGGCACCTCGCAAGCCGTCGCGCACGCGCTTGAAGAGGCACGACGGGCCGCAGATGGCGACATCATTATCTTCACCATCGGCCTCGGGTACGACGTGGACGCTTCGTTCCTCGAGGACATCGCTGAGATCGGGCACGGGACGTACTACTTCGCGCCGACCACCGCCCAGCTTGACGAAGCGTTCCGGGCGATCGCCGAGCAGACCCACATCGCCCTGGTGAAGTAGGACCTGGGTCAGCCTTCCATCGACAACCTCGCATCCCCGAGCCGGAGACCCGGCCGGGGATGCGCTTTCTTCGGGCATGGGGTTAACCCGGCCTGTAGTCCGGCGGCATACCCGCCGATATTGCTAGGGGAGGAGTAGAACATGAACCGATCCATTGCGGCGGCATCGAGTAGTTCAAACCGAAACCGGGGCGTGCTTTTGCTCGCTGCCGTGTTCGGAGTGCTCAGTGCGCTGCTGATGTTCGCATTCCTGAGTAGCAGGGGCGGCGACGATGGCGTGCAGGACGCCCTGGATGCCGGCGCGGGCGCCGAGTCCGTGGTCGTTCTGACCAAGAACGTGAACGTCGGCGACAAGATCACCACTGACATGCTTGGCACCAAGACGATCCCGGCTGCAGGGATCGTGGACGGCTACTACAAGGACTCGGACCTTACGAGCCTGGTCGGCAAGGTTGCAACGGCGCCGATGTACGCGGGCGAGCAGGTCCTCGTCGCGAAGGTTTCGACCTACGAGGGCCAGGACAGTATCACCTGGAAGGTGCCGGAAGGGATGCGGGGCATCTCGGTCCAGGTGCCGCACGAATCGTGGATTGCTTCCGGGCTGCCTCAGCCGGGCGACCGCGTCGACATCCTGGGCATCACCGTCTTGATGAAGGTGGACCCGCTTACCGGCGAAGAGAAGCCCGACCTGATGGCGGGTTACCTGGCGCAGGACGTTGCGATCCTGGCCATCGCCCAGACAGTCGTTCGGACGGTACCGAAAATCGATGCGAACGCGAAGACCGGGGACAAGTCCACGGGCACCGGGATCGAGCAATCGCAGGCGACAATCCCGGAGCAGGAAGTTACAACTTACGAGAAATCGGTGTCCATCACGCTGGCGCTCCCGCCAGACCTCGCGGCCAAGCTCGCCCTGCTGGACGCGATGGAGGATAACGCCGGCCAGTACCGCCTGCTGGTTCGCCAGAAAGGCGATGCGGAACCGATCCCGGGCAAGCAGATTTACTCCTACGAGGACATCTTCCCGGTCCGCTAGGGCGGTGAATGGTACCGGAACCAAGAGAGGACCGTGGGTCTCGCCTCCGGGCGGGACCCACACCATACAGACGCAAGGCACCCGGTGGTCTCCGGGCGCAGACGGTGGAGGAACAGACGATGGCACGGGTACCGCAATTGCTTGTGGTCGATCCGGACCGGGAAAGCTCGGCGGAAATGTCGAAGACGCTTCAGATGCTGGGGTTCCAGGTCCTGGCCACGGCCGGGTACGGGGTAGAGGCATTCACGCTCTGCTTCCAGATGCGCCCGGACCTGGTGCTGATGCGGATCGAGGAGCCACTGGTGCGTCCCGTGCAAACGCTTTCGCGCATCAATGATGGGCTGCCCGATCTGCCGATTGTCGTGTTCTCGACTGAGGCGAATATCCGGCTGATGCGGCAATCGATGGTTGGCGGGGCCTCGGACTACCTCGTTGAGCCGATGACCCCGGAAGAGCTCGAGAACTCGATCATGAAGGTGCTCGAGAAGAAGGAGCGCGAAGCAATGCGGCGGCGCGGCGAGCTCGCCGACCCAGTGGCGCAGGGCACGATCATCACGGTGTTCGGCGCAAAGGGAGGCATCGGGAAGACCACCATCGCCTCGAACCTGGCTGTCGCGCTCGCCACCGAAGCGCACCAGACGGTCGCACTCGTCGACATGGACACCCGCTTCGGCGACGTGGCTATCACGATGGACATCCCGGTCGAGCGGTCGATCGCCGATTTGGCGCGGAACCTCGACAACGTGGACCGGAATACGCTGCGGGATTACCTGGTGCAGCACGAATCCGGGGTGCGCATCCTCCCGGCCCCGACCAGGCCGAGTGACTGGCGGAACCTGAGTTCGTCCCACATCCGGGACGTCGTCGACGTGCTTTCGCAAACCCACGACTTCGTCATTCTCGACACACCGGGCACATTCAACGAAATCGTCGCGGCGGCGATCGAAGTCGGGACGATGATTTTGCTGATAACGACGCTGGACATGGCGAGCATCAAGGATACGGTGCTTGCGCTGGAGATGTTGCACGAGCGATTCGGGAACGACGACGAGCGTATCAAGGTGGTGCTGAACCGCGCTGGCACGGACACCGGCGTGCGGGAAAAGGATGTGGAGCGGACGCTGGATACCGACCTGTGGTGGAAGATCCCACAGGACAACGAAGTGGTGAAGGCTGCCCAGCTGGGCCGCCCGATTGTCATGAGCCGTCCCAACAGCCGAGTGGCTGTGGAGATCAAGGACATCGCCCGGGCACTCGCCGGGATCCGCCAGCGGGGCAAGGCGGGGAAGCGCGGCGGTGGCTCAGGTCTCGGCGGCATTCTGCGTTTGCCGTTCAAGAAGAGCGCGTAGGCCGCAGAGGAACGGGGGTAGACCACCATGTCGGATGAGCTTCGCGATCGACGGGCAGCGGGAGATGAGGGGCGCCAACCGTTTGGCTGGGCAGGAGCCCGGCGGCGGCTGGGCGGCGAACAACCAGGCCCTGGTGACCCGAATGAAGCAGCGCAATCAAGCGGTGCGGAGGGACAGGCCGGGGCGCAACCGCCAAAACTCCGCCCTTCTGGCCAGCTCGGGCAGCAGGCGGGAGGCAAGAGATGGGGCGAATTGGAGCAGGTTGCACCTCCTCCGCCGCCGGGGCTTCCGGGACAGCCGCGCCTTAGCTCCATGAGGGGAGCTGCTGGCGGCGCGCCCGCTCCGGATTCCGAACGCATGGAGCCCCCCCAGCGCACGCTTCGCGCGGCCCCGCAGGCCGCGGCCTCGGCAGGTGCGGGCGGAGGCGCCAAGGGTGCTCCGAACCCCCAGGCGGAGGCGGCCAAGATCCGGCTTCACGAGCTGCTCATCGAAGAACTCGAGCACGGTGCACTTGAGGGACTGGCGCCCGAGCAGCAGCGCGGGGCCGTCATCAAGGCCGCGCGCGAGCTGATCGCCCAGGAAGGCATTCAACTCGGGGGAAGCGGCCGCGAGGAGCTCCTGGAGGCGGTTGCCGATGAGGTTCTTGGCCTTGGTCCACTGGAACCATTGCTGCGCGACCCATCCGTCAGCGAAGTGATGGTCAACGACATCGACAAGGTCTACTTCGAGCGCGACGGCCGCATCTTCCGCAGCCCCGCGCGATTCCGCGACAAGCAACACGTGATGCGCATCATCGAACGGATCGTCGCTCCACTGGGGCGGCGCATCGACGAGTCGAGCCCGATGGTGGATGCCCGGCTGCCAGACGGCTCGCGCGTCAACATCACCATCCCTCCTGCCTCGCCAAAGGCGCCGAGCATCACAATCCGGAAGTTCCGTGCCGACAAGATGCGAATGGCCGACCTGGTGGGCGTTGGCGCCCTGAGCGATGCGACCGCCGAGTTCCTGGCGATGTGCGTCCGCGCGCACCTGAACATCATCATCAGCGGCGGTACCGGCACCGGTAAGACGACCATGCTGAATGCGCTTTCGGCATTCATCCCGAACACCGAGCGCATCGTCACAATTGAAGATCCGTCGGAACTCCGGCTGCAGCAGGACCACGTCATCACACTCGAGGCGAGGCCAGCGAGCATCGAAGGCAAGAACCAGATCAAGCAACGCGACCTGGTGAGGAACTGCCTCCGTATGCGTCCGGACCGGATCATCGTCGGCGAGGTTCGCGGCGAAGAAGCGTTCGACATGCTCCAGGCGATGAACACGGGCCATGACGGCTCGATCTCGACCATCCACGCGAACAACCCGCGCGAGGCACTCGCGCGTATGGAGAACATGGTGCTGATGGCGGGCATGGAGCTGCCATCGAAGGCTATCCGCGAGCAGGTCTCCTCCGCAATCCACGTCTTCATTCAGATCAGCCGCCTCCAGGATGGCTCCCGCAAGGTGACGCATGTGACAGAAGTCAGCGGAATGGAAGGCGACACCATCACGCTCCAGGACATCTTCCTGTTCAAGCTCGACCGCGTCGACGAGGACGGGAAGGTTCACGGAGCAATGAAACCAACCGGCATCCGGCCGGGATTTGTCCGCCAGTTCTCGATGGCGGGCATCGAACTCCCGAACAATCTGTTCGGCACGGCACAGGGGTGGTAAGACGATGATGCTGATCCTGGCGGCACTCTGTGCCGGGGCATTCGCCACAACGTTCACACTCTGGATAACCGCATACGGCGGTGGAAATGCCGCGGCCACGGCACGCCTTGGGCGGCTGCGCGAGGCGGAACAGTCTCTCCCGCAGGAGGGGCGGGCCTCCCTTCGCCGACGGGGAGCGGTGAACTTCGCCGGCATTACGGTGCTTTCCGGGAACGTGGCGGCGAACTGGACGCGCGACCTCGAACGAGCGGGACTGATGCTGAATGCGAAGGAGTACCTGTCGCTCCGGATCGTGGTCTCGGCGGCCTGTGCGGGGTTGCTCATGATCGTCTCGCCGATTCCCGCGCTGGGGCTGCTCGGGATCCCGTTGGGCTTCATGGGAACGGGGTTCTGGCTCAAACGCCGGATTTCATCACGGCTTCACAAGATGGAGGCGCAGCTGGTCGAATTCATCCAGATGCTCTCCAGCGGACTCCGCGCGGGCTTCGGGCTACTGCAGGCGATGGAGGCCAGCGCGGACCAGATTCCTGCACCGCTGTCGGTCGAAATCCGGCGAACGCTGCGCGATACAGCGATGGGCGCAAGTGTCGAGCAGGCGCTTACGAATCTGAATGAGCGCGTCGGAAGCCCGGACTTCGACATCGTCATCACCGCGATGCTCATCCAGCGCGCCGTCGGCGGCAACCTGGCTGAAATTCTCGACAACGTGGCGCACACGATGCGCGAACGTGAACGTATCCGCGGCGAGATCCGGACGCTGACCTCGCAGCAGCGCCTTACTGGCTATGTAATCGGCGGGATCCCGATCGGCCTCCTAATCGTCTTCAGCCTGATGAGCCCCGAATTCACCGGTCTGCTGTTCAGCGACCCACTCGGGAGAATGCTCCTGGCAGGCGCGGGCTTCGCCGAGGTCGTCGGGTTCTTCATCATCCAGAAGATTGTGAATATCGAGGTCTAGACGCCATGGCTTTCCTGGTTGCAATGAGTACGTTTGTCACCGTCACGCTCATGGTCTACGGCCTGCTTTCGCGGACGACCGGGGATAGTGACATGGACGCACGCCTCGGGGGCCTCCGCTACTCGAGGCCGGCGCGGGAAGCTTTGCCGGACCCGGACGCTGCTTTCAGCCAGCGGGTCATCCGGCCCCTGATCCAGGGTGTGGCGCGCCGGGTCAACCGGATTCTCCCATCCACGATCGAGCAACGGTTGGAAACGTCGCTCACCCAGGCGGGTATGACCATCAAGCCCGGTCAGTTCCTGATGGTGGTGGGCCTTGTGGCCGGGTTGCTTCCAACGTTCGGAACGGCCTACCTGGCATCTTCGGGTGCAAGCTTCAAGATGATTCTCGGTGGCTTCGCGGTGCTCACCGGGTTGGGACTGTATGGCCCACGCATCGTCATCATGGGGCGCGTGAAGCGCCGCCAGAAAGAGATCTGGCGCTCGCTTCCTGACGCGTTCGACCTGATCACGGCTTCGGTTGAGGCGGGACTCGGAATTGACGCCGCTTTCACCCGCGTGATCGAGAAAGTCACCGGGCCATTCGCGGAGGAACTTACGCGGACCATGCGGGAGATACAGATGGGCCGGGCGAGGCGGGATGCCTTCCTGGACATGTCCGACAGGACAGGGGTTGATGAACTCCGCCAGCTCATCAATGCGATCGTGCAGGCTGAAGCCATGGGTATCTCCATCGGCGGGGTTATCCGCGTGCAAACCGGCGTCATCCGCACCAAACGCCGCCAGAAGGCGGAAGAGCAGGCATTCAAAGCGCCAATCAAGATGGTGTTTCCGCTCGTGTTCTGCATCTTTCCGGCGATCATGATCGTGATCGGCGGCCCGGCCGCGATCATGATTCGCGACGCGTTCTAAAGGCACCGCCGTACCGCCAGTCAGCCTAGCCGGTCGGCCCAGAGCATGACGATGGTGCCGCCGGCGGCCAGGTAAGGGCCGTAGCTGAAGACGGTCCGCCAGCCGCGGCGGAACAGGAAGACCAGGGCCGCTCCGCCCGCGAGCAGAACTCCGTAGAAGAGGGCCGTCATCACCCCCGGCCAGCCGGTTAGGATGCCGATGAGGACGATGAGCTTGGCATCGCCCATCCCGAAGGCCACATCGCGGACGCCGAGTAATCCGCCGACAACCATGCCCAGGGCAACCATCGCGATGGCGATAGCGAGTGCGAAGGCGCCACCCAGGGCGATGTCTATCACCGAGCGATCCGGCCACGCCCAGCAGAGCGCAATCGCGGCGATGATCGCAGGATACGTCGCCCGGTTCGGGATAATCCGCCGGTCGATATCGGTACTGCTCAGGGTCACCAGGACGAGAGTGAATGCCGCCGTCAGGGCTGCCGGACCGGCATCATAGTGGCCGGGCCGGAAGGCCAGCCCCCAGGCGGCCCCAGCGGCAAGGGCACAGAGGAGCTGGAGAACACGGAGCCTCCGCCCGGTTGTCGGTTTCGCCCGCTGCTCAGGCGTCCGGTAAAGGTGGTGCTGGACGAGCGGGACGAACCCACCAACGGCGGCCCCACATACGGCTGCGGCAACGGCTACTTCCTCGCCCATTCCGCCGACTATGCGGCGGCGGGAAGGTAGCCGCAATTGGCGTCCGTGCCGGCACGAGGTGGTGAGGCCGAGTAGACTCGGCCCCACCACCCGCGGGAGTTGCCGCCGAACATGATCGACTGGGATGAGGTGACCGCCGAGGCAGTCGCCCTGCTGCGCGAGTACATCAGGATTGACACCTCGAATCCGCCCGGAAACGAGGAGCCGGCGGCCGCGTTCCTGGCGGAAGTCCTCGCGGACGAGGGCATCGTCGCGGAGATCGCTGACTCCTCGCACGGCCGCGCCAACCTCTTTGCCCGCATCGGCACTGCAGGGCCCTCGCTCTGCCTGCTGAGCCACACCGACGTTGTGCCAGTGGAGCGGGAATTCTGGAATGTCGAACCCTTCGGCGGGGAGCTGCGCGACGGGATGGTCTGGGGCCGTGGCGCCCTGGACATGAAGACCATGGGCATCCTCGAACTGATGACGATGATTCTCCTGAAGCGGGAAGGCATCGAGCTTGGCCAGCCTGTGACCTTCCTGGCCACAGCCGATGAGGAGGCGGGCAGCGAGTTCGGGATGACCTGGGTTGCGGAGAACCGGCCGCAGTGGCTGGATGCGAGCCTGGTCATCAACGAAGGTGCTTATGGGCTCAGGGCGCGAGGCGGTGCGCAGGCGTTCCAGGTGGCGCCGGCCGAAAAGTCCCCGCTCTGGGTCAGGCTGAAGGTCCGGGGCCGTCCGGGGCACGGCTCCATTCCCCATGGCGATAACTGCGCCGAACACCTCGTCCATGCGCTGGAGCGCATCACCCGGTGGGAGCGGGAACTGCGCCTGACACCCGTAATTCGCGCCAACCTGCGGGCGATGAGTGCCGCCGGATTGGCCCAGTTCAGCGACGACGCGGCTGCGTTCGCAGAGGCGGAGCGCAGCCCGGCGCTGCGTGCCCGGATGAGCAACACTGTCACCGTTACGACCATCTCAACCGGCATCAAGGTCAACGTGATCCCCGCCGAAGCGAGCGCGACGCTGGACTGCCGGTTGCTGCCGGACGCCGACCCCCAGGCTTTCCTCGAAGAACTGCGCGGCGTGCTGGCCGATGATCGGATCGAGATCGAGGTCCTGAACCGGTGGTACCCGGGAGCCGAGAGCGCAATGGACTGCCGTTTCATCGAGATTGTCCGGGAGGTCGTCTCGGAGCTGGTCGAGGGCGCGCAACTGGCGCCAGAAATGACCAGCGGGTTCACGGATAGCCGGATTACGCGGTTGCGGGGCATCCCATCCTACGGCTTCGTTCCGTGTCTGGTGGATCCGGAGGACCTCGCGGGTATCCACGGCCACAATGAGCACATCAGCGTGGAGAACATTCGGCTGGGACTACAAGTCCTCTACGAAGTCGTCAAACGGCTCGTCGCGGCTTAGGGAGTGACCTCTCCGGCAGCGTCGCGCAGGTCGATAACGAACTCGGCCAGCTGCGTCTCATCGAGAACGGCGGTGAAGTCGCCGCCGAGCCGGGCAAACCAGAGTTGCGCGATCTCGCGCACACGCGTGTGCGCGCCGCCCGAACCCTCCGGACGCGGCACGAATCGGGATACCGGCCGGCCGAGCGCATCGATCGAGATTTCCCCGCGAAGGATCTCGATTGCCCGGAGCAAGTGCGCAGGCACGACAACCGGCTCGCCGAGGTAGTCCGCGACCGCGGCCGATGTGGTCAAGATTTCCGTCAGCCGAAGGTGTTCCGTAACTTCCATGGAATCAGCCAGGGTGTCCCGACTCGGCCGCGAGATCGCGCGCACGGCTGGCCCGGCCGGCTTCGACGAACCGTTCCATGACGCGGATGAAATCGTCCACTTCGGAGTCCGCGAGTGTTTCCATGAGGCCGACGGCGTACTCCTTGAGCTCGACCCGCAGGCTTTCGATTGCGACCCGCCCGCGCGGTTCAAGCCAGATGCAGATCCCGCGCCGATCGCTTGCTGAGACTTCTCTCCGGATGAACCCTCCGCGTTCCAGCCGCTCGAGGAGCGCTGATACAGACGGACGGGTTACGTAGAGGCGTTCGGCAAGCTCGGCGTTGCTCAAACCCTCCTGCTGGAGCAGGTGCCCGAGCAGCCGGAGCTGCGTGACCGTCAGGTTTTCTCTGTCCCAGACCACGAGCCGAACCGGGTCGAGGAGCGCACTAGCGGCGAACAGCACGTTGGCGGCATCGTTCAGGCGCTGGGCGCGGGGCGATGTAGGCATCAGGCAAATCTCCGCGCGGATTGGACTTGGCCGATTCTGGATGTTTGCACAGTCGTGTGCAAACCCGGAACACAAATCGGAGAATGCGGGGGCCTGCGCGTTCCGCTCACGGCCGCCGCGGGGGTGGCGTGCCGAGCCCGGCCATCGGCTGCAAGCCGCTGGTGTCGATGTCGAGGAGGTACGGCCCATCGTGTGCGATGCCACGGGCGAAGGCATCGCGGAAGGCGGCGGCGCTCGAGACGCGCTCGGCATCGACCCCCATTCCCTTCGCCACCGCCACGAAATCCGGTGTGTGCAGGTCGACGCCGAACTGGCGGCCCTCGAAGGTGCGGCCCTCGATTGAACGCAGTACGCCGTATCCGCCGTCGTTGAAGACGCAGACGACGACCGGAGCGCGGTACTGGGCGGCGGTGGAAAGCTCGGCGATGTTGAGCATGAAGCCACCATCGCCCTGGATGACCGCGGCCTTTCGCCCGGTGCCCACGGCGGCGCCGATCGCGAGCGGCAGTGCAGGGCCGATGGCGGCCGAGGTTGGGTTGAGCGATGTCCGCGGCGCGAGGATGGGCATGAGGCGGTTGCCCCAGAGGTAGGCGGGGACGGTCGCGTCGCGCACGACAAAGCCATCGCGCGGGAGGAGGTCACGCATGGCATCCATGACGGCCTCGTAGTCGGGTCCGATCTCCCGGCGGATCTGGGCGCGCGCCGCGTCACGTGCCTCTTGCGCCAGGGTGAGGAAGCTGCGGTCGCAGCGGTGCTCGCCGAGCTCCTTGAGGGTGCCCGCCAGGGCGAGCCGCGCGTCGGATACGACCGGGACTTCCGCCCGGTAGTTCAGGTTGATCACGCCGGGGTCGGCGTCGACGTGGATGAGCTTGCCGGGGAGCGGCATCGTCCAGTTCCGGGTCGCGCCACCCTGGAACCGGGTCCCGACGGCGAGCACCACTTCGGCCTGGTTGAATGCCTCGGCGAAGGCGGGCAGGTTGGTGAGCGGCCCCATACACAGCGGATGGTCCTCGGGGATCGCGCCACGGCCGTTCACCGACGTGAAGACGGGGGCGTCGAGCGCCTCGGCAAGCTGCTGCAGCTCCTGCTCGGCCTCAGCCGTGAGGACCCCGCCTCCGGCCCAGATCACCACCTTCGAAGACTCCCGGATGAGCGCGGCGGCGCGGCTGATTGCCTCGCGCGATGGCTGGACCCGGGGCCACGCCTCAACGTGAGGGATATCGATGGCTGC
>Ga0073899_10004516_pt1 | contig 12183 bp, 10 predicted proteins | sample KloWWTmetaKNB5Ph_FD_88975 | JGI IMG/M metagenome (GOLD analysis project Ga0073899, IMG submission 88975) | Active sludge microbial communities from Klosterneuburg, Austria, studying microevolution and ecology of nitrifiers - Klosterneuburg... | ecosystem: Engineered > WWTP > Aerobic digester >... | reverse complement strand
CCCGCGACCACGACCAAGACCACCCCAAACCCCCGTTCGCCCTGAGCTTGTCGAAGGGCGGTCGCGAAAGGCCCGCAATGGAGAGTTCGAGCGAACGGCCTTCGACAGGCTCAGGCCGAACGGATCCCTCGCTCTGCCCCGAATCTGATCACTGCCCGACTCACTCCGCCGCGAGCAATTCGCACTGCCAAGGAAACACGATGAACCAGACCCGCAGCTTTAACGTCGCCGTCGTCGGCGCCACCGGCGCCGTCGGCGAGACCATGCTGAACATCCTGCACGAGCGCGACTTTCCGGTCGGCGAGTTGGTGCCGCTTGCGAGCGAGCGCTCGGCGGGCACGCGCGTCAAGCTTGGCAATCGCAGTTTCGTTACCCAGGACCTGGACAAGTACGACTTCGACGGCATCGACATCGCGCTGTTTTCGGCCGGCGGCAAGGTCTCGGCCGCGCACGCACCGCGTGCTGCAGCAGCAGGCGCTGTGGTGATCGATAACACCTCGCAGTTCCGCTACGACGACGATATCCCGCTGGTCGTGGCGGAAGTGAATCCGCACGCGATCGCGCGCTACACCACGCGCGGCATCATCGCCAACCCGAACTGCTCGACCATGCAGATGCTGGTGGCCCTGGCACCGATCCATCGTGCCGTTGGCATTCGTCGCATCAATGTCGCGACCTATCAATCGGTGTCCGGCGCGGGTCGATCCGGGCTCGAAGAACTCGGCAAGCAAACCGCGCAACTGCTCAATTTCCAGCCTGCGGAGACGAAGAAGTTCCCGGTGCAGATAGCGTTCAACTTGATTCCGCACATCGACGACTTCATGGACAACGGCTACACCAAGGAAGAAATGAAGATGGTTTGGGAGACGCAGAAGATTCTGGAAGATGCGTCGATCGTGGTGAACCCGACCGCGGTGCGCGTGCCGGTGTTCTACGGCCACGCCGAGGCGCTGCATATCGAGACGCGCGCCAAACTCGGTGTCGCCGACGCGCGCCGGTTGCTGCAGGCAGCGCCCGGGATCGAGGTGGTGGACGAGCGGGTTGCGGGCGGCTACCCGACTCCAGTCACGCATGCGGCGGGCAACGACCCGGTGTACGTGGGCCGTATCCGCGAAGATATTTCCCACGCAAATGGCCTGAACCTCTGGGTGGTCAGCGACAACATTCGCAAGGGCGCGGCCTTGAATGCGGTACAGATTGCCGAACGGCTGATCGCGGAGTATCTGTAACCCGTGCGCCTCGGCCTGCCCGCAAAGGCAACCGCACGGCGCGAATTCCACCCGGAAACCCAATCTTCCCCTGTACTTAGGGGCGTGTTATAAGCTCGATTCTAAGATCAACGACCGTCTGAGACGGTTGTGGCCCAACTGGACGAACTGGGGAAACAGGCATGAACCGACCGTTGCCGCTCTCTCTCGCCGTAGCCTTGGCTTTGGGCAGCTCCGCTGCACATGCGCTGGGACTGGGCGGGATTTCCGTGAAGTCGGAACTCAATCAGCCGCTGCGCGCCGAGATACCGGTCTACGTCAGTGCACCCGCGGAAGCTGAGTCGCTTCGCGTCGAGCTGGCGGCAGCTGCCGAGTTCGCGAGGGTGGGGCTCGACATCGGCGACATCGGTGCGCCGCTGGAGTTCGAGGTCGGCAAGAACGCGCGCGGTGAACCGGTGATCCTGGTGCAGTCGAATCAGGCGATCCGCGAGCCGACCCTGACCTTCCTGGTCGAAGTGAACTGGTCCAACGGGCGCTTCTTGCGCGAATACTCGGTGTTGCTGGAGCCGCCGGTCACCGTGCCGGTCAGCGCACCCAGCGCGCCGCCATCAGCGATCGCGCCTGCGGCTTCGGTCGAGCCGATCGCCGAGCCGGAAGCGGTCGCGCCCACACCCATCGCCGAGCCCGAACCATTGCCCGAGCCAGCCGCGGCAGAAACGCCCGCGGTGGCCGCACCTGCCGCGGAGCCGGCGCCAGCCGAGCCGGCAGCGGTCGCGCCGGAAGCGGAGCCTGCCGCCAGTGAACCACTGGCCAGCGGCGAGCCGGAGCCGGTCGCCGAGCCCGCGCCGCAGCCGTCAGAGCCAACGCCCGAGCCCGAACCCGAGCCGATGGCGACGCCCGCCGCCTCTTCGCCCAGTGAGTACGGGCCGATCGCCAGCGGCGAGACCTTGTGGGAGATCTCGAACACCACGCGTCCGGCGTCGGTGACGCCGAGCCAGATGATGCTCGCCTTGTTGCGTGCCAACCCCGATGCGTTCTTCCAGGACAACGTCAATGCGCTGAAGCGCGGCGCAGTCCTGCGCATTCCTGGTGAGGCCGACCTGCGGGCGCTCGCCGCTGCCGAGGCTGCCGCCGAGATCGTCAGCCAGAACCAAAGTTGGATCGAGGCAACGCGCCCGACCACGGTGGCCGATGCCAGTGTTCGTTCGGGCAGCACGGCGCCCACCTCCACTGGTACTGGCACTCGCCCTGGTTCGCGCTTGGAACTGGTGCCGCCGGCCTCGGGGCAGAGCACTTCGGATCGCCCTGGCGCCCCGGGGGGTACGGGCGACAGCGCCGCGGTGCGTGCCGAACTTGCGCGCACCCGCGAGACGCTCACCAGTACCCAGCAGGAGTCCGGGGAGTTGCGCTCGCGCGTCAAGGAACTGGAGAACATCAACTCGACCAACCAGCGACTGCTCACGCTCAAGGACGGCCAGCTCAAGAACCTGCAAGACAAGCTGAGCGGCGCCGAACGCGCGGCACTCGAAGCCAACCGCAAGGCCGCGGCCGCAGCCAGCGCGCCGGTGTCGACGGCGGTGGAACCGGCTGCAGTCGCGCCGGTCGAGCCGACGCCGGCCACGGTCGATCCCCTGGTCAGCGCGACCCCGGATACGATCGCGACTACGCCGGATGCCGCGGCGACCACGCCCGATACCGCCGTCGCCGATCCCCTGGCAACTGCAGAACCGGCGATCCCGGACACCACGGCGGAACCTGCCGAAGTGTCGCCAATCGTAGATGCCGAGCCGGTTGTGGTCGGTGAGCCGGCCGCACCTGCGGGCGAGCCTTGGTATGGAGCACTGATGAACAAGTACGTCCTCGGCGGACTCGGTCTGCTCGCGGTCTTGGCCGGACTGGGTTTGGTGGTCTCGCGCCGACGCAGGTCCGAAGAACCGGCGGTTGCGCCCGGTTCGATTTCGGGCCAGTTCGGTGCCACCGTCGGCGGCGAGAGCGAAGAGTCGTCGATGCTGTCGGCGCTGGCCTCGGATCCGACCGATCTCAACGCGCACTTGAATGTGCTCGAGTTCTATTACATGCGCCGCAACGCCGACAAGTTCGAGGCCGCTGCGGAAGCGATGTACGCGCAGCTGCCAGACCCGGCCGCAGCCGAATGGCAAGGCGCACTGCTGATGGGACGTGACCTGTGCCCGACCCATCCGATGTTCGCGGATGCTTCCGGTTCCCCGGGACCGAGCGGCAGCGCCTTCGCCGACCCATTCGCCGCGATGCCGCATTTCGAGGGCCACGAGCCCAAGGTGCGGCCTGCGGCTGCGGTCGAGGACGACTTCGACTTCGATCTCGACGAGGCACCGGCAGCACCGCCGGCACGGACCACCGCAGTGCCGACGCCGGCAGCCGAGAGCTTCGACTTCAACCTGATCGACGACACGTCTAAGCGTGCGCCGCCTGCAGCGGCGCCAGCCCCGAAACAGGACTTGTCATTCGACTTCGATCTGGACACGTCGACGGCAGCGCAGAAGGCGAGCGAAATTTCCTTCGAACTGCCGCCCATCGATCTTGGCGCATTCGGCAAGCCCGCCTCCGAGCCGGCGACGCAGCCGATGGATGCGGTCAAGGACGAGTTCATGGGCGACGATGCGGTCGCGACCAAGATCGACCTGGCGCGTGCCTACCTCGACATGGGCGACGCCGATGGTGCGCGCAGCATGCTCGAGGAGGTCATGACCGAGGGTAGCGCTGCGCAGAAGGACGAGGCGGCGAAGTTGCTTGCCGAAATCCGCTAGCACGCGGCGATTCGTGCCTGCGCAAAGGGCCCGGTAGACTCCGGGCCATTTGCTTGTGTGCCCTGGCCATGAACTGCGCTCGACGTTTCCGATTCCTGCGTGCGAGGCGCCACTCGTGACGCGCTACGCGATGGCGCTCGAATACGACGGCTCGCGCTTCCACGGCTGGCAGACGCAGCGTGTCGGCAGCACCGTGCAGGCGACGCTGGAAAAGGCGATTTCGATGGTCGCCCACCATGCGGTGGCGGTCACCGCAGCCGGGCGTACCGATACCGGCGTGCATGCCGCATTCCAGGTGGTGCATTTCGACAGCGACGCAAAGCGGGTGGAGCGCGCGTGGTTGCTCGGCACCAATACGCACCTACCAAAATCGGCGGTGGCGCGCTGGGTGCAGCCGGTGGCCCAGGATTTCCATGCGCGCTTCTCGGCGCAGTCGCGGCGCTATCGGTACACCATCCTCAATCGACTCGTGCGTCCGGCGATCGCACGCGAGCGCCTGTCGTGGATCCGCCTGCCGCTCAATGTGGAGGCGATGCAGGCGGCCAGTCGGTGCCTGATCGGCATCCATGACTTCACCAGCTTCCGCACCGTCGCCTGCCAGGCGCACTCGCCGGTGCGCGACCTGCGCCGAATCGAGTTTTCGCGCGACGGCGATTTGATCCACATGGATATCGAAGCGAATGGCTTCTTGCATCACATGGTGCGCAACATCATCGGCAGCTTGATGCAGGTCGGCCATGGCGAGCAGTCGGGGCGCTGGATTGCGGAGGTGCTGGCGGCGCGTGATCGCACCCTGGCCGGCGTGACCGCGCCGCCGGAAGGACTGGTCTTCATCGGGCCGCGCTACGAACGGCGCTTCGGCCTGCCCGACGAGGTGTCGCTGTGAGAACGCGCATCAAATTCTGCGGGATGACGCGTGTCGAAGATGTGCGTGTGGCCGTGGACGTCGGCGCCGATGCGCTCGGCTTCGTCTTCGCCAGGGGCAGCCCGCGCCAACTCGATCCGACGCAGCTCGAAGCCTTGCTCGACGGCGTGCCCGCCGCGGTCGCGGCCATCGCCTTGTTTCGCGACGCTGCGGCGGAGCAGGTCGCGGCCGTGCTCGCGCGCTCGTCGCGCCTGCTCGCCCAGTTCCATGGCGACGAAACGCCGGAGTTCTGTGTCGGGTGCGGGCGCCCGTGGTGGAAGGCGGTGCCGATGGGCGTGCTCGCCGACGGCGGGTTGGTGGAGTACCTCGAGTCCTATGCCCGCGCAGGCTGCCACGGCTTCGTGTTCGACAGTCATGGCGGTGCACAAACCGGCGGCAGCGGTCGCCGGTTTGAGTGGTCGCGGATTCCCGCCGCGCTGCCGGCGCCGCTGATTCTGGCCGGTGGCTTGACTCCGGAGACCGTGGCCGATGCGGTACGCCGGGTGCGGCCGTACATGGTGGATGTGTCCTCCGGAGTCGAATCCGCGCCTGGCATCAAGGATCATGCAAAAATGCGACGCTTCGCCGATGAGGTTTTCCGTGCTCGAGCCGATTGATCCCCCCCAGCGTCCCGAAGACCTGATGTCCATGCCGGATGCGCGGGGCCATTTCGGCCCCTATGGCGGACGCTTCGTCGCCGACACATTGATGGCGCCGCTGGCCGAACTCGCTGCGGCTTACGAACAGCTCAAGCATGATCCAGACTTCATCGCCGAACTCGACTACGACTACCGTCACTACGTCGGTCGGCCGAGTCCGATCTATCACGCACGCGGATTGTCGAAGGCCGTCGGCGGCGCCCAGATCCTGCTGAAGCGCGAGGATCTCAATCACACCGGCGCGCACAAGATCAACAACACCATCGGCCAGGCCATGCTCGCCAAGCGCATGGGCAAGACCCGCATCATCGCCGAGACCGGCGCCGGCCAGCATGGTGTCGCCAGTGCCACGGTTGCGGCTCGGCTCGGGCTCGAATGCGTGGTCTACATGGGCGCGACCGACATCGAGCGCCAGGCGATCAATGTCTACCGGATGAAGTTGCTCGGTGCGACGGTGGTGCCGGTGACCAGCGGCTCGAAGACGCTGAAGGATGCATTGAACGAGGCACTGCGCGACTGGGTCACCAACGTCGCGCACACCTTCTACATCATCGGTACCGTCGCCGGCCCGCACCCGTATCCGACCATGGTGCGCGATTTCAACGCCGTCTGCGGCCGCGAAGCGCGCGCGCAGATGCTGGCCGAATACGGTCGCCTGCCCGATGCCCTGGTCGCGTGTGTTGGCGGCGGGTCGAATGCGATCGGTCTGTTCCATCCCTTCCTCAACGACCGCGATGTCGCGATCTGGGGCGCGGAGGCAGCGGGCGAGGGCATCGGCTCAGGCCTGCACGCGGCCTCCCTGGTCGCAGGTCGCCCCGGCGTCCTGCACGGCAACCGCACCTATTTGCTGTGCGACGAGAACGGTCAGGTGCGCGAAACGCATTCGGTCTCGGCTGGCCTCGACTATCCCGGCGTTGGCCCCGAACATGCGTGGCTCAAGGACATCGGTCGCGCCCACTACGTCGGCATCACCGACGACGAAGCAATGGCGGCCTTCCACCAACTGGCGCGCAGCGAGGGCATCCTCGCCGCGCTCGAGTCGAGCCACGCGGTGGCGCAGGGCATCAAGCTCGCGCGCGAGCTGCCCAAGGACAAGTTGGTGCTGGTGAATCTGTCCGGACGCGGTGACAAGGACATCTACACGATCGCCAAGCGCGAGGGTATGTCGCTGTGAGCGCGCGCATCCAGACGCGCATGGCCGAGATCAAGTCCGCAGGACGTTGCGGGCTGATTCCGTTCGTGACCGCCGGCGACCCACACCCGGACTGGATGGCGGCCATTCTGCATGCATTGGTCGAGGGCGGCGCCGACTTGATCGAACTGGGCATGCCGTTTTCGGACCCGATGGCCGATGGTCCAGTCATCCAGAAATCCAGCGAACGTGCGCTCGAACGCGGCATGACGCTCGATCGCACGCTGGCGATCGTGCGCGAATTCCGACAGCGCGACGCGATCACGCCGGTGGTGTTGATGGGTTATCTCAATCCGGTCGAGTATTACGGCTGGGACCAGTTCGCGGCGAGTGCGAAATCCGCCGGAGTGGATGGACTGCTGATCGTGGATTGTCCGCCCGAAGAAGCCGACAGCGTGCGTCCGGTGCTCGCGAAACATGCGCTCGACCAGATCTTCCTGGCCTCGCCGACCACCACCGACGAGCGCATCGCGACCATGGGCGAGTTGGCCCAGGGTTACGTCTACTACGTGTCCTTCGCCGGCATCACCGGTGCCGACCGCTTGGTGATGGCCGATGTCGGCGACAAACTGGACGCGTTGCGCGGCAAGATCCGGGTTCCGATCGCGGTTGGTTTCGGCGTCAAGACTGCGGCGCAGGCTGCAGCGCTGGCGCCGCATGCCGATGCCGTGGTCGTCGGCAGCGCGCTGGTCGAGCAATTGGCCGTCGCGATTTCGTTAACGGATGCACAACAACGCGCCCGCGATTTCCTGCAACCCTTGCGCCGCGCAATCGATGCCGCCCGCACGACGGAGAACCTCTGATGGCGCGTTCCCCCTCGCATTCCGGTACCCGCAAACCCGAGACCGACCATGACCTCCACCCGCCGATCAGTGATGCCGATCCAATGAGCTGGCTCGCGAAATTGATGCCCAAGCGCATCCGCACCCAGGGCGGCGACAAGCGCAAGGTGCCCGAGGGCCTGTGGGGCAAGTGCGAGGGCTGCGGCGCGGTGCTGTATCAGCCAGAACTCGAAGCCAATCTGCAGGTCTGCCCGAAGTGCGGTTTCCACATGCCGATCCTGGCGCGCGAGCGGCTGAAGCTGTTTCTCGACGAGGGCACCGGCACCGAAATCGGCGCCGATCTCGCGCCCGCCGACGCGCTCAAGTTCAAGGATTCGAAGAAGTACAAGGATCGTCTGGTCGCCGCGCAGAAGCAGACTGGCGAGAGCGACGCCCTGGTCGCCTTGCATGGACGGCTGAAGGGAATGCCGATCGCGGCCTGCGCGTTCGAGTTTTCGTTCATGGCCGGTTCGATGGGCTCGGTGGTCGGCGAACGCTTCACGCTCGCCGCCGAGCACGCACTGGCGCACGGCACGCCGCTGGTCTGCTTCTCGGCTTCCGGCGGCGCGCGCATGCAGGAAGGACTGTTCTCGCTGATGCAGATGGCCAAGACCTCGGCCGCACTCGGGCGCCTGCGCGAGGCGGGATTGCCCTTCATCTCGGTGATGACACACCCGACCACCGGTGGCGTTTCCGCCAGTCTGGCGATGCTCGGCGACATCAATGTCGGCGAGCCGCAGGCGTTGATCGGCTTCGCCGGCCCGCGCGTGATTGAGCAGACCGTGCGCGAGACGCTGCCGGAGGGCTTCCAGCGCAGCGAGTTCCTGGTCGAGCACGGCGCGGTGGATCTGATCGTGGATCGCCGCCAAATGCGCGACAAGCTCGCCGACCTGCTGGCAATCCTGATGCGCCAGCCGCGCGCCGCTACTGGCTGAACGATCGGACAATTCGTTGCAGCGGCTGCAACGCCGCGGCACGGCGCTTGCGTCGAACTGCGCGGGGTGCGCGCCGTTGTGGACGCCCGATTGGAGTGGCATGGAAACGCAGGATTCGCTGGAAGCGTGGTTGGCGCGGATCGTCGCCGTGCCACCGGACCGCATCGAACTGGGACTGGAACGCATTCGCCAGGTCCACGAGCGGATGCGACGACCACGGCCCGCCCCGATCGTCATCACCGTCGCCGGAACCAATGGCAAGGGATCGACCGTCGCATTTCTCGAAGCCATGTTGCGGGCTGCCGGCTACTGCGTCGGCAGTTTCACGTCGCCGCATCTGTTTCGGTTCAATGAACGCATCGTCGTGGACGGCGTTGTCGCGCCAGATGCGGACATTGTCGCCGGCTTCCAGGCGGTTGAGGCGGCGCGTGCCGAGGTGCCGCTGACCTTTTTCGAATACACCACGTTGGCGGCGTTTCATCTGTTCGCGGCGCGCTCGCTCGATGTCGCGGTGCTGGAAGTCGGCTTGGGCGGACGCCTCGATGCGGTGAACCTGATCGATGCCGATGTCGCCATCGTCACCACCGTCGATCTTGACCACCAACAGTATCTCGGGAGCACCCGCGACCAGATCGCGATCGAGAAGGCAGGTGTGTTCCGTGTCGGTCGCCCCGCGGTTCTCGGCGATGCCGACGTGCCGCCGAGTCTGCTCGCCGAGGCCGAGCGCATCGGCGCGCACCCGCTGCGCCTCGGGCACGAGTTTCGCGTCGATGTCGGTGACGACGACTGGCGCTGGACCGGCGCGGGCACCAGCCTGCGTTTGCCGCACCCGGCGTTGCGTGCGCCGGTGCAGCACAGCAACGCAGCGGCTGCTATCGCCGCGCTGATGGCGTTGCGCGAACACCTGCAGGTGCCGTTTCGCGCCCTGCGCATCGGTCTCGCGGAGGCGCGGGTGCGCGGTCGCCTCGAAGTGATCCCGGGTGCGGTCGAAATCGTGGTCGATGTCGGCCACAACCCGCAGGCCGCTGCGGTGCTGGCGGAGTGGCTGCGCCGCCACCCGCGGCGCACACGGGCGGTGTTCTCGGCGCTCACCGACAAGGACATTGCCGGTATCGTCGAGCCGCTCCGGTCGCGCGTGACGCGCTGGCATCTGGCCGGGCTGGATGCCTGCAGTGCACGCGGTCTGGACGCGACCGCGCTGCGTCGGCGCATTGGCGATCTGCTGGGCGACGATGGCTGCTCGCTGCATCCCGATCCGCGCGCGGCGCTCGCCGCCGCCGTGGCAGAGGCGAAGACGGGTGAGCGCATTCTCGCGTTCGGCTCGTTCCATCTGGTGGCCGCGCTCGGCCCGGTGCTGAACCAGGGTGCTACGCCCGCAAACTGACGCGACGCGGCGGCCGGTGTGGCTCGTATACTCCGCGCCTTCCGTCGTGCCGGGAATTGCCATGGATCCGACCTTGCAGAAGCGGCTGATCGGCGCTTCGGTGTTGATTGTGCTTGCCGTCATCTTCGTGCCGATGTTGCTCGACGGCGCCGGCGAGCGCGGCTCGGAGTCGCTGCCGCTGGCCATTCCGGCGATGCCCGAGCGCGACTTTGAAACACGCGAAGTGCCACTTGACCTGCCGGTGGCGGCCGCACCCGCAAGCGTGGCCGAAGCCATCGGCGTGGAGCCGGCGAATCCCGAATCGACGCCCGCGACCGAGCCTGTTTCCGCTCAGCCCGATGCCGTCGCCGCGGTGGACACGCAGGCTCCGGTGCGCGTCGATGCCGTATCCGGTGCGGTCGCGGGGCTGCAGGCGGAACCCGCCGTGGCAGAGCCCGCTGTCGCTGCTGCGAGCGGCCCGGTGGCCGCAGCTCCGGTCGCTGCTGTGTCCGCGGCCGTTGCGACGGCGGAGAATTCCCCGACGCCGGCAAGTGGGCGTTTTCTGATCGGGCTTGGCAGTTACGCCAATGGCGCGAATGCACAGGCGCTCGCCGCGCAGTTGCGTGGCGCCGGGTTCAAGGTGCTCAGCGATCAGGTCGCGGTGAATGGGCAGCAGGCGACGCGACTGCGCATCGGTCCGTTCGCGACCCGCGGCCAGGCGGAAGCAGCGCGGCTCGAGGTGCGGCGCCTGCGCGCCGATCTGCCGGCAGCGATCAGCGAAACCGACGACACCCCCGCCAGCGACGCGCCGGCGATCGCGCGCAGCGCCGCGGCCACCTCGGTGTGGGCGGTGCAGGTCGGTGCATTCAAGCTCGAAGCCGAAGCCAATGCCAAACGCGACCAGTTGCGCCAGGCCGGCTTTGCCGCCTTCGTCGAGAAGATCAATGCCGAGGCCGGGGTGCTCTGGCGCGTTCGCATCGGCCCGGAGAACAAGCGCGCCGACGCCGATGCGGTGAAGGCCGGGGTCAAGCGCCGCTTCGGCATCGACGGCATCGTGGTTCCGTATCCGTGAGCGCGGCCGACTGGCTGATCGTGCTGGCGATCGCGACTTCGGTCGCGATCGGGCTGTTTCGCGGCCTGGTCGTGGAGTTGATGGCGCTGGTGGTGTGGGCGCTGGCGGTGGTGGCGGCGGCGACCCTTGCGCCGCAGTTGTCGGATGCGCTCGCGGCCGGAATCGACACGCCTTCGGCGCGGATCTTCCTGGCCTATGCGCTGGTGTTTGTCGGCACGCTGCTGCTCGGCGCAATGGTCACCTGGATGATGCGCAAGCTGGTCGCGGGAACAGGATTGTCCGGCACCGATCGCCTGCTCGGTGGCGTCTTCGGCATTGCCCGTGGCGTGGTCGTGGTGGTGCTGGCGGTGCTGGTGCTGGGGCTCACTCCGGCCCCGCGCGATGCCTGGTGGCGCGCCTCGCGCCTGCTGCCGCATGCGGTGGAGCTGGCCGAACGCGTGCGTGCGCGTCTGCCCGAGCGCATCGCCGCGCAGGTGCGCTTCGACGGCTCCGAAGCTCCGGCGCTGCTGCTCCCCGAAACCGACGCGGCGCAGCGGCGCGGCGACGAACTTTCCCGAATCTGAGGTCTTCCATGTGCGGCATTCTCGGCATTGTTGGGCGCAGCGAAGTGGGTGCGGCGCTGTATGACGGGCTGACCGTGCTGCAGCACCGCGGTCAGGACGCGGCCGGCATCGCCACCCTGGACGGTGCGCGATTGCATCGGCACAAGGGCAATGGTCTGGCCAAGGATGTATTCGACGCCGACAACATGGCGCAACTGCGCGGTCGTATCGGCATCGCGCACTGCCGCTATCCGACCGCGGGCAGCGAAGGTGCGGCCGAGGCGCAGCCGTTCTACGTCAACTCGCCCTACGGCATCGCACTCGGACACAATGGCAATCTGATCAACACCGACCAGCTGCGTCGCGAGCTGTACGAGCAAGACCGCCGCCACATCAACACCGGTTCCGATTCCGAGGTGCTGCTCAACATCTTCGCCCATGAACTCGCGGCGATGGACGGGGCACGACCGAACGTCGAGCACGTGTTCGCGGCGATCCGGCGCGTGCACGAGCGCTGCGTCGGCGGCTATTCGGTGGTCGCCATCGTGCTCGGCCTGGGCGTGGTGGCGTTTCGCGACGTGCACGGCATCCGCCCGCTGGTACTTGGCAAGCGCGAGACCGCGGAGGGGCCGGAATGGGCGGTGGCGTCGGAGTCGGTCGCGCTCGACCTGCTCGGCTTCAAGCGCGAGCGCGACGTGCGT
>Ga0073899_10004515_pt1 | contig 12183 bp, 9 predicted proteins | sample KloWWTmetaKNB5Ph_FD_88975 | JGI IMG/M metagenome (GOLD analysis project Ga0073899, IMG submission 88975) | Active sludge microbial communities from Klosterneuburg, Austria, studying microevolution and ecology of nitrifiers - Klosterneuburg... | ecosystem: Engineered > WWTP > Aerobic digester >... | reverse complement strand
TCGGTCGATGAGGGCGATCGTTCCGGGTCTTTTCCGGGCGAGCGGAAAGGCAGACACGCTCGCCCGGAAAAGACCCGGAACGATCGCCTGATCGACCGCGCCTGAGCGAATTCTCGTCAAAGCCCGCGAATTCGCACGGCGCATGTAACGTCGACGCGGTCACGTCTCATGAACGCTTGCCGATGATTCACCACCAGCAATTCTCGCGGCTCGGTCACCAGATCGTATTGATGGAACTCGACCTACCGAATGGACTGCCCGGGGTGATAGATCTCGGTCGCGTGCTTTGCGATGTCGTCCGGGTAGAAGTGGATATCGCGCAAGGCTCCCCGCGCATAGCGCGCCGCCTGGTCGAAGAAATGCGGCGAAGCCGGCGCCCCGCTTTGACCGCCCACCAGGATGGCCTTGGCCGTCACTTTCGGTCCGAATTCGACGGCAGCAACGAAGCTGTTGCCGCTCGTCCCATAACGGCGCAAGGTGCCTGGATACGTGCTCGCTTCAAGTGCGGCCAACGAGCCCCAACGTCCCGAGGTGAAAGCCACCGGGGTCGACGCGGTCGCATCATCGAAGCGCTGCACGATGTCGCCGGTCCTGCGCTGGAGGCGGTTGACCTCCCCCCACGGCATCCGCCAGTGGCCGAAGTCCTGCTGCAGCTTCTCGGTCGCAGCCAGGAGCGCCTGCAAGCGCTGCTCCGAGGTACTCGAGGAAGCCACCTGCTCGAACAGCGGCCAGGCGCGGCCCTTCGGATCGGCACCCACCACCCGCCAGAGTTCCTCGGCCCAGTGGATCGCCACGGTCGTCGCCACCGAATCCGCGGCCCAGCGCCGGTCCCATGCCTGCAGCAGCGCGATGGGTTCGGACAACGGTGCGCGCAACTCACTGGCTGCCGGCAGGCTCCGATACGCCTCGAACAGGGGTGGTAACAGGACATCGAACGCCGGGAGATCGGGGTCGTACGCGGCTGCGATGAGGGTGTCGAGCGTGAACTCGTCGTGACCGGACAGCACTCGGACCGCGTGGATGCCGCGCGCGTTCTCACCGACCCGGTCCATGTAGGCAGGATAGTCCGCGGGTTTAGGGCTGCTGGTTCCCGCCACGGAATACGGCCAATTGTTGGTGTTCTGGATCCAACCAGTCGCTGGATCAACGACGTTCGGACTCTCGTCGACCCCGTGTACACCATGCCACTCGGTCGCCGGGTCGGAGCCGTCGACCGGCCGCGTCCAGTCGAAGCCCGAATTCCGGCGCGGGACGAAGTTCGCGTGGAAATAGGCAATCTTGCCGTCGGCGTCCGCGTAGACGGTGTTGTTCGAGGAGTTGGTGTGCAGGTTGAGGACCGACCTGAAGGCCGCGAAATCGCGGGTCTTGGTCCGCAGGTACGATTGGATCAACGCGTTGACCGGATCCTGCATCAGGCGCACGGCGATCCACTTGCCCTGCTCCGCGCGCACGATCGGGCCGTGATGGGTCGCCAGCACCTTGAACTGACGTTCCCGCATCTCTCCGCTCGGCGTGCGATACCGGATCGTGACGGCACGCGAGCGAACGGGCCGCTGTGTCCCCGCATACAGGTACGTCGCGTCACCGCTCTTGGTGCCCGCGACCGTCTCGGCGTACTCGTCGAGGAAATCGGCGCCGGTCGAGGTATGCATCCAGCCGAGCCGCTCGTTGAAACCCTGGTAGATGAAGAACTGTCCCCAGGTCACGGCGCCGTAGGCGTCGAGTCCGGCGTCGCTGCGAACGTGCGCCTCCGCGCGGAAATAGAACGCGGTATGCGGGTTGATCAACAACAGAGCGCGCTTCGAGCGGGTCACTGCGCCCGACAGTGCCATGCCGTTGGAGCCGCCCTGCCCGTCGCTCGTCCCGGCAGCGAGCTCGGTCGTCTCGCGCGCCGTCACCTCGCCCTTGCCATAGAACTCCGCGAGGCCGCCGAGCGAGACGCGCTCGATGTCCCAGCCGATGCTGCCCTCCGAGAAGGCGAGCGTCATCCACGGCTCGAACCGTTGCAGCACCTTCGGTCGTACCTGCGGATGAGTGGCGAGGTAGTAGTTCAATCCATCGGCCCATGCGTCCATCAGACTGCGCAGCCAGTCGGGGCTCACGGCGTAGTGCGAGCGCAGCGTGTCTTCGTCGACCACGAGCCGCATGCGCAAGTCCTGATATAGCTGTGCTTCACCGTCGGCCTCGGCTGTGCGGCCAAGCGCACTGAGGTAATTCATCTCGATGCGATTGAAGTCGTCTTCCGCCTGCGCGTAGATCAGGCCAAAGACCGCGTCCGCATCGCTCCTGCCGTGGATGTGCGGGATGCCCCATTCATCGCGCGTGATGGTTACGCGCTCGGCCCGCTGCTGCCATGCGGCCAGCTCCGCCGGGCTGGGCGTGGGTGACGGCAAGGCAAGATCCGTGGTAGCCAGGCAGAACAACAGCACCGGAAAAATGCTGCAGCACCCGCTCTTGCCGCGCGCACGACGGCGCAGCGTTGCCCTGCACGTCGCGACGTAGTGGACGATCCAGGTATCGGGCGCTTTGCAGCGTTTACGCGCGTCTGTGACGGAAAACGACGGCAATTGTTCGACCCTCTATTCGGCCAACGGTAGCAAGTCGGCCAGGGAATGACTAACGCGCTGCGCGCAGTAAACGACGTCGCCCAACGTGATCGCTGCACGATTCGGGCTTCAATCAATCACCTGCAAGTAACGAAGTCGCCGCGTGTGATCGACGTGTGACCGCGCGGCGAAGCGCCGCCCACCGGGCAGTCGCACCGCGACAGCAGACGGCGCCACCGGCCTATGGAACGAATCCGATCTCACGTTGATGTCGGATCGCGAGCACCCGCACCTCGTCCTGCGGAACGACGAATCGGTACAGCGCGATATACCCCGTCTGGCCGTAGGAGATCACGAGCTCCCGAATATCGCCGTGCACGCGCCGCCCGAGCAGCGGGTGCACGGCCAGGTTCTCGACGGCCGAGCGGATCGCTCCGGCCGCCGCGATTGCGGCGCCAGGGTTCTCGCTTGCCAGGAACTCGAAGGCGCGCTCGAGATGGGACAGTGCCCGCGCCGAATAGACTACCGTCGCCACGGCTTCGGGCGCGCAGCGTCCTGACCACGGGCCAGGCGTTCTACCCAGGCATGCACGTCAACCGCGCGATACACCTCGCCCGTCCGCTCGATCTCCTCGTCGGCGGCCAATGCCTCCTTGACGAGGCTGCGCATCTGCTCCTCGTAGTCGGCATGCCGCTCCACCGCTTCGAGAATGAAGCTATGGGCCGAGCGTCCAGATTGCTTCGCCAACGCGTGGATGCGAGAACGGAGTTTGGGTGGCAAGCGAATCGTGGTCGTGTCAGCCATAAGTCAGATCCTGCATCGCATACAGCAGGCTACACTTGTAGCACTCGCAGACGGCGCGCGCAAGCCACATGCGTGGCATCTCTCACTGCCCCGCCTTGATCCACGAACCGACTGCAGAAAGCAGCAAACCGAACCAATCCCAACAGTGGACATTCGACCGGCGCTTTCGACCCGGAGCGGACTGCCGAATTTGGGCCTTGAACAGCGCGGGGAGCCACGCAGTACTCCGTCTTGATCCAGTTGCATTGTGTCGGGTCGTTCAGGTCTATCGTCTTCAGTTCCCGCGAGACTCGGGACGCTGCATCGAGCTGCCGCTTCTGCGCGACGGTGGCTCGCGACCAGCCTTTCGTCTTACTGCAGCCTCGTGAATCAAGCGCTGGATCCGGCGTTCTATTGTTACTCAGGCCCAGAGGAACTCCCGCCCACCAGCCGGTCGACGTGAGCACGTAAACCCTCCAGATTCGCCGGCCCCTATCTTCGAACTCGCATCGTGCCTGCGACGCCACAATGACGTACTTCCCGTCGACACGATCCAGTAGCGCGGCTGTACGCCGGTGCCCCGACCACTCGATGACGCGGCCTGTACCGGGCTCGACAAACGAGAGGTTCTCGCCGTCGGCAATCCAGCCATCTCCTCTGACTCCGTCCGGGGGGGGCGCCGCCCGCTTTCTCGAAGCGAATCGTGCGGTGCACGTCCAGCACGGTACCGTCGCTCAGCTGCACCTCTTCCTGCCACTCGCTGGTCGTCGATGTGCAGCCTGCCATCATGGCGATTAGGCAAGTAGCGAGCGTCAGTTGTCCGAACGCGGTTGACGCTCGCCTCACGCAGTGGTTCCTACCATCTCGGGCCAGAGCAAGTGACCGCTGGCCGAAAGCGCGCCTACGCGAATGTCTGCTTCCTACCCAAACCCGCAGTAAGAACCAACATGTTTCGGTGAAAGGGCCAGAAGCAAAGAGTCATACGGGCAAATCAGCGCCCCAGCTGGACCGCCGCCATCGCCGCGCCGACGATGCCGGCATCGTTGCCGAACGCGGCCGGCACGATTTCCGCCCGGCTGCTGAGCAGCGACCCGAAATGCTGCCAGTTCTCGGTGACTCCGCCCCCGATCACGAACACGTCGGGCCACAGCAGCGAATGGTACGCCTCCAGCACCTCGTTGACCGCTACCGCCCACTCCACCCAGTCGAGATCGAGGTCGGCCCGAACTTTCGCGGACGCGCGATGCTCCGCCTCCCTGCCCCGCACTTCGAGGTGGCCGAGCTCCGTGTTCGGCAGCAGGCGCCCGTCGACGAACAGCGCCGTGCCGATGCCCGTGCCGAGCGTGATCACCATCACCGTGCCGGCGCGATCACGACCCGCGCCGAGCGTCATTTCCGCGAGGCCTGCCGCGTCGGCATCGTTCAGGAACGCCACCTGCCGCTGCAATCGGGCCTGCATGTGGCCCTGCACGTTCATGCCGATCCAGCGCTTGTCGATGTTCGCAGCGGTCCACGCCACACCCTGCTTCGCGACCGCCGGGAACGCGAGTCCCACCGGACCGGACGACGGCAGGTCACTCGCCATCGCGACCAGCAACTCGAGCACGGCCTCGGGGGCCGCGCCTGCAGGCGTCGCACGCCGCACGGTCTCGCCCATGACGAACCCCGATTCGATGTGCACCAGACCAGCCTTGACGAACGAGCCGCCGACGTCGAACGCCAGCCGCAGCGAGGGGTCACCCTCATTCACGTCGATTTCCTCATGCAGGCAACGGCTCTCGCAGCCGCTGCCGGACCTGTCCCGGCAGCGTCAACCCTTCTTCACGCTCTCGATCATCTGCTGGTTCGCGGCCAGCGCCATCTGCGCATCGCGCTCCCGCTGCTGCTGCTGCCGCGCCATCATGATGCCGGTGATCGCCACGCCGACGGCGACGATCGCCACCAGGATCGTTGCCAGCGCATTGATGTCCGGACTCACGCCGAGGCGCACTTTAGAGAAGATGACCATCGGCAGCGTACTCGAACCGGGACCCGCGACGAAGCTCGTGATCACGAGGTCATCGAGCGAGAGCGTGAAGGCGAGCAGCCAGCCCGACATCAGCGCCGGCGCGATGATCGGCAACGTGATCAGGAAGAATACCTTGTGCGGCCGCGCGCCGAGGTCCATCGCCGCCTCTTCCAGCGAATCGTCCATCTGTGACAGCCGGGACTGCACCACGACGGTGACGAACGCCATCGTCAGCGTGATGTGCGAAATGACGATCGTGGTCATGCCGCGCCCGGCTGGCCAACCGATGATCTGCTCCATCGTGACGAACAGCAGGAGCAGCGACAGGCCCGTGATGACCTCGGGCATGACCAGCGGCGCGGTCGTGAGGCCCGAGAGCAGCGTGCGGCCCTTGAACGGACCGAAACGCGCGAGCACCAGCCCGGCAAGCGTCCCCAGCACGACCGCGAGTGTCGCCGAAATCGCCGCAATCTTCAGGCTCAGGAATGCTGCATTCAGGATCTGGTCGTTGTGCAGCAGCGCCCCGTACCACTTGGTCGAAAAACCGCCCCAGACCGTAACCAGGCGCGAACTGTTGAACGAATAGACGATCAAGGAAACGATCGGGATGTACAGGAACGCGAATCCCAGGATCAGGACGAGCGTACGGAACAGGTTGCGACCCTGGTTCATCGGTGCACCCCGCCGGCTTCGGCATCCTGGGCACGCTGGAAGTACATCATCGGTACGACCAGGAACAGCAGCAGCACGATGGCCACCGCGCTCGCGACCGGCCAGTCGCGGTTGTTGAAGAACTCGGTCCACAACACCTTGCCGATCATCAGCATGCCCGGATCGCCGAGCAGCGACGGAATGACGAACTCACCGACTGCCGGAATGAACACCAGCAGGCAGCCCGCCCGGATGCCGGGCAGCGACAGCGGCAGCGTGACTTTCAGGAAACCCTGCCACGGCTTGCAGCCCAGGTCGGCGGCGGCCTCGAGCAGGGTCAGGTCCATCTTCTCGAGGTTGGCGTACAGCGGCAGGATCATGAACGGCAGGTACGAATACACGATGCCGACGTAGACGGCGAAGTCCGTCTGCAGCATCTGGATCGGCTGCTCGATCGCGCCGATCCAGAGCAGGAAGTTGTTGAGCAGCCCGTTGTTCTTCAGGATGCCGATCCAGGCGTACACGCGCAGCAGGAACGAGGTCCAGAACGGCAGCACAATGAGCAGCATCAGGATGTTGCGCGCCGACGGATTGCTGCGGGCGATGGCATAGGCGATCGGGTAGCCGAGCAGCAGGCAGAAAAACGTCGAAACACTGGCGACCCAGATCGAGTTCAGGTATGCCTTCCAGTAGAGATCATCCTCCACCAGGAACGCGAAATTACCGAGATTGAGCTTGATCTGCATGACCTTGTCGCCGGTCCACTGCAGCAAGGGCTCGTACGGCGGCATGGCGATCTGGCTGGTCGAAAAGCTGATCTTCAGCACGATCACGAACGGGATCAGGAAGAACAGCAGCAGCCACAGGTACGGGACGGCAGTGACGGCCGTGCGCCCCTGCAGTCCCAGTCGCTTGAGCAGCGGCTTCACTTCGTCACCACCACCGGACTCTCCGGGTACCACTGCAGGTACACGCGCTCCTCCCAGGTGATGCGGTCCTCGGCATGGCGGTAGATATTCGGCTGCGTGACGCGCACGACCTTGCCGGAATCGAGCCGCAGCAGGTAGATGGACATGTCGCCCATGTACGCGATGTCCCGCACGACCGCCGAAGCCCAATTGTCGGCGACGTCCGGCTTGTCGCGACTGATCGTGATCTTTTCGGGCCGGATCGCCGCCCAGACCGTTGCGCCGGGCGCGGAACTCACGCCGTGGTTCACATAGATCGGCGCTTCGAGGTCGTCGCAGCCGATGCGCACGTAGGACGGCTCGTCTTCGACCAGCCGGCCCTCGAACATGTTGACCGAACCGATGAACTCCGACACGAACCGCGAGTTCGGGTACTCGTAGATCTCGCTTGGCGTTCCCACCTGCACGATCTCGCCGTGGTTCATCAGGCCGATGCGCGTCGACAGCGTCATCGCCTCTTCCTGATCGTGCGTGACGACCACGAAGGTGACGCCGAGCGTCTCCTGGATGTTGATCAGCTCGAACTGCGTGTGCTCGCGCAGCTTCTTGTCGAGTGCCGCGAGCGGCTCGTCGAGCAGCAGCAGCTTCGGCTTCTTGACGAGCGAGCGCGCCAGCGCGACGCGCTGGCGCTGGCCGCCCGACAACTGGTGCGGCTTGCGGCTCGCGAACTGGCCGAGCTTCACCAGGTTCAGCATGTCGTTGACGCGACTCCCGATCTCGTCCTTCGACAGTCTCTCCTGCTTCAGGCCGAACGCCACGTTCTGCTCGACCGTCATGTGCGGGAAGATCGCGTACGACTGGAACATCATGTTCACCGGTCGCTCGTACGGCGGGATCGACGTCATGTCCACGCCGTCGATGAAGATCCTGCCGGACGTGGACCGCTCGAAGCCTGCGAGCATGCGCAGCAGCGTCGTCTTGCCGCACCCCGACGCGCCCAGCAGGCAGAAGATCTCCTTCTTGTAGATGCTGAGCGAGACGTCATCCACGGCGATGAAGTCGCCGAACTTCTTGGTGACTTTCTCGATCCGCACGTAAGGCTTGGCGTGCGGGTCCGTCCAGGGCTCGAATTTCTGCTGGGTCGCTCGCGGTGAAGTGGCCATGATGTCCCTGCGCTGCTTGTTGTGGGCGGCGCGCCGTTCGACGCGGCGCTGTCGGTTTCGATTCTGCCGGGGCGCCGGGGTGGTCAGCGCCCCGTCACGAAGCGCGTCCAGCTGCGATTGAGCGCACGCGTGAACTCGGCGGATTTCGCCAGGCTCGGCTGCAGTCGCGCCGCGACTTCAGGCGTCGGGTAGATGTTGGTGTCGTTGCGCAGGTCTGCATTGACCAGCGGCGTCGCGGCTTTGTTGGCGTTGGCGAAGTTCACGAAGTCGGAGTTCTTCGCCGCGACTTCGGGCTGCAGCAGGTACTCGATGAACTTGTGCGCCGCGTCCTTGTGCGCCGCATCGGCCGGAATCGCCAGCGTGTCGAACCACATCAGCGCGCCTTCCTGCGGGATCGAGTAGCCGATGTCGAGCGGCTTGCCGGCTTCCTCCGCGCGGTCCCTGGCCTGCAGCACATGCCGCTGTAGCCGACGACGATGCAGAGTTCGCCGTTCGCGAGCTGGTCGATGTACTGCGAACTGTGGATGGTGCGGAGGTACGGGCGGATCTTCATCAGCGCATCCTCGGCCGCCTTGAGGTCGGCCTCGGATTCGCTGTTCGGATCCTTGCCGAGGAACAGCAGCGCCGTGCCGACCATGTCGGTCGGGTCGTCGAGCATCGACACGCCGCAATCCTTGAATTTCGCCAGCACGGCCGGATTGAAGATCAGCTGCCAGCTGTCGACCGGCGCGTCCGGCATGATTGCCTTGACCTTGGCGCGATCGTAGCCGATGCCGGTGGTGCCCCACATGTAGACGACGGAATGTTCATTGCCTGGATCGTGGCGCGCCGCGCGCGCGACCAGGTCGGGGTCGAGGTTGGCGAGACCGGGCAGCTTCGCCTTGTCGAGGGGCGCGAACACGCCCGCCTGCACCTGGCGCTGGAGGAAATACGCGCTCGGCACGACGATGTCGTAGCCGGAGTTTCCCGTCAGGAGCTTGGTCTCGAGCACCTCGTTCGAGTCGAAGACGTCGTAACGGACCTTGATGCCGGTTGCCTGCTCGAAGTCCTTGATGACTTCCGGGTCGATGTAGTCCGACCAGTTGAAGACATTGACCACCTGCTCCGCGCCTGCCGGCGCGGCGCCAGGCGCAGCCGAATCGTCGCCAGTGGCCTGCCTGGACTTGCCGCAGGCGGACAGGAGCACGGACAGTGCGGCAATGGCAGCAGCGTGTTTCAGCAGGCTCGTCATGAGGTCTCCCTGGGTCGTCGCCCACCGCCGCCCTCCCCGCGCGGCCGGCGTTCTGCCGCTTATAGCTCAGGCACCCGGCAAAGTCAGCCTCGCGCTGACATCAAAACGGGGCGGCCGGACCGGTATCCGACCGCCCCGCGGGTGGCATTTGCCGGGGGCGCTTACTCACCCGTGGTGAACCGCGTCCAGGTGCGGTTCAGCAGGCGGGTGAATTCAGGCGTTTCGGCAAGGTCGGGGAACAGCTTGGCCTTCACTTCGGCCGGCGGGTAGATGCCCGGGTCGTTCCTGACGGTCTCTGAAATGAGCGGAAACGACGCGATATTGCCGTTCGCGTAGTTGATGAAGTCCGAGTTCTTGGCCGCCACCTCCGGACGCATCATGAAGTTGATGAACGCGTGCGCGTTGTCCGGGCGCTTGGCGTCGGCAGGGATCGCGTACATGTCGAACCAGATGATCGTGCCTTCCTTCGGCACGCTGTACTTGATCACGTTGCCCTGTCCGGCCTCGGCGGCGCGGTCACGCGCCTGCAGGACGTCACCGCTCCAGCCCACGGCGAGGCACAACTCGCCGTTCGCGAGCGCGTCGATGTAGTTGGAGCTGTGGATCATGCGGATGTAGGGACGAATCTTGAGCAGCAGGTCTTCGGCCGCCTTGAGGTCGGCCTCGTTCTGGCTGTTAGGGTCCTTGCCGAGATAGGCCAGCGCGATGCCGACCATCTCGCTCGGCGCGTCGAGCACTGAGATGCCGCAGTCCTTGAACCTGGCCGCCCACTTCGGATCGAGCACGATCTGCCAGCTGTCGACCGGCGCATTCGGGTCGATCGCCTTGATCTTGCCCTCGTTGTAGCCGATGCCGTCGGTGCCCCACATGTGGTTGACCGCATGCTCGTTGCCCGGGTCGTGCAGGGCGACGCGTTGCAGGACTTCCGGGTCGAGGTTGCCCCAGTTCGTGAGCTTGCTGCGGTCGAGCTTGCGGAACACGCCCGCCTTGATCTGACGCTCCATGAAGGAGGCCGACGGCACGACGACGTCATAGCCCGTATTGCCCGCCAGCAGCTTGGTCTCCAGCACCTCATTCGAGTCGAAGACGTCGTAGTTGACCTTGATGCCGGTCTCTTTGGTGAACGCCTCGAGCATCGCCGGGTCGATGTAGTCCGACCAGTTGTAGACGTTGACGACCTTTTCCTCGGTCGACACCGGTGCGGCAGCAGCGGGGGTAGCGGCGGTCTCGGCGGCCGGAGGAGCTGCCTCCTTCTTGCCGCAGCCCACGAGGGCGGTGACGACCACCAGGCTCAGTAACCCGGCACGGATGTTGATGCTCATCTTGGAGATACCCCTGTACTTGTTTCGAAGCGCACCGGACGGCGCGAGTGTTGCTGTATAGCGAAGATTTTTTTCCATGGCTAGGGGCAATGCACTGCACCGCACGTCGGTGCAGCACGACAGACGCGCTGTCCCGACGCCGGCCGCGACCGCTGCGCCTACAGGCGGCCTCCGCGCGGCAGCGCGCATACGTCAGGTCGAGGCAGCGCCACGCCTTCTCCGCCAGTTCGTCGATCTGTTCGCGGCTGATCACCAGCGGTGGCGAAATGATCATCGTGTCGCGGACCGCACGCATGATCAGGCCGTTCTCGAAGCAGAAGTCGCGGCAGATCGTGCCGACCTGGCCGCGGTTGTCGAAAAACGTCCGTGCGCCCTTGTCCTTGACCAGCTCTAAAGCGCCGATAAGGCCGACCGACCGTGCCTCGCCCACCAGCGGGTGCTCGGAAATGTCGCGCCACTTCCTCGCCAGGTAGGGGCCGGTTTCGTCGCGCGTGCGCGGCACCAGGTTCTCCTGCTGGATCAGCGTCAGGTTGACGCTGGCGACGGCGCAGGCCGCCGGATGGCCCGAGTAGGTGAAACCGTGGGCAAATTCGCCGCCCTGGTCGATGATCACGTCCGCCACCCGGTCCGCGACCATGACGCCGCCGATCGGCAGGTAGCCGGACGACAGGCCCTTGGCGATCGTCATGAGGTCGGGCTTGATCCCGAAGTGGTTCGAGCCGAACCAGTGACCCGTACGGCCAAAGCCGCAGATGACCTCGTCCGCGACCAGCAGGATGCCGTAACGGTCACAGATCGTCTGGATTTCGGGCCAGTAGGTATCCGGCGGGATGATTACGCCACCAGCCCCCTGGATCGGCTCGCCGATAAAGGCCGCGACCCTCTGCGGGCCAAGCTCGAGGATCTTCTGCTCGAGCGTGTGCGCGACCTTCACGCCGAATTCGGCCGGGCTCAGCCTGCCGCCCTCGCCGTACCAGTACGGCTGCGGGATGTGAACGATGTCCGGGATCGGCAACCCGCCCTGCTCGTGCATGAACCCCATGCCGCCGAGGCTCGCCCCGGCCATGGTGCTGCCGTGGTACGCGTTCTGCCGGCTGATGATGACCTTGCGTTCCGGCTGCCCGAGCAGGTCCCAGTACCGGCGCACGAGGCGCACGACCGTATCGTTGCCTTCCGAACCCGAACCGGTGAAGAACACGCGGTTGAACTGCGGCGGCGTCAGGTCGACCAGCTGCTTCGCCAGTTCGATGGCCGGCGGGTGGGCCGTCTGGAAGAAGCTGTTGTAGTACGGCAGCTCGAGCAGCTGGCGGTATGCGGCCTCGGCGAGTTCCTTGCGGCCGTACCCCAGGTTGACGCACCAGAGGCCCGCCATGCCGTCGAGCATGCGGTTGCCCTCGGAGTCGTACAGGTACACGCCCTCGGCCTTAACGATGACCCGCGAACCCTTCGCGTGCAGGTTCTTGTAGTCCGTGAACGGATGCAGGTAGTGCTGGCGATCCAGCTCCTGCCATTGGGCCGTGGTGCGGTCGGCGATGTAGGGAGTCGACTTCATGGAGGGCAGTGGCCGTATT
>Ga0073899_10004510_pt1 | contig 12191 bp, 11 predicted proteins | sample KloWWTmetaKNB5Ph_FD_88975 | JGI IMG/M metagenome (GOLD analysis project Ga0073899, IMG submission 88975) | Active sludge microbial communities from Klosterneuburg, Austria, studying microevolution and ecology of nitrifiers - Klosterneuburg... | ecosystem: Engineered > WWTP > Aerobic digester >... | reverse complement strand
GCCGCTCGGGGGCCAGCGCCCCAGGCGTCACACTATCCCCATGGCTGTGGTGGGGATTCGCTACTGGGCGTCGGTGAGAGCGGCCGCGGGAGCCGAACGCGACGTGGTCGAGGCACGCACCGTTCGCGAGGTGCTCGCGGCCGTCCGGTCGTTGCGCCCCGAGCCCGAGTTCCACAGGGTGCTGGCGCTCTGCTCGATCCTCCGCGACGGCCGCCGGGTCGCTCCCGACGACGACACTCCCCTGCTGGGCTACGTCGAACTCGAAGCCCTGCCTCCTTTCGCCGGGGGCTGACCCGCCGCCACTACTCCCCACTCCGCCCCCGCCGGCCGTCGGTGAGGTCGCTATGGTCGGTCATGCCGGTGCGGATGGTGCCGTCGGTGCGTCAGGTCCGTCGCCGGGACTGATCGCCTAGTCTGGGTCCGGCTCTGAGGGGGGACGGATGGTCGACAAGGTCACGCGCGTCACACAGCTGCTGGGGCTGCTCGCACGCCACGGTCGTTCCGGGTTGCTGGCCGGGGCCGCGGGCGACGACTATCTCGTGGGCGAGTCCGCCGAAGGCGACGGCTCGGGTGAGGGAGCCGAGCGGCTGGCGTCCGACCTGGAGCAGCTGGGTCCCACGTTCATCAAGTTCGGTCAGCTCCTCTCGACCCGGTTCGACCTGCTGCCGACGGCCTACACCGATGCCCTGTCGCGGCTGCAGGACCGTGTGGAGCCCGTGCCCGTCAGCGAGATCCGGACGGTGATCGAAGAGGAGCTGGGCGCACGAGTGCGCGACCTGTTCGCCACGTTCGACGACGTGCCGGTGGCGTCCGCATCGCTCGGGCAGGTGCACCGGGCCACCACCGTCACGGGCCGCGACGTGGTCGTGAAGGTGCTCCGGCCGGGTGTCCGCGAGATCGTGCGCGACGACATGGACCTGCTCGGGCAGGTGGCCGAGCTGGTCGACACCCGCACCTCGGCAGGGCCGAGGCTGGGGACCACCCGGCTGCTCGCGCAGTTCCGCAGGTCGCTGGCCGACGAGCTGGACTATCGCAAGGAGTGGGCGAACCTGGCCCGCTTCCGCGACCTCGCCGCCGACGAGGAGCTACTCCTGGTGCCGGAGCCCCTGGCCGCGTTCAGCACGTCGCGGGTGCTCACGATGGACTACGTCCCCGGCAAGAAGGTGACCGACGTGGGGCCGCTCGGCCTGCTCGACATCGACGGGCCGGCACTGTCGGAGTCGCTGTTCCGGTTCATGCTGACGACCCTGCTCTCCGAGGGGCTGCTGCATGCCGACCCCCACCCGGGCAACCTGCTCGTCACACCCGACGGCCGCATCGCGATCCTCGACCTGGGCATGGTGGCCCGTCTCCCGCGGCGGGTCCGGTCGCAGCTGGTCAAGCTGCTGCTGGGCATCGGTGAAGGCGACGGCGAGCAGGTGGCGGCCATCATGGCGGGGATGGGCCATCCCCTGGTGGACTTCGACGCCGCCGGCTTCCGCGACGACGTGGCGCACCTCGTGTCGGGGACGGTCGCTCTCGGTGCGGACCTGCAGGCCGGCACCGTCCTGGTGCAGCTGGCGCGGCTGTCGGGCACCCACGGGCTCCGCCCGCCGGCGGAGATGTCGCTGGTGGGCAAGGCGCTGCTCAACCTCGACCGGACGGTGGCACACCTCGACCCCGAGTTCGAGCCCGCCGAGGCGATCAAGGACAACGTGATAGCGATCCTCGGCGCCGGTCTCGCCGTGTCGCCCGGCGCGGTGGTGGCGAGCGCCCTCGAGGCGAAGGAGTTCGCCGAGCAGCTTCCCCGGCGCGCCAACCGCGTGATGGACTCGCTCGCCAACGGCGAACTCTCGCTGCGTGTGCAGGCGTTCGACGAGGACCGGGTCTTCACCGTCGCGCAACGCCTCACCAACCGGCTGACCACGGGAATCGTGCTGGCCGCCATCACGGTCGCGGCGGCTCTGATGATGGGCAATGCCGGCGGTCCCCGGCTCCTGGGCTACCCGGCCCTCGCGGTGGTCTTCTTCCTGATCGCCGCGCTCAGCGGACTGGCACTGGTGGTGGGGATCGTGGTCACGGACCGTCGCGCCAAGAGCCGCGCGCGGGCACGCGAGCGACACGTCGTGCACGACCACGCGCCGCTGCCCTGAGGGCGGCTGCGGAGCCTGCTGTCCGACCGTCATTCCTGAGCACTCGCCGCTGTCGCGAGCACGGGAACCGATTCGGTCCGGGCTCGCGCAGCGGAGAGTCAGGTCTCAGGCGGGAACCAGCGAGGTGACGGGCAGGGTGTCGTAGGCCCGGGTCGCGTTGTTGATCTTGCGGCGCCCTTCGCCGACCTCGAAGGAGGCCACTCGGCGCACCAGGGCGTCGAGCACGGCGTGGGCCTCGAGGCGGGCCAGCCCCTGGCCCGCGCAGGTGTGCGGTCCGTAGCCGAACGACAGGTGATCGATCGGATTGCGGCGCACCAGGAAGGCGTCCGGGTTCTCGTAGTGGCGCTCGTCACGGTTGCCGGAGCCGAACAGCAGGGCCAGCCGCGCGTCCTTCGGCACGGGGGTGCCGTCGACGACGACGTCGGACTTCACCAGGCGCGAGAAGGCGTGCGGCGGCGCCTCGATGCGGAGCACCTCGTTGAACGCCGACGACACGAGCGACGGGTCGTCGCGCAGGAGCTGGTACTGGTCGGGGTTCCGGGCGAGGTGGTACACGGCGTTCCCGATGGCTGCCACCGTGGTGTCCATGCCGGCTGCGACGTACTGGTGGATGATGTGCGGCGGTGCCTCGGCGGGGATGTCCCCCCGCTCCGCCGCGGCGAAGATCGCCCGGCCCATGCTGCCCTCGGTCAGGTCGTCGGCGGTGACGCCGCTCGCCCAGCCGAAGATCGCCGGCGATCGGGAAGCTCTCCGCCGTGCGCTGGTTCATCGGACCGAGAACGTTGAACGCCGCCTCGCCCCACCGCAGGATGTTGTCGCGAGGCCTGCCCTGGATCCCGATGAGGTCTGCCACCACCAGTCGCGGCAGGGCGCGGGCGAGGTCCTCCATGGCGTCGAACGAGCCCCGCTCGACCAGGGCCTCGACCATGGCGTCGGCCTTCGCGTCGATCTCGGCCTTCATGCCGCGCAGCGCCCGCGGCGAGAGGTTCTCGGTGAGCGCGGCCCGCAGGGGTGCATGGTCGGGCGGATCGGTGGTGAGGGTGGTGCCCACCAGCACGTCGTTCATGGTCTCGTTGAACGCGAACTTGTTCGACGAGAACGTCTCCCAGTCGGCCAGCGCGTTGCGGATGGCGTCGTACCTGGTGAAGGCGTACAGGTCGTTGGCCGGGAGGTAGACCACCGAAGCCTCGTCACGCAGCGCGGCGAACGCGGGGTAGGGATCGAGCAGGATGTCGTCGGCGAAGAGGTCGACATCGGAGGTCGCGAGGTGGTCGACGGTCATCTTGGGCACCCTTACTCACTCACGGAAGCCGCGCGGACTGGCGGTTGCACCAGTGAACGCGACGTGCGCGACACAAGACAAGGACATGTTGCTCATGCCCATCATGCATCTGGTGAATGCCGCGCCCTGCGGTCCTCGCGGTGCCTACCGGAGCCGCGTGCCGCCGGGCCGCGTCACCTCACCGCCTCGATCGCGTCGTAGAGCAGGCGGCGCAGCCAGGCGGTGAACGTCTGGTCGCTGAGCCACGGGTTCCAGACGAGATCGATGCCGAGCCCCTGGATGGGGTAGGGGAACTCCTCGATCCGCAGGTCGAAGTACCCCTTGAGCGCGGCGGCGACGCGGTAGCGGTGCACGGCCACCCCACCGGTGTTCGCGACGAGGCCGGGGATCATCATGTTGTCCATCACGCGGTGGCGGACCGTGTAGGGGACCTTGTACTCGTCCAGCACCTCGTAGGGCCTCACGCGGTCCTGCGGAGACCCCCACGCCACGTGCGGCAGCGTGGCGAGAAGCTCGCCGGCTCCGGCCGCACGCGGTGCGGCGCCATGCGTGATGACGACCCAGCGGTCGTCGTAGAGCCGTTCGCGAGGGAAGCGCGTCGGCACCCCCTCGGAGAGCAGGGCCACGTCGGCGCCCTGCTCGGCGAAGACGGTGCCCGCGTTGGGGTTCGTCGTCTCCAGCAGCAGGCCGGCGTACGGCGCGCGCTCGGCCATGAGGCGCGCGAGGGCCCCGCCCATGAAGAACGCGGTGCTGGTGGTCAGCGCCACCGTGACGAGTCGTCGAGTGGTGGTCGGGTCGAAAGTGGTGGCGGTGACCAGGCGAGCGGTGGAGTGGAGGACCCGCTCCAGCGGGTCGAGGAGCTCGGACGCCAGCGGGGTGAGGCGCATGCCACTGCCCTGTCGCACGAGAAGGCCATCGCCCAGCAGGCGTCGGAGCCGCCGGAGGGCGTGACTCATCGCGGGCTGCGACAGCCCGATCTTGTCGGCCGCCCGCGTCACCGACCGCTCCTCGAGCAGGGCGAGCAGGGGCACCAGGAGGTTGAGGTTGACCGACGCGAGCCGCGCCAGGTCGGCATCCATGGCTGTGGTGGGCTGCTGCGTCATCCTCGCTCCGATCAGTGGCTATTCATACTGTGCATGTTATCTGTGACAAGAAGGCGCTTGGCGTCACGGTCGGTGTCTCGCAGACTCTGAAGATGCCCGGACGGCGAGGGGTCGTCCGCAGGGATGGGGAGGTTGCATGAAGATCACCGTCGATCGCGTGAAGTGTGAGGGCCACGGACTGTGCGAAGAGGCAGCGCCGTCGCTCATGCACCTGGATGACGAGGGCGACCTGGTCATCGACGTCGAGACCGTGACCGAGCAGGGCGACGTGGACGCGGCGCTGGCAGCCGCCCGCGTCTGCCCGGTGGCCGCGCTGCGGGTGGCGTGATGGGACCCGGCCCGCGGCGGATCGTCGTGGTCGGCTACGGCATCGCCGGCCTGACCGCGGCCGACTCGCTCCGGGCCGGGGGGTTCGACGGCGACCTCACGGTGGTCGGCGAGGAACGTCACCACCCCTACAGCCGACCGGCGCTGTCGAAGTCCGCTCTGGTCGAGTCGGGTGACATGACCGCTCACGAGCTCCCGGCACCCACGCACGACGCGTTCGAGCGGCTCGGGGTCGCCGCCACGGGCCTCGACGCGCAGCGTCGCGTCGTCGCTCTGGCCGACGGGGGCGAGCTGCCCTACGACGGCCTGGTGATCGCCTCGGGTTCCCGGGCGGCTCGTCTCGCGGATCGTCTGCCGGTGGCCGACGACGTCGACGAGCTGGTGCTGCGCACCGTCGACGACGCCCTGCTCCTGCGCGACCGCGTCCAGGGGCAGCCGTCGGTGGTGGTCGTCGGCGGGGGGCCGCTCGGCATGGAAGTGGCGTCGGGCTGTCTCGCCGCCGGCTGTGACGTGACCGTCGTGGCCCAGGGACGCCCGCTGACCCGCCTGCTGGGACCGTTCCTCGCCGAGCTCTTCGTGGCCGCCGGACTGCGCCGGGGGCTGCGGGTGACCACGGCCGCGGCCGTCCGCGTGCGCAGCCAGGGCGGGCTCTCGGTCGTGGAGCTCGCGGACGGCTCCACCGTGTCCGGCGACCTGCTCATCAGCGCGGTCGGCGACGTCCCCAACACCGGCTGGCTCGTGTCGTCGGGACTGCTCGCCGGCGACGACCTCGTCGTGGACAGTCGAGGACGGGTCCGTCCCGACGTCGTGGCGGCCGGCGACGTCTGCGCGTTTCCCACCCCGCAGGGGGTCCGGCGGATTCCCCTGTGGACCAGTGCCATCGAGCAGTCGAAGGTGGCGGCCCTGGGACTGCTGCGCGGCGACGAGGCGGCCGAACTCGACTATCAGCCCTACTTCTGGACCGAGCAGTTCGGGCTGAACTTCAAGAGCGTCGGCGTGATGCCCGTGGCAGGCCCACCGGAGCTGATCGAAGGCGATCCCGGCGACGCGGCAGCGCTGATGCGCTGGCGGTTCGCCGACGGTGCGGCCAGCGCGGCAGCGCTCAACTACCGCATCCCGGTGCCCAGGCTCCGGCGCCTCGCCACCGCGCAGGCGGTGGGCTGAGCACCGGTCGCTCGGATCGGCACCGGACCGGCGAGTGATCGTCGGCCGGACCAAGCACACCCGCGAGGGTCGGCCTGCGTTCGCCCGGGATCTCGACAGGTGGAGGCCGGCGGAGGAGTCTGGATAGTCTGACGGCGTGCCTCCCCCCGTCGTCGTCCGCTCCACCCTGGACCCGATCCTGCAGGCGTCCGTGGCCGCGCTCGTCGCCCGGGCCACCGGCCACGACGGCGTCTCGCCCCTGAACGAACGTGCGACGCTGCGCCTCACCGAGTCCGGTCCGCACCTGGTCGTGGTGACCGACCCCTCGGACCCCGAGTCCGACGTGGTCGCCTACGCCCAGGTCGATCCCGCCGACACCACCGCCCAGGTGGTCGTGGCGCCCGCCCACCGGCGGCACGGACTGGGCCGCGCGCTGGTCGACCGGGTCGCGGCCGACCACCCGGACGTGCGGTTCTGGGCGTTCGGCGATCTCCCCGCCGCCCGTGCGCTCGCCGCGTCCACGCGCCGCGCCGTCGTGCGGGAGCTGCTCATCATGGAGCGGTCCCTGGCGGACCTTCCCGCTACGGAGCCGAGTCCGGGCATCACGATCCGTCCCGCCACCGCCGCCACCGCCGCCGACGCAGCCGCCGTGGTCGCCGTCAACGCGGCCGCCTTCGCCGGTCACCCCGAGCAGGGCTCGATGGACCGCGCCGACTTCGAGCGGCGCCTCGACGACCCCGCCGACGTGCTGCTCGCCGTCGACTCCGCCACCGGTCGGGTCCTGGGCTTCCACTGGACGAAGCGCCACGACGCCGCCGACGCCGCCGACGCCGCCGACGCCGCCTCGGCGTTCGGCGAGGTGTACGTGATCGGCGTGAGTCCGGACGCCGCCGGCCGCGGGCTCGGCCGGACCCTGCTGTGGGCCGGTCTCGGACAGCTGGCCGGCCAGGGCCTCGACCGGGTCATCCTGTACGTGGAGGGCGACAACCGACCGGCCGTCCGGCTCTACGAGACGAGCGGCTTCCGTACCGTCCACCGCGACGTGCTCTACGCGCCGACCGCCCCACCGATCGAAGGAGACACCCCGTGACCAGCATCGCGCAGGTGGACACCCGGACCGCCGCCCCGCTGCCGGCCGATCGCTACGGCGACCGGGAGCTCAGCTGGCTCGCGTTCAACAACCGGGTCCTCGACCTGGCTCGCGACCGGGTGCGGGTGCCGCTGTTGGAGCGGGCCAAGTTCCTCGCGATCTTCTCGTCCAACCTCGACGAGTTCTTCATGGTGCGCGTGGCCGGGCTGAAGCGCCGCATCGCCGCCGGGGTGGCCCAGCGCAGCGCCTCGGGGACGATGCCGCGCGAGCTGCACGACCAGATCCTCGACACCGCCCGCGAGCTGGTCAACGAACAGGCCCGCACGTTCGCCGAGGAGGTCCGCCCCGAGCTCGCCGCCGAGGGCATCACCATCCTGCGCTGGGACGACCTCACCCGAGCCGAGCGCGACCACCTCAGCGTGCTGTTCGACGAGCGCATCCTCCCCATCCTCACCCCGCTCGCCGTCGACCCGTCCCACCCCTTCCCCTACATCTCGGGACTGTCGCTCAACCTCGCGGTGCAGGTGCGCAACCCCACCACCGGGTCGCGCCAGTTCGCGCGGATCAAGGTGCCCAACGTGCTGTCGCGCTTCCTGCGGCTCTCGGAGGGACGCTTCGTCGCGTTGGAATCGGTCATCGCCAACCACCTCGACCGCCTCTTCACGGGCATGCAGGTGATCGGGTCCACCTCCTTCCGAGTCACGCGCAACGAGGACGTGGAGGTGGAGGAGGACGACGCCGAGAACATCCTCTTCGCCCTCGAGAAGGAACTCCTGCGCAGCAAGGTCGGCCGCCCTCCCGTCCGGCTGGAGGTCGAGGACGACATCGACCCCCGCATGCTCGACCTGCTGGTGCGCGAGCTCGACATCAGGCCGAAGGAGGTCTTCCAGCTACCGGCACCGCTCGACCTGCGCGGGTTGTTCTCGTTGTCGGACATCGATCGCGACGCGCTCAAGTACCCCGGCTTCCTCCCCAAGACGAATCCCCACCTCGCCGAGGTGGAGACCGCGCAGCCCGCCGACCTCTTCGCGGCACTGAAGCGGCGCGACGTGCTGCTGCACCACCCCTACGACTCGTTCGCCACCTCGGTGCAGCGGTTCGTGGAGCAGGCCGCGGCCGACCCGCAGGTGCTGGCGATCAAGCAGACCCTCTACCGCACCTCGGGCGACTCCCCCATCGTCGACGCCCTCATCGACGCGGCACAGGCAGGCAAACAGGTGCTCGCCCTCGTGGAGATCAAGGCCCGCTTCGACGAGACGGCCAACATCGCCTGGGCGCGGAAGCTCGAGAAGGCCGGCGTCCACGTGGTCTACGGCATGGTGGGCCTGAAGACGCACTGCAAGCTGTCGCTCGTGGTGCGCGACGAGGGCGACTCGCTGCGCCGCTACGCCCACATCGGCACGGGCAACTACAACCCGAAGACGGCCCGTCAGTACGAGGACATGGGACTGCTCACGTCGAACCCCGTAGTCACCGAAGACGTCGCCCGGCTGTTCAACCACCTGTCCGGCGTCACCCAGGAGACGAACTACCGCCGTCTGCTGGTGGCTCCGCACGGCATCCGGCGGGGGCTCATCTCGATGATCGACAACGAGATCGCCAACCATGCCGCCGGGCTCCCGTCCGGGGTGCGCATCAAGGTGAACTCGATCGTCGACGAGCAGACCCTCGACGCGCTCTACCGCGCCTCGAACGCCGGCGTGCAGGTGGACCTCTGGGTACGGGGCATCTGCGCCCTGCGCGCCGGCATCCCGGGGCTGAGCGAGAACATCAGGGTCCGCAGCATCCTCGGCCGGTTCCTCGAGCACAGCCGCCTGTTCTGGTTCGCCAACCACGGCGAGCCGCTCGTCGGCATCGGGTCGGCCGACCTCATGCACCGCAACCTCGACCGCCGGGTGGAGGTGCTGGTGGCGCTCACCGGCCAGTCCCACGTCGAGCAGGTGGAACACCTCTTCGACCTCGCGTTCGACGAGGGCACCGCGTCGTGGTGGCTCGGTCCGGACGGCTGGACGCAACGGACGGTGGACGCCGCGGGCGTCCCACTGCTCGACATGCAGGAGCACCTGATCCAGCTGACCGCCCAGCGTCGCGGGTCCGCATGAGCGTCGTCTTCACCGAGACCGGTGAGCGGATCACCCTCGCGGCAGGGGCGGTCCTGATGCGTGGCGTCGGCAACAAGCGCGAGATCGCTCTCGTGCACCGCCCGGCCTACAACGACTGGTCGCTGCCCAAGGGCAAGCCCAACAAGGGCGAGCTGGCACCCGCGACCGCCGTCCGCGAAGTCGAGGAGGAGACGGGGATCAGGATCAGGCTCGGTCCGGCGCTGCAGGACGTGCGCTACCGGATTCCGCGCGGCCCGAAGGTGGTGCGGTTCTGGGTGGGCCACGAGCTGCGTTCGAGCGAGCGCAAGCCCGATCAGGAGATCGACGACGTGGTGTGGCTCAAGGTCACGGCCGCGCGCAAGCGCATGACCTACGCCGACGAGCGGCTGGTGCTCGACCAGGCCGTCGCGCTGCCCGAGACCACGCCGTTCCTGCTCGTGCGCCACACGCGGGCCACGCCGCGCGCACGGTGGCGCGGCGACGATCGGCTGCGGCCCCTCGACCAGACCGGACGCAAGCAGGCGCTCCGCCTCATCCCGCTGCTCGACGCGTTCGGGGTGCGTCAGCTGACGAGTTCGTCGTCCGAACGCTGCCGTCAGACGCTGGCTCCCTACGCGCGGTCCACCGGCCTGCCGGTGAAGCCCGCGTCACTGCTGTCGGAAGAGGTCGGCGAAGATCATCTCGCCGGCGTGGAGCGCTACGTGCGGAAGCAGGCCGTCAAGGCGGCGCACTCCAAGGTGCCCGCTGTGGTCTGCGGGCACCGTCCCGTGCTGCCCGCGATGCTCGCCGGGCTTCAGATCCCGGCCCGGCCGATGCCCGTCGGAGCGGTGCTCGTCGTGCATGTCGACGGTGCGGGTCACGTGGTCAGCCACGAATGGCACGGTCCGCGCAAGTAGGCGCCGCGCTACCGCTGGTGACCGGGGGACGGGTGAGCGCCTCGCCGTCCGGGTGCCCGGCGCGTAGTCAGCGGTCGACGCGCGCCGAGCCGCCGCCCGCGAGCTTCTTGACCTCCTTGAGGGTGGCCATCGAGGTGTCGCCGGGGGTGGTCATCGCGATGGCTCCGTGCGCTGCGCCGTAGTCGACACACGTCTGCAGCGGCTCACCTGTCAGCAGCCCGTAGACCAGTCCCGAGGCGAACGAGTCGCCCCCGCCGACGCGGTCGAGGATCTCGAGCCCGTCGCGCTGTGTCGACCGCACCAGTCCGTCGGGCTTGGACCACGCGATGGCGCCCCAGTCGTTGACCGTGGCCGACCGGACGCCCCGCATCGTGGTGGCGATCACCTTGAAGTTGGGATAGGCCTCGGAGACGCGGCCGATCATGGCGGCGAAGTGCTCGACCGGCAGGTCGGTGAGCCCCTCGTCGACGCCCTCGATCTCGAAGCCAAGCGACGCCGTGAAGTCCTCCTCGTTGCCGATCATCACGTCGACGTAGGGAGCGATGGTGCGGTTCACGTCCTGGGCCTTGGCCTGGCCGCCGATCGACCGCCACAGCGACGGACGATAGTTGAGGTCGTAGGAGACGACGGTGCCGTGCTTGCGAGCAGCCTGCACCGCCTCGATGCACACGTCGGCGGTGGACTCCGACAGGGCGGCGAAGATGCCGCCGGTGTGCAGCCAGCGCACTCCTTGGCGCCCGAAGATCTCGTCCCAGTCGACGTCGCCCGGCTTGAGCTGCGAGACCGCCGTGTGGCCGCGGTCGGACACGCCCACGGCGCCGCGGACGCCGAAGCCGCGCTCGGTGAAGTTGAGCCCGTTGCGTACCGTGCGGCCGACGCCGTCCGAGGCCACCCAGCGGATGTGCGACACGTCGAGGCCGCCCGTCAGCACGAAGTCCTCGACCAGCCTGCCCACCTCGTCGTCGACCAGGGCCGTCACGACCGCCCCGCGGAGTCCGAAGACGCGTCGCAGGCCGCGGATCACGTTGTATTCGCCCCCGCCTTCCCAGGCCGTGAACCGGCGGGCGGTGCGGATGCGGCCCTCGCCCGGGTCGAGGCGCAGCATCACCTCGCCGAGCGCGAGGCCGTCGTAGCGGCATTCGTCGGCGGGACGGATCCGGAGGTCGGCGGTCATGGCGCAGGTCCTTTTCTCGAGACGAGGGGTGTGACGGGTCAGACGGCGGCGGCCGCGGCGACGGCCTCGGCGCAGAGGCGGGTGATGGCGTCGAAGTCACCGGCACGGACCTTGGCGACGGGAACCATCCACGACCCACCCACGGCGGGGATGCACAAGAGACGGAGGAAGTCGCCGATGTTGTCGGGCGACACCCCACCGGTGGGCACGAACCGCATGCCGCCGAACGGCGCCGACAGGGCCTTGATCGCGGCCGCGCCACCGTAGACGTTGGCGGGGAAGAACTTCACGACGTCGAGCCCGTAGGACTGGGCCTGCATGATCTCGGTGGGCGTGACGCACCCCGGCAGGATCGGCAGACCGAGCGCGTGGGCGGTCTCGACCACGTCGGGACGAAGCCCCGGGCTCACGAGGAAGGTCGCGCCGCAGTCGGCCGCCTGCCGCGCCTGCTCGGGTGTGACGACCGTGCCGGCGCCGAGGATCAGGCCGGGCACGTCGCGCATCGCGCGAATCGCGTCCGGCGCGGCGGCCGTCCGGAAGGTCACCTCGGCGACCGGCAGGCCGCCGGCCACCATGGCCTCTGCGAGCGGACGGGCCGTCGCGGCGTCGTCGACCACGACGACGGGGACGATGCGGTGGGCGAACATGTGGTCGCTGGCCATGGGGCCTTCCTCCTTGAAGCCGGTGGCTCGGACGTGTCGAGCATAGTGCTCGGGCACTGCTGACGGCAAGCGCTTTCCGAAGCCGCTGCCGATGCCTTTCCCAACCTACGGCCGCCGGACCGCCCGGCGTGGCGAGAACGCGCGGCAAGCGGTTGCCGTGGGGCTAGACTCCGCTCATGGTGACGCTCAGCGACGTGGCACGGGCGGCCGGCGTGTCGCTGTCGACGGCATCGCGGGCCATCAACGGCAGTCGTGACCGCACCGTCAAACCGCATCTGCG
>Ga0073899_10004508_pt1 | contig 12193 bp, 8 predicted proteins | sample KloWWTmetaKNB5Ph_FD_88975 | JGI IMG/M metagenome (GOLD analysis project Ga0073899, IMG submission 88975) | Active sludge microbial communities from Klosterneuburg, Austria, studying microevolution and ecology of nitrifiers - Klosterneuburg... | ecosystem: Engineered > WWTP > Aerobic digester >... | reverse complement strand
TGCTCGGCCAGGTCCTTGCGCAACTGGGTTTCGCCGCCCAGGAAGAAGTCGGGGTCGATGTAGCCCAGCACCACGTTGGCATCGGTCACCGTGGGTTCGGTGCCACCCTTGCCGTAGCAGGCGGGCCCGGGCGCCGCCGAGGCGCTGCGCGGCCCCACGCACAGCCGCCCGCTGGCATCGACATAGGCGATGCTGCCGCCGCCGGCGCCGATGGCCGTCACGTCGACCGAGGGCAGCGCAAACTTCTTGCCGTCGATGATCTGCTCGCGCACGGTGTCCACGGCGCCGTCGTGCACCACGCCGACGTCGAAGCTGGTGCCGCCCATGTCCACCGACAGCACGTTGCGGTGTTCGTGGTCCAGACCCAGCGCCAAGCCCAGCGAGGGGCCGGCCGCCGGGCCCGACAGCAGCAGCACCGCCGGGTTCTCCTTGACGATCTCGGGCGTGGCGATGCCGCCGTTGCTCTGAATGAACAACAACTGCCCGCCGAAGCCGGCCTCGGCCAGCAGCGTGCCGATGCGGGTGACGAACGCGGTGACCACCGGCGCCACGTAGGCCGCGAACATCGTGGTGCTCCAGCGCTCGACCTCGCCGCTGACCGGCAACACCGTCGACGACAGCGCCACGCACATGGCAGGCGCCTCCTCGGCGATGATCTGGCCGATGCGGCGCTCGTGCGCCGGGTTCACCGGCGAGTGCATCAGCGTCACGGCGATCGTGGTCACGCCCTGGTCGCGCAGTTCACGCACCGCGCGCCGCACGTCGTTTTCGTCCAGCGGCGTGATCACCGCTCCGGTGCAATCCACGCGCTCGGTCACCTCGGTCATCAGGTGCAACGGCGTCAGCAGCCGCGGCGGATCGGCATGGAAGTCGTACATGTCGACCGGGCCTTCTTTCCAGTCGGCCTTGGCCACCTGCGGAAAGGCCATGCGCAGCCGGTAGCCGCGGGTGGCGATGGTGCCCATGCGCGGGCCCGAGTGCGTGGCCACCACGTTGGTGGCCATTGTCGTGCCCAGCACCAGCGACTCGGTGCGCCCGAGCAACTCGGCCAGTGTCAGCTCGCAGGCCTGGGCCAGCTTGCGCAGGCACTCCAGCGTGCCCTGTGTGGGGTCGTGCGGTGTCGTGTGCGCCTTGCGCATCACCGCCACGCCCTGCTCGTCGATCAGCACCCCGTCGGTGAAGGTGCCGCCGCTGTCGACAGAAATCCTGTATGCCACGCGTCGCTCCATGTGCGGCTCGATGCGCCCGCACGGGCGGGCCATTCATCGAAGCGCCGGGCGACGGCCCCCATGGCCACCACCGGTCGCTTGCGCCGTGGCGGGTTTATAGGCAGTGGCGGCCGTGCAGGGAAATGAAGAATATCGAAGCGGGGTATCCACCGCACCGATAGATGCGGGCGGCGGATGGTTCCTGGCTGTCAAGCCGGTGGCGTTTGCACCTCGTCTTGCGCCATTTCCTCCACCATCACGCGGCGCAGCCACAGGCTGCCGGGATCGCGGTCGCGCAGGGCGTGCCAGGCCACCACTTCGCACATGGGCGGCATGTCCACCGGCAGCGGAACCTCGCGCAGCGGCAGGTAGCGCGCGTAGTACTGCAGGAGGCGCCGCGGCACGGTGGCCACGCGCTGGGTGTCGACCAGCATGCGCAGCAGCGAGCCAAAGTCGGTGGCGATGACCTCCACCCGCCGGCGGTGGCCCAGGCTGCCGAGGAACCACTCGTCCAGCGAGGGCGTGCGTGGCCCGCCGAAGCGCACCGCGACATGGCCCAGTTCCAGGAAGCGCTCGAGGGTGAGCGCGTCGGCCACGCGCGGGTTGCCGGCCCACACCGCACAGGTGAAGCGGTCTTCCATCAGCACCGTGGACAGCGGGCCCAGGCGCAGGTATTGCGAGGGCAGCACGAGGAAATCGACCTCGCCGCGCTCGAGCACCTCCCAGGGGGTCTCGGCCACCGGCAACACCTCGACCGTGACCCCCGGCGCCTCGGCCTGCAGCCGCGGCAACAGGCACGCCATGAGCACGGTGGCGACATAGTCCGACAGCAGCAGCTTGTAGTGGCGCACGGAGGTCGACGGATCGAACTGCGGCCGAGCGCTGATGGTGGCCTCGACCTGCAGCAGGATCTCGCGCACGCCACCGGCGATGGTCTCGGCCAGCGGCGTGGGCAGCATCACGCGCCCGGTCTGCACCAGCAGTTCGTCGCCGAAGTACTCGCGCAGCCGACCCAGCGCACTGCTCATCGCCGACTGGCTGAGGTTCATGCGCTCGCCGGCGCGGGTGATGCTGCGCTCGGCCAGCAGTGTGTCCAGCGCCACCAGGAGGTTGAGGTCCAGTCCCTTGAAATGCATGCAGCCCTGCCGTTGGGTTGGGTGACAAGTGTCGAGGTATACCCGACTCCTGCCCAGCCCCGCTACGGCGCCGCACCAGGAGACGGCTCAGCCGGGGGTAGGCGGCGCAGCGGGTGCAAGGCGGATGCGGGCATCGACCGCCCGAGCGCCATCGGGCCACACCAGCAACGGGTTGAGGTCGAGTTCTTCGATCTCGGGCAGGTCCTGCACCAGGCACGACACGCGCTCGATCACCTCGGCCACCGCCGCGCGGTCCAGTGCCGGGCGGCCGCGCACGCCCTCGAGCAGGGCTGCGGCGCGGATCGAGCCCAGCATGGCCGCGGCCTGCGCGGGGCCCACCGGGGCCAGCTCGAAGACGACATCGCCCAGCACCTCGACGTGGATGCCGCCCAGGCCGAACATCAGCAGGTGACCGATACCGGCGGCCCGGCTGGCGCCGACGATCAACTCCTGGCCGCCCGACAACTGGGCCTGCACCAGGTAGCGCAATGGGGCCTCGGCCGCCAGGCCGGCCAGTCGCTGCTGCATGGCGCTCACGGCGGCATGCACCGCAGCCTCGTCGCGCAGACCCAGCACCACGCCGCCGACATCGCTCTTGTGGCTGGCGGCCTCGGTATCGATCTTCACCACCACGGGGAACCCGATCGCGCGCGCAGCCACCACGGCAGCCTCGGGTCCATCCACCACCTGCGCCGCCGCCAGCGGGACGCCATAGCACGCCAGCAACGCATAGACATCCTGCGCGGGCAGCTGCGTGCGGCACTGGGACCGAGCGTGGTCGACGATGCGCCTCGCATGCGCCGTGTCGATGCCCGCCGGCCGGCGCGGCCGCACGGCCGGTCGCTGACGCAGCCGCGGGCCACGCCACAACGCCGCCAGCGCGCGTGCCGCATCGCCGGGGTAGGCGAAGCACGGCACGCCGCCCTCCTGCAGCACGGTGCGAGTGGTCCGGAAGCGCTCCTGCGTCAGGTCGGTCATGAAGTTGCACACCAGCGGCTTGCGCTGTTGCGCGCTGGCCGCCACGATCTCGCGCGCGATGGCCTGCGTGTCGGTGAACGAGGGCGTGACGAAGGCCACCAGCAGCGCATCGATGGCGTCGTCGTCGAGCAATGCCTGCAGCGCGGCGCGGAAGTGCTCGGGCCCCGCAGTGGCGATCACGTCCACCGGGTTCTCCAGCGCCGCCTGCGGCAGCAACGCCGCGCGCAGCCGTTGCACGGTGGCATCGCCCAGCGGCGGCACCGTCAGGCCGTGCGACACCAGGGCATCGGTGGCGATGACGGCCGGACCGCCGGTGTTGGTGAGCACGGCCGTGCGCGGGCCGTGCGGCGCCGGCTGGGTGGCATGGGCCATGGCGGCACGGATGAGCTCGCCTTCGTCGTCGAAGGCAATGATGCCGGCGCGCTCGAACACGAGGTCCGTCACCCGACCCACGCCGGCCAGCGCGCCGGTGTGCGACGAAGCGGCCTGGGCGCCGCGCTCGGTGCGCCCGGCGCGCATGGCCAGTACCGGCTTGCGCGCCGTCACCGCACTGGCCACCTCGAGAAAAGCCGCCGGGTCAGCCAGGCCCTCGGTGTAGAGCACGACGACGCGCGTGCCTTCGTCCTGCCCGTAGTACCGCAGGATCTCGGTGATCGAGACGTCGCAGCCGTTGCCGTTGGAGGCATACATGCGCAGGCCCACGCCGATGTCGGCCAGCCCTTGCAGGATGAAACCACCGACGCCACCGCTTTGCGCCACCAGCGAAACCCCGCCAGCGGGAGGCAGCGTGTTGGTGAAGTTGCAATAGGCGCGCAGCGATGGATCGGTGTTGATGATGCCCTGGCAGTTGGGCCCGAGCACCCGGATGCCGTGCCGCCGTGCCTCATGCATGAAGGCGTTCTGCAGGCGCATGCCTTCGTCACCGAGCTCGCCGAAGCCGGCGGAGTTGATGATCACCGCGCGCACGCCCTTGGCGCCGCATTGCGCCATCAGGCCGGGCACCTGCGCGGCTGGCACCACCAGGTGCACCAGGTCCACTTCACCCGGCACCTCGGGCAGACCGGGATAGGCCGCCAGGCCGCGGATCTGCGCCGCGCTGGGGTGCACCGGGTAGATCGGCCCGCTGTAGCCGAAGGCTTGAAGGTTGGCGACGAGCGAGTGGCCGATGGCGTGCTCGCGTGTCGAGGCGCCGACGATCGCCACCGAACGCGGCCAGAACAGCGCCTGCAGTCCGGCGTCGACGGCGTCTGGCTCGAGGCCGACTCTCATGCGCGCTCCATCAGTTGCTCGACGAAGGCCTCGACGTTGATCCGGGTCTGCTCGTCGGAGACGCAGCGCATGTCGTTCAAGTCGCCCGAGATCACCAGCGAGGGCACGCCGGTGCGCGCCTCGAGCCGCTGCGGCAGGCCGTAGCGGTTGTTGGAGTTGTTGGGGCAGGTCTTGGCATCGTGGTAGAGGATGCCGTCGACGCCGAAGCGCTCGAGCATCTCCTGCAGGTAGCGTTCCTTGTAGGCCTCGTCGCGCACGATGAACAGCTGCAGGTAGGCGCGTGCCATGCTGCGGAAGGGGTCGGTCCCGTCGAAGGCCTTGAACACCCAGCTGCTGCAGTAGGTGGAGGCCACCACGGCCGTTCGCTGGCTCGCAAACAGCTCGGAATGCTGGCGCAGCCGACCCCAAACCGGCATGCCTTCCCAGTACAGCCGAAGCCGCTCGCGCTCGACGGCGGCCACGCCGTCGGCGATGCGCTGCTTCATCTCAACGAGCAGCTCGCGGTAGTAGGCCAGCGCCTGCGGCGTGCCGCGCAGGCACACGGCCGGGCCCATGTGGATGGTGCCATCGAAGAAGGTCAGCGGTGCGGGGCGGTGCGCGGCGGTGGCCAGCACCTCGCCCCACAGATCGCTGCACTGGCGCGACAGTGCCACCGTCTCGCGCAGGCGGTCGATGTCCAGCCGGGTGCCGGCCACCTGCTCCAACGTCGGCACCAGGGCCTCGATCTGGCGCGCCACGTCTTCCACCGGGCCGGCTTCGACGTCGATCACGCTGCGCGGGCTGGTGATGCCGATGCACGGCACCTTCAGCTCGCGCGCGTACCAGCCGAACCAGTCCTGCACGTCGCGGCACTGGTTGGTGTTGTAGACCAGCACGTCGGGCTTGGGTACGCGCTGGATCTGCGGATAGGCTTTGCTCAGCGGCGTGGTGCCCTTGAGGTAGGCACCAATGTCCGAGGTCAGGTAGGAGCAGATGTCGGGCGAGTAGCCCAGGGCGTTGGCCACCGGGATGAGATCGGTGGCGCAGCGCGACGAGCCGAGCACGGCGCCGTGGTTCTCGGGAAAGTACACCACATAGCCCATGGCGCGCAGCAGCTCCGCCGGGCCGACGCTGGTGCACCAGGCCACCTTGCGGCTGCCGGTGCGAGAGGCCTCGTCGAGATCAAGGAAGTAGTCGCCCATCAGGCGGCCCATGTGGGCGGCGGCGGCGATGGGCTTGCGCTGCGGAGCGTTCATGCGGATTCCTCGCGGGGTTCGGTGGATGTGTCGGCGACCGTGCCGTCCAGGGCATGCAGCGCGGCGCCGATGGCGCCCACGAACTGCGGTTGGGCGCAGGTGAGCACCGGGCGCTCGATCAGCTCGGAGGTCATCTGCACCAGGTACGGGTTGTGCGCGACCACGCCACCGGTCATCACCACCTGCTCGCCCAGCGCGTCCATCTCGAGCACGCGCTTGACCATCGAGTAGTAGATGCCCTTGACGATGTCGGGCACCGGGCGGCCGGCGCGGATGCTCTCGAGCACCTCGGTGGCGGAGAACACGGTGCAATAGCTGCCCAGCTTGACCATGTCTCGCGCCTGGCGCGCGTACTCGTCCATCTGCGGCAGCGACACATCGAGCCGGTGCGCCATTTCCTCGAGGAAGGCGCCGGTGCCGGCCGCGCACTTGCGGTTCATCTTGAACGACTGCCGACGCCCGGCGGCATCGACCTTGACGACCTTGTTGTCCTGGCCACCGATGTCAATCACCGTGATGGCGCGCGGGAAGGCCTCGTAGGCGCCGCGCGCCAGGCAGCCGATCTCGGTGCGCGTGGCCTCGGTGATGAATGCCACGTTGTTGCGGCCGTAGCCGGTGGCCACCGCCGCCGCCACATGATCGCGCGAGGCGCCGGCCATCTGCAGCGCATCATCCAGGCAGGCGCGCGCGGTCTGCGCGAAGTCCACCCCGCTCTTGCGCACGGCATGGCCGAGCACGCGGCGCCCGGCGTCGATCAGCGCAACCTTGGTGCGTGAGGAGCCCAGGTCGAGCCCCAGGTACAGGGGCGTGCCGGGCGGTGGCGGGTCGAGGCGGGCGTTCATCGCGGAGCAGTCGGTGCAGGACGATGCAGCCAGCGTAGGCCGTCGGCCGCGCTCGCGCGAGCCGTCTTCGGCAGTGCCTGTCCACTTCCGGCAATGCGCCGGGTGGGGGAAACCCCCGCCAAGGGCCGCGCTATCTGCGCAGCGTGCGTGAGGGACTCTGGCCGAAGCGGCGCGCGTACTCGGCGGCAAAACGCCCGAAGTGGGCAAAACCCCAGCGCAGCGCGATGTCGGCCACGCTGCCGTCGGCGCGCGACAGGTCGGCGTGCGCGCCCTGCAGCCGCACTTCACGCAGCCAGCGCATCGGCGAGGTGCCGTGGCAGGCCTGGAAGCCGGCGCTCAACGTGCGAAGGCTCACCCCGGCGGTCTGCGCCACCTCGGCCAGCGTCAGCGGCTCGGCGGCGTGGGCCCGCATGTACTCCTGGGCGCGGCGCACGTGACGCGGCGCGGGCGCGCCCACAGGCGCCGCCAGCGCATCGCTGTAGCTGTGGCGGTGCTCGGTCAGCAGCGTGAGGATGGCCAGCTCGGCGAACTGCCGATACAGGCGCGGCGCCAATGCCGGCGGTGGCGGTGCGGCGGCGCGGTCGAACAGCAGCGCGGTCAGTGCGAGCCAGCGCTGCTGCGCGGCACTGCCTTCGGCCATCATCGGCTGGAACTCGGGCGGACGTGTCAAGGGCCGCTCCAGCAACTGGGTGCATGCCGCAGCCACCTCTTCGCGCGAGAGCCGCACATGCAGCCGCTGGCTGTCGGCGCTGAACCGCTTGTGCACCGGGCAGGTGGCCGAGTCGATCACCACCAACCCCGCGCCGCCGCCGCCTTGCACGCGGCCGGCGTCGATCTGAGCGCGACCGCGAAGCTGAGTACTGACGAGGTAGAACGACTGCGAGGCCTGCTGCTGCAGCTCGACCTCGACATCGAAGCTCAGCGCGGAGAGCAGCATCGGCCCCATTGCGCCGCGTCGCCACCGCATGCGGAACGCCGACGGCGATCCCAGCACGCGCAGCTGGTTCGGGCTGTACACGCTGGCCAGCTCGCACGAGGCCTGCTCGGGATCGGCCACTTCGGGTGCGCCTGCGCTCCATGCTGCGGCAGCCTCGCAGGCCCAGGCGCCCGTGCCGGCATGGCCGGGGGCGTGGGCGGTGGCAAGGTGTGCATTCATCGGCAGGTGCGGCAGGCCCGGTGGCCGAAGCATAGGCCGCTCAGCGCTCCGGCGCCAGGGGGCTTGCTCCGGTGCGGCTCAGGCCGGATACAGCCCGTGCACCTGGGCGAACAGCCGCGTCAAGCCCAGCAGCGCACCGGTGTGCGGCATCGGCTCGCCCAGGCGCTGGCCGATCTCGTGAACCGCACCGACGATGGCGTCGAGCTCGATCGGTCGGCTCGCCTGCACGTCCTGCAGCATCGAGGTCTTGAACGCGCCGAGCCTGGCGGTGATGGCGTGCCGGTCTTCGGGGCTTTGCGTGATGGGGCAGCCAATGCGCGCGCCGATGGCGGCCGCCTCGTGCATCACCGCGGTGCAATAGGCGCGCACCAGCGGATCGGCCAGCACCCGGTCGATGGTGGCCCCGGTGAAAGCGCTCACCGGGTTCATGGTCAGGTTGCCCCACAACTTGTACCAGATGTCGGCGCGCACGTCGGCCGAGGCCGTGACCTCGAAGCCCGCGCGGCCGAGCAGCGCCGCGAGCTCCTGCACGCGGGTGCTCACGCCGCCGCCCGGCTCGCCGATGATCAGGCCCTGCCCCATCTTGTGCTGCACGAAGCCCGGCTGCGAGGTCGCGGTGCTGGCGTGCACGACGCAGCCCACCACATGCTCGAGCGCGATGGCCTGGGCGATGCGGCCGCCCGGATCGACGCTGGCCAGCGGCTGCCCGAAACCCTCGCGGCCCAGGCAGAACCACCACGGCACGCCGTTCATCGCCGGCAGCACCACGGTGTGTGGCCCCAGCAGCGGCGAAATGCGCGGCGCCACCTCGGGCAACGCCGGCCCCTTGACGGCGATGACCACCAGGTCCTGCGTGCCAAGCTCGGCGGCTTCGGCGCTGGCCGTGGCGGGGGCCTGCACCAGGCCCTGCGCCGTCTGCATGCGCCAGCCATGCTGCCGCAGGGCCGCCAGCGTGGCACCGCGGGCCCAGGCCGAGACGTTCACGCCGCTGACGGCCAGCCGCGTGCCGATGAACCCGCCGATCGCGCCGGCGCCGACGATGCAGACCTTCATGTCTATCCCTTTGACTTCGCGCGGCTCAGATTGTCCTTCAGCCACTGCGGCACGCGTTCGTCGAAGCCCAGCGCCACGCGCCGCACCTCGGCGCTGTCGGTGGGTGCGTGGCCCACGCCGAGCATCGACGCGCGCGGTGCCTCGATCGCTACCACCGTCCCGCTCACGCAACCGAGGCCGCTGATCTCGCACTCGACCACGTCGCCGGTATCGACGCTTCGCGAGTGGCAGGGCGTGCCCATCAGGATCACGTCGCCGGCCAGCAGCGTGATGTGGCGCGCCAGGTCGGCGATCACGTAGTGCGGGCCCCAGATCGTCTCCGCACCGATGTGGGCCTCTTGCACCACCAGGCCGTTGACGCGGGTGCGCAGCGTCTGCTCGAAGAGGTTCACGCCACGCACCAGACCCGGGCCGATGGGCAGCAGCGTGTCGGCGCCCTTGACGCGCAGCATCGAGCCCTGGTCGGTGTCGCGGAAATCCTGCAGCCCCATGTCCAGCGCAGGGCAGAAGCCCTCGATGAAGTCCCAGGCCTCGTCGGGCGTGACGTTGCGGCAGGTGCGGCCGATGACCACCGCGTACTCGCCCTCGTAGTTGAGGTAGCGGCAATCGGCGGGCTTGAGGATCTGGCCACGGTGGCCGTTCAGCGCGGTGGGTGGCTTGGTGAAATACGTGGGCGTGGCCGTGGGCCGCGGCCGGTCGCGCGTCTCGATGCTGCGCGAGCTGTAAGAGATGTGCACCGCGATGATCTTGCTGGGCGACACCGGCGGCAGGTATGTCGCCGCGTCGGCATCGAGCAGCCGCCCATCGTCCAGCCGCAGGTGGCCGGCGTGCGCGTCCGCCTCGACGATCGTGCCCCAGAAGGCGCTGCCGCCCACCAGCACGCGGCGGCGCTCGACGCGCGGGCCGCGCATCACGGCCGGCAGTTCGGCGAACGGGAATTCGAAGTTCATCGGACCGCGCTCATGCAACGTCAAACCAGATGTGGATGTTGCCGGTGCCGCGGGCATTTTCGTAGTCCGACAGCGGGGTGCCCTTGGCGCGGCAATCGGGTCCGCCCATCGCGCCGACCATCTGCAGGTAGTGCGCGCCGAAGGCCTCCCACGGCAGCCTGCGGTATTCGTCTTCCCAGCGCTCGATCACGAGGTCGTGCCGGCCCTGGCGAAACAGCTCGATCGCACCCTTGTCGCTCTCGATGTGCTCCGGCCGCGAGACGTTGCTCTCGTGGTACAGGCGCGGGTGCTGGGGCACCCAGTCGATCTCGTTGAACTTGTGGCTCAGCGCACCCGAGGCCAGCAGCATCACGCGCAAGCCCGAGCGGCGGATGCCCTCGCCGATGACGGCGCCGCTTTGCAGGAAGTGCGGCCAGCGGCAGTTCTGGCAACTGCTGACCGACACCACCTTCACCCCCAGCAGGTCCAGCCGCATCTGCTTGATCTGGTTGAGCGTGGCGTACTGCCGGCCCAGGCCGGGGTTGCAGATGGCGCGCACCGGCACCTGGCGCTCCACGCCCACGGCATCGATGGCCATCGCCAGCTCAGGGCAGCCCGCGTAGTCGTAGTCCACGCCATGCAGGTACCAGGGCATCTCGTCCGAGACATACCAGCCCTGGTAGCGCGCCGCGCCGTCGACCAGGTGGTAGCCGGTGGTGAACCAGTGCGAGTCGAAGATCATCACCACGTCGGGCCGGGCGGCGACGATGCGCTCGCGCAGCCGCGCGTAACCCGCGATGAGATCGGAGTCCCGGCCCGCCCCCATCATCTTGCGGAAGTCCTCGCATTGCATCAGGCCGGGGTGGTGCGACGCGATGGCCGCGCCGACGATCTGTCCCATGAGAGTGTCCTCGGTTGAATTCAGCGCGTGCTGAAGCTGGCGCGGAAGGGCTGGTTCGGCACGATCACGTCTTTCACGTCGCAGAAGAACTCGAAGCTCCAGTCGCCGCCTTCGCGGCCCACGCCCGAGCGCTTGATGCCGCCGAAGGGCGCGGCGAGATCGCGGATGCCGAAGCTGTTGATCCAGATGAAGCCGGTGCGCACACGATCGGCCAGCGCGGTGGCATGCGTGGGTTCGCCATAGCACACGCCACCCAGGCCATAGTCGGTGCCGTTGGCCAGTGCAACGGCCTCGTCGTCGCTGGCAAAGGACTGCAGCGTGAGCACCGGTCCGAACACCTCGTTCTGCACGATCTCGGCATCCTGGTCCACGTCGGTCAGCAGCGTGGGCCGGACGTACTGCGCGCCGCAGGGGTGCCGCTCGCCACCCCACAGCGCGCGCGCACCGGCGCCGCGGGCGCGCTCGATGAAGCCCAGCACGCGTTCGACCTGCCGCGGATGGATGATCGGCCCGACCTCGGTGGCCGCATCGCGCGGATCACCGATGACCAGCCGCTCGACGTGGCCGCGCATCGCATTGACAAAGCGCTCGGCCACAGATTCATGCACCAGCAGCCGGGTGCCCGCCAGGCACACCTGGCCAGCATTGCGATACATCAGTGCCGCAGTCGCAGCGGCATTGTCCAGGTCGGCATCGGCCAGCACGATGAAGGGGCTCTTGCCGCCGAGCTCCAGGCTGCAGGGCACCAGGTGGGCTGCGGCCGCCTGCGCGATGGCCCTGGCCGTGGGCACCGAGCCCGTGAACGAGATGCGGGCCAGCCGCGCATCGCGCACCAGCGCCGCGCCGGTGCCCGCACCCGACCCCTGAACCACGTTGAGCACGCCCGGCGGCAGCCCGGCCGCATGCGCCGCGTCGGCCAGCAGCGAGCAGGTCAACGGCGCCCACTCCGGCGGCTTGAGCACGCAGGTGTTGCCCGCGGCCAGTGCCGGTCCGAGCTTCCAGGTGGAAAGCATCAGCGGCGCGTTCCACGGCGTGATGACGGCCACCACGCCGGCCGGGTCGTGGCGCACGCGGTGATGTGCCTGCTCGGTGTCGATGCGACGGTCCTGCAGCGTCAGCGCGTGGCGAGCGAACCAGGTGATGTTCTGCATCGCGCGCGGCACCACGCCGTGCCGCATGCGCGACAGCAGCACACCGGCATCGCGGCTCTCGAGCTGGCAGAAGGTCTCGGCACGCCGGCCGATCTCGTCGGCAAAGCGCTCGAGCACGGGCAGGCGCTGGGCCGCGGTGAGCGCGCTCCACGCCGCGAAGGCCCGTTGCGCGGCGCCGAGCGCAGCATCGACATCGTCGGGCGAGCCCTCGCTGATGCGCCCGAGCACGGCCTGGTCGATCGGGCTGCGCAGCTCGAAGTCATGGCTCCCGGCCACGCGCCGGCCGTCGATGTAGTGGTGAGGCGACACGGCCGCGCCGGCGACCTCGATGAATT
>Ga0073899_10004498_pt1 | contig 12208 bp, 10 predicted proteins | sample KloWWTmetaKNB5Ph_FD_88975 | JGI IMG/M metagenome (GOLD analysis project Ga0073899, IMG submission 88975) | Active sludge microbial communities from Klosterneuburg, Austria, studying microevolution and ecology of nitrifiers - Klosterneuburg... | ecosystem: Engineered > WWTP > Aerobic digester >... | reverse complement strand
CGACGTCGAGGTCGAGAGCGAACCGGGGGAACAGATCGAGCCCGACGCCTTGCCCCCGCTGCCTCCGCCGCGCAAGCGCATGCAGACCGACCCCGCGACGCCGGTTGCGCGGGCCAGCATGCCGCCGCCGGCCGACGAGGCCGCGGTGAACGCAGCGCCCGCCAGCGAGTCCCTCAAGCCGCCCCGACCCCCGTCACTGTCGGACGCGGATCTGGACGAGCCAACGACGCGGCTCGACGCGGACGACGACTTCGAGAAGACCGTGCGCAAAGCGCCCGAGCCGCTCGACCACGTCTCGGATCTCGACGAGCCGACCACGCAGCGGGTCGAGGCGGGCGCGGTGCGCCCCATGCCGCCGCCCGGTTCGGTGCCTCCGCGTCCGGTGTCGCAGCCTCCGCGCCCGGTGTCGCAGCCTCCGCGCCCGGTGTCGCAGCCTCCGCGTGCGGTGTCGCAGCCTCCGCGCCCGGTGTCGCAGCCCCCACCCCCACCGGCGCCGCCCGCGGCGGTCCGGCACGAGTCCGAGCCGCCGACCCAGCCGCACAATCCCCTGCCAGATGCCGGCAAGCCCGCAGCCACTTCTTACCCGCCCCCGCCGGTGGTGATCGACGAGCACACCGAGGCCGAAGCGATGCCGGCGTCGCTGAAGCCGATGCGGGTCATCGGGGTGAAGGCGCAGGCCGTGAAGAGCGTGGGCGCTTCGACTCCCCCACCCGCGCCGCCGCCCCCGCCCGCGCCGCCCCCGCCGCCGCCCGACGCGGCCGCCGTGGCGAAGCGCGTGTCGGAGGCGCCCGAACCGCTCGACGAGAGCGACATCTCGTTCCCCTCGGACGAGGGCGCCGAGCCGACCGAGGCCGTCGACGCGGGCGACATCTCGTTCCCGGCCGACGAAAAGGCCGCCACCGAAGAGCTGACCGACGACGACATCGCCGTCCCGGAAGAGCGCGAAAGCGAGCCCGAGGTCGCGGTGGAGCTCGAGGCCGACAAGCCGCTGCCCCCGCCCCCGCCGCCCCCACCGCGCCGCGAGGCACCGAAGGCGCCGTCGGTGGCCGAGGCCAAGGAAGCGCAGCGCACCAAGCAGCGCAAGGCGTGGTGGGAAGAGCTGTTCGGCGAAGACTTTGCCCGGGCGAACGCCAAGCTCAAGCCCGGCCAGATCGTCCACGAGGCCGACTTCATCGAAGAGTCGCTGGGTGTGGCCAAGGGTGGCGTGATGCTCGATCTGGCCTGCGGCAGCGGGCAGCACGCGGTCGAGCTGGCTCAGCGCGGCTACGGCGTCGTGGGCTACGACCTCTCGCTCTATCAGCTGGCGGTGGCCGCCGACGTGGCGCAAGACGCGGGGCAGAAGCTCAACCTGCTTCAGGGCGACATGCGCGAGATGGCCTTCGAAGAGATGTTCGACGGCATCTACTGCTGGAACACCAGCTTCGGCTACTTCGAAGAAGAGAAGAACGCCGCAGTGGCGCAGCGGATCTTCCGCGCGCTCAGGCCGGGCGGCATGTTCTTGCTCGACGTTGCCAACCGCGACTTCGTGGTCGCCAATCAGCCGGCACAGACCTGGTTCGAAGGCGACGCCTGCGTGTGCATGGACGACATGGCGGTGGACTTCATCACCAGCCGCCTGAAGGTGAAGCGCTCGCTGATCTTGGACGACGGCCGCACCATGGAGTGCAGCTACAGCATTCGGCTGTACTCGTTGCACGAGCTCGGAAAGATCCTGCACGACGCCGGCTTCCGCGTGACCGAAGCCAGCGGGCACCCTTCCACGCCCGGCGTGTTCTTCGGCGGCAGCTCGCCGCGCATCTTGATCTTGGCTCAGCGTCCTTAGCGCCAGCGCCAAGGCCGCGCCGCCCGCATCACGGGCAGCTCACGCTGGGGCCGGCCGGGCCTTCGGTGCAGGTGCAGCTCGAGCCCAGCGCCTGCTTCACGCAGGCGCAGCTGGCGCTCTGCGCGCACTCGGGCAACCAGCCGCAGGCGGGCCCGCCGGGCGCCTTCTCGTCGCAGTAGAACCCCTTGGGGCAGAGGCCGGACCCGCACGCCAAGCAGGTGCCGTCCGCGCAACGCGGAGTGGCGGCCGGCGACGCCTCGTCCCCTTCGGGCGCGTCGTCGCCGTCGCCCTTCGCGGGGCGATCGAGGTCTGCCTTCCCGGTCTTGCTTCCGGGTTGGCCCGCGCTGCCACCGCCGCCGCAGGCCGGGCCGAGCGCGAGCGCGAGCGCCATGGCGGCAAGGACGAGTCTCGGTGACACGGCTGGCAGGTATACGCCCTGGCGCGCGCGGGTTACAAGCACCCTGTGGACGTCACCCGTGCCCTCGAGAGCGCGCTGCCGGGCGTCACGGTCAGCACGTCGAGCCCCGACCGCGTCGCGTATTCGCGGGACCTCTGGCCGCGACGCTTGCTCGACGCGCGCGCGGGTCGGCCGGCGGTGAGCCCGCCGCTGGCGGTGGTGTGGCCGACCACCGCCGAAGAGCTGGCGGCGCTCGCGCGCTTCGCGCGCGACGAAGGGTTGAACCTGGTGCCCTTCGGCGCCGGCAGCGGTGTGTGCGGCGGCGTGGATCCCAGCCCGAAGACCATCGTGGTCGACGTGAAGAAGATGCGCGACTTCCGCATCGACCCGGCGGGGCCCACCCTCGACGTGGGCGCCGGCGCCATGGGGATCACGCTGGAAGAAGACGTGCAGCGTGCGGGCTACACCATCGGGCATTTCCCCTCGAGCATTCTCTGCTCCACGGTGGGTGGCTGGATCGCGGCGCGCGGCGCCGGCCAGTGTTCGGGCAAGTACGGCAAGATCGAGGACATGGTGGTGTCCGTCGACTGCGTGCTGGGCACGGGCGACGTGGTCACGCTGAAGCGTCGCTTCGGCGGGCCGAGCATGGTGCCGCTGGTGGTGGGCAGCGAGGGCACGTTGTGCACCATCGCCCGCGCCACGCTGCGCCTGCACCCGGCGCCGGCCGCCCGGGCCTACGCCGCGTTCTCGTTTCCCGACACCGAGTCGGGTTGGGACGCGTTTCGGCAGATGTTCCAGGCAGGGCTTCGGCCGGCGGTCTCGCGCCTGTACGACCCGATCGACTCGGCGATCATGAAGAGCGGGTCGGTGAAGTCGGGGAAGAAGCGCCACGGACCGAAGACCGCGAGTCGCGCCGTGTCGCGCCTGGCGCGGGGCCTGCTGGGCGTTCCGCGGGCGCTGAACGCAGTGATCCAGGCGGCCGAGGGCAACCTGCTCGGCGGCGCGACCATGGTGCTGGTGTTCGAGGGCACGTCGGAAGAGGCCCACGCCGACTGCGAGCGAGCATCGCGCATCGCACTGGGGGCCCGGGCGCGCTCGCTGGGCGAGGGGCCTGCGCGCAAGTGGTTTGCCCATCGCTACAGCGTCAGCTATCGGCAGGCGCCGGTGTTCCGGCTGGGGGCGTTCAGCGACACCATGGAAGTCGCTGCGCCGTGGTCGAAGCTGTCGGCGCTCTACGACGCCGTGCGCGAGGCCCTGGGCGAGCACGTCCTGGTGATGGCCCACCTGTCGCACGCCTACCCCGACGGCTGCAGCATCTACTTCACGTTCTCGGGAACGGCGGGCTCGGACGCGGCGGCGATTGCCAAGTACGAGGCCGCGTGGCGCTCGGCGATGACCGCGGCCATCGCCGCGGGCGGCACACTCAGCCATCACCACGGCGTGGGGCGAAGCAAAGCGCCGCGGCTGGGTGACGAGCTGGGCCATGGCGTGGAGCTGGTGCGGCGCTTGATGCGCGCCTGGGATCCCCACGGCCTGATGAACCCGGGCAACCTGACACCGCGCTCGGACGCACCCGCTTGCGAGACCTCCGCGGCGCCGCCGTTCTTGCCGGGCACGATCGACGAGCACTCGCTGCTCGCGACGTTCTCGGGCGACACCCGGCTCGACGCAGCCGAGGCCACACTGAACGCGCGCGGGCTCACGCTGGGCGCCCTGGGCGAGAGCACGGTGGCCGCGTGGATCGCCGCGGGCATGCCCGGCGCCCCGAGCCCGTGGGCCGATCCGGTGGCGCAGACGCTCTCGGGCTTCGTCGCGACCCTGCCCACGGGTCGCCAGCTGGTGGTGCGCCCCGCGCCGCGCCGGGCCGTCGGGCCAGACTTGTCGGCGCTGCTGCTGGGCGCCCGCGAGCGCATCGCGCGCATCGACCACGCCACGCTGGCGGTTCAGCGCCGCGGCGCACCGGCCGCGCGCACGCTGCCGTTCGGCGGCGAGCCGAACCCGCCCATGACCGACGCCGAGCGCTCCGCCTGGGAGCGGATCGTCTCAGCTGCGACCTGAGCCCAGCGCCACGCCACCCAGCCGGGTGAGCGCCTCTTCGACCAGGCGCTTGTCCGCGTCGTCCAGAGTGCCGGCCCCGGCGCGGTGCAACGCGTAGCGCAGCGCCGCTGCTTCCAGCTGGGTCAGGGCCGCGGTTCGATCGTACGACATGCCCACCACGCGAAAGCGCAGTAGCACCTGGCCGTCGTCGAGCACCGCCTCGCCGGTGAGCTCCGCCTTCTGGCGGCCTTGCCCCAGCAGCTGGCGGATGATCCCGCGCACGCGCGCCGCGCGCCGCCGCACCTTGTTCACCGCCGGCTCCTGAAACATGCCGAAGAACCGGTTGCGGCTGAAGCTGGGCGGGACCAACACCAGCGCGCACAGCAGGCCGTCCATGTCGAGCGGGCGACCCCCGGGGCGATCCGACGTGTGCTGAGCGTGAGCCACGCCCGCACATGTTCGCCGCGATGCCAGAGCAGGTCGAGCGAAAATGCGTCGCGCGGGCGCATCACCGCGGCGGCGTCGCGCCCTTGACTTTGTTCAGTCCAGGCCTTGCCGCTCGAGCTCGGCCGCCTGATGAAAGGCGACCAGCGCGTCCGTCAGCTCGCCCAGGTCGCCCTCCATCACGCGCTCGAGCTGATAGAGCGTGAGCCCGATGCGGTGATCGGTCAGTCGGTTCTGGGGGAAGTTGTAGGTGCGGATCTTCTCCGACCGCTCCCCGCTCTTGACCATGCCGCGGCGCTCGTCGCGCAGGGCGTCGTCTTGCTTCTGCTGTTCGATGTCGAGCAGACGACTCTTCAGGATCTTCAGCGCCTTGCTCTTGTTCTTGAGCTGGCTGCGCTCGTCTTGGCACTTCACGATCATGCCGGTCGGCAGGTGGGTGATCTGCACGGCGCTGTTGGTGGTGTTCACGCCCTGGCCGCCGGGGCCCCCCGAAGCGGCGATGTCGAAGCGCAGGTCCTTCTCGTCGATGGTCACGTCCACGTCGTCGGCTTCGGGCAAGACGGCCACGGTGGCCGTGGACGTGTGGATGCGCCCCTGAGCCTCGGTGGCGGGCACGCGCTGCACGCGGTGGACGCCGCCTTCGTACTTCAGGTTCGAGTACACGCGGGTTCCCGTGATCAGCAAGATCACCTCTTTGACCCCGCCGGCGCTGGCCTCGCTCTGGGACAAGAGCTCGACCCGCCAGCCCTTCTGCTCGGCGTAACGCGAGTACATGCGGAGCAGATCGGCCGCGAACAGCGCGGCCTCTTCGCCGCCGGTTCCAGCTCGGATCTCGAGCAGGGTGTTCTTGTCGTCGCTGGGGTCTTGGGGCAAAAGCAGGATGCGCAGCTGCTTCTCCAGCGCGGTGCGCTTCTCTTCCAGGCCGGGCAGCTCTTCGCGCACCATCGGCCCCAGCTCGGGGTCGTCCAGCGCCTCTTGGTCTTCGCGGATCTGCCGGTCGAGGGCCCGCCACTCGCTGAATGCGGCCACCACCGGCTGGATCTGCGCGCGCTCGCGGTTGAGCGCGAGGAGGCGCGCTGGCTCGGACAAGGTCGCGGGCTCGCACAAGAGCTGCTCGATCTCCTGGTGGCGGCGGTGGACCGCCTCGAGCTTCTCGATGGGCAACACGTCAGGCAGCCGGTCGCGCTTCTCGGAGCGCGTCGTAACCCGCGAAGGTCGAGTCGCCGTCGGCCTGGTGCCCGGTCTGCTCTCGCACCAAGGCGCTGCGCAGCGCCGCCAGCGCCACCTCGAGCTGCGAGTCGTCGGGCTCGATGGTGGTGATCTTCTGAACCAAGAAGCCCGGGTACAAGAGCAGCTGCAGCGGGCCCTTGCCCCAGCGCGCCAAAGCCCGCTGGATCTCGAAGGTGATGGCGGCAATGATCGGCAAGAACGGCAGCTTCATCAGGAAGAAGACGACGTTGTCGGCGAGCTTGCCCAGGCCCAGCTGGGGCAGCAGCGGGCCGATGGCGCTGAAGATCAGGATCGACACCAGGGCGACCATGACCAAGAAGGTGGTGCCGCAGCGCGGGTGAAGCGTGGTCTTCGAGCGGGCGTTCTCCACCGCCAGATCCTCACCCGCCTCGTACGCGTGGATCGCCTTGTGCTCGGCACCGTGGTACTGAAACACGCGGTAAATCTCGGGCATGCGCCGGATCACCAGCATGTAGCCGACCACGATCACCAGCTTGGCGGCGCCCGTCAGCACCTGGAAGCGCGGATCGCGCACGTCCAGGTTCAAGTCGAACACCCGGCTGGTGCCCGCCGCAAAGGCCTGCGGCAAGGCCACGAACAGCCCCAGCGCGAACACGATGGTGAGCAGGGTGAACAGCGACTTGCCGGCGCCGCCCTCTTTGCCCGTGGGCGGCGGGGGCGAGTCGGGCTCTTGGGTCACCAGCGCGATGATCGGCAGCGACAAGAGCGCCAGGGTGCTGGGCCCGGCCTTCTTGGCCTTCTCTTCCGCCTCCATGTCTTGCTCGTACAGCTCGGCACTGAAGCGCAAGCAGCGACTGCCGAGCTTCAGCGCCTCGACCAGGGTGGTGATCCCGCGGATCAGCGGCCAGCCCTTCGCGCCCACGCGCGGGTCGGCCATGGTCTCTTCGCGGACCATCAGCGCGCCGTTGCGGCGCCGCACCACTGCCGCGTACGAGTGCGGCGAGCGCATCATCACACCCTCGATCAGCGCTTGCCCGCCGATGTAAGGGCGAGCAACTCCATCGCGACCGACGACCTGGGGCTGGTTCATTGGCCTTCAATATAGCGTCGGCAGACGCAACGGACAGTGAACCGTGCGCGAGCGCGGAGACCGTTCCGCAGGCTGGGGGCGGACGGCCGCCGGGCTCACGCGGTCTTCGCGTAGCGCTTCCGGAAGCGATCGACGCGACCGGCGGTGTCCATCAAGCGCTGCTTGCCGGTGTAGAACGGGTGGCACGCGCCGCAGACGTCGACGGCGAGCTCCTTCGCCGTCGAGCGCGTCTGAAACGTGTTCCCACAGGCGCAGGTCACGGTGAGGACGTTGTACTCGGGGTGGATGCCGTCTTTCATAGCGGGGCGCGGACCCTAGCGCCCCAGCCCGCGCCGTTCAAGCTCCAGGTGAACGGACCCCGTTCCGGGCCAGGCGGCGGAACCGCCGGAAAAGAAAAGCCATTACGTTACGTTAGGTTCCGGGTTTGCAAATTTGACGTTACGTCAGATCTGGCCCATACCCCGCCTGTCATGTCTCTCTCGCGCCGCGAAGCCCTCGGGCGAATCGGCGCGGCGACCGCCGCGCTGGGCGGGTCGGCCTTGGCGGCGAGGCTGACCTGGGATCCGGGGGGCTTCGACGTGACCCGGCTCGAGGCCGAGCGCCAGGTGCGCGACTTCGGCCTGAAGGCGGGCGCGGGGCCGGTGATGGCCATCGCCAAGAGCTCGACCGACGCCGCAGACCTGACCCGCAAGGCGGTCCAGGGCCTGGGTGGCATGTCGCGGTTCGTCGCGCGCGGCGACGTGGTGGCCATCAAGCCCAACATCGGCTGGGATCGGATGCCGGTTCACGCCGCCAACACCAACCCGGTGGTGGTGGCCGAGCTGGTCAAGCTGTGCCTGGACGCCGGCGCGGCGCGGGTGGTGGTCACCGATGCCTCGTGCAACGAGCCGAACCGCTGCTTCCAGCGCTCGGGGATCTGGCGAGCGACGCACGCCGTGGGCGCCACCGTCATCTTGCCGGCGGCGCACCGCTTCCGCGAGCTGCGCATGAAAGGCGACGTGCTCGACCTTTGGCCGGTGTACACCCCACTGGTGAACGCCGACAAGGTGATCAACGTGCCGGTGGCCAAGCACCACAACCTGTCGAAGTACACCGGCGCGATGAAGAACTGGTACGGCCTGCTCGGGGGCCGCCGTAACCGCCTGCATCAGAACATCGACGTCTCGATCGCCGATCTGGCCACCTTCATGCGCCCCACGCTCACCGTGCTCGACGCCACGCGCGTCCTTCTGCGCAACGGCCCGCAGGGCGGCAACATCGACGACGCGAAGGATCTGCATCAGGTCATCGCCAGCCTCGATCAGGTCGCGGTGGACGCGTATGGCGCCACGCTGATCGGCGAGAAGCCGTCGAACGTGAAGTACCTTGCCCTGGGCGAAGAGCGCGGGCTCGGGAAGGTGAGCTGGGAGCAAGTCCCCCGCGTGGAGGTCTGAGTGGCCGAGCAGCCGCACCCGCACCCCGGCGCACCCGAGCTTCCGCAGCCCATCCCCTGGCTCGGGGCCGCCGGTCGCGTCGAGCCGCTGGACCGCAAGGCCCCCGCGCCGAAGGGCGGTTGCGGATCGGGGGCGTGCGGCTGCGCGAGCGGCGCTGCGGCCAGCGCCGAAACCGAGCGGTCGTCCCCGTCCGGCAGCGGCGCCGCCGGCGGCCAGGGCGCCAGCGCGCCGCCTGCCCCCACCAAGCCTCCGCCGCCGTCCAAGCTCGCCAAGTGGTGGAAGAAGCGCTTCAGGCCCCGCAAGCTGCCCGGCTCGGGCATCCCGGCACGCAAGGTGATCCGCTTCCTGGCGAAGGCGCGCGTGGTCAGTCAGGCGCTGTTCCTGGGCATCTTCCTCTGGTTCCTGTTCCAGACGGCGTTCCGCGGAACGTTCAGCGCCGAGGCGGGCAAGGCCATTCGGCTGCCGTTGCCGGTCGAAGCGTTCTTGCTCGCTGACCCGTTCGTCGCGGCAATGACTCTGCTCTCGACCCACACGGTCTATCGGGGGCTCGCCTGGGCGGTGGTGATCCTGGCGCTCACGCTGCTGTTCGGCCGCGTGTTCTGCGGCTTCATCTGCCCGTTCGGCACGCTGCACCACTTCTTCGGTTGGATCTTCCCCAGCAGGTATCTCAAGGGGAACAAGCGCGTCGAGACCAACAAGACCCAGGGCTGGCAGCGCGGCAAGTTCTACTTGATGTGGGGGTTCTTGGGGGCGGCGGCCGCGGGCAGCGCCATCGGCGGGCTGTTCGATCCGATCTGCGTCGCCGTGCGCGCCATTGGCCTGGGCGTGGTGCCGGCGCTGCAATACCTGGGTATTCGCGGCGCCACCGTCGCCGCCGACTCGAACGTGCGCGCGGTGCAGACCGCCAGCGACGGCGCGCAAGACTTCTTCTCGCAGACGGTCTGGACGGCGAACCAGGCCTACTTCCACCAGACCTGGTTCATCGTCTTCTTGCTGGTCGCCGTGCTGTTCATGAACCGCATCATCCCGCGGTTCTGGTGTCGGGCGCTCTGCCCGCTCGGCGCGTTCTTGGGCGTGCTGTCCCGCTTTGCCATCTTCGGCATGGAGAAGGACCACGCGAAGTGCACCGACTGCAACCTGTGCCTGGTGAACTGCCAGGGCGCCGACAGCCCGCAGGGCGGGGTGAAGCACCGCCAAGACGAGTGCTTCGTGTGCTTCAACTGCGAGGCGGCCTGCCCGGAAGACGTCATCAAGTTCAAGTTCCTGCCGAACCGCAAGAGCGAGATCGTCAAGCCCGACCTGCAGCGCCGCACCCTGCTGGCCAGCACCGCGGCGGGCGCCGTGGCCATCCCGGCGATGCGCATCGCCAACTGGCCCGACCGCGCCTACAGCGAGAAGGTGATTCGCCCGCCGGGGGCGGTGGAAGAGCGCGAGTTCCTCGAGCGCTGCATCCGCTGCGCAGAGTGCATGAAGGTGTGCCCGAACAACGCCCTGCACCCCGCCCTGTTCGAGGCCGGGATCGAGGGCCTGTGGACGCCGATCTTGGTGCCGCGCATCGGCTATTGCGAGTTCAGCTGCGTGCTCTGCGGTCAGGTGTGCCCCACCGGCGCCATCCAGAAGATCGACGAGAAGCAGAAGATGGGCATCGGCCAGAAGCCGATCAGCATGGGCACCGCGATGTACGACCAGGGCCGCTGCCTGCCCTGGGCCATGGCCACGCCCTGCATCGTGTGCGAAGAGTTCTGCCCCACCTCACCCAAGGCGATCTGGGCCGAAGACGTCGAGGTCCCCAAGCGCGAGAGCCACTACGAAGCGGGGGGCGATCACGCCAAGATGACCACCATCAAGGTGCAGCGCCCCCACGTGGATCCGTCGCTGTGCATCGGCTGCGGCGCCTGCGAGAAGGTCTGCCCGATCGTCGACAAGCCCGCAGTCTACGTGACCAACGCCGGCGAGACCCGCAGCCGCACGAACGTGATCTTGCTGGAGAACACCAGCTACTCTTCGTAGCGGGCGCGGCGGGTTGTCTCGACCCGAGGGTCGTGGCATGGGTGCCGAACCGATGCTGGAAGACGACGACGGCGAAGATCGCCCCACGTTTCCCGACGACCCGTCCGTCCAGCACAGCCAGCTCGCCACCGCCCTGGCGCAGCTGAAGCGTGCCGCCCGCGCCGGTGGAGATCCGCGCGGGGTCTGCAGTCTGCTCGGGGCGCTGGTCGAGGACCTTCGCCAGCACTTCGCCGCCGAAGAGTACGCGATGGAGCGGGACGACTACCCGCACACCGAGGACCACCGGGAGGGGCACCGCAAGTTCTTGCGGCACATCGAGAGCGTGCGGGCCGAATGCGTCGACGGCGGCAAGGGCTTGGCCCCCGTGGTGGCAGAACAGCTCGAGAACTGGTTCCACGATCACGAGCAGACCGCCGACGCCGATCTGCGGGCGCACATCGGCGCGACGCGCTGAGCGGAAGGGCGGCGGGGGCGGGGGCGGGGGGCGCAGCGGCGCCCGAGGCCTCAGCTCAGCGCGATGCGCGAGCCGTTGCGCTCGAGCCACTGCGCAAAGCTCTGCAGCTCGGGATTCACCGAACGCGAGAACTCGATGCTGCGCGCGGCGCAGTACTCGTTCTCGAAGTCCCGCTTGTACTGGAACATGTTCGCGAGATCGTCGGCACCGGGGAAGCCGAAGGTGCGGTAGACCTCGGGCGGAACGTAGTCGTACACGACCTCTTGCCCGATGGCCTTGGACAGCGCTGCCGCCATCTGAGCGCCGGTGAGGTGCTCGCCAGCGATGCCAACCGACTTGCCGATCAACGCGCCGCCCTGGGCGAAGACGCCGTAGGCGCACTTGCCGATGTCTTCGGCGGCAATACCCGGAAGCTTCTTGTCGGCCATGGGGAGCACGAAGCTCAGCTTGCCGTCGTCGCGCTTCTTCGGGCCCATGCCGAAGGAGATGAGGTTGTCCCAGTAGAAAGAGGTGTTGAGCAGCGTGGTCGGCACCCCGGCGGCGGAAAAGAGCTGGTTGGCCTCGCCCTTCGCATCGAAGTGCGGGACCTTGTACTTCTCTTTGAGCGTGGGCATGCGCGCATCCGACAGCGGGACGCGCAGCCGGGTGTCTTCGAACGTGGACCAGATCACGTGGGCGACGCCCGCTTCTTTCGCGGCCTTGGCCATGTTCCCGGCCTGTGCGAGCTCTTTCTCTGCCGAGAAGTGCTCCCAGAAGTTGGTGACGCAAAACGCACCATGCGCGCCGGCGAACGCCTTCCGCACGCTGGCCGGGTCGTCGATATCGGCGGCAACCACCTCCACCCCGAGCTGCGCCAGCGCGCGAGCCTTGTCCGAATCCGGTTTGCGCGTGATGGCACGCGCTGCGAAGTCCCCGCGCGCCACGATCGCACGCACCAGCGCGCCGCCCTGCGCCCCCGTAGCCCCGACGACAGCGATGATCTTCTTGCTCATGTTCGTGATCCCTTCCCGCGGGCCCCCGCGGACGAGACCCACACGTAGGGCGCCGCCCGGGGAACGGAAGCCCCCCCACGAGCGGCAGTCGCTCGGCCCCGGTCAGGCGGCGCGGGTTCGGTATTGCTTGGGGGTGACACCGTACCACCGTTTGAATGCGCGGTTGAAGGTGCTCTGGTCCGAGAAGCCGAGCAGGTAGGCGACCTCGGCGATGGCGATATCGGGTTGCTGCAGATACAGCCCCGCAGCGCCCTGGCGGACCTCGTCGAGCAGCGTGTGGAACGAGTAGCCGAGCTCGCGCAGGTGTCGCTGGAGCGTGCGCGGCGTCAGGGCCAGCT
>Ga0073899_10004496_pt1 | contig 12210 bp, 9 predicted proteins | sample KloWWTmetaKNB5Ph_FD_88975 | JGI IMG/M metagenome (GOLD analysis project Ga0073899, IMG submission 88975) | Active sludge microbial communities from Klosterneuburg, Austria, studying microevolution and ecology of nitrifiers - Klosterneuburg... | ecosystem: Engineered > WWTP > Aerobic digester >... | reverse complement strand
GCGATGTGCTCCACCGTGCCCTCGTCCAAGTCGCAGACCAGCGTCAGGTAGCGGTGGCCCTTGGCGGCCGCCTTCTCATCCACGCCGATTCGGCGCACAATCCGCGCCTGCTTGCGTGCTCGACCACGCGTGACCGCCCGCTGCATCACCCCCCACGCCTCGTCCCAGCTGATCCGCAAGATCCTCGTGGCACCGCTCACGTCGCATTGGCTCAACACGTCGATGGCGAGGCGTTCGAACAACAGCGTGAACCGCGACCGCGGCTCCGCCCATGGAACCTTGACCTGGACCACGCCGTGTTCACCACATGCCACCCGTGGGATACGCGCGTGCAGGTGGGTCTGGAACTGGCAGCTGTCTAGATGCCGCCACGTCCGCTCCTCGGCGTGATCGTACAGCGGCAGCGACTTTGTACAGTGAGGACACACCCACGCCACGTCCTCCGGGTGCTCGGCCCATACGTCCACGCGCTGCCCGTTGACATCCAGGTGCACGCGGCTCACGGTCCACGGCGACTGCAGGCCCAACAGATACTGATAGAGCGCGGTGTCGTGCATGATCGGTCCTCCGTCGCCGACCATGTTATCCGTTCACCCTACCCATGGGGAACCCGGAAGCACCTTAATTTATTCCATCATGCTGCTGTCCCAGAACAAAGTCTTGAGCGTCGCGGTCGCTGGCTGTCAGCATCCCAAATAAAAAGCTCTGTTTCTAACTGGTGCCAGGCGGTTTACCCCTGCGTATCTCAGGCGTCTGGAGACGGCGACGATATTGGGTGGATGGGAACTTGTGGGACAACCATGGACAGCGAGGAACTCAAGACGAAATCGGTTGCCGGAGGTCCCAACATCGGAGTGCAGTTAGCGGAAAGATCTTTGACCAGAGGAAGACAGAGAGAACCAAAAGTCGGACGCCTTAGTTCTGTCCTTGTCCCGGCCTACCGGATGGGTGCCAGCTCCTGAAGCCGTCCAGGGGCATAGGATCGCCAGGAGCGCTTCTCCTCTCAAAGCATATTGGCCCTTGGGAATCGCCCAGGCGCTCATGTCCTCCTTGCAGGAGGCCCACCGGGGTGGATTAGCAACACCACCAGCACGCCCTCTTCCAGCGCCACATCAATAGGCTTGCGCTCCGCCTGAGCATTCAAGGTTGTCACGGGAGCGCCGGTGAAAAAGATGGCGCCGCCGCACGTCTGTATATCGTCACCGAGACGAACCATCGTCACGCTGCTTCATCACCTGATCTCCATCCCGACATTGTCAGTTCTATAACCGTGCATTATGCCGGGGCATTTTCTGGTCTCGGCTCAAGCCGGAGACTGGAACAATCCATGCGATGCAGATCAGTGAGGGAACAAGGCGGTAAGCGCCATGACATGCACAACGATGTTTTTCATGATCGTGTTGGCCTTGGCTCTAGGCTTGGTAATTATGCTGGAGATCGCCAGCCGGGAACCGCTAGTGGAGCCGTTTCAGGTCCTTCGCGGCAAGGGGCTACGGTAGGAGCTACATGCTACGGATGACGATGGAAGACAACGCGGACGGGAGGCGGCTCATCATCGAGGGCCGGTTGACCGGGGTATGGGCAGGGGAAGCCGAACGCTACTGGAAAAGTCTCCTCGCTTCCCCCAAGCGAATGGTGGCAGTGGCCGATGTCCGAGATGTCGTGGCGATCGATGTGGCCGGAAAAGCTCTGCTGCAGGAAATGCATCGTCGCGGGGTCCGGCTGGCGACCAGCGGCTGCCTGATGAACAGCGTGGTGGCGGACATCACGCGGGACTGCCAACGTTCCGATGAAGGACCACGAAGGAGAAAGACATGATGAGGGAGGGTTCACTCATGGTGCCTCTGGCGTCCGATTGTCTGCAGGCTGTCGTGATTCCATCTGCAACACGTGGACAGGCATGGGGTCTTCGGACATGGGTTCTGTTGAGTACAGTCATCATGGTTTCGTGCCTGGCTCACGTCATTCCAGCATCTGCCGAAGAGCAAGCACACAGCGAATCGACCAGGGTGGACTGTCGTTATGAAGGGGCCGGCAGGCCCTCTTCTGGGAACGGTGGGGCACAGCTGGAGTTGTTTCCGGAGAACGACGTCTTTCGCCCGCTCTTAGCCGATCCAAAACAGCCGCAATTCTTTGCCACCTGGCAGGCGACCCGAGTTCGTGCACCGCAGAAGAGTTCTTTAAACATGGGGTCGGTCGGGTTTGGCGAAAACTTCGGATTAGTCGGCAGACGCAACGGCTGTGATGGATGGCAGGTGGGGATTCTTCCCGGCGTCTTCGCACAGTTCGACCTCGATTCAGGATCTACGGACCTCCTCAATGCTGACTATGTGATCGGAGTTCCGGTGTCCTTTCGGAGCGGGCTGTTTTCGGCACGTGCGCGCTTGTTCCACCAGAGCAGTCATCTGGGCGATGAGTTTCTCTTGAACAACCCGAGGGTTAACCGGGTAAACCTGAGTTTCGAGGTGCTGGAGGCCATCCTCTCCCTCGACGCGCCGGGAGGCTGGGGACGCGCGTACGCAGGCGGCGCCACGGCCGTACACATCGAACCGTCCACCCTAGATCGGAATTCTGTTCACTGGGGCGGGGAATTGCGGGGCCCTACCATGAAAGCGCCGCTGCTTGCGGAGCGGTTCCCAGGAAGCCGCCTTACACCGATCCTCGCCGCAGACTTTCAGGCCTACGAAGATCTGAACTGGACGATCAATACCAACGTGGTCAGCGGATTGGAGTGGTCCAAGGCCGGCTCTGACCGTCGTTTCCGGCTGCTCATCAATTACTATCGCGGCTATTCGCCGTACGGACAATTCTTCGGCACAAAGCTCGAAATGGTCGGGCTCGGGCTCTATTTCTCGTTTTGACAGAGGGCATTCCCCCAACCGAATGGGCGGATACGGACGTCGGGTATGGGGAGCCGGATTCATCAACAGAGCGACTACCAACGTTCTGATGAGGGGCAAGGAGGAGGACATGATGTGTAGATTTCTGACACCCATAAGACCCACGACCTGCTGGCTTGGATTACTGGCACTGACGCTCATGGGCGGTTGCCGTGGAGAAGCCGGCTCGATGTCGGCTGTCGCGCCGGAAGTCGAAGTCGTGGAGGTCGTCCAGCGAGACGTTCCCGTGTACCGCGAGTGGATCGGCACGACGGAAGGCATGGTGAACGCGCAGATCCGTGCTCAGGTCACGGGCTATCTCCTGCGGCGCACGTATAGGGAAGGCGACTTCGTCAAGCAAGGCGACCCGCTGTTCGAGATCGATTCCCGGCGGTTCCTTGCCGCGGTGAATCAGGCGAAGGGCGATCTCGCAAAGACTCAGGCACACATGGTCAAGACCGAGCTCGATGTGAAGCGGGATCGACCGCTCGCGAAAACCGGAGGGGTGAGCCAGAAGGAGCTGGACGATTCCATTCAGGCCTATGAGGAGGCCAAGGCCTCGGTCCTGTCAGCAAGAGCCGGGCTTGAGTCGGCCGAGATTAGTCTCGGCTTTACGAGAATCACTGCGCCGATCGACGGCGTCGTCGGCGTGGCCAAAGCCCAAATCGGCAACCTCGTGGGCCCCAACGACGAGCTGACGTCCATGTCGACGCTCGATCCCATCCGGGTTTACATCCCGATCAGTGAACAGGAATACCTCCAATTCGCCGATCGAATTCAGCATGCCTACGATATCAAATTCACCGATCCGGACAGCCCGGATCTGGAATTGATTCTCGCGGATGGCAGCCGGTATCCCCACACCGGCAAATTCTTTCTTGCCGATCGGCAGGTAGACGTAAGCACCGGGACGATTCGGGTCGCCGGTCTCTTCCCCAATCCAGGGAATCGGCTGCGACCGGGGCAATACGCCAGAGTGCGAACGGTAGTCAGAACAGTGACGGGCGCCCTTCTCGTGCCGCAGCGAGCCGTCATGGAGCTGCAAGGCACTTCTCAGGTCGCCGTCGTCAAGCCGGATGGGAGCGTGGATATTCGTCCGGTCAAAGTCGGGGACCGGATCGGGACCCTGTGGATCGTCGAGCAGGGGATCGGCAAAGACGCGCATGTCGTCACGGCAGGCGCACAAAAGGTCAAGTCCGGCATGAGAGTCAAGGCGAAGCTGACCCAGTCCGAGCCGAACGGAAACGAGACGGCACCAGCAGCTTCTCCATCGGCCGATAAACCATAGGAGGTCACCATGGCTCGCTTCTTCATTAACCGGCCGATCGTCGCAATGGTGATTTCCATCGTCATGACCATCCTAGGTCTCATCGCGATGGTCCAGCTCCCGACCGCCCTCTTTCCGGACATTGCGCCTCCCGAAATTCTCCTGGAGGCGACGTACGTGGGCGCCGATGCCGTGTCGGTCGAAAAATCCGTCGCCACTCCGATCGAGCAGATGATGAGCGGAGTGGACAACATGCTCTACATGTATTCGACGAACGCGAGCAACGGCAAGATGTCGCTGCGCGCCAGCTTCGACGTCAACACCAGACCGAACGACGATCAAATCCTGGCTCAGATGCGCTACACGCAGGCCGAGGCGCAGTTGCCGCAAGATGTGCGAAATTTCGGGGTCACCATTAAGAAATCAACGATGAGCCCGCTGGCAGTCTTCTGTCTGTACTCGCCCAACGGCACGTACAACGATGTCTTTCTGTCCAACTATGCGTATGTCAACATCAATGATCCGATGACGCGCGTGCCCGGCATCGGTCAGGTGATGGTCTACGGCGCGGGGCAGTATGCGATGCGTTTCTGGGTCCGGCCGGACCATCTGGCCAAACTCGGCATGACCGTGACCGAGGTCCTTAATGCTATTAAAGCGCAAAATACCATCAATCCCGCCGGACAGATTGGCATGGAGCCGGTGCCGTCCGGCCAGGAATTCACCTATACCATCCGCGCCCAGGGCCGGTTGGAGTCCGAAGAAGAGTTCGGGAACATCGTGGTCCGAGCTAGCGCAGACGGCTCGATTGTCCGATTGAAGGATGTCGCGCGGGTAGAGTTGGGCGCGCAGGTGTACAACTACATTGGCCGCATGAACGGCAAGCCTGCCGCGATCATCGCGATCTATCAGCTTCCGGGATCGAACGCCATCCAGACCATGGACGGGGCGACCAAGTTGATGGATGAGATGAAGTCGCGCTTTCCGGCAGATCTCGACTATGTCACGGCGCTTGATACGACGCAGGCCGTCCGGGAAGGCATTAAGGAGATCGTGCACACGCTCTTGGAAGCCCTCGTGCTCGTGATCATTGTGGTCTACCTCTTTCTGCAGGGCTGGCGCGCCACACTCATCCCCCTACTCGCCGTGCCGGTTTCCCTCATCGGGACCTTCATGCTGTTCCCGATGCTCGGCTTCTCGATCAATACCTTATCGCTCTTCGGCCTCGTGCTGGCCATCGGCCTCGTGGTGGATGATGCCATCGTCGTGGTCGAGGCAGTCGAGCATCACATCGAGCATGGCCTCTCGCCGAAGGAGGCGAGCCTCAAAGCGATGGAGCAGGTGTCCGGACCGGTCATCGCGATCGCGCTCATCCTCGCCGCCGTCTTCGTGCCCACCGCGTTCATTCCCGGCATCACGGGACGGCTCTATCAGCAGTTCGCCGTGACGATCGCGCTGTCGGTCGTGATCTCCGCCTTCAACGCGCTCACCCTCAGCCCCGCGCTGTCCGCCTTGCTGCTGAAGCCGAAGCAGCCGGCCCGGGGCCCGCTCGGATCGTTCTTCGGCTGGTTCAATCGATGGTTCGCGCGTGCGACCGACGGCTATGTGCGACTCTCCCACCGGCTCATTCGCAAAGCCGCCTTCTCGATCCTGCTCTTGGTGGCCATCGGGCTCACTGGCCTCTGGATGGGCGCGACATTGCCGACGGGATTCCTTCCGATCGAGGACCAGGGCTATGTCTTCGTAAACATGCAGCTGCCGGAAGCATCCTCGCTCCAGAGAACGAACAAGGTCGCCAGGGAGGTCGAGGCGATTCTGAACGGCACGCCCGGCATCCGCTATACCACGACCGTCGTCGGGCACAGTCTCTTGAGCAACGTGAGCACGACCTATAACGCCCTGTTCTTCGTCTCACTCGATCCCTGGCATGAACGCACGAAAGCAGAGGAGCAGTTGCTGGCGATCTTCAAGAACGTCAACGCGCGGCTCGCCGCCTTGCCGGAGGCGCGAGCATTTCTCTTCCCGCCGCCCGCCATTCCCGGCGTTGGAAGCTCGGGTGGAGTGTCCATGGTGCTGGAAGACCGCGCGGCGAAGGATATCGGGTTTCTGGCGGAGAACACGAAGAAATTCCTCGATGCGGCTAGAAAGCGTCCTGAAATCGGAATGATCGACACCACACTCATTCCGAGCGTCCCTCAGTTCTTCGCCAGGGTCGATCACGACAAGGTGATCAAGCAGGGTGTCAATCTCCCGGACGTCTACCAGACGCTGCAGGCCTTCATGGGCGGCATCATGGTGAACTATTTCAACCGGTTCGGCCGAACTTGGCAGGTCTATGTCGAAGCCGAAGGGGAATTTCGCACGAACCCCGACCATATCGGCCAATTCTACGTGAAGAACGGGAACGGCGACATGGTGCCGCTCTCCGCGCTGGTGACGATGGGGAGCTATCGCGGTCCGGAGTTCACGATGCGCTTCAACGAATACCGCGCGGCGCAGATCCTCGCGTTGACCGCGCCCGGGTACAGTTCCGGTCAGGCGATGAAGGCGTTGGAAGAGGTGTTTGCCGCGTCGATGCCGCCAGAGATGGGCTTTGATTACATGGGCATGTCATTTCAGGAACAGGCGGCCGCGCAAGGAGTGCCGGCCGGCGTAATCTTCGGCTTCTCCCTGCTGTTCGTCTTCCTCATTCTCGCGGCTCTGTATGAGAGCTGGGCCTTACCCTTCAGCGTGTTGCTCGTCACGCCGATCGCCGTCTTCGGCGCGTTCGCAGCGCTGTGGCTCCTGAAGCTCGTCGTGCCTGAGGCCAGCGAGAACGACGTGTTTACGCAGATCGGGCTGGTCATGCTGATCGGCCTGTCCGCAAAGAACGCGATTTTGATCGTGGAATTCGCCAGGGCCGAGATTCAAGGAGGGAAGTCGCTCGTTGACGCGGCGCTGGCCGGAGCGAAAGTTCGGCTCCGTCCGATTCTCATGACCGCCTTCGCATTTATTCTCGGTGTCGTCCCGCTCGTCCTCGCGACGGGCTCGGGCGCCCATGGGCGGGTGCTGCTCGGCCTGGCAGTGTTCGGGGGCATGCTGGCGTCCACCGTCATCGCCATCTTTCTCATTCCGGTTTCTTTCTATGTTGTTGAGAGCCTGGCACACGGACGCAAGCATGCCGAGCGCCCGGCGCTCAGCGTCCCACCATCCGATGCGCCCCCCGGCGGAGATGGCGACATTCACATGCCGGAGAGACAGAAACTCGTCCACGATTGAACCGAGGAGGCGTTCTCATGCGTAGCCAAACAATCATAAGCCTTGTCGCGGTGTTTTCGCTCAGCGCCTGTATGATGGGACCGGACTATAAGCGGCCAGAGATACCGCCTGCCGAAGCCTGGCGCCTCTCGTCGACGACCACCGAATCCATCGCGAATCTCCCTTGGTGGGACCTCCTACGCGACCAGACCTTGCAGAGTCTGATCCGCACGTCGCTCGCCGAAAATCTCGACTTACGCGTCGCCGTTGCGACAATCGAGCAGTACCAGGCCCAACTCACGATCGCTCGGTTTGACTTGGCCCCATCGGTGAGCGCAACCGGCACTGGTGCCTACTTCCACAGTACAAGCAATGCGATCGGGATCCCAGCCCCAGGTTCGGGCGCCATCTCCATACCGTCAGGCTCCCGATCCGGGGGTACGGACTTCGGAAGCGAATTCGGAGGCGCCGGCGTGAGATGGGAAATTGATGTATGGGGTCGCATCCGCAGATCGATTGAAGCTGCCCAAGCCCAGCTCCTTGGACAAATGGAGAACCAACGGACGATTGTTATCGGTTTGGTCAGCAATGTCGCCCAGGCGTACTTTGAGCTGCGCGCGTTGGACCTCCAGATCGAGATCACGAAGCGGACGCTTAAAGCCTGGGAGGAGAGCGTCGGGATCTCCCGAATCCGGTTCCAGCACGGCGACATTCCGAAACTGGATCTCAACCAATTCGAGGCCGAACGGGCGAGCACGGCGGCGCAACTCGCCGATCTCGAGCAGCAGGCAGTGCAGAAAGAGAATATGCTCAGCGTGCTCCTCGGACACCGGCCGATGAGCATCCCGCGCGGCGCGAGCCTCACCGAGCAGATCATGCCACCAGATGTCCCGGCTGGTCTTCCGTCGGATCTCCTCCAGCGGAGACCCGATATTTTGATGGCGGAGCAGGATTTGGCCGGTGCCACGGCAAGTATCGGCGTCGCCGAGGCCCAACGGTTTCCTGCTGTGTCGCTCACCGGCACTGCAGGGGTCTCCGCTCTTCAGCTAACCGGACTGGCAGCTCAGGGACCGTTCGGCACCTTCGGCGCCCTTGGCAGCATCAGCGCGCCACTCTTCAACGCGACCGCGCTGGGGTACCAGGTCAAGGCGACTGAGGCGAAGATGCGGCAGGCTCTCGCGGCTTATCAGCGCACCATATTATCAGCGTTCCAGGACGTAGAGAATGCCCTGATTGCTGTACAGAAGGTGCGTGAAAAACGTTCGGCACAGGAGCAACAGGTCGAGGCCCTGCAGTCGGCATTGGGCTTCGCAACGCAGCGCTACAAGGGTGGGCGCGCCAGCTATCTGGATGTACTGACCGCCCAGCGCAATCTGTTTACGGCAGAGCTGGCGCGCGCCGACACGCGCCGCGCGCAGCTCACCTCGATGGTCCAACTGTACAAAGCTTTGGGCGGGGGCTGGTCGCCGGATGAGACAAGCCGTCCGGCGCGGCCGATCGCCGTCTCTCACCTGAACTGACAAAGAAGAGGTGCACCATGGCTGAAGCCATCACAGAGACGCGACAGAAAGCATTAGCCATCAATCTCGATCCCACCTCGTACGGCACGTTCGCGGAAATCGGCGGCGGGCAGGAGGTGGCTCGATGGTTCTTTTCCGTCGGAGGAGCAGCCGGAACGGTGGCCAAGACAATCTCGGCCTATGACATGGCGGTCAGCGACGCGCTCTACGGACCCACGAAGCGGTACGTCAGCCGCCAGCGCTTGGAAGCCATGCTCGACTTCGAGTTTCGTAAATTGCTGGAGCGGCTTCATGCGAAGCGCGGTGATACGACCCGATTTTTCGTGTTTGCCACCACGGTCGCCACGGGGAGCTACCGGCATCCCGGGAAGGGACGCGGCTGGCTTGGGGTCCGTTTTCAACGCACAGCGCGCGAAGATCCATCGGACATCATCATTCACGCCCACCTTCTTGATTCGGCCGTCGGACGTCAACAGGAAGCGCTGGGCACGCTCGGAGTCAATCTGGTTTACGGCGCCTTGTTCCGATGTGACGCCCCGGTCGGTCTGATCACCACGCTGATGGACGACCTCTCGCGCGAGCGTATCGAGATCGACATGATCAAACTGACAGGCCCGGCATTTCCGGACGTCGATAACCGGGAAATGAGCCTGATGCTGGTGGAGCATCGGCTCACCGATGCCGCGATGTTCACCGCACAGGGCGAGGTCGTGCAGCCGTCGGAGATCCTGCACAACAAACCCATTCTCGTCGAGCGGGGCAGCTTCCGGCCCGCGACGAACCTCACGGTCGACTTGCTGAATCGGGCGCTCGACCAATTCACCCAGCATCCAAGCCTCGCTGGGCAACGGCCTGTCGTGCTCGCCGAGATGACGCTGCGCTCGCTCGAGCCCAGGTCCGATGCCGACCATCGCGACTTCCTGGCCCGAGCGGAGATCCTTGCCGCGCTCGGCGTGGACGTCCTCATCTCACGGTTCGAGCCGTACTACGAGCTGGCCGAGTACCTCGCCGCGTACACCGACAAACCCATCGGGTTGGCAGTCGGCATGCCGACCATCCGCCAAATCGCGGATGAGAAGTACTACACGGATTTGCCCGGCGGCGTGCTGGAGTCGGCGGGCCGCCTCTTCAAACGCTCCGTCACGATGTACGTCTATCCGACCCGCGACGCGGTGTCCGGCGACGTCGTCTCGGTGGAACACGCCCCCATCCCGGCTCCGTGGCATCATTTACGCAACGCCCTTCTCGACATGGGGCGCGTTCAGCCGATCCGCGGCTACGATGAAACGCTCCTGTCGCTGCAGACGCCCGACATACTGAGAAGACTTCAGTCGGGAGATCGGTCATGGGAGGAGATGGTCCCGACGACCGTGGCGGAGATCATCAAAGGCAAGGATCTCTTCGGCTGGCGATCGTCATAGATGACGTCGGAACATGCCGCCGTGTCGGCATGAGGGCATGGGGCAGCGATTTTCTCTTTGCCGTTGCCGACCTCTTGAGCATCAACCGTCCGTGCGCCATAATGCGCGCGATGGCCACTGAGATCCCCCGCGACGGGGCGCTGCCTGAGCGTTACCGGACGTTGTTTGATGTGGCGGAAACGATCGCCACGCATCGGAATTTGGGCGAGGTCTGCCGCGATCTTGCCCGGCTCCTGCCCAAGGTCGTGCCCGTCAACTTCGTCGCTCTCGCGCTCTACAATCCCGCCCGCCACACCATGATGCTGCATAGCATCCAGGCAAACATACCGATCCAGTCGCCCGATGACGTGTATGAGCTGCCGGTCGACGAGACCCCGACGGGCTATGTCTGGCGGACGCAAGAGCCGCTCTTCATCGCCGATATCATGGCTGAGCGCCGCTGGCCGACTATTGTCGCCAAAATGCAAAAGGACGGGTTGCAGTCGGTGTGCGGCTTTCCGCTGACGGTAGCCGGGCGCCGCCTCGGCACCATCGGATTTTGCAGCGTCCAGCAGGGCGCCTATCACGACGGCGACGTCGACTTTCTCTGCCACGTCGCCAAGCAGGTCGCCGTAGCGGTCGATAACGCGCTGGCCTACGAGGAGATCGCGCGGTTACGGGATAAGGTGACGAAGGAAAAGTTGTACCTTGAAGAAGAGATCAAGACCGAATACGACGATATCGTCGGAGAGAGCCGGTCACTGAAACGCGTCCTCAAACAGGTAGAAACGGTCGCAGGCACGGATTCCACGGTCCTCATCCTTGGGGAAACCGGCAGCGGCAAGGAACTCGTGGCGCGCGCCGTGCATCATCTGAGTGGGAGACGCGAACGGACATTCGTGAAGCTCAATTGCGCCGCGATTCCGACGGGACTGCTGGAGAGCGAGCTGTTCGGCCATGAGAAGGGCGCCTTCACCGGCGCCATAGCGACCAAGATCGGCCGCTTCGAGCTCGCCGACCATGGCACGCTGTTCCTCGATGAGGTCGGAGAAATTCCGCTGGAACTACAAGTGAAGCTCCTCCGGGTGCTCCAGGAGCAGGAGTTTGAGCGGCTCGGCAGCACCAGGACGCTCCGCGTCGATATCCGCCTGATCTCCGCGACGAATCGAGAATTGGAGCGCATGATGGAGGAGGGCAGGTTCCGCAGCGATCTCTATTATCGCCTCAAGGTCTTTCCGATCCGGGTGCCCGCCTTGCGCGAGCGTCCGGAGGACATCCCGATCCTCGTGCGACACTTTGCCCAGAAATTCGCGCAGCGCATGAAGAAGCGGATTGAAACGATCCCCTGCGAAGCGATGACGGCCCTGCAGCAGTATCCGTGGCCGGGCAATGTCCGCGAGCTCGAAAATTTCATCGAGCGGGCGGTGATTCTGTCCCAGGCCACGGATCTGGAGGTACCCGTCTCGGAATTGAAACGGCCGGCCACCGCTGCCGATCGTGCCGCGATCAGCCTCGAGGACGCCGAACGTGAGCACATTCTAAACGCTCTGCATAAGGCGCGCTGGATCATCGGCGGCCGGGCCGGTGCGGCTGCGAAGCTGGGCATCAAACGCACGACCTTGAACTCGAAGATGCAGAAACTGGGTATTAGCCGCCCGCAGTAGCGGAAGACTTACCGGCTCTCTCGCGTCTTGGCTGACATGCAGGCCGAGGACGGCGATCCGGCCTGCCCGTGGGAGCAGGAGCGCTGTCGCGTAATGCGCGCGTCGGAATCTCAATCTTAACCCGCATTATTCATGACGGTTCGTCGTGAAATCGACGAGTCACGTGGCGAGCCCGCCGGCCGAAGGCCCGTCGCAGCAGTGAATCGGCGATTGCAGCAGAAGTGCTCATGAATAATGCGGGTT
>Ga0073899_10004495_pt1 | contig 12210 bp, 10 predicted proteins | sample KloWWTmetaKNB5Ph_FD_88975 | JGI IMG/M metagenome (GOLD analysis project Ga0073899, IMG submission 88975) | Active sludge microbial communities from Klosterneuburg, Austria, studying microevolution and ecology of nitrifiers - Klosterneuburg... | ecosystem: Engineered > WWTP > Aerobic digester >... | reverse complement strand
GGCGCCGCGCGCGGGCGGTGCCCGGGGGGCGTGGTCCGGCGGGGGACGGTTTCCGCCCGGGGGGGGGGTCCAGCGGGTGGGGGGGCGCCCGCGGGGGGGGGGGGGGGCCGCGGGCGGGGGGGGGGTCACCCGGCGGGGGCGGCGCGAGCGGGGATCCGCTCGAGGCGTACCGCGTGAAGTGCGTCGATCAGATCAACTCCTATCGTGCCACGCTCGGCCTGCCTCCTTACCAGCGCTGGACGAGCGCCGAGAGCTGCACCGACGGCGAGGCCAAGAGCGACAGCGAGACCGGGAAGGCCCACGGCGCGTTTCCCTCGTGCGGTGAGTCTGCGCAGAACGAGTGCCCGGGCTACCCGTCGCTCGATTCGACGGTGACCACCTGTTTGGCGCAGATGTGGGCCGAGGGTCCGGGCGCGGACTTCCAGCAGCACGGGCACTACATCAACATGTCGAGCAAGAGCTACGGCAAGGTGTCCTGCGGTTTCTACAAGACGGCGGGTGGCTCGGTGTGGGCCATCCAGAACTTCCAGTAAGGCGGAAGGTCAGGGCGCGCAGCCGAGCGCCACATCCGGCTCTTTCCGGTGCGGATAGGTGAAGGTCGCGACGTAGTCGAAGGCTCCGCCCTGGATCGCGAACTCGATGCTGCCGTCCAAGGTCCCGGACGAATTCGAGGCCTTGAACTGCATCGCCCAGTTCTTGATGGAAATCGTCTGCCCCGTGGCGCTCGCGCTGCCAGCCACCTTGACCAGCTGCATGTCCATCGGGCCTGACGCGAGGTAGCTCGAGAGCAGCGTGGCCGGGCTCTCGAGCTCGTAGACGATGGTGCTGGTCTCGCGCTCGTCGCTCATCAGGATCTTGGTCTCGAGCAAGATGCTGGCGCCCAGGTTCTTCGAGATCGTGGCAAGGTCGGTCTGGATCGTGCCGTCGGCACCCGGCTCGAGCCCCAGCAGCTCGAAGCCCTTGGCCGTGCCCTGGAAGGCGATCGACAGGCTGGTCTTGGCCTCTCCGTTGGTGTTGATGCTCGCCTTGGCCTCGAGCTCGGCGCTGGTGAAGTAGTTGGCCACGTTGAACAGATCGAAGTCGATCACGTCACCGGCCTTTCCGAAGCTGGTGTCCTTGGCCAGCTTCAGCGTGATCTCCATCTGCGTGCCGGCCGCATACCGGCCCTTGCCGACATAGACGAAGCCGCTGGGCTCGGTCGAGTTGCCGCTCGCGGCGTTGACCAGGACCTCGACCAACGTGATGGTGAAGGCAGCAGACAGGCCACCGCAGATCACCATCTCGTGACAGCTGTCCTTGAAGTCGCGGGCGATCTGCAGCTCGGCTTCGACGTCGCCCTTCACGCACGCCTCGATGCCGGGGTGCGCGGGGTCGTCGAGCGCGCTGATGGGGGGCGCGGTGTTCTCGGGGTCTTGGGGACCCTGGGGCATGTTGCAGGCGCCCATGAGCAGCAGTGCCGAGCAGGCGAGGTGGGTGAGGTGTCGAAGCATGGCGATCTCCCGGGTGAAGCAAGGGGCTGTCGATCGGTGCTACGGCGGGCCGAACCAGCCGCTTCCTTCGCGCCCGCTCAGGGCGAAAGCTCGCGTGTTTTCCGGGGGTTCGCCGCGTGAACGGTGGGCTTCGGGTGTGGTGGGTTTGCGACACCGGGGCTTTCCGTGACGGCGCGTCTCGTGTCAAACACCCGTCGTGTCTTCGTCGAGCCGGCCGCCGCCGGCGAGTGAGTGGGCCTCGAGCCCGACCGCGCTGCTGCTCGGTGCCTACGTCATCGCACATGTGGCCATGGTGTTCTCTGCCGGCCGCGCAGAGATCGCGTCGGCCTCAAGCGAGACCTTGATGCGCTTCGGCGCCAACTACGCGCCGCTGGTGCGAGAAGGCCAGCTGCACCGCCTGATCGCGTCGATGTTCTTGCACATCGGTCTCTTGCACTTGTGTCTCAATGCGGCGGCGCTGGTCTCCATCGGCCCGACCCTGGAGCGCGACTACGGGCGCTTCACCTTCGTCGCGATCTATCTCGCCTCCGGTCTCGCCGGCTCGGTCGCGTCGGTGCTCTGGCATTTCGCCAGCCCGGTGGTCTCTGCCGGCGCTTCTGGCGCGCTGTGTGGCGCCATCGCCGCGGGCGCCGTGTACGCCCACCACGCCCGGCGCCCGGCCGAAATGCGCATGCTGCTCGCGTGGGCGGCCGCCACGCTGGCGTTCGGCGCGCTGGCTGGCGCCGACAATGCGGCACACGTCGGCGGACTGATTGCTGGCGTGCTTCTCGGGCTTTCTGCGCGGAAGCGCGCGCCCCGGGCCAGCCAGGCGCAGACGCCCGCTCTGGTGGTGCTGGGGGTGGTGGTGCTGGCCTTCAGCGGTTCGGTGCTCACACGACGGGCGTCGGACACGGCCGCCGCCGCCGTGAACCGCGGGGTCGATCTGGCTCAGGGCGGCGATCTGGAGCAGGCGGTGGTGGCCTATCGGCGCGCGATCGAGCTCGAGCCGAAGGACGCCATCGCTCACTATGACCTGGGCCTGGCGCTGGAGCGGCTCGGGCAGTTCGACGCGGCGCTCGTCCACTTCGCCCGCGCCCATGAGCTCACGCCGAACGACCAGCACCGCCGGGGTTTGGTCGGCGCCCACATCAATCACGGCGTCGCGCTGGCCGAGCGCGGCGACGGCGCCGCGGCCATCGCTGCCTATCGCCGTGCGCTCGCCATCGACGACACCAGCGCGAACGCGCACCGCAACTTGGGCCTTGCGCTCGACGACGCGGGCGACCGGGCCGGCGCCATCGCCGAGCTGAGGCGTTCCGCCGAGCTGGCCCCGACCGCCGAGATGAAGGGCGCGCTGGCATCGCTCTTGGTCAAAGACGCCATCCAGATGGCGCGCGACAAGAAGCACGCGGAAGCCGTCGTCCGCTACCGCGAAGCGATCTCGTTCGACCCCACCGAGTGGCGCACGCACTACAACCTGGGGCTCGCGCTGCTCGAGCTGGGCGAGTCGGCCCAGGCCGTCTCGGCACTGGAGCAGGCCCAGGAGCTCGAAGACTCGGAAGAGGTCCGGAAGCTGCTTTCGCAGGCGATCGAAGCGCGACGCGACAGCCGGGCCGACGCCGGGGATCTGGGCGGGGCCCTGGACGATCTCTCACGCGCGACCCTGCTCCGGCTCCAGGCGGCTCCCGACGCCGGCAGGTAGCTCACGGTAGGGGCTTGGGCTCGCCGGTGTAGTCTTCGCCGACCGACAGCTTCGCGTCTTCGCCCCGCTCGAGCACGGCCCACCGCAACCGCTCGGCGGTCGGCTTGTCCACCGGCCCAAGCGCCAGCGCGAAGCGCCGGTCCCCCGACGAACGGGTCTCGAACAGCTTGGCCGGAACGTCGGTCAGCACGAATCGCCGTCGGTGCGCGGACAGAGCCGCCGGCGACGCGTCGCGACGGAGCTCGACGAAGTGCGCGTCGTCGAGGAAGGCCGACACCACCCCCAGCTCGTCACCCGTGGCGCTCTTCGGCCGGAGCGACAAGCCTTTGCACAAGAGTGTGGGGTTGATCAGCACCGGGCTTCGCCACTCGCCTGCCGGCGAACCCCCGGCGGCCTTGGGTCGCACCTCGAGCACGAAGCCCGCCACGAAGTCTTGCGCGCTCGCGACCAAAGGCAGCACCGTCCACTGCTCGGCGCCATCGGAGTTGGCTTGCGCCGCCGCGCACGCCCGCTCCGAGCTGCCGACGCGCACGCACAGCTCGAGGCCGCCGGCGCCGGCTGCCGCCACCACCTTCGCACCTGCCGCGGTGGGGGCGAACGAGCTGAGCCGCAGCCGATAGCGGCTCGTGCCGAGCTCCTCGTTCGAGCAGGCGATGCACTTCCGGCCCGAGCTGCAGCTCGACAGCTCGCTCTTGGCGGCGCCGCACTGCTCGCCGCCGCAGCAGCTCTTGGCGCAGGTCAGCACCGTCGGCAAAGTCAGCGTCTCGGCGGGCGGGGCCGCATCGGCCCGCGACACCGCCGGCTCGCTGGTCGGGACCTGTCCACCGGGCACGGGGCTCTCTCTCCGGCTCCAGAGCAGCGCGGCGGCTGCCGCCGCGCCCACCGCCGCGGCCAGCGTGTGAGAGAGCCAGGGGTGTCGGCGCCGGCGCTCGTCGGCCAGCGCGACCACCTTCGGCCCCGGCGCGGGCGCCTCGGCGCGGAGCTGCCGCAGGCTCTCCGGCAGCTCGCCCTCGAATTCGTCGCCTTCGGCCTCGGCGCGCTCCACTTCCGCGTCCGAGGTCGGCAAGAGCTCGCCTCGCTTGGCGAAGGCGTCTGCCAAGAGCTCCTCGACCAGCGCCTCGTCGTCGTTCTTGCGGGTCATGGCACGCTCTCCTGTCCCAGGCCTCGGGTGACGAAGTCCGTCAGCTTCTTGATCGCGCGGCTGCGGATGGCGCGGATGTTCTCGTTGGTGGTCCCCCACCGGGCGGCCAGCTCTGCCGAGACGGCGTTCGGCAGTCGCTGGGCGTCCCCCGCACGGTGGTAGAGCGCGGTGATGCGCAGCACGTCTTGCTCGCGCTCCGACAGCGTGTCGAGCCCTGCCGTGATCAGATCGAGCTCGCGGGACGGTCGAGGCGCTTCGTCGATGGCTTCGCACGACAGCCGCTCCAAATACGGCGACGCGGACACCTCTCGAAACCGCTCGAGGTGATCGGCGAGCAGGTGCTGCGCCACGCGACCCAGCCACGCGCGTGTGCGCCGTCGAAGGTGCTCGGGGTCGTCGACGTCGGCGGCTCGAAAGGTGTGCGCGCGCTCGAAGGCACGGTGAAAGGTCTCTTGCACCAGATCTTCGGCGCCGATGCCGGCCAGCGCCAAGAGCTTCGACTGCTGCTTGTGCAGCACGCCGTACAGATAGCGGACGTGGCGGGCGTAGAACATCGCCTGCGCGCGGCTCTTCTCGCTCGGGTCGACCGAGCTCGAGCCGACTGCTTCGAGCAGCTCGGCGTCGCTTGGCTCGGGCAGGGCGGTCATGAGCGTGGACAGGACTAACACCGCCTTACGGCGAACCGTGACAGACCCGAAAACCAGCGAAGATCATGCCAGATCTGCCGCGGGGGGCCCGCGGCGCGGGCCCGGCGGGCGCTGTCACGGATCCCGGTATCTGCTGCACGATGGAAGATCCGAAGGCGCTCGTTCTTGCGTTCGTGCTCGCTCTGGTCGCCGGCTGCAGCGCGCGCGGGCCCGAGTTGCGCGTGGTGTCGAGCACCGCCCCGTCGGTGGTCGCCACGCCGCGCGAGCGGCTCGCGAAGGTGACGGCGCCGAAGCTGCCCATGCCGCCCGAGGTGCAAGCCAAGACGCCGACCGAGCCGCGGGCATGCTCGTTCGACGACGCCGAGAAGAACCCGCCGGGCTTCTATCCGTCGGACGCTTGGCCCAAAGGCGAGGTGGTTCTCACCTTCGACGACGGGCCGCATCCGGGCAAGACGCCGAAGGTGCTGGACCTCTTGAAGAAGCACGGCATGCCGGCCACCTTCTTCTTGGTGGGCCGCGCCATCAACCGCGATACCTACCCCCTGGTGCAGCGCATGGTCGCCGAGGGCCACACGCTGGCGTCGCACAGCTACAACCACGACGTCGGCATGGCGGTGCGCAATCACGGCGAGCGCAGCGTCGAGTACATCCGTGGTCAGCACGAGGTGACGCAGATCCTGATCGACCTGGCGCTGGTGGCGAAGTCGAAGGACGACTTCGATGCGCTCTTCGTCCGCGTCTTCGAGCAGAAGGCCGGGCAATACCTGTCCGGGGGGTCGCTCCGGACCGGCTGGCAAGGCTTCGCCGCGCGGCATGCAGAGGTGCTGACCGAGCGGGGCTTCGCCGACGGTCGCCGGCCGTACGCCGTCGTTCATTCGCGCCCCCCCGCAGGCACGCCCTACGTGGGCCTCTCGACCCCAGCGCAGAAGAAGCTGTACGACGCCGCGCTGGCGCGGCTCGGCCTGTTGAACGTGATGTGGCACGGCGAGTCCGGCGACACGAACGCGGCGCGCAAGTACGACTACGGATACTTGACGGCGAACCTCGCGCACTTCTCCAAGAAGGGCGGAGTGATCCTGATCCACGATTACGTCCGGACCGACGCGCTGTCGGCGGCGCTGGCCAGCATGGCCGGCGACCCGAACGTGCGCGTGGTGCCGATCGAGGCCGCGGTGCAGCGCAAGTACGGCTGTGCTTCGGTCCAGATCGCCGCTGCGCTCGGCGGGCGCGAGGCCCGGCGGGCCACCGCGGCGCGCTGACGACGTGGTAGCGTCACGGGGATGCGAATCCCCGCGCTGGTTCTCGGGTTGGTGCTCTCGGCAAGCGGCTGTGACGACCCGGGGCGCTGCAAGGCCGCGCCCGAGTGCGTGAAGCACGGCAAGTGCACGCCGAACGAGCGCGGAGCCTGCGCTGCCGGTTCGGACCAGGACTGCAAGGGCTCGGACGGCTGCAAGGCCAGCGGGCAGTGCAGCGCCAAGGCCGGCAGTTGCGTGGTGGCCACGGACGCCGACTGCCAGGCCAGCGCCGACTGCAAGGGCCGGAAGCTGTGCAGCGCGCAGCAGGGCAGCTGCGTGAACCTCGAGACCATGGTCGACCCCCAGTGCGCGAAGACCTGCGCGGTGGACGGGCTGTGCGTGTCACGCGACGGGCGCTGCGTGGCGCTTTCGGCGCTGCACTGCGCCGGGGGCAGCAACGACAAGCCCGAGAAGGAAAGCCCCTGTCTTCGGCTCGGGCACTGCACGGCGAAGGGCGGCGCTTGCCAGGCGGCTTCCGACAAGGATTGCGCCGAGGCCGCGGTCTGCAAGAAAGACGCTCAGTGCACCGCCGCCGACGGCCGGTGCGTGGCGAACGCCGAGGCCTGCAAGGGTTCGAAGGCGTGCGAGAACGACGGCAAATGCGCCGAGAAGGGCGGCGTGTGCGTCGCCGGTGTCGCCGCGGACTGCCAGAAATCGGCGCGCTGCAAGCTGGAGGGCGCTTGCTCGATGAAGGCGGGTGCATGCGTGGCGGCCTCGAGCGCCGACTGCGCGCGCTCGTCGGTGTGCGCCCAGGTCAAGCGCTGCCTGTTCAAGGACGGGGCCTGCGTCTCGGCCGGAAGCGGGAAGGCCCCGGCGTCGAGCGACCCGCCGGACAAGACGCGGAAGACCACGATCGACGGCATCTGGTGAGCGCGACGGCGCGCTCTCACTGGCGGCGGCTCTTCGCTTGCTCGTTCCAGAAGGGGAACGCTTCGTCCAGATAGATCTCGCGTGCGCCGTGGCCCGTGCGGTGCTCTGCGATGCGCACCGGCCACCGGGCGCCCTCCAGCAGCTTGCCCAGCTCGCGGGCGCTCTGCCCCACGGTGTCGTACAGGCCATACCCGATGTACATCGGTCGCGGCGCGAGCTGATGCAGCGCGGGCTCGAGCACCCGGGTCCCTCCCGACATGGCGCCATAGCCATCGACGTCGATGGCGCCACGCTGAGCCAGCGTGGCCACGAAGTAGGCACCCGAGGACGAGCCGGCGAGATACACGCGCTCGAAGCGCACCCCGGTGGCCGCCTCGAGTTCGCGCCGGGCGCCGACGATGCGCTCGACCAGCTCGGGCCCATGCCGGCGATAGGTGTCGGGCGACGTCGGCCACCCCCACCATTTCGCGACCTCTTTGGGCGTAAGCCCCTGGTTGCCGCGAGGCATCAGCGCTGCAGCGTTGGCGCGGCGCGACGCATTGGCGACCACTGCCTGATAGTTGGTCTTCTGAACGCTGCTCTTGTCGGGGGGAACGACGCCGTGCAGGTAGATCAGCAGGGTGGTGGTCGGCGCGTCGGGCAGGAAGTAGCAGGCGTCGGTGCGGAGCCCCCGGACGGACTCGGTGCACCAGTCGGTCGCGACGTCCGAGGGTGTTCGTGGCGGCCACGCAGGGGGGGGGGCCTCGACGGAGGGTGGCAGCGGCGCCGGCTCGGCGGGCCGCCGGGCTGGGGGCTCTGGGGCCGCCGCCGGCGCGAGGGCGGGGCGCGGCGCCGTCGGTTCGGCGCAGGCCGACGCCAAGCACAGACAGCACAGCGCGCGGAAACGAGCCATCGGTGACCGGATTTTAGCCAACGGCGCCGCTTCGGACCAAGCGATCGTCCCAAGCCGGCCAGTTTCGGGTTAGGAAGCCCCCATGAAGACGGTGGTCGGCGGCGAAGTCGTCGCGGCGATGTTGGCTCGAGAAGGTGTCGAGAAGGTCTTCGGCATCGTGGACGGGACGTACCTGGGGCTGTACGCGAGCTTCGAGAAGTACGGCATCGAGCTGGTCTCTCCCCGCCACGAGACCTGTGCGGCGCACATGGCCGGGGCCTACGCCCGGCTCACCGGCAAGCTGGGTGTGTGCATGGCCAGCAACGGGCCGGGGGTCGCGAACATCTTGCCCGGGGTGGCGGTGGAGAACGGTGAGGGCAACCGCGTGCTGCTCGTCACCAGCTGCCGCCGGCAGGGGATCGCCTACCCGGATCGCGGTGGGACGTTCCAGTACTTCGACCAGGTGGGCGTCACCCGCCCGATGACCAAGTGGAGCGGCGCGGCCCCGACCTTCGAGCGCATCCCCGAGATGATGCGTCGCGCGTTCCGCATCTCTTACCGGGGGCGCCCCGGTGTGGTGCACGTGGACATTCCAGAGAACGTCTTCAACGGCACCTTTACCACCAGCGAGGCATTTGCTACCGAGCCTCGGTCGTACCGTTGTGTCACGCCCCTCGCCCCGGCCCGGGCGGACGTCGAGAAGATCGCCGAGCTGATGCTCGCCGCCGAACGGCCCTTGATCCACGCCGGCAGTGGCGTGGTTCACGCGCGGGCATTCGAGGAGCTGCTCAGCGTCGCCGAGTTGCTCCGCGCGCCGGTCAGCACCAGCTGGGGCGCACGGGGAGCGATTCCCGAGAACCACGCGCTGGCGCTGCCGACCAACGCGCTCGAAGCGGTTCAAGCCGCTCGTGCCAGCTCGGACTGGGTGCTGGTGCTCGGCTCTCGCATGGGCGAGACCGACTTCTGGGGCAAGGCGCCGTACTGGGGCAAGCGCGGCGAGCAGCGCTTCATTCAGGTGGACAACGACGAGGAGATCCTGGGGTTGAACCGGCCGGTCGAGCAGTGCGTGCTGGCCGACTGCCGGCAGTTCCTGGCCGCGCTGGCGGACGTGCTGGGCAAGCGCCCGCTGGCTCAGGATGCAGTGAAGCGTCGGGACGCTCGCGCGGCAGAGCTGGGGCAGCTGCGGACCAGCGCGGTCAGCGAGCTCGGAGCCGCGCTCGAGAACCGGTCGGCTCCGATGCCGCCGGCACACGTCCCCCACACGCTGCGGAAGCTGATCGAGGACGACGCCATCGTCGTGGTCGACGGAGGCAACACCGCCGTCTGGGCGCAGTTCTTCCACGAGGTGCGGGTGCCGAACACCTTCCTCGGCACCTTCAAGCTGGGCATGCTGGGCGCCGGCGTGGCCCAGGCGCTGGGCGCTCAGGTGGCGCAGCCGAAGCGCCGGGTGGTGTGCGTGATCGGCGATGGGGCCATGGGCTTCCACGCCCAAGAGCTGGAGACGGCAGTGCGCCAGAAGCTGCCGGTGACCTTCATCGTGCTCTGCGATCGCCAGTGGGGCATGGTCAAGCTGACGCAGCAGGTGGGGCTCGGCGGCATGCGCGAGGTTCTGGGCAGCGAAGCCCAGGGCACGATCAACACCGACTTCGCCGAGATCCGCTTCGACGACCTGGCGCGCAGCATGGGTGCTCACGGGGAGCGCGTGGCGTCGCCCGACGAGCTGCCGGCCGTCCTCCGCCGTGCCCTCGATTGCGGCGGTCCGGCGGTGGTGCACGTCGACGTCGATCCCATGCTGCACCTTTGGGCCCCGGGCCTGCAGCTGTTCAAGGACATGCACCAGGAGCCGGCCGGCGGATGAGCGAGCGCCGCTCGGTCCTGGTCACGGGCGCGGCGGGGTACATCGGCGGGCTCGTGGTGCGCGCGCTGGCAGAGCGCCGGCCCGAGCTGGCGGGTCTGGTCGCGCTCGACGTGCGCGAGCCGCCCCCCGCTGCACGGCTGGCCGGCGTGGCCTACGTGAACATGAGCGTGTGCGACGCCGCGCTCGCGGCGGTGATCGCCGAGCACCGCGTCGACACCGTGGTTCACCTGGCTTCGATCCTGAAGCCGCCGCCGGGCAAGAGCGAGGACTTCGCGTACCAGGTCGACGTCGAAGGCACGCGGAACGTCCTTCAGGCATGCGCCCACCACCACGTGAAGAAGCTGGTGGTCACCACCAGCGGCGCAGCCTATGGCTATCATGCCGACAGCCCCGCTTGGCTCAGCGAGACCGATCCGATCCGCGGCAACGAAGAGATCGCGTACAGCCGCCACAAGCGCCTGATCGAGAACGACCTGGAGTCGTACCGCGAGAAGCACCCCGAGCTGGCCCAGCTGATCTTCCGGCCCGGAACGGTGATCGGCGCCGGTGTCTCGACTCCGGTGACCGAGCTCTTCGAGAAGAAGGCCATGATCGGCGTGCTGGGCTCCGACTCGCCGTTCGTCTTCATCTGGGACCAAGACGTGGTGCGGTGCATCGTGCGCGGCGTGTTCGGGCCCGAGACCGGGATCTACAACCTGGCCGGCGACGGCGCGCTGAGCCCCCAAGAGATCGCCGCCCGCCTGGGGAAGCGCTACCTTCCGCTGCCCGCCGGGCTGATCGCAGGGGCGCTGGCCCTCTTGCACCGCCTGGGCAAGTCGCCCTACGGCCCCGAGCAGGTGAAGTTCTTGCGGTACCGCCCGGTGCTGTCGAACCGCGCGCTCAAGGAGCAGTTCGGCTACACGCCCCAGAAGACGTCGCGCGAAGCCTTCGAGCTTTACGCCCGGGGGCGCGAGTAATCACCTGCCTTCGCGGTGGTTCGAGACGGCCAGCGACGCGCTGGCCTCGAACGGGGGAAACAGGTCCTCTTCCATCTGCTTGAAAGAGTGAAGCGGTGGACACTTGTCGTCGGTGCGCTTCACCTTCTTCTCCGACAGCACCTTGCCCGACTTGGTCTCGCGCAAGGTCACGTCGTACTCCCAGGCATACAGGGTGAGGGTGCCGCCGATCTTGGTCGGGTCGAGTGGCTGCATCACGCAGCTCTTGGTCTTCTTCTTCTTGGTCACCTCGACACACGCCACCAGCGTCGCGTCTTCGAGCGAGACCGCCAGGCCGTCTTTGTTGGCGACCAGATCTTGGTACGCCACGTGCTCGAGCTTGCCCGCGGGGTCACGCTTGACGAACAGCGCGGCGCTGGCCCGGTCGCGGGGCTTGGGCTCGATGCCGGGCACGCCCTCCCCCGCGCACACGCGCTCGAGCTGCCCCGGGCTCGGGCGATAGGGCAGCTTCGGTGGCGGTGGCGGCGGCGGCGGGGCCGCCGTCGCGGTGCCGGCCGCGCCCTTGCTGCCGCCCTTGCAGGCGAGCAGCGCCGCCAGCACGACGACCAGTGGAAGGGCGAGCCTCATTCGGCGGTTTGTACCACGCTGGCGCGGCGCTTGGCATCGCGCTCGCGCCAGTCGGCCACGTCGTCCCGCGGCCACATCGGGCCGTCGAAGGGCAGCCCGTGCACCGCGTCCCAATCGGTGATGCCCTTGGTCTTCACGAAGTACACCTTGCGGTAGTACGGCAAGAAGTAGAGCAAGAAGGGGAAGTAGTTCTTCACCACGACCACGTCGGCCGAGAGCGGATCGAGGCCGACGTCTTTGTACAGCGCCGGCTGGAACGCCAGCGCGGGGCCTTCGGTCAAGATCACGCTGGTCTTGCCCACGTCCACCACCGCCACCCGCTTGTAGCCGTGCACCTCGCGCCGTACGCGCAGCTTGCCCCGCAGCAGCAGCGGCGCGTTGCGCGCCGGGTCGAGCTTGCCCCCGACCGTGATCTCGACGTGGCTGCCGGCGGGGTGTTCCCACAGGGTGGCGACCGCCGCCGGATCGCGCAGCGGGACGTAAGCGCGCAGGTCCGAGCCCTGCTCGATCAGCGCGCGCAAGAGCGCCGTGTTCTCGCCGGTCGCACCGGCGGTGGTCACGTCCGAGGTGTCGGCGAACATCACGCAGCCCAGGCGTCGGGCCAGCCGCGAGCGCCGCGCACGCTCGATCGCCTCGCTGGCGCTCAGGAACTCGGGCGGCAGCTGCTTTCTGACTCGCCAGCACGCTTCGGCCAGCTCGTCGGCGTAGGCCTCGGCCAGGTCGCTGCGACCGTCGGCAATGGTCAAGGTGCTCCACCCCAGCTCGGGGTGATCGTTGAACGGGTGCACCGTCAAG
>Ga0073899_10004490_pt1 | contig 12216 bp, 7 predicted proteins | sample KloWWTmetaKNB5Ph_FD_88975 | JGI IMG/M metagenome (GOLD analysis project Ga0073899, IMG submission 88975) | Active sludge microbial communities from Klosterneuburg, Austria, studying microevolution and ecology of nitrifiers - Klosterneuburg... | ecosystem: Engineered > WWTP > Aerobic digester >... | reverse complement strand
GGCGACTACGTCAAGAACGAGGACGCCTTCTGCTTCACCTATGGCGACGGTGTCAGTGATCTCGATATCCAGGCCTCCATCGACTTTCATCGCCAGCATGGCAAGCTCGCCACCGTAACAGCGGTGCTACCGCCTGGCCGATACGGCGCACTAGAGTGCAACGGAAATCAGGTCACAAGCTTCATCGAAAAGCCTCGCGGAGACGGAGGCCTCATCAACGGTGGCTTCTTCGTCCTCTCGCCCGACTGTCTCGATTACATCGACAACGATCAAAGCAGCTGGGAGGGCGCCCCGCTGACCCGATTGGCACAGGCAGCTGAAATGATGGCTTTTGAACACCGTGGCTTCTGGCATCCGATGGACACGCTGCGCGACAAGAACTTTCTGGAGGATCTCTGGCACTCCGGCAAGGCCCCCTGGAAGGTCTGGTCGTGACCCCCAGCTCAGATTTCTGGCGTGGCAAGCGGGTCCTGATAACCGGCCACAGCGGTTTCAAGGGCAGCTGGCTGTCCCTGTGGCTAGAACAGCTTGGAGCGCAACTCACAGGCCTCAGCCTGCCGCCAGAGCGGGAACCAAGCCTGTTCACGCTCAATGACAGCGAGAGGCACGGCTGCAGCAAGTTCTGCGACATCCGTGACGCGACCACGCTTGCCGCCCTGGTCCGGGAAGCACGACCCGAGATAGTTTTCCATCTGGCAGCCCAGCCACTGGTACGCGCCAGCTACCAGGCCCCCCTAGCGACCTTCTCGACCAACGTGCTCGGGACAGTACACCTCCTGGACGCACTCCGCCACGTCAACGGACTGCGCGTAGCGTTGATGGTCACGACGGACAAGGTTTATCACAACGAAGAATGGCCATGGCCCTACCGGGAGACAGATGCACTTGGCGGGCATGACCCCTACAGCGTTAGCAAGGCCGCGAGCGAGTTGGTGATCAACAGCTACCGCAACGCCTTCCTGCAGGCACGTGGCGTCGCTGTCGCAAGCGCCTGCGCCGGCAATGTCATCGGCGGCGGAGACTGGTCCGAGGACCGTCTGCTACCCGACGCCGTGCGCGCCTGGCAATCCGGGCAGACGCTCGACATCCGCAACCCGGACGCCGTGCGCCCCTGGCAGCACGTCCTCGATGCCCTCGCCGGCTATCTGGCCCTGGCCCACCATTTATGGGATCAACCCGAGCTTGTCGGAGCCTACAACTTCGGCCCTGCAACGGCAGATGCCGCGAGTGTGCGAGAGCTGATCGAACTCGCTCGTCAGACCTACGCTAGCGGCGATGTCCGCTATGGCCAAAACCCCGCTGGCCCTCACGAAGCCCGCCTGCTGAGCCTGGACTCGGCGAAGGCTCAAAGCCTTCTCGGCTTTCGGCCACACTGGCACCTCCACGACGCCGTCCGGCACACGATGGCCTGGTACCGCGCCCAACGCGACGGAGCAGACACAAGGAAACTCTGTGCCGGCGACATTGCCGCCTGGGAAGCAGCAGCATGAGCCGCCTGACGATCACATCCTTGCCACTGAGTGGCCTGAAACTCGTCGAACAACAACGCATCGGCGATGCTCGCGGCTTCCTGGATCGCCTCTTCTGTGCAGAGGAGCTGCTGAGCGCCGGCTGGTCCAAACCGATTGCCCAGATCAACCATACCTACACAGCCCAGCGCGGCACCGTGCGCGGACTGCACTTCCAGCACCCACCCCACGCTGAGATGAAGCTGGTCCGGTGCATCCGCGGCGAAGTGTGGGATGTGGCGGTGGATCTGCGTCAGGGCTCGGCCAGCTTTTTGCGCTGGCACGCAGAAATGCTCTCGGCCAGCAACGGCCGGGCGCTCCTGCTCCCCGAGGGCTTTGCCCACGGTTTCCAGACTCTGACCGACGATGTCGAGATGCTGTATTGCCACTCGGCCGCCCATGCCCACGCCGCAGAGGCGGGCCTCGACGCAGAAGATCCACAGCTGGCGATCCCCTGGCCCCTGCCCCTGGCCGCGCGGTCGACGAGGGATCAGTGCCACCCGCCACTGCCCCAAGGATTTGCCGGAATCACACCATGAAATGCCGTCACTGCGCGTCACCGCTAACCCATGCCTTTCTCGACCTCGGCTTCTCTCCCCCATCCAATGCCTACCTGACCCCAGCCGATCTGACTCGCCCCGAAAGATACTATCCGCTTCGCACCCACGTCTGCGAGTCATGCTGGCTGGTCCAGACAGAGGATTACACCGACTACAGCGAACTGTTCAACGAGCAGTATGCGTACTTCTCCAGCACCTCCAGCAGCTGGCTGGCCCATGCCGCGCAGTTCGCACAGGCCATGACACGCCGGCTGCACCTTGACCACAACAGCCTAGTCAACGAGATTGCCTCCAACGACGGCTACCTGCTCAAGAACTTCGTTGCTGATGACATCCCATGCCTGGGAATCGAGCCCACTACCAGCACGGCCATGGCGGCGGAGGCGCTCGGCATCACGGTCCGGCGGGCCTTTTTCGACTCCCGGCTAGCCGGAAAGCTCGCCTCTGCCGGGAAGCAGGCAGACCTGATCGTCGGCAACAACGTCTTCGCCCATGTCCCGGACATCAATGACTTCGCCCATGGGCTCAAGACCGCGCTCCGGTCAAACGGCACCATTACGCTCGAGTTCCCTCACCTCATGCGCTTGATCGAACACGCCCAGTTCGACACCATCTATCACGAGCACTTCTCCTACCTGTCCCTCTACACCACCCAACGGATCCTGCACGCGGCAGGCCTACGCGTTTATGACGTCGAAGAGCTCTCCACGCACGGTGGCAGCCTACGGGTATTTGCCTGCCACGCCAACGCACCGCTCCCGACATCACCAAGCGTCCCAACCCTGCTCGCCGAAGAAGAAGTACGTGGCCTGCGTACCCTCCGGCCCTATCAGGACTTCCAGGCACGGTCCAACCGCATCAAGGATGACTTTCTCGCCTTCCTGATCGACCAAAAACACGCTGGCCACCAGCTTGCCGCCTACGGCGCCGCAGCGAAGGGCAACACCCTTCTCAACTATGCCGGCGTCAAGCCCGACCTTCTCCCCTTCGTGTGCGATGCGGCCAAAGCCAAGCAGGGCAAATTTCTGCCGGGTAGCCACATTCCAATCCTGTCGCCCGACAGCTTGCGCCAGTGCAACCTCGATTTCCTCATCATCCTGCCGTGGAACATCGCGGCTGAAATCAAGACACAGAACCTCCATCTCGCCGACCGGGGAACGCGATTCGTAACGGCCATTCCAACTCTGGAAATCACATGAGCACGCGCATTCACTACACCAAGCCGTCCATCACCGACCTGGAAATCCGCTGCGCAAGCGATGCTGCGGCCAATGGCTGGGGCGAGCGGTGCTATGAATACATCCAACGCTTCGAGGACGCCTTCAAGTCTCACCTTGCCGTCAGCCATGCGATCGCCACCTCGAGTTGTACCGGGGCACTCCACATGGGCATGGCGGCCCTCGGCATCGGCCTGGGAGATGAGGTCATCCTCGCCGACACGAACTGGATCGCCAGCGTGGCACCGATCGTCCATCTTGGCGCACAACCAGTCTTCGTCGACATTCTGCCCGACTCCTGGTGCATTGATCCCGACAAGGTCGAGCGGGCCATCAGCCCACGCACCAAAGCCATCATCGCCGTCCATCTGTACGGAAATCTATGCGAAATGAATCGGCTGCTCGCAATCGGCAAGCAACACGGGATTCCCGTCATCGAAGACGCTGCCGAGGCCATTGGCTCGGTTCATGAGGGACAGCGGGCGGGCTCGATGGGACGCTTCGGCACCTTCTCATTCCACGGGACCAAAACACTCACAACCGGAGAAGGCGGCATGTTCGTCACCAGCGATCCGGAGCTTTACGAGCGTGTCCTCACCCTGAGCAATCACGGGCGAGCGAGAAATCAAAGCAGGCAATTCTGGCCGGAAATGGTCGGATTCAAGTACAAAATGTCGAACCTTCAGGCTGCAATCGGCTACGCCCAAATGCAGCGGATTGATGAACTGACGACGCGCAAACGCCAAATCCTTGCCTATTACCGCAGCATCCTGTCAGCCCGAGCCGATCTGTCCATGAATCCGGAGCCCGCGGGGACCATCAATGGCGCGTGGATGCCCACGGTAGTCTTCTCCCCGGAAACGGGCATTACGCGGGAGCGACTGCAAAACGCTTTTGCAGCCGAACGCATCGACGCGCGGGTGTTCTTCCATCCGCTCTCCAGTCTGCCGCCGTTCAAGGAACGGCGCGACAACGTAAACGCCTTCGACATTCCGGGGCGGGCAATCAATCTGCCCAGTTACCATGACATGACCCCCACAGATCAAGAGCGGGTCGCGGCAGTCATCCTGGGTTGCCTGGAGAAATAAGCGGCATCAAGAATAGACAGGGTGGTTTCAAGTCTGAAGTTCACATCTGCAAGCAGCTTTAATCCAAGAGAAGCCACCTGTTCTGCGAAGTGACATCTTTCCGTTCAATACTCTGCAAAAGGGCTCAAGGTGCTATGAAGATCTATATGCTGGGTGCTGCAAATCCAGAAACCATTCGCATGGTGAGAGCGGTTCAACGGGCAGTTCCAAATGTCAATTTTGCAGGGATGCTTGACAACGACAGGAACAAGAAAGGAACGGATTTCTTTGGCATTCCCGTTCTGGGCGGACTGGAATTGATTGAATCCCTGAAAGGGGACGATGTCGGATTCGTGAACCTGATCACGGGCAACACAAGAATTCGCCATGAAACCACATCGGAGATTCTTCGCTCAGGCGGAAAACTGACGAACCTGATCCATCCCAGCATTGACCTGACCATAACCAAAGTTGGGGTCGGTCTGTATTTGCAGGAATCCGTAATTCTTCAAGCAGAGGTGGAGGTGGGGGACAACAGCAGCATCCACATGGGAACCGTCATTGGACACGAGTCAAAAATCGGCCAATCCGTATTTATCGCTCACGCCGTAAGCGTCTCCGGGTGCTGCACCATCGGGGACGGTACGTTCATCGGCACAAACGCAACGATCCTCCCACGCATCAGGATCGGACGTTGGGCAACCGTTGGCGCGGGCTCTGTCGTGACAAAAGATGTCCCGGATTTTGCAGTAGTCGTTGGGAACCCCGCCAAAATCATAAAAATCAATGAAGGAGATATCAATTGAAGAGCCTGAGCGAGCAATTTCAGGATGAGGTCGCCGAGAACATCTCGGCCCTATCCGGCGATGAACTCCTGCACAGTATGACGAGCCAATGGGTAAATCGCAGCGCTGCCAATAAATACACCTACAACTTCCGCTGGCTTGGCCGTCCGATCATTCAATACCCGCAGGATATCCTTGCCATGCAGGAGCTGATCTGGGCGGTCAGACCTGACCTGATCATCGAAACCGGCATTGCCCACGGCGGATCGCTGGCTTTCAGTGCGTCCATGCTGGCTCTTCTTGACCTGTCCGATGCCATCGAATCCGGGCAGCAGCTGGATCCACGCCACTCCCGCCGAGAAGTTCTCGGCATCGACATCGATATTAGGGCTCACAACAGGGCGGCCGTCGAATCCCATCCCATGGCCTCCCGCATCCGGATGATCGAAGGCTCCAGCATCTCACCAGAGGTCATGAAGCAGGTCAGAGCGATTGCCGCAACCCACGAGCGTATTCTGGTCTGCCTCGACAGCAATCACACCCATGAGCACGTGCTGGCCGAATTGAATGCCTACGCTCCGCTCACCAGCAAGGGAAGCTACTGTGTCGTCTTCGATACCATTATCGAAGACATGCCCAAGTCCATGTTTCCGAATCGTCCCTGGGGCCCTGGCAACAACCCCAAGACCGCAGTCCACGAATACTTGAAAACACATCCGGAATTTGAAATCGATCAGAGCATTCACCAGAAGCTCGTCATCACTGTGGCGCCGGATGGCTACATGAAACGGGTCTCCTAACGAGCGCTCTCCCGAGATTTGCATGTGAATACCGGCGGCCTCACTTTCCACAGATATCGTCCCCACGCAAAAGTCATGGACAACGCGCATCCCTCCCGCAGTTCCGGCCGCCTGCCGGCACCGACAGATCGAAATGTCAGCTTCGTCATCTGTTCGGTCGATGAAGACAAGTTTGCAGCCATCAGCCAACGTATTCACGAAAGCGGCATACCGGACTACGAGATCGTCCGCATTAGCGAAACAAGGAAGCTTGCCCAGGGCTATGCCAAAGGCGTGGCGCAGGCGCGTTTTGAGACAATCGTGCTGTGCCGTGACGACATTGACATTCGGTGCCAGACTGCGCTGAGTGACATTCTGCATGAGGGCTTGCAGCAATTTGACCTGATCGGCGTAGCTGGGCCCACGACCCTGAGGACTACTCACTGGCTCGATGGGGCCCCGTCCGACCGGGCCGGGCTGCTGCTCCACGGTCCGTCAGACCCGGCTGAACCTCGCTTCTCGATCACCTGCTTCGGCACGGACAACGCCCCTCATACCGAAGTCCAGGCCCTCGACGGTGTATTCATCGCAGCCAAAAAGCAGGTCTTCAAACGAGTGCGCTTCGACAGCAGCACCTTCGATGACATTTACTTCCATGACATCGACTTCACCTATCGCTGCCACCGAGCCGGGCTCCGCCTGGGCGTCGTAAGGGAACTCCTGCTCATCCAGGAAAGTCCCCTCGGCCTGTATGGCAAGGTTTGGCAACGATACGAAAAGCGATTCCGCGAGAAATTCCCCGAACTCGGAGCGGCGCGTTTCTCCCCCCAGTGCATCCCGGCCTCTACAGAAGCAGCCTCCCTCGAAGAAGCGGTGGCCAGATGTTCCAGTCCGGATTCCCCTCCAATCCCCGCGGCAGGAGACTCCGAAAGCAGCCCCACAATCAGCACGGACGACACGCGCCAGGGGCTGACGCCCTCGCAAATCTCAACCCGGGCACTCGATGCACAGTTACCCGCGGAATACATCAACCTCGAGTGGAATCAACATCCAGGCATTCACCTGCTGATGACACTGTGTCCGGGCGAGGAGTCCTTGCTGGCAGACACGCTCCGCAGCCTCGCCGTACAGAGCTACCCCGAATGGCTGCTTACCATCGTCTCAGGCATGACGGCGCCGGAGAGGCTCTCAGAGATCCGCAACATCCAGTGGCTGGTGCTGCGCGATGTAGTGCACCTCAATCATGTGATCGACAAGATGACCGCCGTCTCGCCAGGGGATTGGTTAGCCCGGATCCGGCCCGGCCTTATCCTTGAGCCGCAGGCCTTGCAAGTTGTCACCGATGCCATCCATGCTCAGCCTCAATGGCGTCTGATCTGTTGCGACGAAAACTCCCATGAGACTAACGTCAGCCAGAGCAGTACACGCTCCAAGCCTGCTCTGAATCCAGACCCGCAGGCCCACCAGACTCGCAGGAGCGCTCTTGTTCTCGCCGAAAAAGAGGCCTTTATCGCAGCGGGGTACCACGGCGTGCACGGGGAAGCTGGAAACGAAGAGCTGGTGCGACACACCCTCAACCAAAGCGGTGATGCAAGCGTTGGCCACCTTGCTCGAATGTTGGCCCACTCACCCAGTGAACTCCACGATCCGGAGCACGCCACTACCGAAGACCGCATCCGGCAACACGATCAGGCAGGCTCACTTACCCTGGCTGCAGCCTGGTCCGAACTCTGTGCCGCCGCAATCCGCCCGGCCCGCAGTACGAGCCACATCAGCGCCAACCACGGCCACTTCTCCCCGCCTGCCGATCGCAGCATCAGCTTCGTCATCTGCTCCATTGACAGCACCAAGTTCGGATACATCACCGAGCGACTGAAGTCGATCTGCACGGTCCCCCATGAAATCATCCGCATCGACGACGCCCGTAGCCTGTCTGAGGGCTACACCCGGGGCTCCGCCAAGGCCCGCTTCGACACCCTTGTCCTGTGTCACGACGACATCGACCTGCTGTGTGACCAAGCCCTGGCCGATATCCTCAACCATGCCCTGCACGAGTTCGACGTAGTCGGCGTCGCAGGCCCGCGCGAGCTCAAGACGGCCTTCTGGCTCAACGGTGGCCCTTCAAACAGCGTCGGGCTGGTCATCCACGGCCCCGCAGGCGTCGCGAATGCGCCGTTCAGCATCAACTATTACGACAGCGGCCCCGAGCGCCACATCCCGGTCCAGGCCCTCGACGGTGTCTTCATAGCGGCCAAGCGGCAAGTGTTCGAGCGAATCACTTTCGATGCAGAGCGCTTCGACGGATTCCATCTCTACGACATCGACTTCACCTACCGATGCCACCTTGCCGGTTTCAAGATCGGAGTCTGCAAGGATCTGCTGCTCGTGCACAGTTCGGCCGGCAACTTCGGTAACGACTGGCTGCGCTACGAAGCACGCTTCCACAAAAAATTTCCACATCTTGCTGCAGCCACCTTCACCCCGAAATACAGCCCCGCCGCCATCCATGCAGCATCAAAAGCCGAAGCCGCGGCAGTGTGCCGCAATCCCGATCACTTTCTCCAGGCGGGGGGTGGCAACGAGCGCAGCCCGATCACAACGCCCGACAACCAGTTCTACGAGATCTGGCGCAAGCGCACCACGATGCAGGAGATCGACGCCCAGATCCTCGCCGAGCGAATGGTCCTGAACTGGACGACACGCCCCGGCATCCACCTGCTGCTGGCGCTCCACCCTGGCGAGGAGTCACTGCTGGCTGACACCCTCGACAGCCTGGCCGGGCAGCTCTACCCGGAATGGCTGCTGACCGTTGTCACCCCCATCGCAGCCCCGGAAGGTCTCGCCGACATCCCCAACCTTCAGTGGCTTGCCCTGCGCGACGCCAGTCACATTGACTACGTGATTGATGAGATGGCAGCAGCCTCGCCCGGCGCCTGGCTGGCCCGCATCGAACCAGGCCTGAGCTTCGAGCCCCAATCCCTGCAGGTCATCGCCGACTACATCAATACCCGTCCGGACTGGAAGCTGATTTACTGCGACGAAGACACCTGCGAAGCCGACGGTAGCTACACTACCCCGCTGTTCAAGCCCGACTTCAACATCGATCTACTGCGCTCGATGGCCTATTTCGGCAGCCTCGTACTCGTCGCCAAGCAAGCCTTCCTCGACAGCGGCCGCTACGGCACGTGTGCTGGGGCCGAGAACTACGATCTGGCCCTGCGTATCGCCGATGGTTACGGCGGGCCCCAGATCGGCCACATCAGCCAGGTGCTAGCCCACCTGCCCCGGAAAAGTCAGCGTGCCATGAACCCCGAGGCCGAGACGGCCGCTCTCAGCACCCACCTGCAACGTAACAGGCTCGACGCCGACATCCTGGAGGGGGCGCTCTTCGGCACCCGCCAGGTGCGTTACCGCTGGGTGGACAAACCACTGGTCAGCATCGTGATCCAGACCCGCGACAGGGAAGAGTACCTGCGCCCTCTGATCGACAGCCTGTTCGAGCGCACCACCTACCCCAACTTCGAAATCATCATCGTCGACAACGACAGCGCCGATCCTGACGCGCTGGCTTACTTCACACTCCTGCAGGACACCGCCCGCGCCCGCATCGTCCGCCAGCCCGGGGACTTCAACTTTGCTGCAGGCGCCAACAGCGGCGCTGCCGCAGCACAGGGCAGCTACCTGCTGTTTCTCGACAACGACACGCACATTGTTCAGGACGACTGGCTCGAACGCCTCATGGCCTTCGCCCAGCGCCCCGACGTGGGGATCGTCGGCCCCCGTCTGGCCTTTCCGGAAAGCGCCCGCCTGCAGCACGCCCCGTGGGTGCTCGGCCTGCGCGGCACAGCAGCGGCCCCGTGGGAAGGCGAACTCGAGCTGACCGACCCCGGATACATGGGGCGCGCCCTCTGCGACCAGGAGGCCAGCGCAGTCAGTGGCTCCGCCCTGCTAATTCGTCGCAGCGTCTTCGAAGCCGTCGGCGGCCTCGACGCCGAAAATCTGCCGTTCCTCGACAGCAACACCGACCTGTGTCTGCGGGTACGCGACATTGGCCTGCGCACGGTATGGACACCCAATGCCATGGTGGTGCACTACGGCGGCATATCGATCAAGGCCCGCCAGCGCCAGCCGGCCAGCGCCCTCGCCGACGTCGTTGCCGCCCGGCAGAACCACAGTGTACTCATCAGTCGGTGGCTGCCGCGCCTAGCCAATGACCCCTTCTACAACCGCAACCTCAGCCTCACCGAGCCATTCAAACCCGAGCACATAGCGCCCATCGACTGGGACAACACTTTCCGTGACCGGCCACGCATCCTCGGCATCCCGCTTACTGGTGGCGCCGGAGAATACCGTCTGCGGGCGCCGCTCCGCACCATCAGCCAAGCGGGCCTTGCCCAGACGATGATCGTCGAACCTCCCAAGGCCTTCTTCGTGCGCATCCTGACGCCCATCGAAGTCGCTCGCGCCGAACCGGACGTGCTCATCCTTCACCAGCCGCTGGATGACGTACAGACGGAGGCCCTGGAAGGCTATGCGCGCTTCAACCAGGGTATCAAGCGCATCATCACCATCGACGATCTGATCACGGCGGTCCCCGCCAAGAACTCATTCTTCAAGAGTGGCTTCAAGGACGCCCGGCCGCGCCTGCGCAAGGTTCTGGGACTCGCCGACCGCCTGATAGTCAGCACCCAGCCTCTCGCTGATGCTTGCGCCGATATGATCGAAGACCTTCATATCATGCCCAACTGCCTGGAGCGCAGCCTGTGGGGCGACGTCGCCCCGCCCCGCCTGCCGCGCAAGAAGCCGCGGGTCGGCTGGGCCGGCGCCCAGCAACACCTGGGCGACCTAGAACTCATCTACACGGTCGTCGAAGCCCTCGCCGACGAAGTGGACTGGATATTCATGGGCATGTGCCCTGAACCACTGAAGCCCTTCGTGCGGGAATCCCATGGCTTCGTGCAGGACTTCCGCCTGTACCCCCAGGCACTGGCCCGGCTCGACCTGGACCTGGCCATCGCCCCTCTCGAAATCCACGCCTTCAACGAATGCAAGAGCAACCTGCGCCTCCTCGAGTACGGCGCCATGGGCTGGCCGGTGGTGTGCACCGACATCTATCCCTACCAGAATGCCCCGGTCACACGCCTGCCCAACGACCCGCAGAAGTGGATTTCCACCCTCCGCGAACAGCTCGCCGAGCCGGATGCGCTGCGCGAAGCCGGACTGACCCTGCAGCGCTGGGTCGCCGACGGCTTCATCCTCGAAAACCACGCAGCCAGCTGGTTCGCAGCCTACGGGCCATGAAGGGCGTCGTGCACGGGCCTGAAAGCATGTCGAAAGCCGGCCGCGCAGCGCGGCCGCTTCGCGTTATTTTGGCTAAAGCTTTGTTTTTTTGGGCCGCTATCAAAGGCCAAGCGGTAATCCGCTGAAATATCCCGAAAAACAAAAAAATGAAAAAAGTCAACAATTTTCTAAAGTCCTTCCGGCACTTCCCGTTAATGATTTCAACGGCGGTTGCCTTACACACACCGGGCAAGGCGAACCAAAGTTAAGCCTAATCGCTTATCTTGAACGGACTTAAGGAGAACTAAAATGGCTGCCACTATCAACACCAATGCGATGTCGCTCAATGCGCAACGCAATCTTTCCACCTCCCAGGCCAGCCTGGCGACTTCCGTGCAACGTCTGTCTTCCGGTCTTCGCGTCAATAGCGCCAAGGACGACGCAGCAGGCCTGGCCATTGCCGACCGCATGAACTCGCAGGCCAAGGGCTTCGACGTGGCGATCCGCAACGCCAACGACGGTATCTCCATGGCGCAGACCGCTGAAAGCGCGATGCAGGCCGTGACCGACAACCTCCAGCGGATGCGCGAACTGGCCGTGCAGGCAGCCAACGGCACCTACACATCCGGCGACCGTGGCAATCTGGACACTGAATATCAGCAACTGTCCCAGGAAATCAACCGCGTCGTCAGTGGCACCACGTTCAACGGTCAATCAATCCTGAACGGCACCGCCGACACCACCTTCCAGGTTGGCGCCGGTACGGCGACCACGGACACGATCACCGTGTCAGCCTCGAGCGTGTCCATGTCAGCGGTTTCCGGGGGCGGCTCGGTTTCGGCTGCCGCCGCGGCCAGCGCAGCGATCGGTGCCATCGACGCCCAGCTCAATTCGCTAAACACCGCCCGGGCCACCTGGGGTGCCGTGCAAAACCGCTTCACCTCGGTTGTGCAGACCCTGCAGGTCGCCTCCGAAAACGCCCAGGCTTCCCGCGGCCGGATCATGGACGCCGACTTCGCG
>Ga0073899_10004489_pt1 | contig 12218 bp, 10 predicted proteins | sample KloWWTmetaKNB5Ph_FD_88975 | JGI IMG/M metagenome (GOLD analysis project Ga0073899, IMG submission 88975) | Active sludge microbial communities from Klosterneuburg, Austria, studying microevolution and ecology of nitrifiers - Klosterneuburg... | ecosystem: Engineered > WWTP > Aerobic digester >... | reverse complement strand
GAGGGGGCGGTGGGTCAGTTCGCGGGCTTCGCGGCGACGACGTTCAGCTTGAACGTGGCGCTCACCTCGGGGGCGAGCTTCGCGGTGACCTCGTAGGTGCCGAGGGCGCGGATGGCGTCGACGTGGAGCTTCTTGCGGTCGACGTCGAAGCCGCGGTCCTTGAGGGCCGCCTCGATGTCGCGGTGCGTGACGGAGCCGTAGAGCTTGCCCTCGGAGCCGACCTTGGCGCTGAGGGTGAGCTCGAGCTGCGAGAGCTTCTGCGCGATGCCCTGGGCCTCGCCGCGGACCTTGGCCGCCCGCTCGGACGCGACCTTCTTCTGGTGCTGGAAGCGCGAGACGTTGCCCTCGCTGGCCGGGAGCGCGATGCCCTGCGGGAGCAGGAAGTTGCGCGCGAAGCCGGCGGAGACCTTCACGACCTCGCCGCCCTTGCCGAGCTTGACGACGTCGCGCTGGAGAATGACGTGCAGTGCCTTGCCCATGTGCGACCTCTCAGTTGCCCGTCGTGGTGAACGGGAGGAGCGCGATCATCCGCGCGCGCTTGATGCCGACCGTGAGCAGGCGCTGGTGCTTCGCGCAGTTGCCCGAGATGCGACGCGGCACCACCTTGCCGCGGTCGGTGAGGAAGAACTTCAGCGTGTTGGAGTCCTTGTAGTCGATGAAATCCGTGTGCGACGCGCAGAACTTGCAGACCTTCTTGCGGCCGCCGCGGCGCCGCTGGCCGGTGTTCTCCTGCTCGATCTCGGCCTCGCCGCCGCGGTCGATGCCGAGGTCGTTCCTGTCGTCGTAGTCGTTGTGCTGCATACGAGCCATGGTGTGTCTCCTCGGTCTCTCTCAGGCGTCGCCAGCGGGCTTGTCGGCGGCAGGCTTCTCGGCCGCGGGCTTCTCGGCGGCCGCCTCGGGCGCCTCGGGGGCCCCCTCGACGTCGCGCTCGCGCTCGCGCTCGCGCCGCGGCGACTGGTCGTCGCCCAGGCCGAGCGACTGCTCGAAGGTCTCGTCGCGCTCGTCGTCGACGGCGGACAGCTCGATGCGGCGCACCTTCACCTCCTCCGGGTCGACCATCACCTTGGAGAGGTCGATGTCCTTGGCGTTGAGCACCGTCTGGTAGCGCATCACCGTGTCGAGCATGCGGAGGCCGCGCTCCACCTCGGCGACCGTGCCGCGGAAGCCCATGTAGCGCACGTAGACGTAGACGCCCTTGCGCTGCTTCGCGACGATGTAGGCCAGCTTGCGCCGGCCCCAGCTCTCGACCTTCAAGAGCCGCCCGTGGGTGCCCTCGATGGCCGTCACGACGCGCGAGATCACCTTCTCGGATCCTTCGGCGTCGATGTCCGGGCGCAGGATGAAGACGGTCTCGTAGTCCGTCGCGCGCTTCGGATCGATCTGGAATTCAGTGGTCATTTCGTAACGTCCTCCTGGACGAAGAGGCCCCGCCAGAAGGGCGGAGCGAGGACCAGAACTCCCCCCGCGGGAATCATTCCGGCGGAAGGGGCGCGGTGGATAACACGGCCCGCGCCGCCGGCGCAACGATTCCCGGGCACCTTTCGCGCCATCGACGGCGCCGCGGGCGGGGGCGTACTGTCGCCCGGTGGAGATCCCTGACACCGCACCCGCGCGGGCGCCCGGCGCCGCGCCCGTCGCCCTCACCCCCTATCACTACAAGCTCCTGGCCTTCCTCTCGGTCGCCACCTTCTTCGAAGGCTACGACTACATCGCCATCGCGCAGATCCTCCCCAGCCTCCGCGCGGACTTCAACCTCTCCCGCACCGGCGCGGGCGACATGCTCGGCGTCATCAACGCGGGGACCATCGCGGCCGCGCTCCTCGTGCGCCGGGCGGACGTCTGGGGGCGGCGGCGGGTGCTCTCGGTGACCATCGTCGGGTACACCGTCACCTCGCTCCTCTCGGCCTTCGCGCCCGAGGCGGTGAGCTTCACGGCCCTGCAGTTTCTCGCGCGCATCTTCCTCATCGGCGAGTGGGCCACGGCGATGGTGTACGCGGCGGAGGAGTTCCCCGCCGACCGGCGCGGCTTCATCATCGGGGTCATCCAGGCCTGCAGCTCCCTCGGCGGGATCGTCTGCGCGGGCACCGTCCCCCTCATGCTCCGCACCCCACTCGGCTGGCGCACGGTCTACATCGCCGGCGCGATCCCCCTGGTGGTGATGGCCTTCGCGCGGCAGAGCCTCCGCGAGTCGGCCCGCTTCGAGAAGTCCCAGGCCGAGCGCACCACGCCCCGCGCGCCGCTCCTCGCGCTCATCCAGGGCCCCTACCGCTCGCGCGTGTTCGTCGTCGCGCTCTGCTGGGCGCTCACCTACGTCTGCGGCCAGACGGCCATCACCTTCTGGAAGGAGTTCGCCACCAGCGAGCGCGGGATGACCGACGCGCAGGTGGCCGGTGCCCTCACCATCGCCGCCGTGGGCTCGCTCCCGATGATCTTCGGCGTCGGGAAGCTCCTCGACGTCGCCGGCCGCCGCGTCGGCGCGACCCTCATCTTCATCCTCACCTCCGCGGGGGTGGCGCTCGCGTACACGCTCCACGGGCGCTGGCCCCTCACCGCCGCCCTCGTGTTCGCGATCTTCGGGGTGAGCGCCGTCCTCCCGGTGCTCAACGCCTTCACCGCGGAGCTCTTCCCCACCGAGATGCGCAGCGACGCCTTCGCCTGGAGCAACAACCTCCTCGGCCGCCTCGGCTACGTCGCCGCCCCCATCGTCGTCGGCCGCGTGGCGGAGACGACGGGCTGGGGGCCCGCGGTCGCCTCGACGGCCGTGTTCCCGCTCCTCGCGCTCGTGGTCATCCTCGCGAAGCTGCCCGAGACGCAGGGGCGGGAGCTCGAAGATACGTCGAAGCTCGCAGCGCACTGACCTCCCGCGCGGGCTCGTGCCGCTTGCGCTCACCCGCTCGCTCCGCCAGCGAGCGTCGCGCTCCCCACACCGCCATCGAGAGCTCGTCGGGCGAGGCCGTCACGCCCTCGCGCGCCGCCGCGGTGAGCAGCCGCTCGGCCATCGCCATTGCGTTGGGCGGCCGCCGCGCCGGGTCGAGCGAGAGGGCGCTGTCGATCACGTTCGCGAGGGCGTCGGGGACGTCGGGTCGCGCCGACACCAGCACCGGCCGCCGCGCGTGGAGGTACGCGTGGGCGAGGGCGCTCTTCTGGGCGACGCCCGCGAAGAGGCGCCGCCCCGCGAGCAGCTCCCAGAGCACCGCGCCCACGCCGTAGATGTCCCCGCGCGTCCCGTGGATCGACCCGCGCAGCACCTCGGGCGGGAGGTACCCGATCTTCCCCTTGGCCGTGCCGGGGGCGTTCACCCGGGCCCGCGCGATGGAGCGGGCGAGGCCGTAGTCCGCGAGGCGGCTCACGCCGTCGATGCCCACCAGTACGTTGGCCGGCGCCACGTCCCGGTGGATCACCCCGACGCCCGGGCCGTGCGTCGCCGCGAGGGCCTGGAGCACGTCGAGCGCGAGGGCGAGCGTCGCGCGCAGCCCGACGGGCGCGCGGCGCGCGGTGAGGAGCTCGTGGCCGCTGACGCCCTCCACCCACTCGAGCGCGATCCAGGGTCCCTTGTCGTCGGAACCGTTGCCGAGCAGCGAGACGACGTTGGGGTGGCGGATCGCGCCCGTCGCCGCGACCTCGTCGTCGAACATCGCCCGCGCCTCGGGGTCGCCGTGCAGCCCGTCGAGCATCCGCTTGATCGCCACGGGCGTGTGGTCGCGCAGGTCGGTGGCGCGCCAGACGGTGGCCATCCCGCCGCTGCCCGCGAGGTGTTCGATGAGGTAGCGGCTCGCGACCCGTTCGCCTTCCATGGCTCACGCCGGTAGCGCATCGGCGCCGCGAGAGACAACTTTTCGGCCGGGGCTCAGGAGCGGAGGTGGAGCACCGCGCGGGGCGAGACGGTGTGGTCGCGGCCGTCGACGGTCCAGGTGAGCGGCGAGCCGGTGAGGTTGCTCACCTCCGTGTTCACCGAGGCGCCGACGCGGAGCGTGCGGGTGATGCTCGCCTCGGGGGAGGAGCCCTCGTCGCGGAGCGAGACCACCGCCTGCTGCCACCAACCGTTGCCCCGCCACGTCAGCGCCACTGCCACGCCGCCGTGGTCCGCGGCGGTGTCGGGCGCCGCCGTCTCGGTGACCTCGCAGCTCGCGGCGGAGGGCGTCGCGAAGGTGAGCGGCGGCATCTCGCCGTCGCGGGTCGCGAGGTGCCGGACGGCCATCGCGCAGAGGGCGTCGGGGTCGATCGTGGCCTCGACCAGGCCGTTGGCCAGCGTCCAGCGGCGGCCGTCGCGGCGCACCGTCGCGGGGATCGGCTCGGCGGCGGGGGCGCTCGTCACGACCCGCGGAGACGACGACGACCCGCACGCCGCGCCGAACACTTCACACAGCGAGGGCGTGTCCTCCTCGGGCGCTCCAGCGAGCGCGCTCCCCGGGGCGAGGACACCCGTCTGACGGCGGCGTCGGGCCTCGCGCCAGGCGCGGTAGCGCTCCGCGGCGCCGCGGCGGTAGTAGAAGTAGCGGCGCGCCCACGCGAGGCCCGACGGGCTCCAGGTCCAGTTGTCCTCGCCGTACTCGAAGTCGTACCCGTAGGACCCGCCGGACTCCCCCGAGATGCCGATCGTGAGCCCCTCACCGACCGCGGACGTGTCGGTCGCAGCGGCCGTCGAGGAGGTGGCCTCCGGGGCGGCGGCTTCGACGGCGGCGGGCTCTGTGGCGGCGGGTTCTGAAGCGGTGCGGGGGGCGGGGGAGGGGGGCCGGTGGAGCGGGCGGTGCGCCTCCACCCGGGCCCGTGGCTGGGGCACCACATGGGCGCGGGCGGATGGACGCGCGAGGATCACGCCCCAGGCGACCACGCAGAGGAGGACCGGGAAGGCGAGGGGGAGCAGTTCGCGGCGGGCGCTCATGGGGCAAAGTCCTCCGACGTGCAAGCTCGGCCGAAGTTCCGTCGGGCGAGCGGTGGCGAAAATCCTTGCGGCCGGACCCGCGGTCGTCCGACATCGAGCGAGTCAACGCACCATGACAGCAAACCTTGCACCACTCGCCGCGCGGCTCCCGCCGCTGTCCGACTACGTCTCGGCCGACGACATCTTCAGCCGCTTCGTCGACCACGTCACCGCGAAGAAGCTCGCGCTCTACCCCGCCCAGGAAGACGCCCTCCTCGAGATCGTCTCGGGGAAGAACGTCATCCTCAACACCCCCACCGGGTCGGGCAAGAGCCTCGTCGCCACCGCCATGATCTTCAAGGCCATGGCCGAGGGGAAGCGCTCCGTCTACACCTGCCCCATCAAGGCCCTGGTGAACGAGAAGTTCTTCGCGCTCTGCGAGGACTTCGGCCCCGAGAACGTCGGGATGCTCACCGGCGACGCCGCCATCAACCGCGACGCGCCCATCCTGTGCTGCACCGCGGAGATCCTCGCCAACATCTGCCTCCGCCAGGGCCATTTCGCCCCGGTGGACTACGTGGTCATCGACGAGTTCCACTACTACTCCGACCGGGAGCGCGGGGCGGCGTGGCAGATCCCGCTGCTGGTCCTCTCCAGCTCGACCTTCCTGCTGATGTCCGCGACGCTCGGCAACACGGACCTCTTCGAGAAGGAGCTCACCACCCTCACGGGCCGCGAGACCGCCGTCGTCCGCTCGACCAAGCGCCCCGTCCCGCTCGACTTCGAGTACCGCGAGACGCCCCTCCACGAGACCCTGGCCGACCTCGTGAAGCACTTCCGCCACCCGGTCTACCTCGTCAACTTCACCCAGCGGGCCTGCGCCGAGGAGGCCCAGAACCTCATGAGCGTGGACTTCTGCACGAAGGAGGAGAAGAAGGCCATCTCCGAGGCCCTCCGCGACGTCTCCTTCGATAGCCCCTACGGCAAGGAGGTGCAGAAGTTCTTGAAGCACGGCGTCGGGATCCACCACGCGGGCCTCCTCCCGCGCTACCGCCTCGCGGTGGAGAAGCTCGCGCAGGCCGGGCACCTGAAGGTCATCTGCGGCACCGACACCCTCGGCGTGGGCGTGAACATCCCCATCCGCACGGTGGTGTTCACCAAGCTCTGCAAGTTCGACGGGGAGAAGACCGCGCTCCTCACGGTGAGGGACTTCCAGCAGATCTCGGGGCGCGCGGGGCGCAAGGGCTTCGACGACCAGGGCTGGGTCGTCGCCCAGGCCCCCGAGCACGTCATCGAGAACCTCGCCCTGGAGAAGAAGGCCGGCGGCGACCCCGGGAAGCTCCGGCGCATCGTGCGGCGCAAGCCCCCCGAGCGCGGCTACGTCCATTTCGACAAGAGCACCTTCGACCGCCTCGTGAGCTCGCAGCCCGAGCCCCTGGTGTCGCGCTTCAAGGTGACCCACGCGATGGTGCTCAACGTCCTCCAGCGCGACGGGCGCCTCCACGACGGGTGCCGCGCGCTGGCCCGCATCATCCGCCGCTCGCACGGCACGCCCGTCGAGCGACGTCGCCACGGCCAGCACGCCTGGACGCTCTTCCGCTCGCTCATCGAGGCCGGCGTCATGCGCAAGGTGCCGCGCGAGGACGGGGCCGGCGAGCGCTTCGAGGTCGACGCGAGCCTGCAGGTGGACTTCTCGCTCCACAACACGCTGGCCCTGTGGCTCTTGGAGACGCTCCCCAAGGTCGACCCTGAGTCCCCCGACCACGCGCTCGACGTGCTCACCCTCGTCGAGTGCACGGTGGAGAACCCCGACATCATCCTCCAGAAGCAGCTCGACCGCATCAAGACCGAGGCCATGGCCGACATGAAGGCCCGCGGCGTCGAGTACGAGCAGCGCATCGAGGAGCTCCAGAAGCTCGAGTACCCGAAGCCCCACCGGGACTTCGTGTACATGACCTTCAACGACTTCGCCAAGGCCCACCCCTGGATCGGCGAGGAGAACATCCGCCCCAAGAGCGTCGCCCGCGAGATGTTCGAAGCCTACCACTCCTTCGCCGACTACATCCGCGAGTACGACCTCCAGCGCTCCGAGGGGGTGCTCCTGCGCTACCTGTCGGACGTGTACAAGTTCCTCGTCCAGTGTGTGCCCATCACGGTGCGGACGCCCGAGGTGTACGAGATCATCGTGTACTTCCGCGCGATGCTCCGGGACGTAGACTCGTCGCTCCTCGACGAGTGGGAGGCGATGCACGTCGACCCGGACGACGAGTTCATCGACGTGACGAAGCGCGGCGCGGCGAAGGCCCCCGAGGCGCCGCCTCCGCCGAAGGACATCACCGCCAACGAGCGGGCCTTCAAGGCCGGCATCCGCCGCGCGATGTTCTCCTTCATCCGGGCGGTGGCCAACCGCGACTGGCAGACCGCCGCCCGCGTCATTGACCACCGCGAGGGGGAGGACGCATGGACGCCCGCCCAGCTCGAGCACGCCATGCAGCCCTACTACGAAGAGCACGCCACGCTCCGCGTCGACCACGCGGCCCGCGCCCCCGGCAACACCCTCATCGACCAGAACCGCGACGGCACCTGGCGCATCCGACAGGTGATGGTCGACCCCGACGAGCACAACGACTGGGTGGTCGAGGCCACCGTCGACCTCGACACCTCCCGCGCCCTCGACCGCGCCGTCATCCACCTCGACCGCATCGGCACCTGAACCTCCCCCAGCGATGATCTCCGTCCGCGGGCTCGTGAAGGAATATCGCGTCCCGGTGCGGCCCCCGGGGCTCGCCGCCGCCCTCCGCGCCCTCTTCCGCCGCGAGTACAAGACCGTCCGGGCCGTCGACGGCGTCGACCTCGACCTCGCCGCGGGCGAGCGCGTCGGCTTCCTCGGCCCCAACGGTGCCGGCAAGACCACCACGCTCAAATGCCTCGCCGGGCTCCTCACGCCCACCCGCGGTGAGGTCCGCGTCGACGGCCACGACCCCACGCGCCGCGAGGTCCCCTTCCTCCGCGCCATCACCCTCGTCGCGGGCCAGAAGCAGCAGCTCCTCTGGGACCTCGCGCCCGTCGAGACCTTCGCCCTCAACCGGGCCATCTACGAGGTCTCCGCCGCCCAGTACCGCGAGACCCTCGACGAGCTCGTGGCGCTCCTCGACCTCGCCGACGTGCTCGACAAGCCCGTGCGCCAGCTCTCGCTCGGCGAGCGGATGAAGTGCGAGCTCGCGGCGGCGCTGTTGCATCGCCCGCGCGTGCTGTTCCTCGACGAGCCCACCGTCGGGCTCGACGTGGTGATGCAGGCGGCCGTCCGTCGCTTCATCAAGACGTACAACGAGCGCCACGGCGCCACCGTCATCCTCACGTCGCACGCGATGGACGACGTCACCGCGCTCTGCCCGCGCATCCTCGTCATCGACCACGGGCGCATCGTGTACGACGGCTCGCGCGAGGCCCTCGTCGCCCGCGTCCGACCCGGCCGCCGCGTCACCGTACGTCTCTCGGCGCCCGCCCCCGCCGACACGCTCGCCGCCCTCGAAGCGGCGGGCGCGAAGGTCGTCGCGCACGGCGACGCGGAGCTCACCCTCGACGTGCCCCAGAGCGACATCGCGTCCGTGGTGTCGCTCGCGCTCGCCCGCTGCGCCGTCTCCGACCTCGCCGTCATCGAGCCCCCGCTCGACGAGGTGCTGGCCGAGCTCTTCACCCGCGGCGCGGAGGCGGCGCAATGAGGGTCGGGGAGAAGTTCGCCGCCATCCTCCGCGTCGGCGTCGCCGCGGCGGTCGCGTACCGCGGCGAGTTCTTCGTCTGGATCCTCACCACCAACATGCCCCTCGTGATGCTCGCGCTCTGGACGCGCGTCGCCGCCGAGGGCCCCGTCGGGCGCTTCACCGCGCGGGGCTTCGCGGCCTACTTCCTCGGCATCCTGTTCGTGCGATTCCTCTGCGGGAGCTGGGTGGTGTGGGAGATGACCTTCGCCATCCGCGACGGGTCCCTCCGCGCGCGGCTGCTTCGCCCGCTCCACCCCTTCGTCCACTACGCCGCCGACAACCTCGCGCAGATGCCGCTCCGCCTCCTCGTGAGCGCGCCCGTCGCCGTAGCGCTCCTCGTCGTCGCGGGCCACAGCGGGCTCTCCCACGACCCGGTCCAGTGGCTGCTGGTCCCCGTCACCATCGCGGGGGCCTGGGCCCTCACCTACTGCGCGATGCTCTCGGTCGCGACGCTGGCCCTCTACCTCGACTCGGCCCTCACCATCTGGGAGCTGTGGATGGCGGTGGGCTACGTCTTCTCGGGCTACCTCGTGCCGCACGAGCTGCTCCCGGCGACGCTCCGCGAGGTGGCCCGCTGGCTCCCGTGGCGCTACACGCTCGCGCTCCCGCTGGAGTCGATGCTCGGGCGGGTCGACCGCGCGGAGACGCTCCGCGGGCTCGGCGCCCAGACGGCGTGGAGCGCAGCCTTCCTCCTCCTCGCCCTCTCGCTCTGGGGCCGCGGGCTTCGTCGCTACGAAGCGTTCGGCGGGTGAGGGCGATGGGCGTGGCGCGCTACGGGAGGCTGCTGGCGGTTCAGCTCCGCGCGTCCTTCGCGCAGGCGGCCCAGTACCGGGTGGATTTCCTCCTCGGGGCCGTTCTCAGCGCCTTCTGGACGGCCGCCGCGGTGACGCCCCTTCTCGTCATCTACGACCGCCGCGCCACGCTCGGTGGCTGGACGCGCGACGAGGCCCTCGTGGTGGTGGGCTTCTTCACGCTGCTCAAGGGCGCCATCCAGGGCGTCATCGAGCCGTCGGTGACCAACACCGTCGAGCACCTCCGCAAGGGGACGCTCGACTTCCTCCTGCTCAAGCCGGCCGACGCGGAGTTCCTGGTGAGCACGACGCGGCTCCAGCCGTGGCGGGCGACGGACGCGGTGGGGGGCGTGGTGCTGTTGGGCTACGCGCTCCACGCGCTGGGGGACGTGCCGACGGCGGGGGCGGTGGCGGCGACGGCGGCGCTGGTGGTGGCGGCGCTGGCGATCCTGCACTCGCTGTGGATCCTGGTGGTGGCGCTCGCGTTCGTGACGGTGAAGGTCGACAACCTGACGTTTCTGCTGGGGAGCGTGTACGACGCCGCGCGCTGGCCGGCGACGGTGTGGCGGGGGGCGCTGTCGTGGGTGTTCACGCTGGTGATCCCGCTGGCGGTGCTGACGACGTGGCCCGCGCTCGCGGTGCTCGGGCGGCTCGACCCGATGCGGGGGACGGGGGCGGTGGCGCTGGCGGCGGCCTTCGTGGCGGTGAGCCGGGCGGTGTGGACGCGGAGCATCCGCGGCTACACCAGCGCGGGGGGGTGATGGGGAGACCTCACCCGGCGCTGCCGCGCGCCCTTCTTCGTGAATGGCTACGCATTCGCCAAGAGTGTAGGTGTGGGTCGGCGGCGAGGCGCGGGGCCTGCATCCCCCGCTCGCTACCGCTCGCGCGTTTGCCCCTTCCCCGGCGCCCACGAGGTGCGCGACGCCTCACAGGAAACACCTGAAGAGAAGGCATTGGGTGAGGTCACGCCCGCTCACGCACGAGCAACGGGGCGCTTTGGTATGAGTAGCGATTTGTGGGTCGAGGAACCCGCGCCCGTCGCACCGCGCCCAGGGTTCGCCCGACGTGCGCGGATCGGCACGCAGCAGGTGGCAGTCGAGATCGCGACCCTGTCGGATGTCGTCTCCCCCGCGGCGTCGCAGGGCACTACCTGCGCGCTGAAGCGCGACGGGACGGTGTGGTGCTGGGGCGCCTCCGACCGGGCGCAGACCAGCCTCGGATCGTTCAACGGCGGGGGCCTCGGCCCTACGCTCGTGCAGTCTCTCAACTCGGGCGTCGAGTGCAGCGCGCCGGTCGTCGCGCCGGGCGCGTCGGAGGTCTGCAACGGCCTCGACGAAAACTGCGACGGGGTCGTCGACAACGATTGTATGCAGTGGAGGGAGGCGACCGTCGGGCGCCGCGCGGTGAGGTGCGTGGCGCCCGCTCCGTCAGTCGGGCAGCGGCAGCGAGAAGCCGAGGTGGAACATGATGCCTGCCAGGAGCGGCGCGGCCGACACCTGCAGCACGACGCTCCGCGCGCCGCCCTCCTTCGCGGCCACCACCTGCGCCTCCAGCCGCGCGGACTCCTGCGCCGCGGGGAAGAGGAACACCGACGCGGCCTGTTCGAAGAGGTTCTTCACGTCGGGCTCGGGGCAGTGGGGGGGGAGCTGCGCGAGCACCCAGCGGGCGAAGCGGACGATGCGCCCGGTGAGCATCTGCGCGGGCAGCGGGATGACGTCCTCGCCCGCGCGCACGGTGGGGACGCCCTTGAGCACGAGGTTGCCCGAGTTGCGCCGGCTGCCGAAGCCGATGATCCCGAGGCGCCACAGCGACGTCTGCGCCGCCGCCGACAGGAACGACTCCGTCGGCACCAGCATCCCCGCGTCGCGCCCCGTCGGGAGCTCCCACGAGCCCGGCGCGGGCATCGACACGCCCTCGCCCACCACCTGCGCGAAGGCGCCGGTGCGGTTGTAGCTCTGCGCGATCATCGCCGCGAGCGCGAGGACGGGCGAGCCGAACACGGGGCGCTTCACCGTCCCCGTCCCTTCGAGGCGGAGCACCACGCGGTTGGTGACGACGGAGAGCCAGCGCGAGGCGTCGTCGTTGCGCAGGGCCTTCCACGCGTCGGGGAGGCCGCCGTCCTCGTCGTCGAGCTTCGCGGCCACGGCGCCCGCGTCGGCCACGCGGAAGAAGCGGTGCGTGACGCTCGCGAGCACGGGGACGTCGTAGTCGGCGCCGAAGTTGGCCCAGGCCGCGAGGCCCTCGACGTCGTCGCAGGGGTCGCTGACGAACACCGCGTCGGGGAGCTCGTCCTGCTCCACCTCGGCGAGCGCGGCGCGGGCGGCGTCGACGGCGCCGGCGGGGGCGACGTCGACCACCTCGATGCCCATCCCCGCGTTGGCGGGGGAGGCGTCGACGAGCATCTTCATGCCGCGCCACGCGGACTCCAGCGCCGCGACGCCGGGCTCCTTGAGGATGTCCACCGCGGTGAGGAAGATCTCGCCCTCGAGGAGGTCGCGCGCGGCGCGGCCGGCGGAGGGGGCCGTGGCGGGCGCCGAGGGCTCGCGGACGGCCTTGAGGAAGCTCCCGATGGCGGTCGACGCCGCGGGGGCGTGGGGCGCGCTGGGGGCGGTGGCGACGAGGAGGTCGTCGACGGACATCGACGCGCCGCCCGCGGGGGCCGCGGCGGCGGGAGAGGGCGCGGCGGCGGACGCGGCCGATGGCGCCTTCGCGATGCCGAGCTTCGGGCGGAGCGCGGCGGCGAGCTTGCCGTCGCCGACGAGCTCGATCACGCGGGCGATGGCCTCGTCGGGCGCGGGGCGCTTC
>Ga0073899_10004486_pt1 | contig 12222 bp, 23 predicted proteins | sample KloWWTmetaKNB5Ph_FD_88975 | JGI IMG/M metagenome (GOLD analysis project Ga0073899, IMG submission 88975) | Active sludge microbial communities from Klosterneuburg, Austria, studying microevolution and ecology of nitrifiers - Klosterneuburg... | ecosystem: Engineered > WWTP > Aerobic digester >... | reverse complement strand
GCCGCTGGACCCGGACGCTGGACAACCCCGGAAAGGAGCCACACGATGAAGCGCATCGCCAGGGCGCTTGCGATCCTGCTGATCCTGTCGTGCATCGTCGCAGCGGCGGACGGCAGGGTGGCCAGCGCCCGGTATGTGTTCCTTGATTGACCAGCCTGACGAGTCACCATGGCGACCATCTGCGTAGTCAATCACTCCATCACGGGCACCACGTCCAGGCTCGCGGAGTCGGTCCTTGAAGGATTGGACAGCGTGGAGGGATGCGCCGGCAGGCTGCTTGCCATCGAGGGCGCGGACATCGTGGACGGGCGATATGGAAATGAAGCGGTTCTTCACGCCCTGGATGGCTGTGACGCCATGATCTTCGGCTGTCCCACCTTCATGGGCGGGCCGTCGGCCCAATTCAAGGCGTTTGCGGACGCCTCCAGTGATCGCTGGGAGACCCAGCGCTGGGAGGGCAAGCTTTGCGCGGGCTTCACGGTGGGCTCGAGCCCAAGCGGCGACCAGTTGGCGACGCTTCAATACTTCACCGTCCTCGGGGCGCAGCACGGCATGCTTTGGGTCGGGATCGACATCCCGGGAGGCCGCGATCCGGATGGGCGCAATCGCCTGGGCGCGCAACTGGGCCTGGTTTCGCAATCCAACGGCACCCTCGTGCCGGAGGTCGATCTCGATACTGCCCGGTACCTTGGCGCGAGAGTTGCGCGCAAGGCCCGGGTCCTGGCGGCGAGAGAGCGTGATGCCTGACCCTTCGATCGAGAAGACGCAACCCGGCAAGCCGGGCGCCGCCTCGCACCCCGAGCATCGGTCCCCTTGAGCCGCGTTGCCCATCTCGTCTTCGACCTGGACGGCACGATCAGCGATCCCGCGGTCGGCATCGGCCGCTCGATCAACTACGCCCTCGAACACCATGGCTATTCGCCGGTCTCCGATGCCGAAGTCGCTCGCTGGATCGGCCCGCCGCTGGATCTGTCCTTCAGGGCCATGACCGGCAGCACCTCGGCCGACCATATCGCTGCCCTGGTGTCGAAGTACCGTGAGCGCTACGCCGACGTGGGATATGCCGAGAACGTGCTCTATCCCGGCGTTCCGGAGGCGATCGAGGCCCTGGCGTCCCGCGGCGTTCCGGTCGGGTTGTGCACCTCGAAGCGCGTCGACTTCGCCGAGAGCATTCTTCGGCTGTTCGGGCTTCGTCATCACTTTCGCTTCCTGGACGGCGGCGATATCGGAATTCGAAAGACACGGCAATTGGCCGCCCTGGTATCGAGTGGCACGATATCGTCCGATTCGTTCATGATCGGGGATCGTTCCGTCGATGTGGAGGCCGCCATGGCTGCCGGCATGCGTTCCGTGGGCGTTCTTTGGGGTTACGGCTCCCTGGAGGAGCTGACCGCCGCCGGGCCCGACAGGCTGATGAGGTCCCCGCACGAGTTGCTGGACCTGCGGAATGCGGTCCAGTCCGGTGTCGACCCGGGCGTTCGTTGGCGCCTTTAGCCACGTGGCGATCGACAGCACCATGCACGCGGACATGGCTCCGCTGTCGCCTTGGTCGAAGTCCAACGAGCTTCTCGGGGCGATATCCATCGGAGAGCTGCACGCGGTCTGCGTGGCGGCCGGGCTCCTTGGCGTCGCGGCCTGGTTCATGCTCCGGCTATGGGCGAGAAGTCCACGGCGCGAGAGCTGACAACTCGCCGGGCGGACGCGCCTGCGCCGGCAGTCGTCGCGCCTTGTACGATGGAGTTCCCATGCGCATCTGGTCCATTCATCCGCGGTATCTCGACTCCCAGGGGCTCGTTGCGCTCTGGCGGGAGGCACTTCTTGCGAGAGCAGTGCTGCGCGGCGAGACCCAGGGGTATCGCCACCATCCCCAGCTACATCGCTTTCGGGATCACCCGAGTCCTCGCTACGCCATCAACGCCTATCTGCGCGGCATTCTTGACGAGGCGCAGTCCCGTGGGTTCACGTTCGATCGAAGCAAGCCCGGGCCCGTTCGGGGCGCCGTCGGCATGATCGTCAGCTCCGGCCAGGTCGGCCACGAGTGGGATCACCTGCTTCGCAAGCTGAAGGTGCGCAGCCCGGCCGACTTCCGCCGGTGGCGTGGCGTGGGGATTCCGGAGGCGCATCCCTTGTTTACCATCGAGCCGGGCCCCATCGAGCCCTGGGAGCGCCGTCGTGGCGGCGAATGACGGATCATTGCACCCGACGCCGCCTCGTGCAGAGGCCGCTCCGAAAGGCCGGGTTTGAAGTGACGCCTGTCCCCACGCTATAGTGGACGCGCCGGTTCACCCGATCTCGCTGGCAAGTTTCCGCACGTCGCGCCGCACGTGCCGGTAGCCGGGCGTGCCGGCGCGAGCAAGGTGTCGCCTGCCGTCTGCCAGGCCCGGGTTCACGGCCGCCCGGATGCGGGCCTGCATCCACAATCAATCGACGGGAGATGGGTCAAGTCATGCGCTACTCGTTCACTTCAGCAATCGCCGTAGCCGTGCTCCTTGTGGCCTCCGCGCACGGGCAACAGACCGCCCCAGGGAAACTGAAGGACCAGTTGACCGGGGATGCAAAGGCGGCGGCTTCGAGCAACCCTCAGTGCAAGCTGTTCACCCAGGCGGAAATCGCCGGCTATGTCGGGGTGACGGTGGGTCGTGGAGAAAACGCAGGGGGCGGCACCGGCTGCAGCTGGAACGACAAGGACTACGAGGTCTCCGCAATGGTGAGCGTCGTTCCGCCGAGATACTTTCCGCAGCCCACGCTGATGAAGGGGTTCAAGCGCCTGCCGGGCGTGGGGAACAAGGGTTGGGTGGCGCCGGACTCGGGCTGGTCGGCCGGCGCGCTGGTCCAGGATGTGGCCGTCGTGGTGAATCTCTCCGGAAAGAAGGCCAGTGAAGCTTCCGTCGTGGCCTTCCTCCAGGAGGCGATCAAGCGCCGCGGGAAGTGAGGAAGGATTCCATGAATTCGCGGACCATCACGGGGGCCGTCGTGGCCTCGCTCGCGTTCGTCGGCGGATGCTACGAGTCGGCAACGCCGCTCGGGCCCGCCGATCGCGGCGTGGTCAACGCCGAGCTCCTGGGCGCCTGGAGCTGCCGGGACGCCTCCACCGAGGCCAGCGTCGCGTCACTGCGGATCGTGGCGTTCGACTCGTCGCGCTACTACCTGGAATGGCGCGACAAGGACGAGACCACCCGGTGGGCGGCGCACTCCTCGATCGTCGGTGGGTCGCTGCTTCACAACGTGAGGGAACTGAAGGGCGACGGCCGCGACACGAAGTGGGTCTTCATGCGCGTGCTGACCCCCACGGAGTCCCAGTTGAAACTGGCGATCGTGAAGGAAGAGGACCTGAAGAAGCTTGGCGAGCCGGAGGCCTTTCGCGAGATCCGGCGCCGGGTGAGGGACGAGTCCCTGTTCGAACCGTGGGCCACGTGCCAGCGGGTCGTTCGACCGCAGTGACGGCCGGCGAAGCGTTCTCGCCGCGCTCGACCCGCGGCAGGTGGCGCTCGGCTCCAGGACGCGGCCGAACCCCTGATCCTCGACCTGATTGAGTGGACCGGATGAAAGTCATTCGCGGCAGGCAGTTCAAGGCGGACAGGCCCTGGGGCTCGGAGTGCATCGCCAACATGGGCGGCACGACGACGCGGCTCCACTGGACGGACCAGCCGTACCGGTGGCACGTGAACGACGGCGAAGAGGTGTTCGCCGTGCTCGACGGGGTGGTCGACATGCGCTACCGGGCGGGCGGGGAGGAGCGCTCGGTGATGCTGGAGGCCGGCGACATCTTCTTCGCGGAAGCGGGGTGCGAGCACGTGGCGCATCCCCGCGGCGAGGCCCGCATCCTCGTGGTCGAGCGTGAAGGCAGCGTGTGATAGGCGACCCGGCAGCCATCGCCGACGCGATCGCCATGGTCGAGCGCATGGGTGGGGGTACGATCTGGTCCGGGATGAAGCGCCTCAGGCTTGTCCACGAGTGGCATCCCTGGAACCGGCTGGATACCTCCGTGGAGCACGAAACCCTCGACCTGACCGGGCCCCGGTCCCGTGCCGAGCGCGTGAGCGAGGTGAACCACGCGGTCAGGGCGTACAGCCCCGAAAGCGGGCGATGGGATCTCGACAACGGCGTCCTGAAGCGAGCGGGCAAGGAGGCGCTGGCGCGTGACCTCGCGCTGTTCCTCGCAACGCCCGGGCATCCCATGAAGACAGGAGTGCTGCCTTGAACCCGACCCAGAGCCTGATCGCCGCATGCGCCGCCATGGTCCTCCTGACGGGCCTCGTCGGCCTGAAGATGCTCCAGGCGCGCGTGGCGGAGATGCGCAGGAGAAGAATCCATCCCCAGGCCGTCGCGCTCTCGGCCCAGCGGGTCCAGAGGCTGGAGGACACGCGCGCCTCGGACAACTACAGCAACCTGCTCGAACTGCCGGTCCTCTTCTACGTCCTGTGCCTTGCCGCCATCGCGACACAGCACATCCCCGGTTGGTTGCCGGCGTTCGCCTGGCTGTTCGTCGGGACGCGAGTCCTCCACAGCGTGATCCAATGCACCTACAACAAGGTCATGCACCGCTTCTACGTGTTTCTCGCGGGATTCTTCCTGGTCGCGGCTCTGTGGCTGGCGTTCGTCGTCTCGATCCTCGCCGCCTGAATCGACGTGTGGCCTGCGATGAGCGCCGTGAGGATCCCGTTCCCTGCCGGACCCCTTGCCATGGACCACGCGGGACTCGGCTTCTCCCATCGCGCCACGGCGGGAGGCGCCGTCCTCATCTCGCGCGCCGGCCGTGAAGTGGTCACGCTCCGCGGCAAGGCGGCGGCCCGGTTCCTGGCGAAGGCGGAGGGCTGCGGACCGGTAACGCCCCTTCCGACTTTGGAGGATCCAAGACGATGACCATCCTGAGAAACGTCCTCGCCATCATCCTCGGCCTCGTGGTGGGCGCCGGCGTCAACATGTCGCTCATCATGCTGGGGCCGATGGTGATCGCGCCGCCCCCGGGGATGGACGTCACCAATGCCGAGAGTTTCCGGGCGAGCATGCACCTGCTCGAGGCGAGGCATTTCGTGTTCCCCTTCCTCGCCCACGCGCTCGGCGCGCTGGCCGGAGCCCTTGCGGCCTTTCTCGTCGCCGGCAGCCGTGGCGCCGTGTTCGCGTATCTCGTCGGGACGGTCTCCCTCGCGGGCGGCATCGCGGCCGCCTTCATGATTCCCGCGCCCGCGTGGTTCATCGCGCTGGACCTCGTGCTCGCGTACCTCCCGATGGCGTGGGTGGGCATCGCGATCGGCCGCGGCCTCAAGGGAAGCGTTTCCGGAAGCGGCGACCGTGGCGCGTAGCGATGCTCCCGCGCGGCGCATTCGGGCGGCCGCGCTGGTGGCGGCCGGCTGCCTGCTCGCCACGGCGTGCGCGGGGCTTGCGCGGGACGAGGCGGTCGCCGGGGACGATGAGGCGAAGTCCTCGATGCTCGCGGCCGTGCAGGCCTCCGCCGATGCCTGGAACCGCGGCGACCTGAAGGGCCACCTCGCGATCTACGACCCATCGGTCACCGTCATGACCAGGTCCGGCCCCCGTCCGACGATCGAGGCCATCGAGAAGTCGTTCGGCCAGGCCTATTTCGTCGACGGCAAGCCCAAGCAGAGCCTGCGCATGGAGCAGGTCCACATCCGGTCGCTGTCGGCGCGATCGGCGCTCATGACCGGGCGCTTCGTTCTTTCGGGCGGTTCGCTGCCGGAGCAATCCGGCTGGTTCACGCTGGTCTGGATTCGCACCGCGCAGGGCTGGAGAGCGGTTCACGACCACACCTCGTAGGCGCGAAGCCGGCGTTGCGGCGCGCGGCCGATCGCCCGACGAGGCGCAACCTGGCGGTTGCAGGCGGCCACCCGTATCGGCAAGATTGCCGCAGCAGGCACGACCCATCCCCCGACGACGGGAAAGGCGAATCGACCATGGCCACGAACGCGGTCCGGCTCCACCGAGTCCTGCGGGCGAAACCGGAGCGCGTCTACCGCGCGTTCCTGGACGCCGAGGCGATGGCCAAGTGGCTTCCGCCGCATGGCTTCACCTGCAAGGTCCACCACCTGGACGCGAAGGTCGGCGGGACTTTCCGGATGTCGTTCACGAACTTCTCGACCGGCAACGGCCATTCCTTCGGCGGCGACTATCGCGAACTCGTGCCCTTCGAGACGATCCGCTACACGGACAAGTTCGACGACCCGAACCTGCCCGGGGAGATGCTCACGACGATCACGCTGACGCCGGTGTCCTGCGGCACGGAAGTGAACGTCGTCCAGGAAGGATTGCCCGCGGTCGTTCCGCCCGAGATGTGCTACCTCGGGTGGCAGGAGTCGCTCCTGCAACTGGCGACGCTGGTCGAGCCGGAGATCCCGGATTGAGTCGGCGGCCTGCGGCCCCGATTCCCTAGCCGGCCCGAACACGCCTATGCGGACCCTGCCCGGCGAAGCCGGACTCGCCGTCGAGCGAAGCCGGTAGACGCGATGCTCTGGAGCGCCTTCGCGATGCTGGCCGTGGTCACCCTCGCGTTCGTCGCCCTGTCCGCCCGTTTCCTGGCGGCCATCCGGGAGGAAGCCCCTCACCTCTACGAGTCCTGGGGCCGCCCGACGACCGGCCGTTACGTGTGGCGCAGGCGAAGCTTCATCCCGTTTTCCCATTCCGTTTCGACGCGAACCTATCGCGAGGAGCTGGCGGCGTATCCGCGATCGAGGGCGTGGGCGAGCTGGCTCTTCGTCGCGCACTGGATGCAGGTCGGCGCCGTCGCCTGGTGCCTGGTGAACCTCGCGAAGGCGACCGGGTGAATGCCGGCTGCGCGCGGGAGCGGTCGATCGGAGGCCGGCAACGCCGGGCGCCTTCATGAAGGTCGCGAAACCCGTTCGCGACACGTTCGTCGAATCGTTCACGGAAGCGTTCCATCGCGAGTTCATGCAGGATCGGGGATTGCGGATCAACTACCTGCGCCACGGCGCGGCGCTCCGGAGGGCCACATGACCAGAGTCACGGGAATCGGCGGGATCTTCTTCAAGGCGAAGGACGCGGTCGCGCTGCGCGAGTGGTACCGGACGCACCTGGGCATCGACGTGCAGGAGTGGGGCGGCGCGGCCTTCCGGTGGGTCGACGCGGGCGGCCAGCCGGCCACGGGCACGACGGTCTGGTCGGTCTCGGAAGCGAGCGGCGACTACTTCGCCCCCAGCGCGTCCGTTTTCATGGTGAATTACCGGGTCGCGGATCTGCACGCGCTGCTGCGCGAGTTGAGGAAGGAAGGCTGCAAGGTGCTCGACAAGACCGAGGAATCCGAATACGGCAAGTTCGGCTGGGTCCTGGATCCCGAAGGCAACAAGGTCGAGCTGTGGGAGCCGCCGCCGGGGCAATGAGCACGCGCGTCGCGGCGGGCGGATCGCGGCGGCAATTCCCATCGGAGACGACATGTTCGCAGGCCATATCGGCTCGGCACGGGCCATCGGCGGGACCGACCGGCGCACCCATCCGGGCGCCCTGGCCCTTGCCGCGCTGCTGTTCCTTGCATCCGGATGCGCTTCGCTTCGGGACCTGGCGTGCGCGCCGGGCGAGGAGCGCTCGGTCTCCGAGACGCTGTACTTCGGCACCGCGCGCGCCCATGGCGTCGTCACGGCCGGCGAATGGGAGGATTTCCTGCGAACGGCGGTCACGCCGCGCTTTCCCCGGGGCTTCACGGCGTGGCCGGCATCGGGACAGTGGCAAGGGGCCGACGGCGCCATCGTCCGCGAGGGCTCGTACGTGCTGAGCATCGCGCATGCCGGCGATGACGCGAGCGATAGATCCGTTCGCGCCATTGCCGCCGACTACAAGGCGCGCTTCGCCCAGGAGTCGGTGCTGCGCGCGAGGAGCCTCGCCTGCGTGTCGCCATGACGCGGGAGTCCGGGTTGCGCGACCTCTTCGTCACGCCGGCCGGGGCGGCGATGTCGCGGTGCTTCGCTGCGGCGGTACGCGACCGTCCCGCGGGCCGGGCCGGCGACGGCGGGATGATGAAGGGCGATTCGAACGACAGGCGGAGCGCGCGATGAGGACCAGCGAGAGCGAGGCGAAGGAGTCGCTGCGGCGAATGCTGGCCAACGGGCCGCTCACCGCACTGCCGCGGCGGCAGCGCGATCTCGACGTTCTCCTCGCGCTCGGCGCCGCCCGTTTCGATCCGGATCGGCCCTATTCCGAGGCGCAGGTGAACGGCCTGCTGCAGGCCTGGCTCTCGCCTTTCAGCAGCCGCTTCGGCGTCGACCACGTGACGGTGCGGCGCTGCCTGGTCGACGCGGGGCTTCTCCTGCGGGACAAGTCCGGTGCCGCCTACCGGCTGGCGGACGATCGCCTGCGGGACCGCGTCGAGGATCGCGCGAGGAACGTCGATCCGGGCGCGATCCTCGCCGAAGCCAGGGCCGCGAGGCAAACGCGCATGCGGCCCGTCAGGACGGACGTGCTCCGGCTCGAGCCGCAGGTCGCGGCGCACGCCGAGGCCATGTTCGCGGTCCTCGGCGATCCGGCGATCTACGAGCACGAGAACGAACCGCCGCCGTCGCTCGAGTGGCTGAGGACCCGGTTCGAGAAACTGGAGACGCGCCGCTCCGCGGACGCAAGCGAGCTGTGGCTCAACTGGGTGATCCGGCTTCCGGGCGCGGGCCTCATCGGCTATGTCCAGGCCACGGTGATCCCGGATGTCCGCGCGGAGATCGCCTACGTGCTCGCGAGCGAGCACTGGGGACGGGGTCTCGCGCAGGAGGCCGTCTCGGCCATGATCGGAGAACTGGTCGAGTTCCACGGCGTGCGCAGCCTTTCGGCGGAGTTGAAGCGCACCAATGTGCGCTCGCGCCGGCTGCTGGAACGCCTGGGCTTTGCGCTCGCCTCGCCCGAATTGCATGCCGAACGCCGCGTCGAGCCCGATGAATTCCTGATGCTTCGCGACGTCGAGGGGGCGTGAATTTCGCGCGAACGCGTCCCGAACGACTAAAGCCATGTGCCCCATGTCCGCCTTCACCGCCCTGCTCGACGAAGCCCGCCGATGCAATGCCTGCGCCGGGAGCCTGCCGCTGGGTCCGAGGCCCGTCTTCCAGTTGGCGAGGAGCGCGCGCATCCTGGTCGCCGGCCAGGCGCCCGGGCGCAAGGTCCACGCTTCCGGCGTCCCGTTCTCGGACGCGAGCGGCGACCGGCTGCGCGCATGGCTCGGCATGGACCGCGAGACCTTCTACGACGCCCGGCGCGTGGCCATCGTGCCCATGGGCTTCTGCTACCCGGGCACGGGAAGCGCGGGCGACCTGCCGCCGCGTCCCGAGTGCGCGCCCCTGTGGCGCGAGCGGCTGCTGGGACAACTCGCGGGCTTGCGCCTCACGCTCGCCATCGGGCAGTACGCGCTCGCCTATCACCTGCCTTCCCGGGGAAGCTCGGTCACCGCCGCGGTCCGGGGCTGGCGCGACCATTGGCCGCGGGTCGTTCCCTTGCCCCACCCCAGCCCGCGCAACAATCTCTGGCTGCGGCGAAACCCGTGGTTCGAGGCCGAGCTGCTGCCGGTCCTGAAGGCGCGGGTCGCGCAGGTCCTCGCCGGCGAGTGCTGACGCTGTGCTAATTTGATGGCCCGTCGAACGAAAATGCCCCCAGGAAGATGAACCGAAAACCGATGCCGCGAACCCTCGAGCTGCTGCGCGGGGAGGCGCTGCTGGGCACGATCGACGTGAAGCCGGGCGAAGGCGATCTGCCCTGGTTCAGCGGCGCGTTCCACCCCTCGCCCGCCTTCGAAGCCGTGCGGGAGTTGTTCGACCTCGAGCTGCAGTTGCTCCGGGACAACGAGGCCGACGACCAAGGGCAGTGGGACGACTGGGAGGAGGTGCACGAGCGCCTTCATGAGCCGGGCATGCGCCTGCAATCGGCCGACCGGTCCTACGCCGACGACGGGATCCTCATCCACATCGACGGCGCCGAGGCCTGGTGGCGCGGGGAGCCGCAGTGACATGAACGAGATCGAGATCAGGCACAGCCGCGAAAGCGACTTCGAGCAGATGGCAAGCCTCTTCGCGGAGCCCTCGAACTACGGCTCGACGCTGCAGTTGCCGCATCCGTCGACCGACATGTGGACCAAGCGCCTGGGATCGATCGGCGAGGGCTCCTTCAGCCTGGTCGCGTGCCGGGGCGAGCTGCTCTGCGGCCAGCTCGGGCTGGAGCCGCGCAAGCACCCGCGCCGCCGGCACGCGGCCGCGCTCGGCATGGCCGTGCGGGAATCGGCGCGCCGGCAGGGCGTGGGATCGGCCCTCATGGAGGCGGCGATCGATCTCGCCGAAAAGTGGCTCGCCGTGCAGCGCATCGAGCTCGAGGTCTTCATCGACAACGAGGCCGCGATCGGCCTCTACCGGAAGTTCGGCTTCGTGGTCGAGGGCACGCTGAGGCGTTATGCCTTCCGCGACGGAAAATATGTCGACGTGCTCGCGATGGCGAGGATCGCCGGCTGATGGACTACCACTGTCCCCTGTGCAAGTCGGACCTCGGCAGGAGCAAGCTGAGCCGCGCCGTCATGGCGCGCCTGGAGATCGAGTGCTCCCAGTGCGGCAAGCCGATCCGCGTGAACGTCCACCGGGCGGAGCGGATCGTCGTCCTCGCCAACTTCGCGGTGATCCTCGTGCTCGCGGGCCTCGCGTACTGGTTCCACAGCCGCGAGCTGGTGGTCGTCGCCTTCCTCGCGGCGATGGTGGGCGCGGCCTCGCTGCCGCTGGTCGAGCGGGTGTGGCTGCGGACCTGGCCGCGCTACGTGACGATCGACTGTCGTCCATTGCCCTAGGCGTCGGTGGAACCTCCCGAGCGGGATCCGCTGCCGCGCCCCGGCAAGGCGATCGCGGTGAGACGCCTGCGCGAGAATGATCTCGCCGCCTTCCAAGCCTATCGCCGAGACGAGGAAACCGGCCGCTACCAGGGCTGGACACCGCAGACCGACGCGCAAGCCAAGGCGTTTCTCGCGCAGATGGCCCGCGCGGCGCTCTTCGTGCCGGGGGAATGGATCCAGCTCGGCATCGCGGCGCCAGGAACGGACGAGCTGGTCGGCGACATCGGAATCTGCGTCGCGGCAGACGGCAAGGAAGCGGAAATCGGCTTCACGCTGCGACCGCGATCCCGAGGGGCCGGACTCGGCACGGAAGCGGTTCGCGAGGCCATCGGCCTCGTCTTCGAGCTGACGGACGTGGCCCGAGTGGTCGCCGTCACCGATGCGCGAAACGCGTCCAGCATCCGCCTGCTCGAGCGGGCCGGCCTGGGACGCGTCGACACGGTGCAGTCGACGTTTCGCGGCGAGCCCTGCGTCGAGCACGTCTACGCCCTCGCGCGCGTCGCGGGCCGTTGCCGGCCCGCGCCGATTGAAACCGTGCCGAGCGCGCGCGACGAAAACCTCGGCTATCTCCTCGGCCTGATCGCCGTGACGGCCTTCGCGGTCACGCTGCCTGCGACGCGGGCGGCGGTGCGGGGGCTGGACCCGGTGTTCGTGGGCCTGGGACGCGCGATCGGCGCGGCCGTCCTCGGCGCGGCGTTCCTGTGGGCGACGCGGGCGCGCCTGCCGACGCGGGCGGAGGCGAAGGGCCTCGTGACCGTCGCCCTCGGGGTCGTGGTCGGGTTCCCGCTCTTCACGGCCTGGGCGATGCGCTACGTCGATGCCTCCCACGGGGGCGTCGTCCTCGGCCTTCTCCCGCTAGCCACCGCGGCGGCCGGCGCGATCTTCTCCGGGGAGCGTCCCTCGGCCCGGTTCTGGGTACTGGCGACGATCGGCACGGCGCTGGTGGCCGGGTACTCGCTCACGCGCGCCGGGGGAACGCTGCATTTGGCCGATCTCGCGCTCTTCGCGGCGATCGCGAGCGCGGGCGTCGGCTACGCCGAAGGCGCGCGCCTTTCCCGGACCCTGGGCGGCCTGCAGGTCATCTCGTGGGCGCTGCTCCTGTCGGCGCCGGTACTCATCGTGCCCGTCGTCCTCGCCGCGCCCTCGCCGGCCGAGGTGCCGCTTTCGTCCTGGCTCGGCTTCCTCTACGTGATGGTGATCAGCCAGTTCCTCGGCTTCGTGCCGTGGTACCGGGGTCTCGCGCTCGGCGGCATCGCCAAGGTCGGCCAGACGCAGCTCCTGCAGCCGCTGCTCACCATCGCAGCCTCGGTTCTTCTGCTCGGGGAGCGCGCCGACAGGCTCACCTGGATCGTCGCCGGCCTCGTGCTTGCCGTCGTGGCGCTCGGCAAGCGCGCGCGCGTGTCGGTCCCCGG
>Ga0073899_10004485_pt1 | contig 12224 bp, 15 predicted proteins | sample KloWWTmetaKNB5Ph_FD_88975 | JGI IMG/M metagenome (GOLD analysis project Ga0073899, IMG submission 88975) | Active sludge microbial communities from Klosterneuburg, Austria, studying microevolution and ecology of nitrifiers - Klosterneuburg... | ecosystem: Engineered > WWTP > Aerobic digester >... | reverse complement strand
GGGTCTCCTTTCCCCACCCTTACGAAGCCCGGCCTGCGAGCCGGACATTCGCGCCACCGGAAGCGTCAGACCAGCCCGGTACCTAGGTGCACCGCGATCACCACAAACACCGCCGCGGTCTTGATCAGGGTGATGGCGAAGATGTCGCGATACGACTGCCGGTGCGAGAGGCCGGTGACGGCGAGCAGGGTGATCACCGCGCCGTTGTGCGGCAACGTGTCCATGCCGCCCGAGGCCATGGCGGCGACGCGGTGCAGCACTTCCATCGGAATGCCGGCGGCCTGGGCATTGGCGATGAAGCCATCGGCCATCGCCGCGAGCGCGATGCTGAGCCCGCCCGAGGCCGAACCGGTGATGCCGGCGAGCGCGGTGACGCTGATCGCCTCGTTGAGCAACGGGTTGGGGATGGCGGCGAGCGCGCTGGCGACCAGCAGGAACCCGGGCAGGGCCGCGATCACCGCGCCGAAACCGTACTCCGACGCAGTGTTCATCGACGCCAGCAGGGCGCCGCCGATTGCGCTGCGGCTGCCTTCGACGAAGGCCTGTGTGACCGGCTTCCACGCCAGCAGGACGACGCTGACGATGCCGAACAGCAACGCCGCCTCGACCGCCCAGATCGCGCTGACTTTGGCGACTTCCTGCACCACCGGTGGCGCCGATCCGACCACCGCTGGATCGAAGCTGTGCGATGCGCCATACCAGGCCGGGATCGCCAGTGTCAGCCACTTGTTGCTGATGCCGACCAGCAGCAGCGGCGACAACGCCAGCAGCGGATGCGGCAGCCGCTCGCTCGCGAACACTGCGGGCTCGTTGCTGTGGCCGCTGCCATAGCCCTCTCCCGCGCGCCGCGCGACGCGTCGGCGCGACTCCAGATAGAGCAGCCCCATCGTCAGGATGAACGACGCGCCGACCACACCGAGCCATGGCGCGGCCCAACCGTCGGTGCCGAAGAACGCGGTCGGGATGATGTTCTGGATCTGCGGCGTGCCGGGCAGTGCGTCCATGGTGAAGGTGAACGCGCCGAGCGCGATCGTGCCCGGGATCAGGCGCTTCGGGATCTCGGCCTGGCGGAACAGTTCGGCCGCGAACGGATAGACCGCGAACACCACCACGAACAGCGAAACGCCGCCGTAGGTCAGCAGCGCGCTCACCGCCACGATCGCCAGGATCGCGCGCTCGGCGCCGAACAGGCGGATGGCAGCGGCCACGATCGACTTCGAGAAGCCCGAGAGTTCGATCAGCTTGCCAAATACCGCACCGAGCAGGAACACCGGGAAATACAGCTTGAGGAACCCGGCCATCTTCTCCATGAACAGGCCGGTGAACATCGGCGCGACCAGGGCCGGGTCGGTCAACAGCACCGCACCCAGCGCCGCCACCGGCGCGAACAGGATCACGCTGTGGCCGCGATAGGCCACCCACATCAGGAAGCACAGTGCGGCAAGAACGATCAGGAACGACATGCCGACTCCGACCCATGGACAAGCCGCAGTGTCCCCGCCCGCGCCCGTCGAGCCCACTGTACGAAGGTACACGCCGGGCCAAGACGGCATCTTCACGGAGACCTTGGTGGGTTTCACCCCGCGCTTCCGTATCCCCCTGTAGACGCCCAACCGGAGCCCCGTCGATGAACCCCAACTTCGCCTCGCATTCCCGCCTGGCCCGCACCGCCGCCATCGCCATGCTCGCGCTCACCGCTCTGTCTGCACAGGCGACGACCTTCTGCGTGACCACCGGCACGCAACTGGCGAACGCGCTCAACACCGCCGCCAGCAACGGCCAGAACGACGAAATCCGGATCCCGACCGGCACGCTGACCGGCACCAGCAACCCGGCGGGCAATCCGCGCTGGCGTTACCCGGTGCAGGCCAGTGACGAGGGTCACAGCCTGACGCTCACGGGTGGCTGGAGCTCCGGCAACAACTGCGCCAGCCAGGTCTCGCTCGACCCGACCCAGACCGCCCTCGATGCCCAGTACAACGGACGGGCGCTGGACTTCACCATCACCAACAGCATCGCCTTCAGCGGCGATGTGGTCGTGCGCAACCTGACCATCACGCGCGCGGGTTCGTCCAACCAGAACGTCGGCGTTGCCTTCAACTGGACCGTGACCGGCGAGCTCGCGTCCTCGCTGCTGATCGAGAACGTGCTGGTGGTGGCGAGCAATGCCACTGGCACCAGTTCCAGCGCCGTCCAGATCGAGCACTCCGGAGGCGGCTGGGCCAAGGCCCGCAACCTGATCGTGAACAACAACACCGCCGTCGCTGGAACAGGGCTCTCGATCTCCGCAAACGGCTCCGCCTACGCCATCTTGTCCAATGCCTCGATCTTCGAGAACACTAGCGGCGGTGCCGCCTCCGGGCTGTACGCGCAGGGCGTGGTGACGCTCGCGAACAATGCCGTCGCTGACAACACCTCGAGCGCCGCCACGTCCTACCAGGCCTACTCCGCGCTCGGCACCAGCCTGACGCTGCGCTACAACCATTTCGGAACTCGGCGGTTCACTGGCGGCGCCTTCTCGGACGTGGGAACCACAACCGGCGACGCGCAATGGACCCAGGTGGGTTCCATCATCGTGCCGGATACGATCTCGCCACTGCGTGACTCCGGCACCAACAGCCCCACCGGCGGCCTGGCCAGCACCGATTTCCAGGGCGACGCCCGCATCGTCAACAGCGTGGTCGACCGTGGCGCAATCGAGGCCGAGGCCATTCCGCACATCGGCCCGACAATCTCGGCCGTCTCGCCCACGCCCGGCACCGGCCAGTTCATGCCGGATGGACTGACCAACACGACCGTCACCGCCACCCTGACCTTCGCCGCCACCGGCGGCACCGGCGCGGGCACCACCTCGCTGGTCTGCACCGACGACAACGCCGCGGCAACGCTGTCGGCATCGGCCAGCCAAGTCATCGCCGTGGGCGGTTCCGTCACGCCGGTGGTGGTGACCATGACCTACGTCGCTGCCGGCTACAACCTCGCCGTGATCTGCACCGCGAACACCAACGGCACACCCTACAGCTTCCAGTACAACTTCTTCATGCCCAACGCGAGCCGGGTCGGCCCGCTGGTAGTGGCCGTGTCGCCGCTCGCCGGCAGCACCACCCTGCTCGATGGTCTGGTCGGGCAGAACGCAACGCACGACATCACGCTGGCGCTTCAGGGTGGCGAAGCCGGCGGCGAAGCCGAGCTGCAGTGCACCGTTCTGAACGGGCCGGTCAGCGTGACCGCAAACGCCAGCCAGACGCTGGTCTCCGGCGGCAGCGTGGCGCCGGTGCAGGTATCGATGCTGGTCACCGGCCAGCCGCAGACCGGCACGGTCCGCTGCGTGGCGTCGCGCATCGGACTCTCGCCGGTGACCCTGGACTACACCTTCGCCATGAACGCAGTCGATGCGATTTTCCTCGACGGCTTCGAGTAGTCGCGCACCGGCTACCGGGGCACTCTGCTGGCGCGACGACGAGGGAGCTTTCGGACGGCCGGGCGACGTTTCGACCCGGACGGCGGCTCAGCGCCTCAGGCTCAGGTGGATCACGAAGCGCACGCGACCGAAACTCATGTCCATGGTCGACTCCAGTTGCACGCGCGCTACTTCGGGTTCCTTGCCGATGGCGACGATCAGCTTGTCGAGCGCTGCGCGGTCGGGCAGCGTGCCGGTGAACAACACATGGTCGCCGTCTTCCTTGAGATTCAGCAACATCGAGTCCGGGCCCATCAGTTTCCTGGCGCGGACGCGCAGGCCGATGATGCGCGCGTCGCCATCGCGCTGCATCCAGCCATCGGGATCGGTGCTGGCGGCGGCCTGCACGCTCGGCGGCAGCTTGGCTGCAGTCGGCATCCAGAACAGCGGCACCTCCACTGGCGCGAAGCGCGACCAGCGCGAATGCACCTTGATCGCATACGGAATGCCGGCACCGGTCTCGGCCCACAGGCCGATCACGCTGCGCTTGGTCTGGTCGTGCCGCACCAGCAGCCCACCGCGCACGTCGCGGGTCATGGCCAGTTCGACGTCGTAGTCGCGATCATCGACCCACCAACCGTCGCGGCAATGCCCCTTCGAACCCGACGTCCCCCATTCCGGCACGGGGCCGATCCGCGTCAACGCATCGAACGGCAGTTCCCTGCGCACCTTCAACGCGCCGCGCATCGGATCGAACATCGACAAGGCCTGCTGTCGCCAGCGCGCGTACTCTTCCGTGCGCTCATTGCGCAAGCGCTCGACCGCACCGGCGAACTCCGCGGGATCGCGATGAAACACCGTGGTCAGCGCATGCCCGCCCGAGTCGAACAGGGACACAATCGTCGCCGGCGCTTTCAGCGAGTGCTGGTACGAGGCATCGTCCCAGGGCAACTGGCTGCCCGCGTCCGCCTGCATCGCGTAGGACCCGGTCAGGTCCGGGCACGTGGTCTCGCTGATCGCCGCCGGGAAATCGGGTTCGTCCCCGGAGTGGCTGATGCAACCACCGAGCAGCGGCGCGAGTGCCAGCGGGATGATCCAGGTCGAGCGGGTCCGTCGCATCACGGCCTTCCTCCAGGTGACCGGGCATTGTTGAACGCTGGGCGCGGGGCTGCAACGCATGGGCGACGAGCTCCTGCGCAACCGCTCTCGCTGGACCTGCACCGCGCACCACGACTAACCTGACGCCATGAATGAAACGCCCAGTCCATCGCAGCTGCTGATCTACCAGAGCGAGGATGGTCGCATCCGGCTGGATGTGCGCTTCGACGAGGGAGAACTGACGCCCGACTCAGTTCTCCGGAGATTCCGGATGACTGCGGCCGATGGCAAACCGATGCCTGATTCACTGACCATGACAGCGTCGACATGACTGCCGATACGCCAACGCCCCCACACGACGACATCACCATCTTCACGACGGATGATGGGCAGACCCGCATTGCCGTGCGGTTTCAGAGCGAGAATGTCTGGCTCACCCAGAAACTGATGGCCGACCTGTATGAGTGCTCCGCGGACAACATTTCCCTGCACCTGCGGAACATATTTTCCCAGCGGGAACTGGATGAGAAGTCAGTTACCGAGGAATCCTCGGTAACTGCCGCCGATGGGAAGAACTACCGGACCAGAATCTACAGCCTGGAAGCCATCATCGCCGTGGGCTATCGCGTCAGCAGCCCACGTGCCACTCAGTTCCGCACATGGGCCACAGATCGGCTCAAGGATTACATCCTCAAGGGCTTCGCCATTGACGGCGCCCGCTTCAAGCATGGCAGTCGCTTTGACCAGCGCTACTTCGATGAATTGCTTGAGGAAGCGCGCGAGATTCGCGCCAGCGAACGGATGGCGTATCAGAAGATCACCGACATCTACGCGACGGCCGCCGACTATTCGCCCAACACTGCCGCGGCCGAGCGCTTCTTCGCGAGCGTCCAGAACAAGATGCACTTCGCCATCACCGGTCACACTGCAGCAGAGTTGATTGCTCAGCGCGCCGACGCGACCCACCCCAGCATGAGGTTGACCAGCTGGCGTAAGGCGCCGCGCGGCAAGGTTTGCGAACCGATATTGGAACGGCCAAGAACTACCTGGGTGTCGACGAACTCAAGTCGCTGAACCATATCGTCGACATGTATCTGGATCATGCAGAGTTCCAGGCCAGCCGGGGCCGCCTGATGAAGATGGCAGATTGGGAAACCCGCCTCGATGCGTTCCTGAGATTCAATGAGCAGGACATCCTTCAGGACAAGGGCCGCGTGTCCCACGCGATCGCGTTGGCGCTCGCCGAGCGCGCCTACGCCGCCTTCCGTGTCGATCAGGATCGACGCTACGAATCCGACTTCGACCGCGTGCTCAAGTCACTCCCAAAGCCGAAAATCGGCTCCAAGAAGAAGCCCGGCGCCTGAAGCGCTGTGGACCAACGATTTCTGATCTGACTCACATCGCGAAGCGCGAGGACTTGCCGCAATAATCCGGCATGGGCAAGCACAAGGTTCACACCGGCATCAGCGGCAGTCCGTTCCTGGTCGATGTCGGTCTGCACGCGGACCGCATCAGCGATCCGGATCGGCATCCATTCAACGTGCCGGCGATCGTGCGCGGCTTGCCGCTGCGGCTGAAGACGCCGGTGACGATGCTGGTCGGCGAGAACGGCGCGGGCAAGTCGACCTTACTCGAGGCGATTGCCTGGGCCTGCGGGTTCAATGCCCGCGGCGGCGATCGTGACCAGTCGTTCGGCGAGGATGCCGACGGCCAGGCCCTCGGCCGCGCGCTGCATCTGGCCTGGCGGCAACGGGTCAGCGATGGCTTCTTCCTGCGCGCCGAAACCTTCCACCAGTGGATCGACTACCTGGAATCGGTCGGCGCGACCTTCTCGCAGTACGAACACAAGTCGCTGCACGAACGCTCGCATGGCGAGGCGTTCCTGGCGCTGTTCGAAGGTCGCTTCGAGGATGGCGTCTACCTGCTGGATGAGCCCGAAGCGGCGCTGTCACCGGAACGGCAACTGGCCTTCCTGTCGCTGCTGCACCAGATGGATCACTCGCGCTGCGCGCAGTTCATCATCGCGACTCATTCGCCGATTCTGCTCTGCTACCCGGGCGCCACCGTGCTCAAGGTCGACGAGCAGGGCATCCGCGAGATCGACGCGCGCCAGAGCGAACACGTGCGCCTGACTCGCGACTTCCTCAACGCCCCGGAGCGCTACTTCCGTCACCTGTTCGCGGAACCCGACGACTCGGACGATCAGGGTCGCTTGTAGCCCACTTCGCGCTGATGGCGGATCGCATCGATCACGATGAGACCGATCTCTTCGTAGTATCGATACAGCGCCAGATAGCCATGGCTGCGTTCTCCGACCACCAGTTCTCGATTCTGTCCGCCCGCAGGACGCCCGATGTTCGGATTGGATTGCAGCACATCGATCGCCGCAATGATGTCTTCAATGCGCTGCTGCGCATCGGGAACTTGATGTCGGCCGAGGTGCTCCAGAATCCGGTCGAAGTCCTCAAATACCTCAGGCGCGAGCTGGATTTTCGCCACGTCAGAGTTTGACTTTTCGCGCGACCGGCGGTGCGACCGTCTGGCCGGCAGCGCGCGCGCGCGCGTAGGACTTCATGTCCTCCCAACCGATCGCCATACCCGTCTCCAGAAACCTGGCGTGGCGGGCATCCGCTTCGCGCGTGAATGCCGCGTAGCGCTCGGCATCCTCGACTTTTTCGGTGATGGCGTCGAGCATCAATGCATGCGGCGACGTCCCGGCACGCCCAGCGACCATCGTGATTCGTTCCTTCAATTCATCGGGCAAGCGAATGGTCGTCGTGCTCACGGGCCACCTCAGTCGTTCGGCCGGATCGTAGCACAATCGTGCTACACGACATGGCACGCGCTCGCGCTTCACGCCTCCAGGTTGATCCAAGTCGCCTTGACCTCGGTGTACTTCTCGAATGCGTGCAGCGACTTGTCGCGGCCGTTGCCGGATTGTTTGTAGCCACCGAAGGGCGCGGTCATGTCGCCGCCGTCCCAGTAGTTGACCCAGACGCTGCCCGCGCGCAACTTGCGCGCGACGCGGTGGGCTCTGCCGATGTCGCGCGTCCACACGCCCGCGGCGAGGCCGTAGGGCGTGTCGTTGGCGATGCGCAGCGCGTCGGCCTCGTCGTCGAAACCAATGATGCTGAGCACCGGTCCGAAGATCTCCTCGCGCGAAATCGTGTGGTCGTGAGCAACGCCGTCGAAGATGGTCGGTTCGATGTAGCAGCCGCCCGCAACCGGATGCGCGCGCTTGCCGCCGAGCATCAGCTTCGCGCCTTCGGCCTGGCCTTTCTCGATGTAGGACAACACGCGCGTGGTCTGGTCCTCGTCGACCATGGCGCCGATCGATGCGTTCGGATCGAGCGGATGCCGCGGCTGGTAACTGCGACCGGCCTCGACCACCATCGCGACAAATTCTTCCCGGATCGAACGCTCGACCAGCAGGCGCGAGGCCGCGGTGCACACTTCGCCCTGATTGAAGAAAATGCCGCTGGCTGCGGCCTCGGCGGCGCGCTTGAGGTCGGGTGCATCGGCGAACACCAGGTTCGGGCTCTTGCCGCCGCATTCCATGTAGGCGCGTTTCATGTTCGAGCGACCTGCACAGGTGAGCAGATGGCGCCCGACCGCGGTCGAGCCGGTGAACACCAGGCCATCGACGTCCATGTGCATCGCGATCGCCTCGCCCGCCTCCTTGCCGTAGCCGGGCAGCACGTTCAGCACGCCGGCGGGAATGCCCGCTTCGATCGCAAGTTCGGCCAGGCGCAGCGCGGTCAGCGGCGACTTCTCGCTCGGCTTCAGGATCACCGAATTACCGGTCGCGAGTGCGGGCGCGATCTTCCAGCACGCCATCAACATCGGGAAATTCCACGGCACGATGGCACCGATCACGCCCAGCGGCTCGCGCGTGACCAGACCCAGTTCGTCGACGCCGGTCGCGGCGATCTCGCCATAGACCTTGTCGATCGCCTCGCCGGTCCAGCTCATGCAACGCACGCTGGCGGCGACATCGACGTTGAGCGCATCCAGCACCGGCTTGCCCATGTCCAGCGACTCGAGCAGGGCGAGTTCCTCGCGATGGTCGTGGATCAGCTGCGCGAACTTCACCAGCACCTTCTTGCGGTGCGTCGGCTTGCTCTCGGCCCAGCACCCCGACTCGAACGCGCGCCGCGCGACCTGCACCGCACGCTCGACATCGGCCGCGTCACAGCGCGCGACCTTGGCCAGCACGGCGCCGTCGATCGGACTCAACGCATCGAAGGTTGCACCGCTCAACGCGTCGACGTGTTTGCCATCGACGAATGCCTGGTGCGGAAAGCGCAACGCAGCGGCCTTGGCCTGCCAGTCGGAGAGGGATAGCTGATTCATCATTCGATCCTCGTCGTGAAGACGGCCCTCGATCCAAAAGGCACCGCCGGGAAGAACCGAAACGCTAGCACGGCCGATGCTCGCGATCGCGGGCGTGGCGCCGCGGTTCAACATCGATTGCACGCGCTGCATGGTCAGCGCTCGCGCTAGCCTAGGCGCCCCACCCGCCGACCACGCATGCAGCCATCAACCGCCCTGCACATCGTCAAGCTGGCACACACGCTGATCTGGGCCGTGCTCGCGACTTGCGTGCTGGCGATCCCGGTGACCGCTCACCTGGGCCGACCCGGAACGGCGGCCATCCTGATCGGCATCGTGCTCGCCGAGGTACTGGTGCTCCTGCTCAATCGCTGGCGCTGTCCGCTGACCGACGTCGCGGCGCGCTACACCAACGCACGCGACGACAATTTCGACATCTACCTGCCGACCTGGCTCGCGCGCCACAACAAGACCCTGTTCGGCACCCTGTTCGTCCTCGGATCGCTCTACGCCGCGTGGTCCTGGTGGCACCTCGCTGGCGGAACCTGGTGAGGAAGCGATGAACCCGATCACGCATTTCCTCGTTGGCTGGGTCGGACTCGAGCGCTTCGTGCCGTCGATGCGCGACAAGGGACTGGTCGCGATCGCGGGCGTGCTGCCGGACCTGGACGGGCTCGGCATCGTGGTCGATTTTTCGACGCGCATGCTTGGGCTGCCGCCGACCGACTACTACCAGCATTACCATCGGCTGCTCGGACACGGCTTGCCCGCCGCCGTCATGATCGCCGCGGTCGTCGCCTGCTTCGGCCGCAACAGACGCGCCGTATTCGGTCTTGCATTCCTCGCGGTGCACCTGCATCTGCTTTGCGACATCGTCGGCTCGCGCGGCAGCACGCCGCTCGATCTGTGGCCGATCTACTACTTCGCGCCGCTCAGCCTGCAACCCGAATTCTCCTGGTCCGGCCAGTGGCCGCTGATCGGCTGGCAGAACTTCGTGATCACGGCTGCGTTGCTCGCGACCGCGTTGCTGCGTTCGGCGAGAACGGGCTACTCGCCCGTCGGCTTGCTCAACACCCGGGCGGAATCCGAACTGATCCAGGTGCTTCGGCGTCGCATCAGCCGAATGCGCGAACGGGATCGCAGCGATTGAGGGGCATGGACTGCGACGTTCGTCATTCCGCGAACTGAAGAGCACCCCACCCCAGCCCTCCCCTCCGCTCTGCGCGCGCAAGGGAGGGAGCACTGCTCAAGACGTCGGCGGTGTGCTGGCGCTGGCGATGATCACGTCGACCTGGCCGACGTTGCGGAAGCGGTGGGGCGGCAGCACTTGAGTTTGCAGGCCTCGCCGGGCTCGAAGGCGCGGATGGCGTCCCCACATTGCACTGACCTGCCAGAGGAACTCCCATGCGCCTGCCGATCACACTCGCCATCCTCCTGACGCTTGGCGCATGCAGCGCAAATCCGCAGCGCGACACCACCGACGCGACACCCGCTGCGACGACCGCTGCGACGATCGATGCAGCAGTCGACGCCCTGCTCACAGCAGCCGCCACCGACTTCCACGCCCATCGCCCGCCCGAACCGTCGCAATTCCGCGCCGTGCGCGCCGGCACCCTGGCCACGCCCGACGGCGCCAACCAGCCCCTGATCTGCGGCGAGTTCCTGCCGCTGCAAACCGACGGCGGCGCTCAATGGACACGCTTCGCCACCATCAAGACCTCCGGCTACGAACAGTGGCTCGGCCAAGGCGCCCTCGCCTTCTGCCAGAACCCCGAAGTCTCCTGGCTACCCGGCGACTGGTCCACCACGCTGCAGCAGAAATTCGATGCGCTGCGGTAGGGTCGAGCGCACGGAGGAATGCTCCCTCGGTCGAGGCAGCTGCTCCCACCCCACGGTGGTAAAGTGCAGACGTCCCAAGCAGGTGGTTCAACGATGACCGCAGCCTTTGACGACGATATTCGGCGGAGCCGCTTTCGGCTCCGGAACCCGTATGCGCACCTGGATGGCGATGGAGCCTTCTCGGCATTGGCCCCTGCAACGGAATCGGACGTCCATAAGGATCGACTGTCTCTCGAAAACCCGCACGCGCACGTCGACGAAGATGGCTCCTACCGCGCTTGGAAGGAGATCAGGGTGCCATCTCTGAGCCCAAAGCCTTTGATCTCTCGCGATGCGTTGCTTCAAGGCAAAGCCAGAGGCAGTGGTTTCTCTCGACAGGAAATCGAAGCTATCGTGCGAGGGCTTCACGTCGAAATGTGGCGCCGGCGACAAGAGCTGTGGTCGGATCGAAGTGTCAGTCCGATAGAAATCGCTGACCCGATAGTTGCCCTGCAGGGGATCGGATACTCAGTGTCGGCCTTCGAAGCTCTTGGCCAGCACTCCGAGTCGGGCGAGACATTCGAGGTCGCCGGCATCATCAACAATCCAGAATCCGAGGTGCAGATATCGCTCGCTTTCGCTCCGGCTGTCAGGAGCTTCACGCTCGCTCACGAACTGGGCCACGCGCTTCTCCATAATGCAGCGGTTCTTCATCGCGATCGAGCTGTAGACAGCACAGTTAGCGGCAAGAAGAGAGACAAAATCGAATCCGAGGCTGACCGATTCGCCTCCTCTTTCATGATGCCCGAGAAGCTCGTTCGCGCAGAGTTCGAGCGCAGGTTTCATTCCACTCCCTTCGAGTTGAGCCAGGCCTCGGCTTTTGCGCTGACTGGAAAGAAGATGAATGACCTGCAGAGCAGAATCCGATCAACTGGTGATCTCGCACGGTTTCTAGCGAGCGCGGATCAGTACAACGGAGGCTATTTCCATTCGTTGGCGGAGCAGTTCGGTGTGTCCATTGAAGCCATGGCGAACCGACTGAGGGACCTCGGGCTCGTCAAGCAACGCTGATTCTGGCTTGTTTGGCGTCTTCCACCCGAAAGCCGTCTGCGACGACCCCATCGATCGCGCCCGCGTGCAACGCGCCATCCAAGCCCGGCATTTCGAGTTCCCGATCGCGATCGACTGGACCTGGTCGACCGGCACCCTCAAGGAATGGTGGCTGACCGGCCCCAAGCGCCCGGCCACGTCGGTGACCTTCGTGCTGGAAAAGTCCGGCGTGATCCGCTTCGTCCATCCGGGCATGGAGTATCACGATGAAGACTGAAGCAACGGCCACGACACGTGCGTGAACGACATGGCGGGCATCCGCGCGACGATCGAAAAGTTGATCGCTGGTTAGGGCCACTTCGCGCTTACCGCTCACCGACAGCTGCGCGCGCCCTGCAGTCGCCCCGTTGAATCTGGCAGACTTGATGGAGGACGTGAGAATCGGGCATTCGACTTGCAGATGAACAAGAAAACTCTCTCTGAGACCGACATACGGTCCAAGTTCATCACCCCGGCAATCTGCGGC
>Ga0073899_10004484_pt1 | contig 12226 bp, 6 predicted proteins | sample KloWWTmetaKNB5Ph_FD_88975 | JGI IMG/M metagenome (GOLD analysis project Ga0073899, IMG submission 88975) | Active sludge microbial communities from Klosterneuburg, Austria, studying microevolution and ecology of nitrifiers - Klosterneuburg... | ecosystem: Engineered > WWTP > Aerobic digester >... | reverse complement strand
GAGCAGGGTGTCCCGTTCGGCGGTGAACTGGTGCAGCGCGCGTTCGGGCAGGTGGATGGCGCGCGAAACAACGCCCAGTCCGTCCATGGCATCCGACCACGGCATGTGGTAGGCTAGTGTGGCGAAATGGTCCGTTGCGAGGGTGAACTGGCTGATCGCCTCGGGCATGTCGCGCCGGAACTTCGCCCGATACCCCCGGTGGAAGGCCATGCGGGGATGGTAGTAGTTCGCCAGAACACGCACGCGTGGATCCGCTGCGTTCATGAGCCGCAACGCCAGCGAATCCGCAGCCTCGGTGATGTGGTCGCCCTGTGTGGAGAGCAGGTAGGCCCAACTCAATGCATCGTACTGGATGAGCTTGGTCGTGTCGTCCGGCATGATCCGGATCGCACGTTCAAGGGAATCGCGATCGAAGGTGTTCCATTGGGCGTTCGCCATCGTTGGCGATACGCATAGCACCACCAACAGGGGGCTCTTCCAGCGGAACATGCCGCAACCTACCACACCGCTAAGCCAAGGCGTTACGGATGGAACTTTTGTTCGCCTCTGTCGCTTTCAGCGGAACGGAGAAAATGACCCGTGTTCCCGATGCGCTTTTGAGTTCGAAGGAACCGCCGATGCTCTCGATGCGCTTGCGCATGTTGCGAAGGCCGTTGCCGGAAACACTGCTGTTGTCCGGAACGAAGCCGCGCCCATTGTCGCTGATCTCCACTGTCAATCCATTGCGCCAATGGACCGAGAGCCCGGCTTCACTGGCTTGCGCGTGCTTCACGGTGTTGTGCATGGCTTCCTTCACCACTAGGAAGATGTTGCGGCGTTGCTCCATGCTCAATTGCAGGTCCGGCCAGGCAGTATCGATCGATACGATCAACGGCAAGCCCTGTTGTTCGCCATAGCTGCGCGCATAGTGCTCGGTGAATGCGACCGTTTCCCGCAAGGTGCTCCGGCCGCTGTCGAGTGCCCAGATGATCTGCCGCAAGCTGGCCAGCAGATCACCGGTCATCGTCACCTGATGTAACAGGCGTTCCCGGTTCTTGGTGTCCGTCTCCAGTTCCAGGGCCAACTCACTGCGCACCTTCAATGCGGACAGTCCGGCCCCGATCTCCTCGTGCATTTCTTCGCTCACACGCCGTCGTATGCGCAGATCGGCAAGTTCTTTTTCGCTGGCGGAGCTCTTCAGCTCCATGGCCATCAGGGTGCGGGCATTGCGCTGGCGGCCCATGTACACTGCGAGGACGATGAGCAGGAGCAGGGCACCCGTACCGATCGCACCGATGAGCACCGCACGCTGTTCCCGTCCGATGCGGACCAGTGTTTCATGCCGTGCACGATCGGCGCGACCCGCTTCCAATCGCTGGTCATTATCGAGCATGGTCTTCAGCAGCTCCAAGCTGGCGCGCTCTTCATCGGCGCGGATGGCGCTGTCCGATCGTTGCCATTCGCGCCAGGCCAGCACAGCTTCCTTTTCTTTTCCGGTGCGCTCGTAACGTTCAATGGCCTCGGCGCGATCATCACGACGGGCCGTTGGTGCAACGATGCTGTCAGCGATCGTGCGAACGAGGGAATGGGTCGCATGGTTGCCTATTGATGGTTGCGCGTGGCCCTCGTGCATGGCCCAGCAGCCCATCATCAACGCCAACAGAACCGGCACTGCTGTTCCCGGAGCGCGGAAGGGTGATGCTTCGTTCCCAACAGCATTGCGCAGCGGGAGGAAGATCTCCGCGCTCACCGCGCCTTCGGTGGATGCGCGCACGGAAGCGCCGATGGCGGCCATACGCACTTGGTTCGTCGCAAGGTTGGCCGCGATCTCCGCGCGCAGCGCCTGATCAGCGTCCCCTTCGAGCACCAGTCGCATGAGCAGGCCTTCGTTCCAATCCAGTTCCAATGTGATCGGTGTGCCTTCAGGGGACCGCAACAATGTGCGCAGCGTGTCCTTGCAACGTGTCCACGCATGATGGCGGAGTTTGGCAGGGGCCATGGCGTCCGGCCAGGGTCCGGTGGTGCGCACCTGTATGGACCGCTCATGTTGGGCGCAGAGCGATCGCGCTTGGTCCGATACGTAGGTGACCAGATCGCGCACCGTGGCATCGGTGTGGTTGAGCGACCATAGGATGTGACGCATGCTGGCAACGAGGTCCTCGGCGATACGCGCTCCCGTGGTATTGCGGGCGCGCGTGGCCTCATCGGGACTGAGGTCCACTGCCAGTTCGTTCTGCAGCTTCAGCGCGGAGAGGCCAGCTCCCAGATCATCGTGCAGGTCCGCGCTCACCTGCTGGCGTACGCGCAATTCGGCGATCAGGCGGTCCTGCTCCAACGTGTGGAGCGCGAGCCGTGCGATGCGGTCTTTCTGCCGCTCACGACCGATGTACACCACCACGAGCGCACCCAACAGCAGCAGCGCAGTGATGCCGCCCAGGAGCAGTGTGCGCTGGATCCGCTCCTCCGATGCGACTTCCGCGGCGACGAGATCGAGTTGGACGCGCTCGTTCGCCAGTTCCGCATCGGTTCGGCGAATGGTGGCCAGGGTGCGTTGCGCGGTGCGTGCCGAGGTGATGCGCAACGAACCATCGAGCGCGCGCCATGTGTGCGCTGCCCGCAATGCCTCGGCGTACCTGCCCGCATCGGCGTGGATGCGGAAAGCCTGGTCGTGGAATTCCACCACGCTTCGCTGGGCGACGTCGGGATGAGCGGAGAGGAAGCGTTCGGCATGCTTCAGTTCCTCGTGCGCTGGATCGTGCAGCCCGGCCTGTTGCAATGCATCCGCCATCGCCGGGAAAAGGTCCAGTGCGACATCATGGATGCGGTGCTCCATGGCGATGGCGCGGGCACGTAGGAAGGTCGATCGTGCGCTGTCCGGTTGCGCGCGGTCCAATTGCAATTGTCCCAATTTCAACAGGGCGAGCGCCTGCCCACGTGGGATGTTGGCGGCTTGCGCCAAGTGCAACGAACGGGACTGGTGTGCGAACGCGCTGTCCAGTATGCCCAGGTTCGCCCAGCACAAACCGAGGTTGCCATGGATGCGGTGCGGGGTTGTCAGCGGGTAGGGCGTTGTGGCATCGTTGGGATACCAGCGCAGTGCGTTGTTCAACAGCTCAATGGCACCTTGGTCGTCGTTCTGCTCTTCGCGCAGTACGGCTATCTGGTTGAGCGAACTGGCGATGAGCAAACTGTCCTTCAGGTTTTCGGCAATGCGCCGGGCCCGCTCGGCGTCGATCATGCTCTCGGTGAAAAGCCCCTGGTAGTAGAGTTGTTCACACCGGTAGCGCCGGAGGAAATAGACCAGTCGCGGCTCAGCGTCCGGCCCGGCTGCGAGCAACGCGCGATCGATGCGCACCAAGTTGCTGTCGGTTCCTACGCCTTCGAGCGCGGGTAGGAGCTTGTCCAGCAGCGCGTAACGCGTGGTGTCTTGAGCACGAAGGTTGGCATGCACGAGCACGCACCACCCCATCAGCACCATCCACCGCAGCATGAGCGAAAGATGCGGGGAGTGGAACGATCCTGCAAGAGCACCTTACCGACCGAAGTAGCGGTTCACCGCTTCGGTCCTGTTCTGCACGTGCAGCTTCTCGTAAATGCGGTGGATGTGCTGCTTCACCGTTCCGGTGGTGATACCGAGCCGATCGCCGATCTCCTTGTACAGCAAGCCTTGGGCGAGCAGTTCGAGCACACCGTTCTCGCGGTCGCTCAGCAGCGTGAAGCCTTGTGTCTTTTCCACCGCCGCCGGCCTGAACTGGTTCACCACGCGCCGGGCAACGTGTGCGCTCATCGGCGATCCGCCATCAAACAGTTCGCGCACAGCGGCGAGGATCTCGTCCGGGGTGCTGCTCTTGAGGATATAGCCGTTCGCTCCGGCCTTGAGCGCCTCGAACACGCGATGGTCGTCGTCGTGAACGGTGTACATGAGGAACTGCGAACGCTGGCAGTACTGGCTCATCTGGCGTACGCAATCGATGCCGCTCTGCCCCGGAAGGTTGATGTCCATGATGACCACGTCGGGGCAGTTGTCACGCAGCCTTAGCAGCGCGTCCTCAGCGGTACTATGCACGGTGAAGGCTTCCACACCTTCTTCAAATATGAAAAGTGAACGCAGTGTCTCACGGATCGTGCTGTCGTCCTCCACGATGCTCACTTTGATCGGCGCGGTCTCGTTCATGGTGCGAAAGTGCTACCGTTCAACGGAGGTGGCAATAGAACCTTGGTTAGTGGCGGCCAAGGGCACGCTGAAGCGAACGACGGTGCCGCCGTCAGCATGCACGGTGAAGGAGCCGTGGAGGGTCTCCACCCGTTTGCGCATGTTCCGCATGCCATTTCCCTCACCTACTTCGGAGCCTGAGGCCACGCCGATGCCATCATCGGCGATGAGCACCTCCAATCCTTTCTCACAACGCATTTCCAGTCGGACGCGGCGGGCGTTCGCATGTTTCACGGTGTTATGAAGGGCTTCTTTCACTACAAGGAAGACGTTCCGCCGTTGCTCGGTGCTCAATAGGAGCGAGGGCCACGTTCCGCCGGTGGTCACTTCGATCATAAGTCCGTGCTGCTCGCAGTAGCTCCGCGCATAGCTCGAGGTGTACACCACCAGGTCTTCAACGGTCGCCTGGTCCTGGTTCATGGTCCAGATGATCTGGCGCATGCTTCCGATCAGCTCTCCGGCGGTGCCGGCCAGGTTGCTCAATTGCTCCCGCTTTGCCGGGTCCTTCTCCATGCGCAAGGCCATTTCACTGCGCAACTTCAACGCACTGAGCCCTGCACCCATGTCATCATGCATGTCGCCTGCGATCCGCATGCGTTCGCTCAGCACGGCCTGCTCGCGCTCCAGTCGTTCACGCTGCTCGCGCAATCGCCCGCGCACGTATGCTCGCGCACCGGCCCATACGAGCAGGGCCACCAGCGCCAGTGTTACGACGCGGAACCACCATGTGCCCCAGATCGGTGGTAGTACACGGACGGTCAATGCCAATGGCCGCGAGGTATAGGCGGTACCACCGCTGTTCGCTCGCACCTCCACCCGGTGCTTGCCTGGCGGAAGGTCGTTGAGGTCGAGCCGTGTGGCACTTCCCAAATGGTACCAAGTGCTGTCCATGTCGGCAACGCGGTAGGCGAATCGCGTGGCTTGGTCGCTGAAGAAGTTGAGCGCGCCGTATTCGATCGAGAGCGAGCGCGCATCGTGTTCCAGTTCGACAATGCTGTCCGTGGGCCAACCCGGGCTGTTCGTTCCGCCATGGCGCAAACCGGTGAGGATGACCGGCGGTCCTTCACGTTCCTGCGGACGATCGATGGAAACATCCACGAGCACCGGTCCGAGGGCGCAGAGCAATGATCCGTCCACATCGAAGGTCATGGCGCTGAGCGACCCCAATGCCCGGGCGGAGGCAGGGAGGACCAGCTGATCGATGGTACGGGTCCGGCGATCGAAGCGGCAGATCCCATCGGCCGTGAGGATCCAGAGCCCCTGTTGATCGTCCAGCAGCAGGCGCTCCACCCGGTCGCCGGTCAGCCCGTCGCTGCGCGTGTACCATGTGAAGGTGCCCGTGCGCGGATCCCGCACCGCCAGTCCGCCCATGAGCGTCCCGATATAGAGCGTGCCATCGTCCCCGCGTGCAAGGCTGAGCACCACGCCATAGCTGGTACCGGTGGAGTCGGCCTCGTTCAATGCGCGCAACACGATGCTGTCGTTGCGGATCAGGCACAGGCCATGCCCGTTGTTCATGCCGACCCAGATGCCCTCCGGCCCCACGGCGCAGGAGAGGACCGCTCGTGTCCCCAAAGATGCCGCGGCAATGCTGTCGAAGGCTGCAAGGCTGCCGACGCTGTCCAACCGGTACAGCCCGTTCTTGCTCTTGCCGATCCAGGTGATGCCATGTTCATCACGCTGGATGAAGGAGATCGTGCCCCGGCCCATGCGCGGCTCCATATCGAGCAGTTCAGCGGGGCGTGCCAGTTCCATGGTTGCAGTGTCCAAGGAGAGCAACCCGTGATGGGTCCCGAGCAGCCAGCCACCTGAAACGGGAGCATGGCACATCAGCCGGTTCAAATACCGGATGAATTCGGGGTTTTCGCTCGTTCCCCCGTACCAGATAGGTACCTGAACTGGGCGTGTGCGATCCAGCAGGTACATACCGGATCTTGTCCCCACGATCGATCGCGTGCGATCGATCGGAAGGATCGCCGATACGAAGGTGTTCGAAGTGCTATCACCGACCAAGTAGGGCTGCAAGCCACTGTGCGCGGGATCCATCACCGCGAGACCAGCGTATGTACCCAGCCAAATGCGGCCGCTGCGGTCCTGCAACCAGCACTTCGTGTTGCTGCTGATGATGCTCCACGGCACCGCATCGTCGTGTGTGAAGTGCTGCCAGTTGCTCGTGCGTGGTTCGAGCTTGCGCAGTTCATGGCTCCATGTGCTCAGCCAGAGCGAGCCTTCGCGGTCCAGCCGGATGAACTGCGGGTTCACGAGGTCCGGGGTGTCAGTGGTGATGACCTCGCGATGGAGCTTCCTTCCCTTCACATCAACATGCACCAATTCTTTGGTAGCTCCTTTGAAGTACCAGGTACCACCCGCTTCATCGGGCACCACATCCTGCACCAAGGAGTCGTTCAGGCAGGCGAACGCAGGATCGGGTGAGGTCGTGTTGAACCTTCGTGCTTCCGCATCGAAGAACACGGCACCCTTGTCCGTGTTGATCCACACCCCGTTACGCAGGCTGTCCTTCTGGAGCCCGAATATGTGAAGGCGTTCCGTGAGTTGTTCCAATTCACGGCCGTTACCGGGCAGGGGAACTTGTGCAGGCACATCGTTCGTGGTGATCGCGTGCAATCCATCCTCGGTGCTCAGGAGCAGGATGCCATGTCCATCGGCCACCACACGGTGTATCCTGTTCGCCGATGTGGGATCGTTGTAGGCGCGCGTGATGAACACCCGATCGAAGGCGCCCGTGCGCGCATCATAGCGTCCCAGGCCATGATCGGTGCCCATCCAGATACGCCCATGTTCATCCGCAGTTATATCCCACACCACGTTGTTCGGTAAGCTGTTCGCGTCCTTGCGGTCGTGGTGCCAGGTGCGTATGCGTACCCCCTCGTGGCGAGCGAGGCCGCTTTCGGTACCTATCCAAATGAAGCCATGGTGATCTTCATGCAACGCGAGCACTTGGTCTCCTGGAAGGCCGTCGACCTTGGTGAGATGCTCGAAGAAGGTCTGCGCGTTGAGCCCACCCGCTGCTAACACCAAGAAGCCCAAGAGGAACCTTCGCCCAACAAGCATACGCGCAAAGTAGCGAACCACTTTGCGCCCGACCTCAGCGCTTGTCTATCTGCAACACGATCGCCAGTGCGTTCGTGGTGGCCTTTGCCCCGGCACCAAAGGTCTCGCCGCTGGAATAGGTGGCAGCATCGGCGCTGAGCAGTTCGCTGCCGAGCACCGCTGCGAGTTTTGCATCCAAGCCACGCTGCGGTAAGCTGGTCATGCGGCTGTTGATCGCCGGGTAGTCGAAGGCCTGGTTGGCGACGAGGATCGCCATCACGTCCATGTTCCCGACATCATCAGCAGTAAGGCTGTTGTCCTTCGGGAATTGGCGCATTCCGGTGGTGCCACAGTATGGACTGTGCTTCGGTGTGTAGGGGAAGAGCGTGTAGGTGCTTCCGTCGGTCTCTTCGCCGAAGATGTAGGTGTAGCACTCCAGGTTGTTGGAGACTTCCACCTTGAAGCGTGTGCCTTTGGGGATCGGGCTGCTCGTGCGGAAGATCCGGCCACCTCGGTGTTCCAATGCGATATGTGCGCCGGTTGCCACACCACGCTCGTCCACGATGGCAAGCCCGAAGCGGATGTCGAAACGATCGGGTTTCTCTTCCGCGCTTTGGCCCATTGGATACACCGCGTAGGCTTCCTTGGTGAAGTACGAGAAGGCATCGTACGGCACCCAAGCGATCCCGTTCTTGCCCCACTCCTTGCCCCAACTGTTCATGATCTGGAAGGCACCGCCTTCCTTGTAGTCATCGTAGCCGATCACGCACATGGCATGGCCCCCGAAGCCGTTCATCTGCGTGTCCTCCTGCGTGGGGATCCACGTATCACGTCCTTGCATGTCCTGCATGAAACTGCCGCCTACCATCATGCCGATGACGATGGGGGAGCCTTGCGAGAGGTACTGCTTCATGGCCACCATGTCCACCGGGCTGTTGGGATCATCGCTCTTGCTCAGGCGTTGCGAGCCCTTGATGCGGTAGCGCGCTGCGGTCTGCTCATCCTCCGCGTCCGGACGCGCATTGCAGTCCTGGTCGGTGTAGGCGAATTGCGAGAACGGCACTGCACCGCGCGCGAGCAGGTCGTCCATGGCGCGTTTGATGTAACTGCCCTGGCAACCGCTGTTCTCGATCTTGATGCGGTTGTACATGAAGCTCGGCGAGAACGCGGTGGCGCGATCCGGTGCAGCTCCCGAAGCCTGATTGTGGATGATGCTCCGGGCAGCGTACGCGCTGGCCCAAGCCACGCAACTGCCCTGTTGTCCTTGGTTCAAACGCGGCGGAGCGAATCGTTCCAGTGATGCTCGTTCCGGCAGCGGGTTCTTCACATTGTCCGCGAGTGGCTCGTACACCTCCGCCTTGTCGTATTCCGCAGGATCCAGGGTTGCACCCTTGGTCAATTGTTCCAGCAGGCCGCCACCTTCGCTTTGCTGCATCATGTTGCCACAGCCGTCAAGCCCGCCCATGAAATACAGAATCGCCAGCACCACTGCCGCAATGATCAACAGCTTGGGATTGCGAAAGAGCATGGGCAATAACGCACCGATAAGGCCGCCGCCAATGCCTCCACCACCGCCCCCTCTTCGCCCACCTCCACCAGCAGGGATGTTACTGCGCTGGTTGCCGCCACCTTGATCGGGGGTCATTCGAATGGGCATGGTGCGATGGAATTGTTTGCTGTAGGTCGATCAGTTCCCGGAGAACTTCTGCGTACCGGTGAGCAGGTGCCAGAAGAGGATGAAATCGCTCGCCAGGCTGTACCCGGGGTGCTGGAACGTGGCGGGCTTGTTCTTCTCGAAGAAGAAGTGGCCCACCCATGCGAAGCCGTAGCCGCCGAGCGGAATGCCAACGAGCCACCACGCATTGCCCGTATCGATCGCCAGGACGATCCAGGCCGGTATGAGACCCGTGCCGATGAAATGCAACACCCGTGTGGAGGTCTTGCGATGCTCCGTGAGGTAGTACGGATAGAATTCCTTCAGGGAAGTGAACCGGCTGGCGCTTTCCGTTGACATGATCTTCATGCCGAATGTAGGGCGAAGGCCGATCGGTGGCACGCGCTCGACGGAACCCTGCTGACCGCAAGAGTGCCTTCTACCTTTGACGCCTCCATGTCCGCGCACCGCATTTCGTACGCTGCCTCCCAACGCTTCACGCAGTTGGTGCAGGATCAAGTGGCACGCGATCCCTTTCTCGACGATTTCCAGTTGTTCGCGCCTACGCTCGAAGGGCTGAAGCAGGCCGCTTCGAAGCGGGCATTCCCCGTGGATCACCGCAGTGTTCTCGTGAAGGCGTTGCGTCGACAGTACGAGGGTTTGGACATCAGCGGTGCGGTTGGAGAGAACATCGATCGCCTTGCACGGACCGATGCGCTGACGGTGACCACTGGTCATCAGCTCTGTCTTTTCACCGGACCGATGTACGTGCCGTTAAAACTGCTCAACGCCATCCGTCTGGCGGGTAGGCTCTCCCAGGAATTGCAACGACCGGTTGTACCTGTGTTCTGGATGGCAACGGAGGACCACGACCGTGCGGAGATCGATCATGCGTGGATAGGGGATAAGAAGATCACTTGGCCCGGTGCGAGCGCTGGAGCTGTTGGCCACTTGCTGCTCAATGGGATCGAACAAGTGCTTGCACAGTTGGACCCACTGCTTGGTGGAGGTGCGGAAGCAGATGTCCTGCGCGCAGAGCTGCGCCGATGTTATCGGCCCGACGTCACGCTCGCCGAAGCCACCCGTCGTTTCGTTCATGCGCTCTTCGGTCGGTATGGGTTGGTGATCATCGATGGCGACGACCGTGAACTGAAGAAGCTCTTCGTGCCCGTGATGCGTGAAGAGTTGTTGAACGGTATCACCCAACGCAGCGTCAGCTACGCTGATGATCGGTTGAAGGAGCGTTATCCTGCCCAAGCATACGCGCGCCCGATCAACCTGTTCCACCTCCGACCGGGCCATCGGTCGCGTATCGAGGTCGATGGCGATCATTACCAAGTGGTCGATGGAGGTCCGCGCTTCACAGCGGATGAACTGTTGCTGGACCTCGAACTGCGTCCACAGGACTATTCACCCAATGTGCTGCTCCGCCCGGTCTATCAAGAGGTCATCCTGCCCAACATCGCGTACATCGGTGGTGGTGGCGAGCTCGCCTATTGGATGCAGCTGAAGTGGCTCTTCCAGTCGGTGCAGGTGCCCATGCCTGTGGTGTTGTTGCGCACATCGGCCGCGTTCCTTTCAGCGAAGCACGATGGGCAGCGACTGGAACTCGGCTTGGGTATCGAGGACCTTTTCCGACCGGCCCACGAGTTGAACAACCTCGTCGCGCATCGCACTTCTGGAACGGACACTTCCTTGGTGGAGGCGCAGCAGGAGTTGGACGCCTTCTTCCAACGGCTTCGCCAGCGTGCATCCGCGATCGATCCATCGCTGGCCGCGAGCACCGAGACCGCTGCTGTTCGCGCGCAGCGGATGCTCACCAAGTTGCAAGGCAAGATGGATCGGGCCTTGCGTCGTCGCGAGGCGGTCCACTTGGAGCGGTTGCAGAACATTCTTCTGGCATTGTTTCCCAGCGGTGGCCTGCAGGAACGCCGGGACAATGTCCTTCCGATGCTCGCAGCGGAAGGACCAGCCGTTTTGGATCGGCTCATGGAGGACCTGGATCCGTTGGACATGCGCTTCACCGTGCTGGTGGAGGGTGGTGCGAGCGCCTGATCCAGTGGGCCTTGCTGGCTACCTTCGCCGCCCACTGCGGCCCCCACGGCGCAGTGCCCCCCACTTGGCCGATCACATCCTCATCCTCGACCACGGCTCGCAGTTCACCCAGCTCATTGCCCGACGCGTCCGCGAGCTGAACGTCTATTGCGAGATCCATCCCTTCACCAAGGCCGCGCAGTTCGCCGGTGACCCCAACATCAAGGGCGTCATCCTCAGTGGCAGCCCGAGCAGCGTGTTCGACACCAACGCCCCGGATCCCGATCTCTCGGGCTTCCTCGGGCGTATCCCCATGCTGGCGGTGTGCTACGGAGCACAATTGATCGCTAAACGCACCGGGGCCCATGTGGAGCGGAGCAAGATCCGTGAGTACGGTCGAGCGCATTTGAGCACCATCGCGGACAACCACCTGTTCGACGGTATCCAAGCGGGCACACAAGTGTGGATGAGCCACGGCGATTCCATTACCACGCCCAGCGAGGCCATGGAGGTGATCGCCAGCACCGACGATGTTCCCGTTGCGGCCTATTGCCTCCGCGACCAGCTCACCTATGCGGTGCAGTTCCATCCGGAAGTGTACCACACCATCGACGGTGCCCAATTGCTGCACAACTTCGTGATCGGCATCTGTGGCTGCGCTGGTGAATGGACCCCGCACGGCTTCGTGGAGCATACGGTCGAGACCTTGCGCAAGGATATTGGTGATGGGCAAGTGGTGCTCGCCCTCAGCGGAGGTGTGGACAGTTCCGTCGCGGCGCTCTTGCTCGATCGGGCCATCGGTGAAAAGCTCCACTGCATATTCGTGGATAACGGCCTGCTGCGCAAGGATGAATACAGCCGTGTGCTCGAAAGCTATCGGCACCTTGGGTTGAACATCAAGGGCGTGGATGCACGCGACGCGTTCTATTCCGCGTTGAAAGGCTTGGATGAACCGGAGGCGAAGCGCAAGGCCATCGGTCGCACCTTCATAGAGGTCTTCGACCGTGAAGCGCATGCGATCAAGGGCGTCGAATGGTTGGGTCAAGGCACGATCTATCCGGACGTGATCGAGAGCGTGAGCGTGAACGGACCCAGCGTCACCATCAAGAGCCACCACAACGTGGGAGGTCTTCCTGCGCACATGAAGTTGAAGGTGGTGGAGCCGTTGCGCCTCCTCTTCAAGGACGAAGTGCGCCGCGTGGGAAAGGAACTGGGGCTCGATCCCAACATCCTTGGTCGGCATCCGTTCCCGGGTCCCGGTCTCGCTATCCGCATCCTCGGCGAAGTGACCGCCG
>Ga0073899_10004483_pt1 | contig 12227 bp, 14 predicted proteins | sample KloWWTmetaKNB5Ph_FD_88975 | JGI IMG/M metagenome (GOLD analysis project Ga0073899, IMG submission 88975) | Active sludge microbial communities from Klosterneuburg, Austria, studying microevolution and ecology of nitrifiers - Klosterneuburg... | ecosystem: Engineered > WWTP > Aerobic digester >... | reverse complement strand
CTTCGCCGTATCGTGTTGCTGTCGTCGATGACCATCACCTTGACGCCGCGCAGCCTGGTTAAATCAGCCAATGTCCCGCCCCCTAGCCTTTTTTGAGGTGCTCTAGTTATCACCGAATCATACTACGGAAGTATTGCCGCAACGCAATCTCGAAAACAGTGTTGCCGCTGGCTTATCGCAGGGCTCTGTCGACAACGGATTCAGATAAAATCCCGGTTCATCTTACCCAACTCCCTTCGCTGCCGCCAAGGGCGCGAAAACCCATGAATTCCAGTACTGCTACGCCCCCCAGTCCGCCCCAGGTGCTGGTCTTTGCCGCCAGCGACCCTTCCTCCGGTGCTGGTATTCAGGCCGACATCCTGACCCTGGCCAGCCTCGGTTGCCATCCGCTGACCGCCATCACTGCACTTACCGTCCAGGATACCGTCGGCGTCCAGAGTGTGCACCCGGTCAGCGCCGAACTGCTGGAGCAACAGGCGCGCACCATCCTTGAAGACATGCCGGTCGCCGCCTTCAAGATCGGCGTACTGGGTAGTGTCGAAAATGTGCTGGCCGTGGCCGAAATCACTTCGGACTACCCGGAAATCCCGCTGATTTTCGATCCGGTGCTGGCGTCCGGACGGGGCGACGCACTTTCCGGCGAGGAAATCATCTCGGCCATCCGCGAAATTTTGCTGCCCCAAACGACGCTGCTCACGCCGAATGCGCCGGAAGCTCGCCGGCTGGCCGAAAGTGACGCTGATGAAGGCGAGCCCTCGATTGACGTTTGCGCCCAGCGCCTGATCGAAATGGGCGTGCAATATGTGCTGATTACCGGCACTCATGAAAATACGCCGCAAGTGGTCAATACCTTGTACGGGCCGGAGGGTGTCATCCGACGCGACGAGTGGGAACGCCTGCCGGGCAGTTACCACGGCTCCGGCTGCACGCTCGCTTCGGCCATTGCCGGCTGCATTGCCGGAGGTGCGAGCCTTGAGGACGCCGTACGTGACGCCCAGGACTACACTTGGCAAACGCTGAAAAACGGCTTTCACGCCGGCATGGGACAGTTAATCCCGGATCGTTTCTTCTGGGCGCGGGGCGATGAAGAGAGCGCCGAAGCCGACGAACAAAAAGGTGACGACGATGAGCGATAAACTGCGCGGCCTCTACGCCATCACGCCGGAATACGCGGCGGGCAGACAACTGCTCACCGACGTCGAAGCCGCCCTGGCCGGTGGCTGCCGCATCGTGCAATTCCGCGACAAGCAGAGCGATGCCCCCGAGCGCGTTCGCCGCGCCCGCGCCCTGCGCGACTTGACCCGGCGTTTTGGCGCCCGCCTGCTGATCAATGACGATCTGTCCCTCGCCTTCCTGATCGACGCCGATGGCGTCCATCTCGGCAAGGATGACGGCAACCTCGTTGCCACCCGCGCCATCCTCGGACCGGACAAAATTCTCGGCGCTTCCTGCTATGCCGATTTTGCCGCGGCCCGGCAAGCCGCTGCCGCTGGCGCCGATTATGTCGCCTTCGGTGCCGTTTATCCTTCGCCAACCAAGCCCGATGCAGTGCCCGCTACGGTCGACCTGTTTTTTCAGGCAAAAACCACGTTGACCGCACCCCGCAGGCAGCGCCCTTGGGGTACGGCAAGCTGCGCCATCGGCGGCATTACGCTCGCCAACGCACCGCCCCTGATCGCCGCCGGCGCCGACCTGCTTGCCGTCATTACCGATTTATTCAGCGCACCGGACATTGCCGCCCGCGCTGCCGCCTACCAACGTTTATTCGAGGAAGCCCACGCATGACTTCACGCAACCAGCAACTTTTCGAACGCGCCCAGCGCCACATCCCCGGCGGCGTCAATTCGCCGGTCCGCGCCTTCCGCTCGGTCGGCGGCACCCCCTGTTTCTTCCAGAAGGGCGTCGGCCCCAAGGTCCAGGATGCCGATGGCAAGTGGTATCTCGATTATGTTGGCTCCTGGGGACCGATTCTCGGCCACGCCCACCCGGAAGTCATCGCCGCCGTGCAGGCCGCGGTCGTCGATGGACTGACCTTCGGCGCCCCGACCGCGCGTGAAGTCGACATTGCTGACCTGCTCTGCGAACTCGTCCCGTCAATGGAAATGGTGCGCCTGGTCTCCTCCGGCACCGAAGCCACGATGAGCGCCATTCGCCTGGCCCGCGGCTACACCGGCCGCGATGTGCTGATCAAGTTCGAAGGCTGTTACCACGGCCATTCCGACAGCCTGCTGGTCAAGGCCGGCTCCGGCGCCCTGACTTTCGGCAACCCCTCCTCCGGCGGCGTGCCGGCCGATCTGGCACAGCACACCATGGTACTGGCCTACAACGACCCGCAGCAACTGGCCGACGCTTTCGCCGAACATGGCGCCAAAATCGCGGCAGTTATCGTCGAACCCGTCGTCGGCAACATGAACCTGATCGCCCCAACCGCCGAGTTTTTGCGCGTTATGCGCGAGTTGACCGCAAAACATGGCGCTTTGCTGATTTTTGACGAAGTGATGACCGGTTTTCGCGTCGACCTGAAAAGCGCCCAAGGCCTGTTCGGCATCACGCCCGACTTATCCACCTTCGGCAAGGTCGTCGGTGGCGGCATGCCGCTCGGTGCCTTCGGCGGCAAGCGCGAAATCATGGAGAAAATCGCCCCGCTCGGCCCGGTCTATCAGGCCGGCACGCTATCCGGCAACCCGGTTGCCGTGGCTGCCGGTCTGGCAACGCTGGCCCTGATCCAGAAACCTGGCTTCTACGAAGCGCTAACCGCCAAAACCAAGACCCTCTGCGATGGTCTGGTCGCTGCCGCGAAAAAACATGGTGTTACTTTTGCCGCACAGAACGTCGGCGGCATGTTCGGCCTCTATTTCGCCGAAAAATGCCCGGCCACCTACGACGAGGTGCTGGCCTGTGACAAGGAAGCTTTCAACCGTTTCTTCCACGCCATGCTCGACGCCGGCCATTACTTCGCACCGTCCGCCTTCGAGGCCGGCTTTGTCTCGGCGGCACATACGGACGCCGACATTGCGGCAACCATTGCCGCGGCTGATGCTTACTTTGCCCGCTTGAAGTGAACACCGGCAGCGCCTGGTTCGTCCTGCTCATTGCCGGCCTCTGCGAGGTCGGCTGGGCGGTCGGGCTGAAATACACCGAGGGATTCAGCCGGCTCTGGCCCTCGGTGGCAACGCTCCTGGCGATGGTGGTCAGTGACGTTTTACTTGGCTGGTCACTGAAAGTCTTGCCGCTGGGTACGGCCTATGCCGTGTGGACGGGTATCGGCGCGGTCGGCACGGCCATTCTCGGGATGCTTTTGTTTGGCGAATCGCGGGAAGTGGCGCGACTGGTCAGTATTGGCTTGATCGTTGCCGGCATCGTCGGCCTCAAGCTGCTGACGCCGGACTCACATTAGCAGCAGCGTCGCCAGTCCGAGGAAGATAAAGAAGCCGCCGGAGTCGGTCAGCGCGGTAATCATTACCGAGCCGCCCATTGCCGGATCGGCTCCGAACTTCTGGCGCAGCAGTGGAATGCCGACACCAGCCGATGCCGCGAGCAAGAGGTTCAAGGTCATCGCCGCCGTCATCACCAGACCCAGTTTGGGATTGCCGTACAGCCACCAGGCGGCGAGGCCGAGCAAACTACCCCAAATCAGGCCGTTGATGGTGGCGACGCCGAGCTCCTTGCGCAACAGACGGCGCATTGCATCGGGCTGGACCTGACCCATGGCGATGGCGCGCACGATCATGGTGATGGTCTGATTGCCGGAGTTACCGCCAATACCGGCGACAATCGGCATCAATGCCGCCAGCGCCACCAGTTTTTCGATCGATTCCTCAAAGGCCCCAATCACTCGCGAGGCAAAGAATGCTGTCACCAGATTGACCGCCAGCCAGGCCCAGCGGTTTTTCACCGAGTCCCAGACCGAGGCGAAAATATCTTCTTCCTCACGCAGACCGGCCTGGGCAAGTTGCTCGCTTTCCGCCTCTTCACGAATGAAGTCCACCACCGCATTGACGGTGACGCGGCCAACCAGCCGGCCTTCCGGATCGACAACAGGGGCCGAAACGAGGTCATAGCGCTCAAAGGCCTTGGCTGCCTCGTCGGCGAAATCGTCCGGCTCGAGCTCAACGAAATCGGTCTGCATCAAGGCGCCGACTTCAACATCCACCTCGTTGATCAGCAGGATATTCAGCGGCAGCACACCCATCAGGCGTTCGTCGCGGTCAACGACGAAAAGTTGGTCCGTATGGTCGGGAAGTTCGTCGAAACGGCGCAAATAACGCAGCACCACTTCGAGCGTAATATCCTCGCGCACGGTGACCATATCGAAGTCCATGATCGAACCGACCGACTCTTCGGGATAAGACATGGCGGCGCGGAGTTGTTCGCGCTCTTCGACCGACAAACCTCGGAAAACGTCGTCGATAACCCCTTGCGGCAAGTCGGGTGCAAGGTCGGCCAGTTCGTCGGCATCGAGCGTTTCCGCCGCTGCGACCAGCTCGGTACGCTCCATCGACTCAATCAGCGTCTCGCGAACCGCGTCCGAAACCTCCAGCAGAATCTCGCCGTCGCGCTCAGCCTTGACCAGATCCCAGGCAATCAGCCGTTCTTCGAGCGGCAGCGCTTCCAGAATGTAGGCAATGTCGGCCGGATGCATCGGCTCCAGCTTCTGCTGGAGTTCGTTCAAATGCTGCTTATGAACGATGTCTTCGACAATATCGTGGCGCGGCCCCTCCTGGCGGTGCACCAGCCCCTCGACCAGCTTGTGCCGGGCAAGCAGGGTTTGCACCTCGGCGAGGCGCTCCTGCAAGTCGTCGGTGTCGGAAAGCTGGGTGTCTTCGCTCATGGTGCGGCGCCGCAAAAGGTCCGTCATTTTAGCACCGGGCTTAAGTCAGGGTTTTGACAAAATCGGCCCTGAAAGATGCGGCAGGGAGCTTACCCGGCATTGGTGTCAGGGCACTTCAGCAGCCGGCATGCGGCCGAGAATGATCCCGGTCTTGCGGCCCAAACCCGGTGCGCTGCGATTCCTGTCGTAGTAACGCGGATTGGGCACCATGCCGGCCAGCCGGGCGGCTTGTTCCGGCCCAAGTTGAGCCGCGCTAACATTGTAGTAGTGACGAGCCGCCGCTTCGGCACCGAACACACCATTGCCCCACTCGATCACATTCAGGTAAACCTCGAAAATCCGCCGCTTGCTCCACAGGTTTTCCAGCATCAGCGTGATGATTGCCTCTTCGACCTTGCGAACATAGGATTTGCTCGGCGTCAGAAAAAGATTCTTGGCGAGTTGCTGGGTGATCGTCGAACCACCTGCCACAAAACGGCCTTTCTTCTGATTTTTTTCCATGGCTTTCTGCATACCTTCCCAGTCAAAGCCCTCATGATCGACGAACTTGGCGTCTTCGGAAGCAATGATGGCCCGTTTTAGGTGAATGGATATCCGCTCATAAGACACCCATGTCTTTTTCAACTGTGCCTCCGGTTTTTTCTCCCGCAATTCGGCCAGGCGAATTTCCATGAAGCGCGTCGTGCCGGGATCAACCCAGCCCCAGAGCAAGACCCAGCCGAGCAACCAGAGCTGCCAGACGAGAAACAGCCCGACCAGGCCAAGCAAGGTCCATTTGACCCAGCGGCCCAGCGTCATCATGTGTTCAGCGCGGTCCGCAAATCGGCGAGTACCGTCGAGGTTGCCGGATGGACGCCACGCCAGACGAAGAATGCCTCCGCCGCCTGTTCAACCAGCATGCCAAGGCCATCGGCGCAGCGGGCGGCACCCTGTTGTCGGGCCAGCGCCATGAAAGGGGTTTCGCCTTTACCGTACATCATGTCGTAAGCCAGACTACCGGTTGCAAAGAGCCCCGGCGGTAGCGACAGGCTTTCGCCAGACAGGCTGGCTGAGGTCGCGTTAATCACGATATCGAAACTTTTATCTGCTGTTTCAGCGAAATTTCCCGCGTTGACCGCAGCAATGTCCGAAAACGCCTTGGCCAGCGCCTTGGCCTTGTCGGCGCCCCGATTGGCGATGAACAAGGAGGCTGGCCGAGCAGCGAGCAGCGGCGCGATCACTCCGCGTGCGGCACCACCGGCACCGAGCAGCAGGATGCGCTGGCCGGCTAGTGGACAAGCGAGGTTATGCGTGATGTCACATACCAGGCCGGCGCCATCGGTGTTGTCACCAAATATTTCGGGGCCATTGAAAACCAGTGTATTGACCGCCCCGGCCCGAGCAGCGCGCTCGGAAAGCCGCGTGCAAAGGCGATAGGCCTCTTCCTTGAAGGGCACGGTGACATTGGCGCCTTTGCCGCCCGCCGCCTGAAAATCGGAAATTGCCTGTTTAAAGCCGTCGACCGCAGCAAGGCGAGCTTCGTAAATCAAATCCTGGGCGCTGGCCCGGGCAAAGGCGGCATGGATGGCCGGCGACTTGGAATGGGCAATCGGATTGCCGAAAACAGCGTAAAGATCGGTCATTTGGCAGACCTCATTTGGCAGACAACTGGTCGCCCTGGGTGAAATACCAGGTACGGGTTATTTCAATAACGTCGGTATCGCGACTGATCTCCGGCGGGAAAGGTGAATAAGGTGAGGCCATCCGGACGATGCGGCGCGCCGACTCGTCCAGCACCTTGTGGCCCGACGAACGGTTGATATCGATCCGCGTCACGCTGCCATCGGCATTGATCGAAACGGTCAGCAACAGCGAACCGTAGAGCTTGCCACGTGCCGCCGCCGGGTAGTTCTGCGTCCCGATACGCTCGATTTTCTGCCGCCAATTTTCAATGTACTGGGCGAAGCGATATTCCTCGGCACGCGCGCCGATAAATTTCTTGCGTGGCCGTTTGCTGTATTCGTCGGTTGTCTTGCTGATTTCACCTTCCAGCCGCGCCATGGCTCGTGCCGATTCGGCAAGATCAAGGCCACTGACACTTGGCGCCGGTGTCGGCTGCTCGCTGGCGGTCTGGCTGGCCGCCACGTTGCGCAAGCTCTTGGCCTGGGTCAGCATTTTCCGCTGGATCGACTCCAGTTCCTGCACCCGGCGCTGCATTTGCTGGACATCCGAACCGTCAACCTGATGTTGTGTCGAGGGCAGCGGCGTTTTGGCGCGCCGCTTTTCGTCGGTATTGCCACCGCCGTCGAGATTGGCCTGCGCCAGCGCCTGGGCATCGCGCGGCTTTTGCGCTGACTTGGCGTTGACCAGAATAATGTCGAGCGCCTTTTCGCGCATGGCATTGCTCGCATCGGGGAACTTGAAATGCAGGGTCAGCACGACAGCGTGGAGAAATACTGAAATGCCGACACCCCAGGCAAGAGGCGATAGCGTCGGGAAAAAGGCCAGCAGGCGTTTCAGCAGCATTGATCCGGCAAGGCTCACTGCCCCTCCACTTCCCCAGCTTCCTCCACGCACTCTCCGGCATCCGCCGTCGGCGCTGTCTCGCCGAGCAGCTTGAGGAAGCGGCAAGTCAGTTCGGGTGCGAACTGATCGATGCTTTCAATCGCCAGATGCACGCGCTGGCCGGGTGCCAGGTCGCCAGGCAGCGACGGTACACGCAACATCAACGGCAGGTGGTCGATCTTGACCAGTTGCTCGCGGCGCACGGTGGCGTCGATTTCGGTCACGCCATGTTGTTGCAGCCAGCGCAGGCACCAGTAGCGCTCCATCAGGCGCTGAAAATCGGCGTAGGCAGTGTAGGTGGTTTCGAAATCGCGCATGGCACCGAACAATTCGGCGGATTTCTGGGCGAAAGCCGGTGTTTCACCCTTCAAACAGGCAATCAATTGCCATTGATTGACCATGTCGCAGTAGCGACGCAGCGGCGAGGTCATCCAGGCGTATTGCGGCACACCCAAACCTTCGTGCGGCAACGGCGAGGTGGTCATCCGCACCTTGCCCTGCGTCTGTGCACGATACAGGCAGGCGATGTTCTTTTCGGCGAGCAGGCCGCCCCAGGTCGAGTTGGCGACGATCATCAGTTCGGCAACCAGTTTGTCGAGCGGGCTGCCGCGCTTGCGCTCGCTGATTTCAACGATGCAACGGTCGGGATCGGCCAGATCGCCCGCGATGGCGAAGTTGTAGTCGTTGTTTCCCTGCATCGCCGACGGCTTGCCGCGCCGGCCTTCGCAAGCGTTGGCAAACTGCCAGAGGTGGACCAGTTCTTCCTTGAAGGGCTGATCCGGCAACGGCCCGCCGATGGTTTCAGCATTGAACCAGGGCTCGATTTCGTGATGCCGGAGATTGGCGGCGATGTGCACCATTTCCAGACAAGATTCCTCGCCCACCACTTCCAGCGATTCATTGACCGTCAGGTACAGCGACACGGCCGGGCAATCGACACCGCCGGCCAGGGTGTAATTCTGGACCACGGCGTCGGGCAGCATGGTGATCTTGTTGCCGGGCATGTAGACCGTGGACAAGCGGGCGCGGGCAACGCCGTCGAGCGGTGAACCGTGCTCGATGGCCAGCCCCGGCGCGGCAATGTGGATGCCGATACGGGTACCGATACCGGGCAGACGAGTCACCGACAGCGCATCGTCGATCTCGGTCGTTTGCGCATCGTCGATGGAGAAAGCGCGCACGTCAGCGCGCGGCAAATCCTTGGGCAGGCGAGGCGCTTCGAGGGCCGGGAAGCTGGTGCCCTTCGGGAACTGTTCATGCAGAAAGCGACGGTAATGCAGCTGGTAGGCCGACTTGACGGCGCCACATTTGAAAAGCAGTTGCGCCGCCGTCAGGCCGGTGTCGGCGCAGGCGGTTTCGAAGGCCTTGGTTTCGGCCTTGTTGCGATCCGGCGCGTAGAGCAGTGCGTCGGTCAGCGCGCCGATTTCCGGCGGCAGACGGGATTCTTTCAGGGCTTCAATCCAGCCTTCCATCGTGATTGCTTGCTGACGTTTCTTTTCAAGACTGGCCAGAGCAGCTGCGAGAATGTCGGCTGGCGCCTTGCGGAAGCGGCCCTTGCCTTTGCGGTGGAAATAGACGGGCGCGGCGTGCAGGGCAAGCAACACCGCCGTCGCCTCGACCGGGCTGGGCGCGTGTCCATAGTAATCACGGGCAAAATCAAGAAACGAAAATTCGCCATCGTTAACGCACTCCCAGAGGAAATCCGGTTCGATCTCTTCGGCCAGCGGCGTCGCCTGCTCAAGCAGAACGCCCGCCGCGGGCTTTTCAAAACGCAACAACACGGTTGCGGCCTTGATCTTGCTGCGCTTGCCGCTCGGCATTTCGACCTGCAACGAGCTGTCGTTGTCGGCCATCAGGCTACCGGCCTTAAAGCCGCCATCTTCTTCAAACAATAGATTCATTGACTGATTATAACCCAGCAAATTCAATGATTTGCGGCATAAATTGAGCGAAATTCGCAAAGCCGTGATCGCCGCCTTCGAGTACCGTTTGCCGACAACCGGCGTAAAAATCCTGTGCTTGCCGGTAATCCAGCACTTCATCGCCCGTTTCGAGCAGCAGCCAATAGCGGCCCGGCGCTGGTCGGCTGACTTGTACCCGTAGTTGTGCAGCATGGCTTTCGGTAAAGCTGAACGCCTCATCAGTGTGAAAGTTGGTGTGATCACCGATGAATTTGGCCAGATTCAGGCGGTCGACCACGGCAGGGTTGATCAGCACCGCCTTCAGGTTGTGTTTTTCGGCCAGAAAATTGGCGTAATGCCCGCCGAGCGAACTGCCGATCAGCGTCACCGGGCCATCAATTGCTTCAATCAGCCGGCTGACACTCGCCACGGCCTCAGCCGGCACCGGCGAGAGTTGCGGGCAAACGAAATGTTCAGCCAGCCCGCGCCGCGTCATCTCCTCGGCCAGCAGTCGTGATTTCCACGAGGCCGGCGAGGAGCAGAAGCCGTGCAGGTAAACAATCAGGCCGTGGCCCATTGCACCCAGCCGAATTGCGCGGTCAACAGGATAAGAATGCCGAAAACGATGCGATACCAGGCAAAGACGGTGAAGTCATGGCTCGAAATGTAGCGCAGCAAGGCCTTGACGGTGAGCATGGCGGCGATGAAGGAAGCGACAAAACCGACAGCAAAAACTGGCAGGTCGGCGACATGCAGCAGCTTCCAGTTCTTGGCGACGTCGTAGACCGTGGCGGCGAACATGGTGGGAATGGCAAGGAAGAATGAAAACTCGGTCGCCGTCTTGCGCGACAGGCCGAAGATTAAACCGCCCATGATGGTTGCGCCGGATCGGGAAACACCGGGGAACATGGCGACCGATTGCGCGAAACCGACTTTCAGCGCATCCCGCCAGTTCATTTCCTCGATGGCATTGACGCGTGGATGGTAGGCCTTGCGTTCGATGTAGAGAATCAGGAAACCGCCGCCGATCAGCGCCAATGCTACGGTCAACGGATTGAAGAGGTAGGCTTTTATGGTGCTGTGGAAGAGCACGCCGAGCACGGCTGCCGGCAAAAAGCCAACGATCAGCAGGCCGGCGAAGCGCTGCTGCACGGGATCACTGTTCAGACCGCCGATGACTTTGCCGATCCGCTCGCGGAAATCCCAGCAGACGGCAAGAATGGCGCCGAGTTGAATGACGATTTTGAAGACCTTGCTCTGCTCATCGGTGTAATCAAGCAGGCTGCCGACAATGATCAGGTGCCCTGTCGACGAAATTGGCAGGAATTCAGTCAGCCCTTCGACGATACCGAGGACAAGGGCTTTGAGGAGAAGAATTGCGTCCATGAAATGCAGCCAGAGTTGGGAGGCAGCATTCTACTATCCCGGACAGGTACGTACCTCGAGATCGGCCAGCCATTTCAACGCATGCTCGCGGGATAGGCCGCACATTTCCACAGAAGGCTGCAGGCCGCCGCAGCAGGCGGGGCGCTCCGGCTGGCCGAAAATACCGCAACGCAAAGCCGCGTCCAGATCCCGGCAAAGCACGCCAGCCGGCTTCTTCAATGACGAAATCGAGGGGGCGATGCAGCAGGCGGCGCAGTGCGGGCGACATTCCATAGGAGCCTTCTCACCCGACCAGCGGCCGTAGCCGCTGGTCAAAAACAAAGGGCCGGGTCACGGCAAACTCAACCTCGGCAAAGCGCGGATGTCGCGGGTTAAGTATGACATTACGCGCTTCCGGCACCACCGCCGAAGGCACGATCAGGCCGAGCGCCCGCACCGAGCGCAGAAAGTCGGTGCCGAAATCAACTGAAATTGCCCCGGGTGGCGTTGCTGCCCAGCCCGGCAGGTTGTCGATATCCGCCGTCTCGTAGAGCACAAGCTCATCCGGCAAGCTCAGCCCCACCAGCATCAGGTCGGCTGGCAAAATGTGCCCGGTGTGGGCCAGTTTTTCCATCGCGCAGATTTCCACGCTCAGGCCCGCGTAGACCACCGGCGCGCCCTGCGCATGCCAGCGTCCGCCATCGGCAAGGCCGCCGGCACCGCTGCGGTCGAGGGCATATTTCGCACGGGCGATGCGCCAGGCGCGCATCAGGCGGCGCCGCCATAGGCGATGGCGTTCAGCACTCGCGACACTTCGCGGCAGCCGATTTCGGTATCAAGCATCGACAAGGGCGTCACGTTGCCCAAGCCGAGGTTGACCGTTTGCAGCCATTCGCTGGCCAGCAAGGCGTCGCCGAAGGTTTCCTCGGCCAGCCGTTCAATGGCCCCCAGGCGGGTCAGGCGTTCAGTCATCAAGGAATCGAGCGATTCATCCTTGGCCAGCTTGCGCTTGGCGGTGGAGGCCGACAGACCGACCAGTTCATAGACGCGCTCACGCGGCAAGCGCAACGCCTCGGCCGCACCGACCAGATTACTGGCCGGCGCCCCTTTGCGGATTTCACTGATCTGGGTTTGCGCCGAACTGTTCAAGAAGTGGTCGCGATAGACCAGCCATGCCCCGGCCGCCGCCCGCGCTGGCGTCGGCACGACATAAGCGGCCCGCATCTGCTCGACGCCGGTATTTGCCGATTGGACATTTTCAATACGTTCGAGGGTAGCCTTGGCCATGACGAACTCCAAAATGGTTCATTTGAACTCTAATTATAGCTCATATGGGCCATTCCGTTGGTCAGGAATCTTCTGCGAACCTCAAGCGGCCGATCAACTTAAATCTGACCCAACTGCTGGCGCAGGCGGGTCAGGGAATCAGGCTCGCCACGAACGCGGAAGAATGCGCCCTCCGCGTCGGCACGTTCCTCCAGCACCTCGCAGTTGGCGTAGATTTCCTTGCGCAGTTGCTGGGTCGACCAGGGCAGAAAAAGCTCAGCCTCAACCAAATCCTGCTGAAAAAACGCGATGATCGCCTG
>Ga0073899_10004481_pt1 | contig 12229 bp, 8 predicted proteins | sample KloWWTmetaKNB5Ph_FD_88975 | JGI IMG/M metagenome (GOLD analysis project Ga0073899, IMG submission 88975) | Active sludge microbial communities from Klosterneuburg, Austria, studying microevolution and ecology of nitrifiers - Klosterneuburg... | ecosystem: Engineered > WWTP > Aerobic digester >... | reverse complement strand
TGCCAGTGGACCGCGAAGCCCACCACCCCGAGGGCGAGAACACCCATGGCCACCTTGCGCGCGCCGGAGGGGGAGGGCGCGAAGGTGCGCGCGACCCCGAGGGCCCCCAGCACGAACATCGGGAGCACCATCGCGAGGCGGTACCGGCTGCTCGGGTGGTACATCACGCAGGTGACGATGCAGCCCGCGAACAAGGGAGCGTAGGCCCACAGCGCCCGCGCGCCGCGCTCCCGGACGAGCCAGTACGCGCCCGCAAGCGCGAGCAGCGCGAAGGCCCCGAAGGAGCCCGGCATCACCCGCAGGAACGGCACCGCGTCGCGCTCCCCGACGAAGCCGTATTGATACGTCATCTCGCGGTTGGTGAAGGTCTGCGCGATCTTGTGCGGCGCCTGCGCGAGGATGGCCCCGAGGTCGAGGCGCGCGAGCCGCGACGCGATGCCGCCGCCCTGCGCCGCGGGCTCCGCCTCGGGGCGCTGGAGACGACGCTCGGCCTGGCGCACCACGTCGAAGGGTGACGGGACCGCGCCCCCCTGCGAGACGCGGTCGAGGCGGCCGTCGGAGCGCGCGCCGCTCGCGCTCTCCAGCGTGCGAGACACCATGATCACTGGGACGAACTGGCGGCTCCCGGCGTAGTTGAGCGCCCCGTTGGCGCCGAGCACCAGGGCGACGCCCGCGGCGAAGAGCGCCGCGCGGCGGAGGCGGCGCGCGAAAGGGTCGTCGGCCGTCCAGGGCGGGAGCGCGGCGAGCACTGCGAGGGGGAGCGAGAAGATGAGGCTGGCCCGCGCGAGCACCGCCAGCGCAAGGAGAGCGCCGGCCCCGAGGGCGGCGCGGGGCTTCGCGGCGGCGAAGCGGTCGTCGGAGTAGAGGGCCATCGCGCCGGCCGCGAGGAGGAAGCCCAGCGTCTCGGAGAGGAGCTTCGACTCGTAGTAGACGAGCGTGCTGTACGACAGGACGAGCGCCCCCGCGGCCACGCCCGCCGCCGCGCCGAAGCGGTCGCGCGCGACGCGGGAGAGCAGCGCGACGACGGCCGCCCCCATCACGAACTGCAGGAGCACCGGCAGGAGCGCGGCCCCGCGCGCCCCGAGGGCCGCGAGGAGGTACCCGTACAGGGGGCTGAACGCGAGGAGCGCCGGGGAGCCGAGGTGCCCCCCGCGGAGGTCGTCGGCCTGCTGAAGGTACACCAGCGAGTCGCCCAGCGGGCCGCGCAGGAAGGGGAGCGCGTCGGCGTAGGCGCTCAGGTACACCACCCGCAACACGAGGGCGACGGCGACGAGGATCACGGCCGGGCGACGCCACCACGCGGCGGGGGGGTCGCTCGTGACGGCGGCGGAGTCGGTGGTCACGCGGCCGCGACGATAGCGCAGGCGGGAGGGCGGACGTTCCCCGAAACAGAACAAGCGATCGCGCGGCCGAGGCGCCCGAGGAACGGGCGGGAGGAGGGTATCGCCCGCACCTGAAACCGCCATGGGAGGAGGTGTTCGTGCGTTCGGTGCCTGGAGGAGCTGCGGTGACGCTGGCGGTGAGGCGCAGCGGCCGCGCGATCTGTGAGTACAACCGCTGCGCCCGCGGGCATCATTCCCGGTCGTGACATTTTTCTGGCGCGCCCCGCTGCTCCTCGCCGCCGCCGCGTGCCGCTCGCCCCGGCCGTCGCCCGCTCCGCCCCGCGACGTCCCCGCGGCCCCCGTCCGCGAGGCGTCCGTCGTCCGTCCCGCCGCCCCCGATGTGCCCGCGCCCGGTGGGGTCCCGCGCACCTGCGACCACCCGATCCCCGGGCCGATGCCGCTCCGGTCGGTGCTCCGTGAGCACGCGGCTGCGTTGGGAGCTTCGCCCGCTCCGCGCCACCTGCGGCTCACCTTCGTGGGCGACCCCACGCACACGGTCACCGTGCAGTGGGCCACCGACGACGCCACGCTCGCCACGGAGGTCCGCTACCGGGCCGAGGGGGAGGCGGTCGACCGGGTCGCGCGGGGCTACTCGTTCAGCTACCCCGGCGCGAGCGGTCGCCGGCAGCACCGCGTCCACCTGTGCGACCTCACCCCCGGGCGCCGCCACACCTACGACGCCGGGGCGGAGGGAGCCCGCTCGAACCGCCACGCCTTCGTCACCGCGCCCGACGGCCCCGAGCCCGTCCGCCTCCTCGTGGCGGGCGACTCGCGCGCCCACCCCGAGGTGTGGCGCGTCGTCGCCGCGCGGGCCCTGCGCGAGCGGCCCGACGCGATGGTCTTCACCGGCGACGCCGTCGACGACGGGAGCTTCCAGAGCCTCTGGGACGCCTTCTTCGACGCGTCCCCCGAGCTCCTCGCGACGGTGCCCGCGTGGTGGGTCGACGGCAACCACGAGGGGATCAACGCGGTCACCGACGCCCAGTTCGCGTACCCGCCCAACGGCGACGCCGCCCACCACGGGCGCTGGTGGGCGGCGACCTACGGCCCGCTCCGGCTCATCGGGCTCAACGACGTCACGCTCCCGCCGTGGGGCGTCATCCGCCGCGACGAGGCGCAGTTTCTCGCGCGAAGCCTCGCCGCCGTCGACCGCGCGCGCACCCCCTGGGTGGCCACCGCGCACCACGCCCCGATGCACACCACGAGCGGCGGCCACGCGCCCGACCTCGACACGCGCCGCGTGTGGGGCGAGCTCCTCGACCGCCACCACGTCGACCTCGACCTCTCCGGCCACACGCACAACTACCAGTCATCGCGGCCGATGCTCCACGACGAGACCCTCAGCCCCCACGGGACGCGCTACCTCGTCTTCGGCGGCGCTGGGGCGCAGGTGTACCAGTTCCGCGGGACGGCGCCGTGGGTCGAGCACCAGGAGGTGACGCACGGCTTCGCCGTCCTCTCGCTCGACGCGCACCGCTGGCGCTGGGAGGCCTACCGCGCCGACGGCTCGCGCATCGAGACCCTCGCCTCCGACGCACCGTAATCGCGGCCCCTGTGACACCGCGCCGCGGCGGCGCCGCCGCCCTTTCGCCGCGCCCGGTCCCCGTGTAGCTTCCGCGCGCCGACGCCCCCCCTACACGGCCCCACGGAGAGCACCCGACCATGACGTCCGCCACGTTCCGCGCGCCCCTCCTCCTCGGCCCGCTCGCCGCCGGGCTCGTCGCCTGCGCGGTCGACGCGGCGCCCGAGCGCGCGGCGCAGCCCATCTACGGCGGCGTCGACGACACCACGCACCTCAACGTGGTCGGCATCACCATCGTCGGGGGCCGCGGCCTCGCGACCTGCACGGGCTCGCTCCTCGCGCCGACGCTCGTGCTCACCGCCCGGCACTGCGTGTCGCCCGTCGTCGGCGAGGGGATCGTCTGCTCCAACGCGACCATCGGCGGCGTCGCGCGCACCACCACGCTCACGGAGGCGCCCTACCCCGCGTCGTCGTTCTACGTGACCACCGAGCCGGTGATCGGCCCCGGCGGCCGCTCGGTGCGCGCGATGGAGGTCATCACGCCCCCCGGCTCCCTGGGGGTCGCCTTCTGCGGGCGCGACATCGCGCTGCTTCGGCTGTCGGCGCCGATCACGGCGGTGGCCCCCATCCGCCCGCGCCTCGACCTCGCGCCGGAGCGCAACGAGGTGTTCACCGCGAGCGGCTACGGGTCGACCTCGGGGGCGGGCACGGGCTCGGGCACGCGGCGCATGCGCAGCGGGCTCAACGTGGAGTTCGTGGGCCGCGCGGTGACCCGCGGCTTCACCCTCCTGGAGGAGCGCGAGTGGCTCGCCGACACGGGCACCTGCCGCGGCGACTCGGGCGGCCCGGCGCTCGACAGGTTCGGCGAGGTCTTCGGCCTCCTGTCGCGCGGCGCGGCCAACTCCTGCGACTCGCCCATCTACACCCGCGTCGACCAGTACGCCGACTGGATCCGCGCCCAGGCCGCGCGCGTCGCCGCGCTCGACCGCTACGCCGCCCCCGCGTGGGTGACGCCCCCGGCGGCGCGCGGCGGCGAGGTGGGCGACGGCTGCGCGGCCGACACGCAGTGCAACTCGGAGTACGTCTGCCGCGTGACGGGCGACGCGCGCGAGTGCACCACCACCGACTGCGAGGCGTGCCCCGAGGGGTGGGTGTGCGCGACCGACATGTCCCGCTGCGTCCACGACCCGCGGCTCCGCCCGCCCCCCGCCGACGCGAGCGCGCCCCCCGACGCCGCGAGCGAGGACGCCACCGCCGACACCGCGACCGACGCCGCGCGGCCGACGGTCACCACCATGCCCGCGACGGGCTGCGGCGTGGCCGCGGGGCGCGCCCACGAGGGCCGCGGGTGGGCCCTCGCGCTGGCGGCGCTCGTCGCGCTCAGTGCCCGCCGTCGCCGCGTGCGAGGCTGACGGGGCCGGACGTAGGGGTTGCCGCCGCTTCGGCATCGATCGTAGGGTCGCGCCCATGGTCGCCTACCCCTACGTGACGGAGCGATGAGCGCGCGCCCGCGGAGCACCCTCCCCTCGCTCGCCTCCCGGAGCCTCCCGCTCGCCGCCGCGGGAGAGCAGCGCGCCACGCTGCGGCGGCTGCCGCTCGCGCGAGAGTTCGACGAGGCCCTGAGCGACGCCGGCCTCTGGCCGCTGCGCCCCACGCGCGTCGAGGTCTTCCAGGTGAACGTCGGCAAGGTGTGCAACCAGACCTGCCGCCACTGCCACGTCGACGCGGGCCCCGACCGGCGCGAGGTGATGTCCCGCGAGACGATGGAACTCTGCCTCGCGGCCCTGGCGAAGACGGACATCCCGACGGTGGACATCACGGGCGGCGCCCCGGAGATGAACCCCCACTTCCGCTGGTTCGTCCGGGAGGTGCGCGCGCTCGGGCGCCACGTGATCGACCGCTGCAACCTCACGATCACGGACGCGCCCTCGCACCGCGACCTGCCGGAGTTCTTCGCCGAGCACCGCGTCGAGGTGGTGTGCTCGCTCCCGCACTACCTCCCGGAGATGACCGACCGCCAGCGCGGCGACGGGGTCTACGAGCGCTCCGTCCGCGCCCTCCAGCGGCTCAACGCCCTGGGCTACGGCGACGGCCGCTCGGGGCTGCGGCTCGTGCTGGTGGCCAACCCCGTCGGCGCCTTCACCTTCACCGACCAGGAGGCGATGGAGGCGGAGTTCAAGCGGGTCCTCGACGCGCGGCACGGGGTCGCGTTCGACCGGCTCTTCTGCCTCACCAACATGCCCATCTCGCGCTACCTGGAGTGGCTCGTCGACTCGGGCAACCTCCCGCGCTACATGGAGTCGCTCGTCGGCGCCTTCAACCCCGCCGCGGCGGCCGGCGTGATGTGCCGCAACACCGTCTCCGTGGGTTGGGACGGCGCCCTCTACGACTGCGACTTCAACCAGATGCTCGAGCTGCCGGTGTCGGCCGAGGCCCCGCGCCACGTGCGCGACTTCGACCTCGCCGCCCTCACCGCGCGCGCCATCGAGACCGACCGCCACTGCTTCGGCTGCACCGCGGGCGCGGGGTCGAGCTGCGGCGGCGCCACGTCCTGACGGTCGCTACTGGCGCCGCTCGTCGCAGTGGCCCTCGCCGTTGAAGTGGCCGACGGTCGCGACGAGGGCCGTGACGAAGTCGCGGGCGTTGCGCACGTCGGAGCGCGACCCCGTCCCGTACTGGCCCATCGGGGCGGTGGTGAGGTCGACGGCCGCGAGCTCGGTGAGGGTGACCTCGCCGTCGCGGTCGGCGTCGGCCCCCGCGATGAGGTCGAAGCGGAGCTTCGCCTCGGGGGACTGGAGGTCGTCGTAGAAGAGGTGGTCGCCGTGCACCGTGATCTGCGCGCGCGCCGTTCCCCCCGACGGGACCGCGACGCCCACCTCGGTCTCGCTGGAGTGGCAGTTGGAGTAGCTCACCGCGCCGCCGAAGCCCCACCGGAAGCGCACCGTCGTGCCCATGCGCGCGCCCTGACCCTCGACATACACCGAGAAGTTGCCCGCGCGCATCAGCGCCACGTCCGCGGCGGTGGCGTTGGCCATCGTCGCCTGCGCGTCGAGCGGCGCGAGGCGGTACGACACGCGGTCGTAGCGACGCGCCGGGAGCGAGGGCAGTCGGCCGATCTCCAGGGGGCCCGTGAGCGTGTGCAGGTCGTACACCCGATACGCCGCGAGGCGCCCAACCTCGCTCCCCGCCGACGACGCCACCACCAGCTCGCCGACGTTCACCAGGAACTTCGTGTAGCGGATCTCCCAGCCGTTCTGGAAGCCGTCGGCCTCGGCGGTCGGGGCGGCGGGGATGCGGTCTTGAATGTACTCCTCGCCCCAGATGGCGGCCGTGACGGTGCCGGGGCTGGTGCCGACGCTGCCGTCGCCGCAGGCCGCGAGGGAGAGCGCCGCCAGGGTGACGCCGCGCGTGAAGAGGGTGTGCATGGAGGCTCCTTCGGTCGTGAGGCGACGCCACCGCGGCGCGCCCGTGACACGAAGATACAATTCGTGCTCTCGGCCGTGTTACCTTTTTTTCATTCGTAACATCGCCGTTCGTGCGAGCTTTTTACCTCCATCTTCTGCGCGTGCCGGAACCCACGTCGTAGAGCCCCGCCCGCTGCCCCTGGAGCCGCGCCCAGGCGACCGCGACGGGCACCAGGACCACCGCGGGGAGCATCCGCCGCGCGAAGGCGCCGCCCGGCCCCGCGTCGGCGACGCGGCGCGCGAGCCCGCGCTCGGGCCGCGCCAGGAGCGTGGCCCCGGCGCCCACCAGGAAGGCCGCCGCGGTGTGGAACCCGACCTCGCGGAAGGGCCCGGGCGCGTGGGCGCGCGCTGTAGACGTATCCCAGCAGCGCCACGGAGGCGCTCAGCAGGGTGAGCGTCGCGAGCGCCTCGGCGGCGAAGCGGGCGGCGCGCGCGCGCACGTCGTGGAGGGCCAGCGCGAGGCCGATGAGCACGAAGTTCAGCGCCGCCGCGGGCGCCATCCGGCTCGACCCGTCCGCGCCGGGAGTGACGCGGACCACCAGCTCGTCGATGCCGAGCGAGCGCCCGAGCGCGTACTCGCACAGCGTGAGCCCCCCGAGCGCCACGAGCGCCGCCGCGAGCGCCACCACGACGCGCCGGAGGACGGGCGTCTGCGTGCCCTCCTGCATCGACACGATCGCAACGCCCGCCAGGGATAAGCCGAGGGCCGTGTTGGCCTTCATCGACACGAGGCCGGCGCGGAGGTGGAGCAACGAGCTGAGGTCGAAGAGCCAGTCGGCGAGGACGGCGACGCCGACGACGACGAGGACGGCGCCCGCGACGCGGGAGGCGTGGCGAAATTTGCACACAAGGGTCGCGTCGAGCGCGCTGACGTCAACCGTCATGACGCGTCGGCTACCACGCGCTCGTCGCGCGTGTCCATCGGCTCCGAGGCGCGGACGCTCAACACCGCGGGCGCCCTCCAAACCTGCGACGTCAGCCTCGCGCGCGCGCCGTCGCGAGCCACGCGCGCCGCCGCAGCCCGCCCGGGCCGCGCATCGTCGACGGCGCCACCCGCACCTCGTCGCAGGCCGCGCCGAGCAGCGCGCGCAGGTCCGCCTCGGTGAAGCCGTGGGTCCCCGCGGCGGCCGACTCGCTCGCGTCGTGGCAGAGCACCACCACCGCGGCCCCCGGCGCGGCCACGCGGCGCACGAGCGCGACCCACTGCGCGCGCCGCGCGCGAGGGAGCACGTGGAGGAGCGCGCGGTCGGCGACGAGATCGAAGGACCCGTCGATCGCGCTCGCGGTGACGTCGTCGACCCGCCAGTCGACGGACTCGCCGCCCGGGGTGGCGCGCGCGAGGGCGACGGCGGCGGGCGCGGCGTCGCACGCCGTGACGCGGCAGCCGAAGGCGGCGAGGTGGCGGGCGACGGTCCCCGCGCCGGTGCCGAGGTCGAGGGCGGCGCACCCGGTGCGAGCGAGCGCGGAGAGGGCGGCGGCGAGGTCGGCCTCGGGGGCGTCGACCGTCCACGGGAGCGCGGCCGCGGGCGTCGCCCGCCACACCGCGTCCCACGCGGCGCCGTCGCGCGGCGGGGCGGGCGTGTTCGCCGCGAGGAGGGCGCGCGCGATGGCGACGAGGTCGTCGGCGACGGGGGCGGGGCCGAGCATGGGCCCCCGGTCGCGCGGGGCCTCGGCGACCTCCACGCCCGCCGCGGGGAGCGCCACGTGGAAGCCGTCGTCGCGCACCTGGCGGAGGTTGCGCTGCACGGCCTCGGACGCGTACATGGCCTCGTTCATCGAGGGGGCGAGGAGCACCGGGGCGCGGGCGGAGAGGGCCGTCGCGCTCACCACGTCGGAGCAGTCGCCGCGGGCGATGCGCGAGAGCGTCGTCGCCGAGCACGGCGCCACCATCACCAGCTCGGCGTCGCGCGCGAGCTCGATGTGGGGGACGGTCACGCCCGCGGGGGGCCGCCAGTGCGAGGCGTGGACGGGCGCGTGGGCGATGGCCTCCAGGGCCCGCGCCGACACGAAGCGAAGGGCGTTGCGCGTCGCGGCGAGGCGGACGCTCCAGCCCTCGCGGAGGCACAGCGACACCAGCAGCGGCGCGTGGGCGGCGGCGATGGCGCCGGTGATCCCGAGCACGACGCGACGCCCCGACGGGGCGGCGGCCGGAGCTGAGGCATACGGCACGATCGCGCCGACGCCGCGCAGCGCCGCGAGGAGCTGGTCGACCACCGCGGTGTCGCCGAGGGGGGCGCCGGTGAGCGCGGCGAGGTGCGCGAGGAGCGACGGCCGGTCGCGCGGGAGGGTGAGGTGCTCGAGGACGGCCTGCGCGAGGTCGGCGGAGGCGCCGTCGAAGCGGAGCGCGCGCCCGTCGGCGCCGAGCACGGTGAGCGCGCCGCGGTGCGTCCACACGCGCGACGACGGCGGCCGGACGAGGCGCTCGGCGCTCACGGCTCCCCCACGAGCGACGCGAACGAGCGCGCGCGGAGGCGCGACACGGCGACCCCGGCGTGGGCGGCGGCCTCGTCGTCGGTGAGGGCGCCCGCGTCCACGGCGCGGAGGAAGAAGTTCACCAGGCCCTGCGCGGTGGCGGCGTCGTCGAAGACGGAGCCGTCGCGGGTGGCGCGCGCGGCCCGCTCGACGAAGGCCCGGAGCCGCCTGCCCACGGCGTCGGCGTGGCGGAGGAAGAAGTCGTACACCGCGCCGTAGCGGGCCGGGAGCTGGGCGGGGTGGAGGTCCCAGCCCTGCGCGTAGCCCTGCGCGAGGGCGCGGGCGACGTTGGCCCCGTGGAGCCGCCACGCGCGGTGCACCTCGCCGCGCGCCGCCGCCGTCGGGAGCACCGCGGTGGCCCCGTCGGAGAGGCGCACGCCCGTCCCCGCGAGGGCGACGAGCATCGTGTGGCGCGCGTGGTCGCAGAGCGGGTGGTCGAGCGACCCGTCGCCCGCCACCCCGCACGCCGCGAGGTAGTCGTACGCGCCGAAATGAACCGCCGCGCAGCGCCCGCGCGCCGCCGCCACCAGCGCCGGGAGCGCCGCCGGGCGCAGCGCGAGGGGGGACTCGACCATCACCTCGACGGCGACGTCGCGGGCGCCGAGCGCGTCGAGCGCGTCGACGAGGAGGGCCACCTCCTCGGGGAGCGTCACCTTCGGCAAGGTAACGGTGAAGCCCGCGGGGAGCGCTCCCCCCGTCGCGCGGAGGAGCGCGGTGAGCGTGAGGTCGAGCGTCCGAAGGGCGCGCGGCAGCGTCTCGGGGGCGAACGACCGCACGCGGATCCCGACGGCGGGCGGCAGCGTGCCCTCGCGCATCCCCCGAGCGAGGGCCTCGGCGACGGCGGCGCAGCGGGCGTCCTCCTCGTCGGGCGCGCGCTGGCCGTAGCCGTCTTCGAAGTCGACGCGGAGGTCTTCGACGGGCGCCCGCGCGAGCTTGTCGCGGACGCGGGCGTAGAGGGCCGCGCGGTGGTCGCCGCCGGCGAGGCCGAGCGCGTCGGCGAAGGTGTCCGCGTCGGGCGCGTGCGCGTCGAGCGAGCGGAGCGCGAGGTCGCCGAGCTTGCGCATGGTGTCGTGGCGGAAGAGGTGGGCGCCGCCGTACACCACGTGGACGGGCTGACGTCCGGGGCGGTCGCCGGGGTGCGCGCGCGCGGAGGCTTCGGCGGCGGCGCGGAGGCGAAGGAGGGGGGCGGAGAGCGCGTCGGAGAGGTCCACGCGGAGAGCGGTATCACACGCCGCGGCGGCGGTGGCGCTCAGCGGAGCTCGAGGCGCTCGGTGTGGAGCGTGGCGCCGGCGAGGTCCTGGATGGTGACCTCGATGACGTGGCCGACCGCGCGGCGGGGGATGATGCTCCAGAGGCGCCAGCGGGGGGCGTGGCCGACGTCCAGCGTCTGCGCCGGGAGGGGGCGGCTGTCGTAGGTCCACTGCACGCGCACCTGCGTGGGGGCGCTGGGGTTGTTGAGTTCGAAGGCGTAGAAGACGCGGCGGGCGGCGCGCATCGCGGCCTCGTCGGAGGGGGCGTCGCGCTCCGGGCCGGAGGTGAAGGATCCGCGGACGAAGGTCACGCCGTCGGCGCAGACCGCCGCGGGGACGAGGAGCGAGGCGGAGAGCAAGAGCGAGGCGAACAGGGGGTTCTTCATGACGGTGAGCTCCAATCGGTGACGCCGCATGATGCGCGCGCCATGCCCGCGGCGCGGGGGGCGGAAATGTGGGGCGGAGGGTACCGGAGGCCGTGGGCGCGTGGCCACAGCGTGTGGAGGGGAATGGACACGGGGCGGGGAGCTTTTTGGGGGGTATAGGGTCGCGACGGGCCTGCCCGAGACGAAACGTCTGGCCGCCGCGGCGCCGCGGACCGACACTCCCTCCGGGCATCGGAGGCCCTACGGAAGATGAAGAAGCGCTCGCTCGCGTCGGGCATCGTGGCGGCCGTGCTGGCGGGGTGCGACGAGGCCGCGCCGGCGCGCCCGATCGACGCCGCCGTCGACGTCCGCGCGGACGCCACGCCGGACGTCGCGCCGGACGTCGCGCCGGACGTCCGCGTCGTTCCACCGACGGTCGGCGCCGACCTCGACCTGCGGACGCCGCGCACGCTCCCGATGACGTGCCTCCCGCCGCAGCCCTTCTACGACGCGCTGACGCGCTTCGGGGTGACGCCCGCGCAGCTCGCCCAGCCCGACCTGGGCCTGCGCTTCGACAACGACCCCACCCGCCTCCACTGGACCGACCAGGTGCGCCACCAGGGCGACCTCGCGCCGGCCTTCGCGTGCATGGTGTCGTCCGACGTCCGCGCCGCGCTCGCGGCGGGCGACGCCGACACCACCCTGCGCGAGCTCCTCGTGGCGCAGGCGACCTACGGCCACCGCGCGGGCTACCAGACCAGCCGCTACGACCGCGCCGTGACCGTCGACCCGGCGCAGCAGCCGCTCCTCGCCGCGCTCCAGGCCTTCTACGAGCACCCGCCCCTCGCGGGCGCCCCCGCGGCGTCGCTCCCCCCGTGGAGCGAGCGCGCCGACGCGGCGGCCGAGGCGGTGAATCGCTTCTCGCCCAACGCGCAGGTCGCCCTCGCCCAGTGCGTCGTCGGGCTCCTGGCCGCGGCCGACCTCCGCGACCGCGCGCTCACCGCGAGCGGAACCACCCTCCCCATGTGGCAGACGAGCCTGCGGACCTTCTTCGCGACCCGCGCCAGCGGCGACACGGCGATGTTCACCAACGCGTGGCGCGTCGCCGGGCAGATGAACGCCGCGATCGACTACGACCTCCTCGCGCGCGCCGCCCAGCTCGCCGCCCGCTCGGTCGAGTCGCTGCGCCTCGCGCTCCGGGACGAGGCCCTCACGCCCGACGCGGCGCTCTCCCTCACCGGCCCGCTCGGGCAGGTGGTGATTTCCCTTCAAGCGAGCGACGACACGCGCGCCGGCGACGACTTCTTCCTCCTGGTCGACGGCGGCGGCGACGACACCTACGTCGACGACATCGCCGTCAACCGCGACCTCTTCCACCCCGTGGCCGCCGTGCTCGACCTCGCCGGCAACGACCGGTACGTCCCCAGCGAGCGCAACGAGTTCGACATCCGCGACGGGCTCCCGAACGACGGGGGACAGGGGACGGGGCTCGCGGCGGGGTGGTTCGGCGTCGCGATCCTCGACGACGCCGCGGGCGACGACCTCTACCGAACGGGCTACTACCAGGCCTACGGGATGTTCGGCGTCGGCGTGCTCGTCGACCACGCCGGGGCCGACCGCTACCAGGGCTACGTGTACAGCCAGGGGGCGGCGTCCTTCGGCTACGGGCTCCTCGTCGACCGCGGCGGCGGCGACGACAGCTACGAGACGCTCCACCTCAGCCAGGGCTTCGGCGGGACGCGCGGCATCGGCTGGCTCGTCGACGACGCGGGCG
>Ga0073899_10004479_pt1 | contig 12231 bp, 8 predicted proteins | sample KloWWTmetaKNB5Ph_FD_88975 | JGI IMG/M metagenome (GOLD analysis project Ga0073899, IMG submission 88975) | Active sludge microbial communities from Klosterneuburg, Austria, studying microevolution and ecology of nitrifiers - Klosterneuburg... | ecosystem: Engineered > WWTP > Aerobic digester >... | reverse complement strand
GGGGATGATCACGGGCAGCGGCATCCCCTTCGACATCCGCCCGATGCCCATCACCGGGCCGCGCGCGCAGTGGGAGTCGCTCTCCCGCAACGCCCTGGCGCATCGCACGCCCGTCGCCACCGCCTACGGATCGCTCGTCCCCGCCATGACCCCGATGTCCGTCACCGGGATGGGGGTGAACGCCACCCGGCACCTCGCCGAGGCCCTCGCGCCCTTTGGCATCGTGCCCCTCCAGGGAGCAGGCGGCGGGGGCGCCGCGAGGCCCGCGGACGACGCCCCCACGCGCTACGAGAACGGCGGCGCCATCGGCGTTCGGATGGTCCAGGGGGACATCTCGGGCAACATCACGGGCACCGTCACGCTGGTCACGCCGGAGGGCATCCTGGCCTTCGGGCACCCGATGATGAACCTCGGGGAGACAGCCTTCCCGGCCACCCTCGCGCGGGTGATGTGGATCCTCGCGAGCGAGCGGCGCTCGTTCAAGATCTCCGAGCCGGTGCGCTCGCTCGGCGCGCTGGTCAACGATCGCGGAGCCGCGGTGGTGGTCGACGCGAGCGCCTCGGCGCCGACCATCCCGATGCGGGTGAGCATCCACGGCGTCGACGGCGCGCCCCACTCCGACTGGAACGTCACCCTCGCGGGGCAGCGACCGATGGCTGCCCGGCTCGCGGCAAGCGTGGTGGAGTCGGCCCTGGAGGACACCGTCAGCGACATGGCCGACGCGGCGTGGACGGTGCGGTCCACGGTGTTCCTGCGGGGCCGCGGGCCGGTGGAGTTCATCGACCACGGGGCGGGCGCCGAGGGCGTGCGGGGGCTTCCCGCGCCGGGCGGCTTCGAGCTTCTCACGCGCGTCGTCGACAACGCCTTCGGCGCCGTGCCCGTCGACCGCATCGAGATCGACCTCACCCTGCGCTGGCAGCGGGACTTCTCCTATGTGCGCTCGGTCTCCGCCAACGCCGCGGAGGTCGACCCGGGGAGCACGCTGGAGCTGCACGTGCTCCTGGGGCGCTATGGCGCGGCGCCGGAGCTGCGCACGGTGCGGCTGGAGGTCCCGCGAGAGCTGGCGGGGCGCGAGCTCGACGTGGAGGTCGCTGGGGGCCACGAGGTGGTGCCCGACCTCGCGGAGCCCGAGTCGCTCGACGACCTCATCCGCAACGTGTCGACGCGCTTCCCGGACGACGCGCTGGTGGTGAGCGTGCGGATGCCCGGGCAGGGCGTGTCGCTGCGCGGGCGGGTGATCCCCAACCTGCCGGGCTCGGCCATGGACGCGCTGCGGCCCTCGGTGAGCACGGAGAGCGGCGAGCCGTTTCAGAACTACCGTCGCACGGTGGTGCCGGTGGGGCGGGTGGTGCTGGGGCGTGATCGGGTGAGGCTGCGCGTGCGCGAGGTGAGGCTGTGACGAGGCGGGTGTGGCTGGCCTTCGCGGGCCTTGCGGCGGGGATGGTGATGGCCTTCGCGATCGAGGGGGAGAGCGTCTCGACGCGATCTGCGACGCTCGACACGGCGACCGAGCTCTCGGCCGGCGTGCTCGACCGCGTGGCGGTGACCAGCGACGGCACCGTGGTGCTCGGCGAGGAGCTCGACCGGGTGGCGCCGCCGGAGCCCGTCGGCAGCGTGTGGTCGCTGCTCGACCTGGGCGACGGGGCCGTGCTCGCCGGCACCGGCGTCGAGGGGCGCGTGTACCGCATCGAGAACGGCCGGGCGACGCGCTGGGCCGAGACCGGAGCGGTGGTGGTGACCTCCCTCGCTCGCGGCGAGGACGGGAGCATCTACGCAGGGACGCTCCCCGACGGGCGGGTGTACCGGCTGGTTCCGCCGCGGGGAGAGCAGCTCCAGGCGCCGGTGCTGGTGGCCGAGCTGCCCGACGTGCAGCACGTCTGGAGCGTGGCGTGGGACGCGCGGCGGCACGTGCTGCTCTGCGCGACCGGGCCCGATGGAAAGCTGTTCTCGGTGGATCCCCGGCGGCCTGCGGCGACGGCGGCGACGGTGCTCTTCGACAGCGAGGAGCCGCACCTCTACTCGATGGCGCTGCGCGACGACGGGGAGGTGATCGTCGGCGCGGGCGGCGGCCACGCGGTGGTCTACGGGCTCGGCGTCAACGGTCGGCCGAGGGTGATCGCCCGGCTGGGAGGCGACGAGGTGAAGGGCCTCGCGGTGGCGGGCGAGGACGTCGTGGCGATCTCCAACGAGTTCAGCGAGGCCCCCGAACCCCCGCGCAGGACGGTGGCCCAGTCGCGCACTCCGACCGCGGGCGGGCCCACCGCGGCGCGCGCTCGCCCGGGCCGGGGCAACCTGTACCGCATCCGTCCGTCGGGCCTCGCCGAGCGGGTGTATGCGACGGCGGACTCGCACCTGAGCGCGGTGCAGTGGGACGCTCGCCGCCGGGAGATCTGGCTGGGCCTCGGGGTGGGCGGCCGGGTGCTCGCGGTGGGGGTCGACCGCACCGTGCGCGTGGTGCACGACGTCGACGAGGCGGGCGTGACGGCGCTCTCGCTCACCGGGCGCGCGAGGGTGTTCGGCACCGCCGACACCGCGGCCTTCTACCGGGTGCTCGACCGCGCCCCGACCGGCGCCACCTGGAACAGCAAGGTCATCGACGCGGGCTCCCCGGCGCGCTGGGGCGCGGTGCGTTCTCGCGGCGTGGGGGCCTTCTCGTGGGAGAGCCGCGCGGGCAACGCGGAGCACCCCGACGCGACGTGGAGCGCGTGGGAGCCGCTGGAGGGCGGGGTGACGGTTCGCTCTCCGTCGTCGCGCTACGTGCAGGTGAGGGCGCGCTTCCCTACGGGGGCCGACGCCGTGCTGCGCGCTGTGACGGTGTTCTACCTGCCGGAGAACCAGCGCGCGGTGGTGACGGAGCTCAGCGCGTCGCAGCCGGAGACGAAGGCCGGGGAGACGCGCGCTCAGGTGCTGAAGCTGGCCTGGAAGGTGGAGAACCCGGACAACGACGGGCTGCGCTACCGGCTGTATTTCCGCGGCGACGGAGACCAGACCTGGCGAGGGCTGCTGCGCAACCAGGAGTGGCTCACGGCGACCAGCTACGAGTGGTCCACGGAGGGTCTCGCGGAGGGCTGGTACCGCGTGGAGGTCGACGCCTCGGACGAGTCGGCCAACCCCGACGATGCCGTGACGCGCGACGTGCGGGTGAGCGAGCCGGTGCTGGTGGACAACACGGCGCCGACGGTGACCGCGCGGGTGGAGGGAGACCGTGTGCGCGGCGAGGTCGAGGACGGGGCGAGCGTGGTGCTGCGCGTGGAGGTGAGCGTCGACGGGGGAGAGTGGCGCGCGCTGCGGGCGGACGACGGCGTGCTCGACGAGCGGCGAGAGGGCTTCGCGGGCGCGGTCCCGGCGGCGGGCGTGAGGGCGGGAGAGCACGTGCTCTCGGTGCGCGCGGCCGACGAGGCGGGCAACGTGGGGACCGCCGGCGTGCGGTACCGGCGATGAGCGGCGTAGGGCGTCTGACGGGGCAGGTGGCCGTCGTGACGGGCGGCGGCCGCGGCATCGGGCGAGCGTCGGCGCTGGCGCTGGCGGCCGAAGGGGCGAGGGTGGTGATCGCCGACACCGGGTGCTCTCGCGAGGGCGAAGGGGGCGACGAGGCGGTGGCAGAGGCCGCGGCGGAGGCGGTGCGCGCGGCGGGGGGCGAGGCCGTGGCGACGGCGGCGGACGTGAGCACCGCGGAGGGCGCTCAGTCGGCGGTCGAGCTCGCGGTGGCGACCTACGGGGGAGTAGACGCGCTGGTGACCTGCGCGGGCGTGATGCGCGACCGGACCTTCCTCAAGGCGAGCGCGGAGGACCTCGACGCGGTGTGGTCCGTCGGGGCGCGCGGGATGTTCGTGATGGCGCAGGCGGCGGCGCGGCGGATGGTGTCGCAGAAGCGCGGCGGGCGGATCGTCACGGTGACCTCGACGGCGGGGCTCTACGGGGTGCTGGGGCAGGGGCCCGGAGCGGCGGCTGCTGCGGCGGCCTACGGGCTCACTCGGGTGATGGCCATCGAGCTGAAGAAGCACGCCATCCGGGTGAACGCGATCGCCCCGGTGGCGCGCACCCGGATGACGGAAGACCTGCCGATGTTCGCGAGCGGGGGATTGTCCGAGGAGACCTACGGGCCGGCCTTCGTGGCGCCGGCGGTGGTCTTCCTGGCGAGCTCGGCGAGCGGGGAGATGAGCGGGGAGGTGATGAGCGTCGCGGGCACCAAGGTGTCGCGCTACCGGGTGCAGGAGAGCGTCGGCGCGGTGGCGGATGACCCGCGCAGGCCGTGGACGGTGGACGAGCTCTCGGCGCGGTGGGCGACGTTCTCCCGCTGGGGCTGAGCGTCATCGGGCGCTGACCGTCGGAGCCTCAGCGGAAGGTACAGCGTCGACCCGAGGATGGGGGGAGGGGGATCTATGCGTCCGGGCACACGGCGGCGTTGCCGGGGCAGTACTCCGGGGTGTCGCTGCCGCCGGGTTCAGCGGCGCGGCAGACGAAGGAGCTCGGCTGGAAGCGATCGGTCGGGCACGCGACCGCCGCGCCGTCGCAGGTCTCCGCCACGTCGCACGGGCCCATCGGCGCGCGGCACACGCTGCCCATGGGGAGACGCCCGTCCGCGGGGCACCCGCCCGCTCCGTCGCAGCTCTCCGGAGCGTCGCAGGCGCCCGCCGCCGCGCGGCACAGCGTGCCCGCCACCACGGTTCCCCAGGCGGTCGGCCCCGACGACGCCGGGGCGGCCGCGCACACCAGGCACGGGTTCGTCGGGTTCGTGGCGCCGGCCGTGAAGCACGCCCCGTCGATGCGGCAGAAGCCCTCGTCGACCAGGCCGTCGCAGTCGTTGTCCTGGCCGTCGCACACCTCCGCGGGCGCCGTGGCGCTGCAGGCGCCTCCGGCGCTCAGGGCGGCCACCCGCACGGGCGCGTTGCGGTTGAGCAGGGTGCCGTCACCGAGGCCTCCCTTGTTGTTCCAGCCACAGCACCACGCCGTGCCGTCGGCTCGCCTCGCGCAGGTCGTGAAGTCGCCCGCCGCGAGCTGCGTGACGTCGCTGAGCCCCACCACCAGCGCCGGGCGCGAGCGGTTCGCGTTGGAGCCGTCGCCGATCTGCCCGAAGTTGTTGAGCCCCCAGCACCACGTCCCCTCCTCGCGCGCCGCGCAGGTGTGGTCGTTCGAGGCCGTGAGGTTCTGGATGTACGTCAGCCCGGGCACCGCCGTCGGGGTGAGTCGGTTGACCAGGGTGCCATCGCCGAGCTGTCCCACGTGGTTGCCACCCCAGCACCAGACGCTACCGTCGTCGCGCAGCGCGCAGGTGTGCCGGAAGCCCGCCCCGATGTCCCTCACGCGCGTGATGCCTGGCACCAGGGTCGCGACCGGGGAGTCCACGGTGCTCCCGATGCCGAGCTGCCCGTAGAAGTTGTAGCCCCAGCACATCAGGCGTCCGTTGAGGAGCATCGCGCACGAGTGATAGTCGCCCGCCGCGAGGTGCACCGCGTTCGCCACGCCGCCCACCTGCACCGGCGTCGATCGGTTGTCGATGCTGCCGTCGCCGAGCGTGCCGTGGCTGTTGAGGCCCCAGCACCAGACGGTGCCGTCACCGCGCAGCGCGCAGGTGTGCTCGGCGCCTGCGGAGATGCTGGTCACGTTGGTGAGCGAGCTCACCTGCATCGGCGTCGCGTGGGTGTCGGTGTCTCCGTGCCCGAGGGCCCCTTCGTGGTTGTCGCCCCAGCACCAGACCGTGCGGTCTTCGCGCAGCGCGCAGGTGTGGAAGTTACCCCCGGTGACCTGCGTGACGTTCGTGAGGCCGCTCACGGCGACGGAGCGCAGCGAGGTCGTGAGGGTCCCGTCGCCGAGCTGTCCGAGGAGGTTGTATCCCCAGCAGCGCACGGTGCGATCGGCCCGGAGCGCGCACGCGTGGAGGTAGCCCACGGCCATCTCCGCCACCGCGCCGCCGGCGCTGGGGGGAACGCAGACGACGCTGCCCGACTGCGCGCAGGCGCCGGTGCCCGCCGAGCACGCGGCTCCGGTCGCGGCGCAGAGCCCCTCGCAGTTCGACTGGCCGCTCGGGCAGGTGCATGCGCCGCCGACGCAAGCGCCGCCCGACGGGGAGCCGCAGGACACGCCGTCGGTGACCGCTCCGCAGACGCCGTCCGCGCTCGCGCCCGCGGCCACGCTGCAGGCCTGGCAGTCGTGGGAGACGTTTCCGCCGCAGCGAGACCCGCAGCAGACCCCATCGACGCAGAACAGCGAGGAGCACTGCGAGTCCGAGGTGCACGACTCCGCGATGGAGAGCGCGGACGCAACCGAGCCCGTGGACGACGCGGAGGCATCCGGCGACGCCTCGTTCTCTCCGGGCGAGAGACAGCCCAGGGCAAGCCCCGCCAACAGCCAGCCAAGGCCGGCCAAGCGACGTTCGTTGAACATGATCTTCGCTCCCTTTCGGGGCCGCACTTCCCCAGACGGGACGGACGTCAGTGTCCCTCACCCCTCCAGTGCGTCCCACTGCCGCGACGCATAGCAATCGCGAGACCGGGCGAGCGAACCGTGCTGGCAACGAGGAATTGGCGCGATCGGCGAGGGTCGGCACGAACGTCTTGCGTCGGTGTCGGCTGTGTGCGCGAACGGCGACACGGCGGAGATGGCAGCACACCCCATGGCGACCCGTCGGGGCGTCGCTTTGGGAGTCGTAGCGCTGAGGGAGGGGGAGAGCGGGAAGAGGAGGGAGGAACTTCTACAGGTCGATGATGACCACCCCACGGTCGTCGTCGTCACGCCGTGAAGGTGGGTTGTAGTTGGGCGTCACCACAGGGATCGGAAGCTCGAGCTGTGGCTGCTCATACCGATGCCGCTGCTGGTTCTCGCGGCGTCGGATCTCTTCGATGATGAACGGAGGCAGCATCAGAAGCACCTCCCGGGTGCGCTGCGGCACGCACCGGCTCGGAGACAAGTGGTGGAACGCTCTACCAACTGCAAGATGTCAGCAAGGACTATAGCAATCAAGCTAGGCTGATCAAGAGAGCGGTCAAGAGTGCGCACCCTGACTGGAACCCGTCAGAGATTCCTCCCTTGGATGACCGCGCTCGTCCTCGGGTTCACACCTTCGTTGGCCTGGGCCATCCCCGACTACGACCCGCAATCCCGCTCCTGGAGCGGGACCTCCGAGCTCGTCCGCATCGCCGCGGAGGCCGAGGTCGAGCTGCGCCCCAGCACCACCCTCGACTGGGGGCAGATGCCGCGCGGGGGGGCGCTGCTGGTGCTACACCCGCGAAACAGCCTCGGCCTCGCGGACGTCTCGGCCTTCCTCGACGACGGCGGCCGGGTGGCCTGGCTCGACGACTTCGGGGCCTCGGAGGAGTTCTGGCGATGGTTCCAGTTTCGTGGCGAGCCCGTGCGGGAGGGGGTGCCCCGCACGCCCAAGCTCCCTGAGCTTCTGGTCGCCCGGCCCAGGATGGTGCACCCGCTCACCGTCGGGGTCGACGCGCTGGTGACCAACCTCCCGGTGGCCCTCGCGCACCCGCGGCTGCGGCCGGTCTTCGACTTCGAGGGGCGCGGTCAGGGGCTGCTGCTGGTGGGGCAGATCCACGCGGGCAAGCTGGTGGTCGCGGGCGACCCGAGCGTGCTCATCAACACGATGATGCGCTTCCCGGGCAACCGGCAGTTCGCGCGCAACCTCCTGTCCTTCCTCGCGGCGGCGCCGGGGGGGCGCGTGACCATGGTCTGGGGTGACATCCGGGTGCGGGGGCAGTGGCAGGGCCGCACCCGGGCGCGCACCCGCCGTCGCGAGGCGGTCAACACCCTCAACACCGCCTTCCGCTCGCTCTCCGACGCGCTCGCGGCGCCGTCGGTGCTGCGGCCCTTCGCGGCGCTGCTCGCGCTGGCGGTCGCCTGCATCGTGGCGGCGCTCGCCTGGGGGCGCAGGCCCAGCGAGCGCTACGGTCCGCGAGGCCCGGTGGGCGCCACCGCGGGGGTGACCGAGCGCGTGGCGATCTTCTCCGCGCGCGGGGCCAACCTGCTGCTCCCGGCGCTGCTGGCGCGCTCGCTCCTCGAAGGGGCGCTGCTGCGCGCGGTGGGGGTGAAGCCGCCAACGGACGTGCGCGCGGTGCTCGACCGGCTCTCGACGCGCCTCGGATCCGCGCAGCGAGACGACATCCGCGCGGTGCTCACGGAGCTCGACGTGGTGGCGAGGGGCGTCGAGGACGGCGAGCGGGCGAGGGTGGCTCCCAAGACCTTCGTGGCGATCTGGCGGCGCGTCTCGGGCGTGCTGCGGGGCATCGAGAGCACGCGCTGAGAGCCCTCCGCCCACGCTCTGAAGGCCTCGCGGGAAAGCGGTCGCGGCCTGCGGGAGATGGTGCGATCCTCCGCAGCCTTCCGACGGAGAGACTGGACCCGCGATGAACGACCCCGCCCCCACCGGCCTTCGACCCGAGGTGTTGATCCAGGCGCAGGCGCTGACCCGAACGGTGCTCGACGAGGTGGCGCGAGCCTACGTGGGCAACCCGGAGATCCCGGAGCGCATCCTGGTGGCGATGCTGGCGCGCGGGCACTGCCTGCTGGAGGGCGTCCCGGGCGTGGCCAAGACCACCCTCATCAAGGCCTTCGCGGCGGCCATGGGGGGAGCGTTCAAGCGCATCCAGTTCACGCCCGACCTGCTGCCGAGCGACATCACCGGCACCTACGTCCTCTCGCCCCGGGAGGGCACCTTCTCGCTGCGCCGCGGGCCCATCTTCGCGCACGTGGTGCTGGGCGACGAGATCAACCGCGCCCCGGCCAAGACCCAGAGCGCCCTGCTCGAAGCGATGCAGGAGCGCCAGGTCACCATCGACGGAGAGACGCACCCGCTGGCCGAGCCTTTCTTCGTGCTGGCCACGCAGAACCCGCTGGAGCAGGAGGGCACCTACCCCCTGCCCGAGGCCCAGGTCGACCGCTTCCTGCTGAGGGTGGTGGTGCCCTACCCCTCCGCCGAGGACGAGGTGCGGGTGCTGCGCGCCTACTCCGCGAAGCCGCCCATCACCCAGGGGGTGATCTCCCTGGAGAACATCCTATGGCTCCAGTCGGTGGCCGAGGCGGTGCACGTCGAGGAGGAGATCTACACCTACGCCGTCGCCCTGGCGGGCTACACGAGGACGCACCCCAAGGTGGCCCTCGGGGCCTCGCCGCGGGCCTCGCTGGGCCTGGTGCTGGCCTCGCGCGCGGTGGCCCTCATCGACGGGCGAGGGTACGTGTTACCCGATGATGTAAAAAAGGTGGCGCAGGCGGTGATGGCGCACCGCATCCTGCTGGGGGCCGAGGCGGAGTCCGAGGGCGCGTCGCCCGCGGCGCTGGTGGACGAGGCGCTGGCGAGGGTGCCCTACCGGCGCCTGGACGCGCGCGACGGGGCGGCGCAGCACGGCCGCGCGGTGAGCGGACGCTGAGCGGGCGATGCCGTCGCTGAGCTACAGCGGACGGGTGATCCTGGCGGGGGCGTCGGCGCTGGCGCTGGGCGGGGTGCTGGGCGGGGTCGCGCCGCTGGCGCTGGCGGGGAGCGCGGCGGTGACGGGCGTGGCGCTCGCGTGGGTGATCGCCTCGCCGATGCCTCGGAGGATGCGCCGCACGCGGCTGGAGTTCTCGTGGTGGGTGCTCGCTCGCGAGGAGGGGCCTCGCCGCCCGGACGAGCCGGTGTCCGTGCGCGTGGTGCTGCGCAACCCGACGGGTGAGGCGCTCACGCTGTCGACGCCGCGGCTCGCGCTCTCGGCGGGCGTCCGGTACACGCGGCAGCGGGGCGCTCGCATCGAGGTGGGTCCCCACTCCGCGGTGAGCTTCGACCTGCAGGTGCGGCCGACCTACGCCGGGCGGCACGTGCTGCACGGGGCGTGGATGACGCTCGCGGGTCCGCTGGGGCTCGCGTGGGTGCCGCTGTATTTCCCCAACCCCCTGGTGGTGGAGGTCGCGCCGAGGGGCTTCTCCACGCGACCGATGACCGCGACGCTCCGGGCGACGGCGGCAAGCGCGAGGGCCGGGCGCAGCGTGCGGCGCGCGGGCGAGGGGCCGGAGCTTCGGGAGCTGCGGGAGCTGCGGCCGGGGGATCCGTTTCGTCGCATCGCGTGGACGGCGAGCGCGCGTCGGGGTCGGCTGCTGGTGCGCGAGACCGAGGACGAGTCGCAGGCCACGAGGGTGCTGGTGCTGGACGCCTCGGCGACGATGCGGGGCGACGAGCGGGGCCGGGCGCGCATCGACCACGCGATCGAGCTGGTGGCGCAGGCCGCGAGGGCGAGCGCGAGCACCGGCGACCGGCTGGGCCTCGTGGCCTTCGACCGGCGGGTGGTGACCCGGGTCGATCCGGGCGACGGGGCGGCGCACTTGCGGGCGCTGGTGGCCTCGGCGGTGGAGCTTCGCGCGGTCGTCGACGAGGACCTCACGGACGTCGACGACGAGGCGCTGGTCGAGACCGTGGCGAGGTACTTCCGGGAGCAGGAGGGCGTGGACGCGCTGCGGGGCAACAGCGCCTACGAGGCGCGGGTGACGATGCTGCGGTGGATCGAGCGGGCCACCGAGGGCGACGCCGCGATGAAGCTTCCGGTGAGGGCGGCGGACCCGGTGGGGCGGGCGCTGCGGGCGTTCTGCCGGGCGAGGGCGATCCCGCTGCCGATGCGGCACGACCCGAGCGGGGCGGCCAAGAGCATCGGGCTGATGCACGCGCTGCGGGCCGCGGGGCAGGGGGCCCGGGAGGCGCGCACGGTGATGGTGCTGACGGACCTCGACGCCCTGGCGACGACGGATGAGCTGCGGCTGACGGTGGGCGCGCTGCGCAAGGCGAGGCACCGGGTGAGCGTGGTGGCGCTGGCGGGGGAGCGATTCATCGGGACGGTCCCCGCGGACCTCACGAAGGAGGAGGCCAGCGCGAGGGCGGCGGTGGAGGCGTTGTTCCTGGAGGAGGAGCGGGCGCGGCTGGCGAGGCACCGGACGTGGCTGGCGAGCGCTGGGGTGCCGCTGCAGGTGGCCAACGGCACCGAGCCGATGATCCACTGGCTCAAGCGGGCGGCGACGCCGAGGGTGTGAGCGATCGGGTGTGGGCCCTCCGTGGGGCCTACGCGGCCTGCTTGACCATGGACTCGACGGCCTCGAAGAGGGCGCGCTGCGAGTGCTCCAACGAGAAGATGTGGTTGGTCTCGGGCACCACGGATAGCTCGATCCCGCGGGACTTCCAGCGGGCCTCGTTGCCGTGGAGGGCCGTGTTGCCGAAGTAGCCCATGAAGGTCGGGTGGTAGGACGAGCTGTTGACGAAGCGAACCCGCTGGCCCCGGGAGAGCACCTGCTGGAAGACCTCCTCGACGAGGTCGTTCTTCACCTCGCCGGCGACCTGCATCTGCGCCGCGAGCGCCGGGTCGACGGGCGTCGGGGGGCTCTCGGGCTCCACCGGCGGGAGCACGCCGTGCAGCAGCCGCTCGACCGCGGCGCGGGCCTGCGTAGGGAGCCTGGGCAGCACCCGGTCGAGCTGCGCGCGGGACTTGATGCGCGCCGCCTCCATGAGCAGCGAGTAGTCGCTCTTGCCGGACAGCAGCCGCCGCCAGGCCTCGGCGTCGGTGAGCTTCTTCAGGTAGAGGGCGATCACCGTGTCGGTCTCGCCGGGGCGCGAGCGGAGGAGCTCCGCGGCGTTGTTCTCCAGGTAGCGCTGCCGGGCCGACGAGGAGATGGTCACCGGCAGGTCGACCACCACGTGGCCGAAGACGTTGGGCAGCGCCGTGGCCGCGAAGAGCCCGGTGATGGCGCCGCCGCACAGGCCGCCCAGCACCAGCGACTTCACCCCCGTCTCCGCCGTCAGGAACTGCCCCGCCGCGACGGCGTCCCCGCTGAACCCGCCGCTCTGGATGAACCCGTAGAGGTCCATGACCATCTCGCCGTGGTGGGCCTCGCCCTCGGAGTCGCCGATGCCGCGGTAGTCGAAGCGCAGCGTCGGGATGCCCATCGCCGCGAGTCGCCGCGCGATGGTGACGTTCATCCTCCACGCGCCCTGCCGCACCTTCTGCCCGGCGGAGAGCCAGAGCATCCCGACGCTTCGCATCGTCGCCGGGTCGTCCGGGAGGTGGAGGATCCCGTGCAGCGTGTGGCCCTTCTCGTTGGTGAAGCGGACGGCTTTTTCCATCGGTGCCTCCGATGCTCCCCTCAATCACCCCGAAGCCGCAATGTACGAATCCAACTACGTCTTAGAACCCGGTGGGGCGCCGCGCCAATTGGCTGTCGCGCGCCTCGTCCAGCGGGTTGTCGGTGAGGAGAAGGGAGAGGACGCTCGACGCT
>Ga0073899_10004477_pt1 | contig 12232 bp, 9 predicted proteins | sample KloWWTmetaKNB5Ph_FD_88975 | JGI IMG/M metagenome (GOLD analysis project Ga0073899, IMG submission 88975) | Active sludge microbial communities from Klosterneuburg, Austria, studying microevolution and ecology of nitrifiers - Klosterneuburg... | ecosystem: Engineered > WWTP > Aerobic digester >... | reverse complement strand
GCTGAAGGGCACCGTGCTCAACACGCCGGTGGCCTTGCCCTGGGCTTTGGCGCGCTGCGTCACATAGGGCAACGGGCGGCCCTGGTTGTCGTGGTTGATGGCGCTGTTGTAGGTCTTCACACCGCTGGCCATCGCGGTGCCGGCGGCGGCGGAATCAGTGACATCACTGCGCAGGTAGTCGTAGCCGGCAAAGCCGCGCGCCCGCAGGCCCAGCCGGCCGGGCACGGGCGTGGCATCCCAGGCGCGCGTGGGGTCGTAGCCGTGCAGCGGGGTGCTGTCGTGCGTGGGCCGGTTGCCGGTGTTCAGCGGTTGTGTGCTCATGCCCAGTTTGACGCTGAAACGGTCGTAGGGCTGCCGGCCCAGCGCACCGTGTTCGTAGAAGCTGGCCATCTGCCAGGTGCCCCAGCTGGCGCCGTCGGCGATGAAGAGCATCACGTTGCGCGGTGCGGGGCCCGCGACCTTGGCCGGCAGATTGCAGCCAGAGCTCGCGAGGCTGGCCGCGCCCAGCCAGGCCAGGGTCCTTCGGCGGGAAATGCGTTGCATAAGGCTGCGAAATCCAGAAGTCAGCCAACATGGTAGCCCTTCGCCTTCGCTGCGCCCGGCCATCATCGGCGGGTGGAGATGGTCGCCGTGGCTTGTGCTGCCTCAAGCCCAGTTCGGCTTGGGCGCCCAGGGTCGGCTCTGCCGCGGGACAATGCCGGTCAACGCCCATCCGCCCCAGCCGGCACCTGCCTCATGACACTCAGCGATCTGACCCACCTGCTGCGCGCACACCGCGTGTTTGCCCACCTGGACGATGCCGTACGCGCCGAACTGGCCAACCTCTTCATCGTCGAGGACTGCTCCTCGGGCGCACCTGTCTTTGGAGAAGATGCCGCAGGCGACCGCTTGGGCTGGGTGTTGTCCGGTGCGATCAGCCTGGGCCACGAGGGCGGAGCACGCGTCAAGCTGGGTCCGGGTGAGCTGATCGGCGCTGGCCTCGCTGCACCTTCCAACTCGGCGGCCTGGCAGCTCACCGCCGACCCGGGCACCCGCGTGGCCTGGCTTTCCTACGCCGATGTCGTGCGGCTGTGTGCGGCGCATCCGGCCCTGGGCTGGTTTCTGCACCCCTTGCCCGCCCAGCCTGTGATGGTTGCGGCGGCCGTGCCAACGGGTGACCCTTACCTCAATCTACTGACCACGCCCATCCGAACGCTGATCCGGCGTCCCGCCATCACGCTGCCGCCCACGGCCTCCATACTCCAGGCCGCGCAGACGATGCGCGACGCGCGTGTGTCTTCGCTCCTGCTGCTCAAGGACGATCACCTGATCGGCCTGGTGACCGACCGCGACCTGCGCAATCGGGCGCTGGCGGCGGGGCTGGATACCGCAAGCGCGGTGATGGAAATCGCCACGCTCGCGCCACTTTGCGTGGACCTCTCCGCCCCGGCCTTTGAAGCCCTGCTGCTGATGGCGCGCCACAACGTGCACCATGTGCCGGTGCTCGACGGTCAGCGCGTGGCCGGGATGGTCACGGCCACCGACCTCGCAGAGCGACACACCACGTCGGCGGTATACCTGGTTGGCGAGATCCACAAGCAGACGGACGTGCCGGGGCTGGTGGAATCCGCCGGCCGCGTCAAGGCCCTGCAGCGCAACCTGGTGCAGGCCGACGCCAGCGCCTACAACACCGGCCACATCATCACCGCTGTCACCGACGCCATCACCTCTCGCCTGATCACGCTGGCGGAAGCGCGGCTCGGCCCCGCCCCGGTGGACTTTGCCTGGGTCGCCGCCGGATCGCAGGCGCGCAACGAGCAGACCGCCAAGAGCGATCAGGACAACTGCCTGATCCTCGCCGACGACTACGACGAGGCCCGCCACGGAACGTACTTCCACGCCTTGGCCGACTTCGTCAACGACGGGCTGGATGCCTGCGGCTACGTTTACTGCCCGGGCGAGATGATGGCCCGCACAGCCCAATGGCGGCAGCCCTTGCGGCAATGGCTGGAGTACTTTCGCAGCTGGACCGAAAAGCCCGAGCCCAAGGCCCTGATGCTGAGTTGCGTGTTCTTTGACCTGCGGCTGGTGCATGGACCCGCCTATTTGCTGGACGACCTGCGCCAGGAGGTGCTGCGCCGAACACGCGACAACCGCATCTTCCTGGCGTACATGGTGGGCAATGCCCTGACGCACCGGCCACCGCTGACCCTGTTCGGCGGCCTGGCCACGGTCACGCACGAAGATCGCCGCGACACCATTGACCTCAAGCACAGCGGCATCGTGCCCATCGTGGATCTCGCGCGCATCTACGCCCTGGCAGGCGGCCATGCCGCCGTGAACACCCACGATCGCCTTCTGATTGCTGCGCACAGCAAGGAAATCAGCGAACGCAGCGCCCACGACCTTCGCGACGCGCTGGAATTCATGGGTGTGCTGCGCATTCGTCACCAGGCCGCGCGCATCGCCCAGGGCCTGCCCGCCGACAACCACCTCACGCTTTCCGAGCTGAGCGATTTCGAGCGCAGCCAGCTCAAGCAGGCCTTCGGCGTGGTGCAAACGCTGCAAAGCGTGCTGTCACAGCGCTACCGCTGATGTTCACCGCGGCGCGGGAGCAGCCAGTGCGCCTGCAGGCGCCTTGGCCTTCGCAAGCCACTCGCAGCCACGCAGGTGGCTGCCCGGTGCTTGCTCAGTACTTCAGCCGCGCGTAGTAAGTCTTCTGCGCCGCCTCGCGCGCCTGGCCCAAAGTGTGGATGCCCATGTCGGCCAGCAGGGGCAGGAGCTTCTGGAACACCTCGGCGGTGACCAGCGCATCCCCCAGGGCGGTGTGGCGGCCGATCACGGTGACGTCAAACCGTTCAGCGATGGCTTCCAGCCGGTGGGACTCCTGCTGCGGATGCACCACGGCCGAGAGCAACAGCGTGTCCAGCACGGGCTGGTCGAAACGCAGGCCGGTCCGTTCTTCCAGCAACTGCAGGAAGCGCATATCGAAGGCGGCGTTGTGCGCCACCAGCACGGTGTCTTGTGAGTAGGCAAAAAAGGCGGGCAGCACCTCGGTGATGGTGGGCTTGCCCGCCACCATCTCCGGTGTGATGCCATGGATGGGAATACCCGCCGCGGGGATGGAGCGCTGCGGGTCGACCAGCTGGTCGAAACTCTCGCTCTTGAGCAGCTTGCCATTGACCAACCGCGTGGCCCCGATCTGGATGATCTGGTCGCCCCCGGCGGGGTCCAGGCCCGTGGTTTCGGTGTCGAAGATGGTGTAGGCCAGATCCACCAGCCGGCGCTCGTCAAACGCGGGGTTGCTGTCGCCCCGGGCGAACAGGTCAAAGTCGTAGTACTCCGGGCGGCTGTCGGCCAGGGACGGTGTGACACTGGCGCTGTCCTGGTCTGCACTGGGCGCCTGCGGCAGCAGGAAGCGGAAGAACGCCTGGTGCCGCACGCGGTCACGCTCGAACCAAAATTCACCGGCGTGGCGCTGCACGACGTCGCGCACGGTCAGCAGGCTCGTCTCCGAGCCGGTGGAGATGGGATCCATTTCCCAGTTCATCACGGTCTCGGTGCTCATCACCTGACCGGACCAGACCAGGTCCAACCGTGCCCGATGACCGTCGGCAGCGCTCAGGCGCAACTGCACCGTGCCCAGGCTGTATTCGTCGTTCAAGCGCAGTGCCAGATAGGCCAGGGCCTGCAGCAGCGAAAAGCTGTCCAGCTTGAGCCACAGGGTGGCGTCGACTTCACCGGCGTTGCAACGCAGTTTGCCCAGCGCGCCAATGCGCAAGACGGCGGCCTGCACGAAATCGGCACCGAGCATCTCTTCCAGTGGCCAGCGTGTGACGAGGCCCTGCGCACTCTGCGCGGCCAACTCGTTGACGCGCCTGGCCATGGCTCGCGTCTCATCGCGCACCACGCCCAGAAAGCGTTCACGCATGGCCGGTTCCAGGCCGGTGTCGTCCAGCATCTCCACCGCGGCCTGAAGGTTGGCCAGCGAGCCTCGGCTGGCTTCGGTGTGGCCATGCAACTGGCGTTCGCGGGCAGATTCTTCTTCGTAGTCGCGCGTGATGTTGTCCAGCATCAGCACAAAGCCAGTCACCAGCGGCGTGCCGGCGTCGGCCACGCCGCGCACAGGGGTCATCTGCACCCGCAGCAACTGGCCGCTGCGTGTGCTGGTCACGAACTGCGCACTGGGATGGCTGGCGCCACGCTGCAGCCGCAGCTGCACGCTTTCAAGCGCGTGCGCCACCAGCTTGCGGTCGAACACGGTGTAGATGCTGCGCCCCAGGCCGATGAGCTCGGCACCTCCGGCCAGCTTCGGCGCATCGCTGAGCGCCCGGAACTGCATGCGGGCACGGTTGTTGTAAAGCAGGACTCGACCGTCCAGATTGCAGACCACCACGCTCTGCGTCAGCTCGCTCATCAGCGCGGCCAGCCGACTGCGCTCTTGTTCGATGGCGCGGCTGGCCTTGGCCACTTCGGCTGCCATTTCGCGCTGGAGCTGGTCCCGTTGTGCGGCCAGGTCGTTGATGGTGCCCGCCAGCGCACGCACCGCACCCGCAGCACCGGGGATGCTGAGCTGCCGGCTGACGGCCGAGCTGACCAGCACCTGGGCCTGCTCGCGCAGGCGTGCCGTGGCCAGCACCCAGCGCCGCAGCAGCGGCTGTGCCACTGCCCCGGCAAACAGCAACAGCACGAGCACTGCCACCATGACCTGCCCGCCGCGGCCCTCCATCAGGGCGCGGGCACTGGCCTGCTCGGCCTGGGACCAACTGGCCCAGACCAGGGCTGTGGCGCTGAGCAGGAACACAGCCAGCAGCACCAGCGCACCGGCCACCGCCACCGCCGAAGCCAGCTGAAGCTGTCGCGCCGGGGTCACAGGGCAAGCCTCCGCACTGCGCACACCGCGATTCGTTCTTGAGGGCAGCCCTGCGTGCTCATGCTTCGCTCCGTCCGGCACCGAGCAGTTCGCGCACCTTTTGCACCAGGTCCTTGGTCGAGAAGGGTTTGGTCATGTAGCCGTCGGCGCCCACACCCATTCCCTTGGCCACGTCGGTGTCACGGCCCTTGGCGGTGAGCATCAGCACCAGGGTGTCGCGGATGGCCTCGTCCGCACGCAGTTCCTGGCAAACCTCGAACCCGCTCTTGCGCGGCATCATCACGTCCAGCAACACCAGACGGGGTTTCTCGCGCCGCAGCGCGTCCAGCGCCTCCTGCCCGTCGCGGGCCACGTGGACCACGTAGCCTTCCCGCTTCATCAGGTATTCCAGCGAGATGAGGATGTTGGGCTCGTCGTCGGCGATGAGGATGGTGGCGCTCATGTCGTGTCTCCTGCTGGGGCCGTTGCTGCACCTTTGGGTGCCGGCTCTGGGGTAGTCCAAGGTAACGTGAAGGCGAAGCACGCACCTTGACCCGAATCAGGCCGCAGTTCCATGTGGCCTCCGAAGTATTCGATGATCTGCCGGCTGATCGGCAGGCCCAGGCCGGTGCCCTGCGGGCGATTGGCCTCGTCGCCGCCCTGGCGGAATTTTTCGAAGATCAGGGCCCGCTGTGCCGCCGGAACACCCGGGCCATTGTCATGGACCTCCACCGTGGCGGCCTGGCTGTCGGCCAGCAGTTTCACGCGGATGCGCCCGCCCGGTTGCGGCACGAACTTGCCGGCGTTGGACAAGAGGTTCAGCAGGACCTGCGTCACCCGATCCGGGTCGGCGCGCAGGGCCGGCAGCGGGTGATGGGCATCGGGCAGTTCCAGCTCCAGCGTGGCACCCCGCTCGCGCAGCATCTCCTGCACCGTCTGCGCCGCCTGGCGGATCAGTGCCACCAGGTCGACATCCGTGTTGTGCCACTCGGCATGGCCCGACTCGATCTTGGCCATGTCCAGCACCTGATTGACCAGGCGGCTGAGCCGCTCGGTCTCGGCCACCACGATGCCCAGGAACTGCTGGCGTTGCGGCGGCGGCATGTCCGGGTCGTCGACCATCAGCTCGGCCAGCGCGCGGATGCTGGTCAGCGGCGTGCGCAACTCGTGCGTGACGCTGCTCATGAAATCGTCCTTCAGCCGGTCCAGGCCTTCCAGGCGTTCGTTGGCGGCCCGCAGCTCGGCCGTGGCCTGCTCCAGCGCGTGCGAATAGGCGCGCAACTGCGAGGCTTCGTCCAGGATGCGCAGCACATCGGCCATGGCCAGCGCTTCTTCCTGCACGACCGATGCCACCATCACGCGGGCCGAGGCACTGCCGATGGCGCCGGCGAGCTGGGTCTCGACGAACTGCACCAGCTGTGCGTCGGGCTCGATGTCTTCGACGCGCGACACGCCGCGCTCGCGCGCATAGGTCTCGAACAACCGGTTGGCCCGTTGCTCACCCAGGAAACGCCGGGCCAGTTCCAGCAGGTCGGAGACCTCGGCCCGCCCGCGCCAGAACACCGGGCGTTCGGTGCGGGTGCGGTCGAACACGTCCACGAACAGGAGTGCCTGGCTCGTCTCCTGGGCCGACGGCGTGTGCGTCAGCGACACGCCCAGGTACAGACCCACATTGACCAGCAGGCTCCAGAACAGCGAATGGGTCAGGTTGTCCAGACCCGAGATGCCCAGCAGGTGCTCGGGCCGCAACAGCGCCAGGCCCCAGGGGCCGGCGGCAACGAAGTCGGTCTGCCACCAGCCGCTCTTGGCGATGGACGGCAGCATCAGCGTGTAGGTCCACAGCGCAAAGCCGCCCAGCAAACCCGCCAGCGCGCCTTCGCGGGTGCCGCCCTTCCAGTACATGCCGCCCAGCACCGCCGGCGCGAACTGCGCCACCGCGGCAAAGCTGATGAGCCCGATGCTGACCAGCGCATAGGCCTCGCCTGCCAGGTGGAAGTAGAGGTAGCCCAGCAGCAGCACGCCCACGATGGCGGCGCGGCGGATGGCCAGCAGCAAGCCCGTCAGATCGCCACGCTGCGAGAAGCGGCGCAGGCGCAGCAGCAAGGGCATCACCAGGTCGTTGCAGACCATGGTGGACACGGCGATGGCCTCGACGATGACCATGCCCGTGGCCGCCGACAGCCCGCCCACGAAGGCCGCCAGTGCCAGCGCCGGTTGCCCCGCAGCCAGCGGCAGGCTCAGCACGAAGGTGTCGGCGTTGACGCCACCACGGCCGAAGTAGAGCAGCCCGCCCAGCGCGATGGGCAGGACGAAGAGGTTGATGGCCAGCAGGTAGGCCGGAAAGACCCAGGCGGCGCGCTTGAGGTGGCGCTCGTCGACGTTCTCCACCACCATGACCTGGAACTGGCGCGGCAGGAAGATCACCGACAGCATGCTCAGCACGGTCAGCGCGAACCACTGCTCGTATTCGAAGGGCTTGCCCGGTGTGGCCAACGCCAGCAGCGCGTTCAGCTCGGGCACCGCCATGGCCCGCGCGAACAGGTCGGTGACGCCACCGAACAGGCCCCAGCAGACGAACACGCCCACGGCGATGAAGGCCAGCAGCTTGACCACCGACTCGAAGGCGATGGCGGCCACCATGCCCTCATGCCTTTCGGTGCTGTCCAGGTGCCGCGTGCCGAAGACCATGGTGAAGCCGGCCAGCGCCAGCGCCATGTACAGCGTGCCATCCGACCACCAGGGGCCCGGGGGGAACACCGTGCCTGCCGGTGCGCTCAAGGGCGTGGTCAGCACCGCGTAGCCGCTGGCGATGGCCTTCAGCTGCAAGGCGATGTAGGGCACGATGCCCACCACCGTGATCAGCGTCACCAGCCCGGCCAGCAGCGGGCTCTTGCCATAGCGGCTGGCCACAAAGTCGGCGATCGAGGTGATGCGATAGGTACGCGCGATGCGGATCATCTTGCGCAGCACGCTCCAGGCCAGCACCATGGCCAGCATCGGGCCCAGGTAGATGGGCAAAAACCAAACGCCGCCTGAAGCGGCCCGGCCGACGCTGCCGAAGTAGGTCCAGGCGGTGCAGTACACCGCCATGCTCATCGCATACACCCAGGCGTTGCCAATGACCGAGCGGCCCTGCTGCGCGCGGCGGTCCCCCCACCAGGCCACCACGAACAGCAGCAGCAGGTAGGCAAAGGAAGCAAAGAGGACGAGGGACGGGGCGAGCATGGCCGGCGTTTTGCCTCGCCCTCAGTCGGGCGCACGTTCCATCAGGGCTGCCAGCGCGGCGATCAGCAGTGCCCACACGATGAACAGCGCCGCCGGGAAAAGCGGCAAGCCGAGCACCGTGGCGTCGCGATCCCACAGCGCGAGCAACGGAAAGTTGAACAGCAGCAGCGCCAGTGCGAACAAGCCCAGGAGGCGCTGCTGCAGGAGGCCGTCGCGCATGGCGATCAGGCCTTCAGCTTCTTCTTGTCGAAACCGTGGGCGTGCCGGCTGAGCGCGAAATCGAGCATGAACTTGCTCCAGATCGTGGTGCCGGCAATGGCGGTCCAGTTCTCATACGGGATGCCGGTGAACAACACCAGCACGATGACCACCGACACCACCACGCCCGCGAGGGCGTTGAGTGCCATGGTGTAGTTCGCCCAGCGCGCGGGCTCGGCGGGTGGCACGCCACGCTTGAGGGCCACTTCGGAGAAATCGCGCTGCACGGCGATGCGCCACGCACGGCGATACCAGAAGAAGGCCATCGGAAACAGGGCCAGAAACAGAATCCAGGTCAGGGCAACGCTGACGTCAAATGCCATGGGCAACTCCAGGCCGGTGTCTTAACAAGCAAGCGCTCATCAGAACGCGGGGCCCCGCCAGCATCGCCAGCGGGGCCCCGATTCTGGCGCCAGCCCAGCGTGGCCGGGACTGGCGTTCAGGTCAAGTGTGGCGAACGCTCAGTGCGCGCCGTCCACCGTCTTGGAGCCACGCGGGATGCGCACGGCTTCCACCATCGCCTGGATGTGGGCCGGCGGCTCCTTCGTCACCTTGTCCACGAGGAACGCGACGATGAAGTTCACCCCGGCACCCACCGCACCAAAGGCCTCCGGCGTGATGCCGAAGAAGCTGTTGGCGCCGCCGATCATGGGCAGGAAGTCGGTGCCCTTGACGAAGAAGATGCCCTTGTGCGCAAACACGTAGAACAGGGTGATGAACAGGCCCGCCAGCATGCCAGCGATGGCACCTTCCTTGTTCATCTTCTTGCTGAAGATGCCCATCATGATGGCCGGGAAGAGTGACGAAGCCGCAATACCGAAGGCCAGCGCCACGGTACCGGCCGCAAACCCTGGCGGGTTCAGGCCCAGCCAACCAGAGATGACGATGGCCACCGCCATCGCAATCTTGCCGGCGAGCAGTTCGTTCTTCTCGCTGATGTTCGGCATGAAGATGTTCTTGATCAGGTCATGCGAGACGGCCGAGGAGATAGCCATCAGCAGGCCCGCCGCGGTCGACAGCGCAGCTGCCAGGCCACCGGCCGCCACCAACGCAATCACCCAGTTGGGCAGCAGCGCGATTTCGGGGTTGGCCAGCACGATGATGTCGGCGTTGACGGTCAATTCGTTGCCCTTCCAGCCGGCAGCCGCAGCCTTGGCCTTAGCGGCCTCGTTCTTGGTGGCATCGTTGTAGTACTGGATGCGGCCATCACCGTTTTTGTCCTGAAACTTCAGCAGGCCGGTCTTTTCCCAGCGCTTCATCCAGTCGGGCCGGTCTTCGGCCTTGATGCTGGATTCGGGGGCGTACAGGTCACCGCCCTTGACGACAGCCGTGTTGACGGTGTTGTGCAGGTTCAGCTTGGCCATTGCACCCACTGCAGGGGCAGTCGTATACAGAATGGCAATGAAGACCAGCGCCCAGCCAGCCGACGAACGCGCGTCCTTGACCGAGGGCACGGTGAAGAATCGCATGATGACGTGGGGGAGACCGGCGGTGCCGATCATCAGGCTGAGCGTGTACACGAACATGTTCAGCGTGCTGCCGGCCGTGGTGGTTGTGTACTTGCCAAAGCCCAGGTCGGTGACGATCTGGTCCAGGCGTGCAAGCAGCGAAACGTCGGTGCCGACCATGTCAGCGCCCAGGCCCAACTGCGGGATGGGCATGCCGGTAAGCTGCAGGCTGATAAAGATCGCCGGGATGGTGTAGGCGAAGATGAGCACGATGTACTGTGCGACCTGGGTGTAGGTAATGCCCTTCATGCCGCCGAACACGGCGTACAGGAAGACGATCGCCTGCCCGATGTAAATGCCAGTGTCGCTGGAGACGTTAAGGAAGCGCGAGAAGGCCACGCCCACACCAGTCATCTGGCCGATGATGTAGGTCAGCGATGCCGTCAGAAGGCAGACCACCGCCACAGTGCTGGCGCTCTTGCTGTAAAAGCGGTCGCCAATGAACTGCGGTACGGTGAATTTGCCGAACTTGCGCAGATAGGGTGCCAGCAGCATGGCCAGCAGCACATAGCCGCCGGTCCAGCCCATCAGGAAGAGGCCGCCGCCGTAACCCATGTTGGCGATCAGGCCGGCCATCGAGATGAACGACGCGGCGCTCATCCAGTCGGCCGCGGTGGCCATGCCGTTCATGACCGGGTGCACGCTGCCGCCGGCTGCGTAGAACTCGGACGTGGAGCCGGCGCGGGCCCAGAGTGCGATGCCGATGTAGAGCGCGAAGCTCAGACCGACGCCAATGTAGATGGTGGTTTGAAGATCCATGGTGTCAGCTCACTTCTCTTCGACGTCGAACTGACGGTCAATGTCGCCCATCTTCTTGGCGTAGTAAAAAATCAGCACGATGAAGATGTAAATCGAGCCTTGATGAGCAAACCAGAAGCCCAGCGGGTAGCCGCCGAGATGGATGCTGTTGAGCGCATCGGCAAAGATGATGCCGGCACCGAACGAGACCACAAACCAGATGATGAGAATCCTGGTCAGCAGTCCCAGCGTGGCTTTCCAGTAGCCTTGTGAATCGTGTTGCATGGGTTGTTGTCTCCTCGCGGATGAACGTGCGGATGGTTGCTTCGGCGTGAAGGTGTTCACGCTTGGCCCGCACTATCGGTGCGGGCTCTGACCATGGTCTGACAGTTCTCCAACCCAAGCTGACGCGAAGCTGAGTCAACGCTTACAAACTAGTCAGTAACCCTGTGCTTTCATTTCACGATGCGAACAAGGAATGTTCGCAAGGGTAAACACCGACGATGACGCAGACACCTACCGAACTGGCATTTCGGTACCCGCGAGGCAACGATGCGGATGCGTTCAGGCTCGAGAACTGCTTGGCCGGCATGACCCGGTCATGAGGATAGGCCCGCTGCAAGACGTTCGACTGAAGGCTCCCCTTAGGTCATCGGCCGTGACTCGGTGATCTCCAGCATCAGCCGCTAGAGCAGCACGCCGCGGCGAAGCTCTGCCCCAGCAACGGGCCCACCACCCGCTTGACCACATTCAGCGACTGCCATGTTCACTGCTGCCGACGTTTCGCCTGCCCTTCTTTGGTCCTGGCCGCAACAGGCTTTCAGGCCTGTCCCATCACACAGCCGAGCAGCCCAGGCGTGACTTCAGCGGCGGCGCACGCCTTCGCGGGGCTGGCCTTCGCGTGCCCAGGCAGGGCCTTCGAACCACGTGCCGCCGGTCATCGCGTCGCGCAGCATGGGCAGTGCGTCCAGGCCCCAGAACAGGCGGTCTTCACAGGCCATGCTGGGTACGCCAAAGACGCCGGCCTGCACGGCCGCTTCGGTGTGCTCGCGCAGCGCCTGCTTGATGGCTGGGCCGGCCGGGTCGAGCACGGGCGCGATTTCCTGCGTCAGTGCCGCCAGGCGGGCAGGATCGGTGGCATCGGCACCGCCCACCCACACGTGGCGCAGCAGCGCTTGCACGACGCGCCGGTTGGGCCGCATGTCCGCACTGCTGGCCAGCGCCAGGCGCAGCAGCGGCAACGGGTTGAAGGGATGCACGGCCGGCGTGTCCAGCTCTGTGCCCTGCTGCTGGGCCAGCCAATGCACATGGCGCAGGGTCCAGGTGCGTTTGGGCTCCACTTCGGCCGGGCCCTTCTGGCCCCAGTGCTGCAGCATGCCGGCCAGCAGCACCGGCCGGTACTCGGCAACATGGCTGCAACCGGCCAGCACCTGCGGCAGCCGCTCGAAGGCCAGGTAGGCAAAGGGCGAAATGGGGTCGAAGTAGAAGACCAGTTCCTTCATGTCGAATCTCCCGGGCTTTGCGGCACTGACACGGGATGTGCGGCGGTCTGAGGAGCACAGCGCCGCTCACGCAAGAGCAGCCAGACAGCGCGCTTGGCTTCGTCACCCATCACCGACCACTGGGCGATTTCATCGAGCGTGCGGTGGCAGCCCACGCACAGGCCGGTGGC
>Ga0073899_10004475_pt1 | contig 12233 bp, 8 predicted proteins | sample KloWWTmetaKNB5Ph_FD_88975 | JGI IMG/M metagenome (GOLD analysis project Ga0073899, IMG submission 88975) | Active sludge microbial communities from Klosterneuburg, Austria, studying microevolution and ecology of nitrifiers - Klosterneuburg... | ecosystem: Engineered > WWTP > Aerobic digester >... | reverse complement strand
GCCGCGACCTTCATCGACCTTCGCTTTCATCGCGACTTCTATGCCGGCGCGGCGATCGACGAGGCCGTCAAGGTGTTCGCGCGCTTCGGCGAGTTTCACCTGTCCGAGGCGCCCGACTCCTGGTGCGTGCGCATGCGCGCGCTGCGACCCGCGCAGACCCAGCGGCTCGCGCACGAGCTCGCGAACTATGTGCTCGGCGTGACCGTGCAGCGGGGTGGGGCGACATGAGCGCGCTCGCCTCGGGTCCGCTGGACCTCGTCGCCTTGCGCCCGCAGGCGGGTACGCAGGCGTTTTTTCGCCACCGTGCGATCGGCGACAAGGTGCTGATCACCGGCTTCGAGGGCACGTGGTCGCTGCTGACCCGCGAGGAGTTCGGGCGCTTCGCCGCCGGCGCGGTCGTGCCGGGCAGCGAGCTGCACACGCGTCTGGTCGCCGGCAATTTCCTGCGCGCCGAATACGACGTGCGCCGCGCGGTGGAGGCCGTGAAGGCGCGGCGGCGCTTCCTGCACGCCGGGCCGAACCTGCACATCTTCGTGGTCACGCTGCGCTGCAACGAGACCTGCGTGTACTGCCACGCCTCGCGCGCCAACATGGATCAGGTCCAGACGGACATGAGCCCCGAAGTGGCCGAGAAGGCCGTCGAGCTCGCGCTGCGCAGCACCAGCCCCTTCATCACCATCGAGTTCCAGGGCGGCGAGCCGCTGGTCAACTTCCCGGTGGTGCAGCACATCTGCCGCTACGCGGGGCGGCGCGCGCAGGAGCTCGGCAAGGAGCTGCAGTTCACGATGGTGTCGAACTTCGCGCTGATGGACGACGCCAAGCTCGACTTCCTGATCGAACACCGCGTCCAGCTGTGCACCAGCATCGACGGGCCGGAGCAGCTGCACAACGCCCAGCGCAAGCTGCCGACGATGGACGCCCACCAGCGGGCGGTGCACTGGATCAAGCGCATCAATCAGCGCTACGTCGACATGGGCCTCGACCCGACGCTCTACCACGTCGAGGCGCTGCTCACGACCACGCGCGAGACCTTGCCGCTGTGGAAGCAGGTCGTCGACACCTACGTCGGCCTCGGCTGCAAGGCGCTGTTCCTGCGCCCGATCGACCCCTTCGGCTTCGCCGACCGGACCCGCCTGCGCCTGGAGTATCCGCGCAGCGCGTACCTCGAGTTCTATCGCAACGCCCTCGACTACATGCTCGAGCTCAATCGCCAGGGCGTGCAGGTGCTCGAGCGCTACGCGGGCATCTTCCTGACCAAGATCCTGCGCGGCGAGGACCCGAACTTCCTGGACCTGCGCAGCCCGGCGGGCGCCGGGATCGGCCAGCTCGCGTACAACTATGATGGCAAGATCTTCAGCTGCGACGAGGGTCGCATGCTGCACGAAATGGGCGATTCGAAGTTCCTGCTCGGCGACGTCCACACCAGCAGCTACCGCGATCTGGTCGGCCACGAGACGGTGCGGGCGATGGTCCTGGCCTCCAACCTCGACGGCCAGCCCGACTGCGTCAATTGCACCTACGAGCCCTATTGCGGCACGATCCCGACCTTCAACTACAAGAATCAGGGCAGCATCTTCGGGCGGATGCGCGAAAGCAGCGTCTGCGCGGTCCACAAGGGCATTCAGGACCACCTCTTCGAGAAGCTGGCCGCCGGCGACCCCGCGGTCCTGGCCGCCTTCGACCGCTGGACCACCCACCGGCCACGGGAGCACTTCGTGCAGCCTGTTCAAGCGCCGACCGAGCTGTGATACGGTGCGCTCGTGACCGATCCCGCCGACCTCGACGACCTCGATGCGTTGCCGACCTTCAACACGAAGGCCGGCGGCCCGCTGAGCGACGCGCAGCGGGAGATCTCGGACAAGGCGCTGCTATACGCGGAGGCCGGCCCGATCACGCCCGGCAACCACGTGCTCGCCCTCGACGCGCCCGGCGATCCTGGCCATGCATCGCACGGCTCGCACGGCTCGCACGGCTCGCATGGTTCGCACGGCTCGCACGGCTCGCACGGCTCGCACGGCTCGCACGGCTCGCACGGCAGCTGGTAGGCGGGCATGTCCGGCGTCGGGGACATCGCGCAGCGGATCGCTGACCAGCGGCCGCGCGTGCACATCCTGACGGGTACGGTCTGCAACAATAATTGCATCTTCTGCATGGAGGAGGACCGCGACGCTCGCGAGGTCACCAACTCGGCGACCAGCGACGAGTCCGTGCAGTGGATCCTCGGCCGTCACGCGCAGTACGAGGAGGTGTGCTTCACCTCGGGCGAGCCGACCACCAACCGGCGGCTGCCGCACTGGGTGAAGCTGGCGAAGGCCGCCGGCGTGCGCTGGATCTCGATCATGACCAACGGCCGGGCCCTCGGCTACGAGGCCTACGCCCGCGGGCTGATGGCCGCCGGCCTCAACCGCTTTTACATCAGCATCCACGGCCACACCCAGAAGCTGCACGAGGGCCTGACCCGCACGCCCGGCAGCTTCGATCAGACGGTCGCCGGCATCGATGTCATCGCCCGGCATCGCCGCCTCGGCATCGCCCTGCACACCAGCACCGTCGTCACGCGCCGCAACCTCCCGCACCTCGCCGACATCTATCGGTTCCTGCGCGCGCACGGGGTCGAGCAGGTGGTCTTCAACGTGATGCAGGCGAACGGCCGCGCCAACACCTACTTCGAGCAGCTGTTCCCGACCTACACCGAGATCGCCGCGGCCGCCGCGACCTTCCTGGCCGAGGCCGGCCAGCGCGAGCGCCCGGTCCAGGCCTACTTCGTCGACATCCCGCTGTGCACGACCACGCGGCTGCCGGATCACAACCGCGGCTACGTCGAGGACTACGCGCACTACGAGCCGCCCAATCCCGGCCACGACATCGTCGCGGATCCGGAGAGCCGCCGCGGCGGCGCCAGCGGCGAGCTGGTCCAGATCCGTCGCGCGGACCTCGACGACAGCGCCCGCCGCAAGCGCCCCGAGTGCCGCGCTTGCCGCTACGACCGGGTCTGCGAGGGCGTGTGGGGTAATTATCTGCGCCGCCACGGCTGGGACGAGTTCGTGCCGGTCGCGCCCGAGGTCTGAGCGGCGGCCGCCCGCGGCGGCTGTCCGCGTCGGGCGCTGCGGCGTCGGGCGTCGCGTCAGGCGGGGCGTAGACTCACCCCGCCCCGCGCGCGCCGGCCGGTATGCGTGCGCGATCCGTGGTTAACATGCGCCGCCCGTGAGCCTCGTCCTGCCCCACGCATTTGGCCGTTACACCCTGACCCAGCGCATCGGCGAGGGCGGCATGGCGGAGGTGTATCTGGCGCAGGTGACGGTCGCGGAGGGCCTGAGCAAGCGCGTCGTCGTCAAGCGGATCCGCAAGGAGTTCGCCGACCAGCCCGAGTTCACGCGCATGTTCGTCGACGAGGCGAAGATCGCCCTCGGCCTGAACCACGCCAACATCGTCCAGGTCTTCGACTTCGGCCAGGTGCACGGCAGCTTCTACCTGGCGATGGAGTTGGTCGAGGGCCTCGACCTCATGGGCCTGATGCACACGGTCCGCGCCCGCGACGAGCGCATGCCCGTCGTGATCGCCGCGTACATCGCCCATCAGGCCGCGTCCGGCCTCGCCTACGCGCACCAGCGACGCGACGACTTCGGCACCCCGCTCGGCATCGTGCACCGGGACATCAGCCCGCACAACATCATGCTGAGCCTCGCCGGCACGGTGAAGATCCTCGACTTCGGCATCGCCCGCACCGCCGCCCGCGCCCGTCAGCAGGTCGAGGGCGGCGCCGCGATCCGGGAGCGCGGCGACGACAGCGGCGACGTGACCATCCAGGGCAAGATCGCGTACATGTCGCCGGAGCAGGCCCGCGGCGGCCCCCTCGACCAGCGCTCCGACATCTACTCGCTCGGCGTCGTCCTCTACGAGCTGCTCTCCGGCGAGCTGGTGTTTCGCCACCGCGACCGCCTGGTCGCGCTCGAGCAGGTCCGCACCCGGCCGCTCGCGTCGCTGCGGACCCTGCTCCCCGAGCTCCCCGCCAAGCTCGCCGCGCTCGTCGACCGCGCCCTCGCCCGCGACCCCGCGGAGCGCTGGGACACCGCCCGGGCCCTGCAGTCGGCGCTCGCGGGCTTCCTGCACCGCGCCGATCCCGTCGTCGACGACGAGGTCCTGAGCGCCTTCGTCGGCCGCTACGTCGGGCCCGCGGCGCTCGCCCCGGCGACGCCCCGCGGCCACGACGAGGAGACCCGCGACCTCGACGACAGCGCGGAGTCGCAGGTCATCGACAGCCCGGTGTCGCCGCCGGCGCTGCAGCGGGTGGTCCTGCTCAAGGCCGCGCTCGAGCCGGCGCTGCCGGGCGAGCGCCCCCCGGCGCCGACGCAGTTCCTCGCGCTGGCCCGCGACATCGCCTACAAGCGCGACGCCGAGGTCTGTCAGCTCGACACCGGCGGCATCCTGCTGGCCTTCGGCACCGTGCTCGACACGGGCGACACCGATGAGACCGCCGTGCGCGCCGCGCTGGCCCTGCGCGAGGCGATCGGCGAGGCGGCGCCCGGCTACGGCATCGGCGTGGTGCTCGCGGGTCTGCCGCTGGCGATGCTCCGCGGCGAGGGCGGCCTGCAGCGCGCCGAGGTCCCCGCCGAGGTCGCCCGCGGCCTCCAGGCGATCGCCGGCCGCGTGCTCGACGGCGCCGTGATGGTCGCCGGCGACCTCCCCGCGCGGCTGCGACGCGGCTGGCGCATCGGCCCCTCCCTCGGCCAGGAGCTGCTGCCCGATCACCTCCATGCTGGCCTTGTGGACATGTCTCGGGAGACAGGTACAAACCTCCCGATCGAGCACGCCGCGCCGCTGCTCGGCCCGCTGCGCGTCCCCGAGGAGCGCCTGCCCGCGGCCCCCGGCGGGCGGACCTTGCTGGTCGGCCGCGAGCTCGAGCAGAAGGTCCTGCGCGACGCCTTCGCCGAGGCCATCCGCGCCCGCAGCTCGCGCGCGGTGCTGCTGGTCGGCGGCCCCGGCGTCGGCAAGCGGGCGCTCGTCGAGCGCTTCATCGCCGGCCTGCCGCGGGGCGCCTGCGTGGTGCTGCGCGGCAGCGGTCAATGGCGGCGGCGCAACGTCCCGCTCGGCGGCTTCCTCGAGCTGCTGCGGCATTACTTCGCGGTCGATCGCAACAGCAGCGCCGCGGATCTCGAGGCCCGCCTGGTCGCCGAGCAGATCGCGGGCGCCGAGGCGATCGCCCGCGCCCTCGCGCCCGCGCTCGGCCTCGCTGGGGCCAGCGAGAGCCGCAGCGAGCTCGACCCGCTCGAGCGCCGCGATCGGCTGTGGCGGCTGCTTCGCCGGCTGATCCGCGGCCTCGGCCAGCGCCGCCCGGTGCTGATCGTGCTCGAGAACCTGCACTTCCTCGACGAGCACAGCGTCGGCCTGCTGCAGGAGTGGATGCACGGCCAGCACAACCTGCCGCTGCTCGGCGTCTGCACCGCGCGGCCCGGTCCCCGCGCGGACCTGCTGCGCGCGCTGCCCGGGGTGCACACCGTCGAGCTGCGCGAGCTCGACGAGTCGGCCCGCCGCGAGCTGGTCCTGCGCCGCTTCGAGGACGCCGAGGAGGCCGAGCCGATCGCCGCCGCGATCCTGGCCCGCACCGGCGGCAACCCGCTGTTCATCGAGGAGACCCTCGCCGACCTGCTGCGCCGCCAGATCATCGGCTGGAACCCGGCGGGTCGCGGCCTCCAGGTCCGTCAGCGCGACGCGACGATCGAGCTCCACCCGACCATCGAGGCCGCGCTGCACGCCCGCATCGACGCCCTCGACCCCGACGACCGCGCGATCGTCGACGCGGCGGCGGTCCTCGGTCTGACCTTTCGGACAGGTGAGGTCGCGACCCTGCGCCTGCGCCCCGCCGCCGCGGTGGAGCGCGCGATCGAGCGGCTGATCGAGCTCGGCCTCTTCGAGGTCGAGGCTGGCGCGCGCTTCCCCAGCGCCCGCTTCGGCACCGTCAGCCTGCACGAGGTCGTCAAGCTCCAGCTCGCCGCCGCGACCGCCGAGGCGCTGCACCGCGAGGCCGCCGCGATCAAGCTCCAGCGCCCCGACCACCGCCCCGGTCGCGACGACGGCCCGATCGCCGACCACCTCGTGCAGGCCGGCGACCCCGCGGCGGCGATCGACCCGGCGATGCGCGCGGCCCGGGCCGCCCGCGACGTCGCCGGCAACGTCGAGGCCTATTATTATTGGAGCCTCGCGCTGCGGGCGATGCCCCCCGGGGACCCGCGCCGCTGGGAGGCCGTGCTGGCCCGCGAGGCCATCCTGCAGGTCTGGGGCCGGCGTCGGGCCCAGGGCGCCGACATCCGCCAGATCCTTCAGCTCGCCGAGGGCGGCGCCGAGCCCGAGCGCGAGGTCATCGCGCTCGGCCGACTGCTGCGGTTTTATCTCGAGTGCGGGCGGGTCCAGCGGGCCGACCAGCTCTATCCGCGGCTCGCCGCCCAGACCCTCGCGCTCCCGTCCGGCGACGAGATGGACGCGCACCGGGCCGAGCTCGGCGAGCTCGGCTGCGACCTGATGACCCGCCTCGGCCGCCTCGAGCAGGCCGAGCTGCTCGCCAACACGGCGCTGTCCCACTGCCCCCCGGGTCCCCGCGGTCTGCAGCTGCGCTGCCGCCTCCACACCTGCATCGGTCGCGCGCAGCTGGCCAGCGGTCGCCTGGTCGACGCGACCGTCAGCTTCGAGGCGACGCTGCGTCTGGCCCGGAGCGCCGGCTATCGCCGGCTCGAGGCCGAGGCGCAGAACAGCCTCGGCGAGGTCGCCGGCCTGAGCACGCGCTACCAGGAGGCCGTGGAGCGCTTTCGTGCGGCGCTGCAGATCGACCGCGACCTCGGCGACCGCGCGGCGACCGGGGTCAAGCTCGCCAACCTCGGCATCGCCTACACCGCGATCGGCCTGTATCGCCGAGCCGAGCGCCACCTCCGCAAGGCCCTCGAGCTGCACGAGGCGATCGGCCACCCGGGCCTGCTCGGCGAGGTCATCGTCCACCTCGGCGAGGTCTCGGCCGAGCTCGGTGACGCCGCCTCGGCCCGGCCGCTCCTCGACGAGGCCGCGGCGATCGCCGCCAGTCGCGGCGACCTGCGGACCGAGCTGCGCGCCCGCTCCCGCCTGGCCCGCGCCCTGCTCGACGCCGGTGAGCTCGCCGAGGCCGGCGAGCTCGCCGGGGCCGTCCTGGTCCGCGGCCGCGAGCACGGCATGCGCAGCGCCCAGGTCCGCGCCCTGCACGTGCTCTCGCGCCTGGCCGAGGAGGCCGGCGATCAGCGCCGCGCCATCACCCTCGAGGCCGAGGCCGTGCGCCTGGTCGAGGCCGGGGCCGCGCCGGTCGACGGTGTGCTCTCGATCCACCACCTCGGTCACCTCACCGACAGCGACGACCTGCTCCAAGAGGCAGCCACCCGGGTGCGCGCCCGCCTGGACGACCTGCGCGACCCGGAGCTGCGGCGCGGGTACCTCGCACAGGCCAAGGTCCAGGAGATCCTGGCCGACGCCGGCCTCGCCGGCGACCCGGCGAGCTGAGGCTCGCCTGCCTCCAGATCCTCGCCCCCTGGGCTCGAGCGCCCGAACCGCGCCGGAGCGGCCGGACGGAGCCGAACGAGCCGAACGGGCTGGACGAGCGGGGGGAGCCCGTGCCACGAAACCGGGTATGCTTGCCGCCGTGCTGCCCCGCATCGCCTCCGTTCGCAAGAGTCGCGGCCTGTGGTTCTGTGCCGCGCTGCTGGCCGCCGTCGTCGCCCCGCTCGCCTGCATGCCGCGCGGCGAGCTCGTGGCGGCCGACGGCAGCCGCCGCATGGTCGCCCGCGATCCGCAGTCCGGCATCTCCGTCGTCCTCACCACCGGCGCCTGGGACGGCAGCCCCGACATCGACAACGAGGTCACGGTGATCCACGCGCTGGTCGCCAACATGGGCAGCACCCCCGTGCGCCTCGCGCCCGGCGACCTCGACCTCGTCGACGAGCGCGGCTTTCGTCACCAGCTGCTCGACGTCGGCGGGTCCTTCATCCGCTCCGGCGACGTCGACCGCGGCTACCACCCCGGCCGCGACCTGTCCTACGACCGCCTCGACTGGGGCGGCGAGATCGCGCAGATGGCCCTCCCGTGGGGCGTGCTCGCCCCCGGCACCCAGATGCGCGGCTACCTGTACTTTCGTCGCTTCGACTCGATGGCCCACGCGGCCACGCTGACCTGGCACCTCTTCAGCGACCTGGACCGGCCGATCGTCGACCTCGCCTTCGACTTCTTCTTCGCGCGCGGCGCTCGTTAGCTCGCCGGTCTCCGATGGCGCCCGCGCTCCGCCAGCGACGCTCTGGAAGCTGTCTCTTGGGTCATCTCGCGCGGGGCCTCGGCCTGGCGGCAGCGAGCGCGGCGCTGGCCTGGCCGGCGGCGGCCAGCAACCCGGGCCTGACGCCGCTCGGCGGCGAGGCGGCGATGTCGGGGGCGGTCGCGGCGATGGGCCGCGACACCGGCATGGCCTTCTACAACCCGGCCGGCCTCGGCGCCAATCGGCGCGGCCAGTTCAACATGTCGTCGACGATGGCGGTGCTGCGCTACCGCGTCATCCCGGACGCGTTCCGGGTCGAGCTGCCGGGCGGCAAGTCGGCGTCGGCCGAGCTGAGCAGCTTGCAGCCGCTCGTGCTCTCGACCTCGACGATCTACACCCGCTACATGGGCCACGGCGTGACGGTCGGCGTCGGCCACTTCGCCAGCAACTACGACTTCTACGACTACAGCGGGGCGGTGGCCGACACGAGCAGCCGCTCGGGCCTCAACTACAACGCGCGCGTGCAGGTCGACGGCTGGAGCACCCGCCATCACTTCGGCCCGACCGTCGGCTGGCAGCTGCTGCCGAACCTGCGCCTCGGCGCGTCGCTGTTCCTCACCTACGAGTGGCGCCGCGACGAGGGCCGGATCTGGCTGCGCGCCGGACCGAGCCCCGAGCTCCTCAACCAAAACTTCATCGCCGGCGACATCGACCTCAAGCGCTCGACCTACGCGGCCGAGGCCGTGCTCGGCCTGCAGTGGGAGTTCGTCCCCAAGCTCCACCTCGGCCTGGCGGTCCACACCCCGCGCCTCGCCGCGTATGAGCGCGCCCGCAAGCAGTCGCTCGTCACCGGCGCGGTGGTCCGCGAGGACGACAGCCAGGCCACCCTGTTCCAGTTCGACGGCGACCCGGGCGCCGCCCGCCGCGGCCGCATCGCCCCGCTCAAGCTGGTGCTCGGCCTGGCCTACGAGCTTCGTCGCGAGCGCGGCTGGGTCAGCGTCGAGGGCGACTACAGCCCGCAGCTGCTGCTCCCCCGCAACGAGGTGAACCTGCGCCACAACTTCAACGCCCGCGTCGGCGCCCGCGTCCGCGCCAGCGAGTTCATCTTCGTCGGCGTCGGCCTCTTCACCGACCGCACCCCGGAGCGGGCGATCACCGACTTCCCCCAGTTCAACCTCGATTACTACGGCGGATCCGGCGGCCTCGAGCTCCGGCGCCCCTACAAGCTCGGCCAGAACGAGCGCGCCCGCGACATCGTGTTCACGACCAGCCTCGCGGTCCGCTACGCCTGGGGCACGGGAGCCAGCGGCGCGGTCCGCTTCGACCTCAGCGCCGGGGACCCCAGCAAGCTGTCCTACAAGACAGGCGAGGTCCACCCGGTGAACTTTCACGTGTGGAGCGGCAACCTGGCCGCCGGGATGTACTTCTAGGACCGGGCGGGTCGCCCCGCGCGAGGGGCCTGTTCGGGGCCGCGGCCGCGCGGTATATCGCTCGCGTGTCGTCTCTCGCCCCGCCGCCGCGCCCCGCCTCGTGGCTGTGGCTCGCGGCCATCGCGGTCGGGCCCGGGCTCGCGCTGTGGGCGGTCCAGCAGCCCGATCCCGAAGGATTCCTGCTGCGCAACGCGCTCGCGGGGCCGCGGAGCGCCGCGCTCGGGTGGGTGCTCGGTCCCGCGGCGGCGGTGCTCGTCGCGGTGCTGCTGCTCGCGCGGGCGCGGGTGCGCGCGGGTGCGGCCCGGGGCGAGGCGCTCGCCGCCGTGGTCGCGCGCGGGCGCTGGCTCGCCGCGCTGCCGCTGTGGCCGCTGCTGTGGGTCGAGCCGGGCGGGGTCGGCGGGGGCCTCGCGCCGCTGGTGGTGGTGACGCTAGGCGCGGTCGCGGCCTGGTCCGCGTATGTCCCTTCGAGCAGGTCATTGCATCACCACGGGTCGTGGTCGGCGCGGCTGTGGCGCTCGCCGCGGGCGGCGGCGCTCGTGCTCGCGGCGGCCGGCGTCGGCTGTCTGCTGCGGCTCGTGGAGCTCGGGGTGCTGCGGCACCGCTCGCTGGCCTCGCGGATCTTCGACCTCGGCATCTACGACAACATCATGTGGAACACGATGCACGGGCGGGTGCTCGGCTGCGACTTCGTGCGCGGCGGGAACCACGTCACCGCGCACGTCGACCCGGTGCTGGTGCTGCTGACCCCGCTCTACGCGCTCGCGCCCGGGGCCGAGACCTTGATCGCGTTGCAGGCGGCGGCGGTGCTCTCGGGGGCGGCGCCGGTGTTCCTGCTGGCGCTGCGTCGGCTCGAGCGGCCGTGGCTCGCGGCCGTGCTCGGCCTCGCGTATCTGCTGCACCCCTCGGTGCACGGCACGATCCTGTTCGACGTGCACTCGCTCGCCTTCGCCGCGCCGCTGTGCGTGTGGGCCGTGTACTTCCTCGAGACCGGCGCGATGAAGCGCTACGCCGCGACGGTCGCGCTGCTGCTGCTGTGTCGCGAGGACGTCGGGCTGCTGGTCGCCGGCCTCGGGCTCTACGCCGGCCTCGGCCGCGGGCAGCGGCGCCTCGGCCTGCTCACCGCGCTCGCCGGCCTCGGCTACTTCGCGGTCGCCAAGCTGTTCGTGCAGTTCACGCCCTACGAGTACGCCCGCCGCTACATGGCGCTGCTGCCGAACGGCGAGGGCGGCTTTCGTGACGTCGCCGCGACCCTGCTCGCCAACCCCGGCTACGTGCTCACCCAGGTGCTCGTCGCCCGCAAGCTGCTGTTCCTGTTCGTGATGCTCGCGCCGCTGCTGCTGCTCCCGCTGTTCGCCGGGCCGCTGTGGTGGACCTTCGGCTACGGCCTGGCGTTCACGCTGCTGGCCAGCAACGCGATGAACTACGCGCCGCTGTCACATTACGCGGTGGTGCTGTTCCCGCTGCTGTTCGCGGCGGCGCCCGCGGGCGTGGCCCGGGTCTCCGCGCTGGTCGAGCGGCTCGGTGGCGACGCGGGCCGGGCGACGCGGGCGCTCGGCGTCGGCGTCCTGGTGGCCAGCGCGGCGTCCAGCCTGCGGCTCGGCGCGCTGGTCGACAACGGCAGCTATCGCGGCTTCCCGCACGCGCTGGTCTATGCGCTGGACGACCACGCGCGGGCCCGCCACGCCTGGCTGGTCGCCGCCGCGAGCCGCATTCCGGCCGAGGCCTCGGTGTCGGCCAGCAACCACGTCGGGGCGCAGGTGTCGGCCCGCGACCGCGTGTATTTTTACCCCGACGTCGAGGACGCGGACTACCTGATCGTGCACCGCACGGACCTGCGCCCGAAGGGCGGTGAGGTCGACATCGCCGCCCTCGAGCGCCGCGGCTATGTGCTGATCGACCGCTTCGACCGGGACGTGTTCGTGCTGCAACGCCGAAGCGAGTAGGCGCGCCGCACCGGGCGCGGCTGCCGGGCGCCGGCCGGATCGGTGATCTGCCACTACAACATGTCCCTCGCGGCGCTCAAGGGCGCTTGATGAGGCGCACCTGGTGATCACAGCGGGACGCCGCAGACGCCGATGTCCTCGGCGTTCGCCGGTTGCAGTGGGAACGGCGCGGTGAAGTACTGGACGCAGGACTGGTCGGGGTTCGGGCACTTCACCGCGGGGTCCTGGCACTTGAAGGTCACCGGGTCCCACATCGTGCACTCGCAGAACTCGGTGCAGCAGCTGGTCGCGGGCGGCACGCAGCCGGCGCCGACGAAGGCCGCGTCGGCGCACATGAGGCCCTTGTCGCGTGTTGATGAACGCGCACGAGTCGTTGTGCTGGCCCTCCTCGCCCGAGGCGTCCGGGGCGCAGGTGAAGCCGTCGCTGATCGGGTAGCAGACCTCGTTCGGGTCGAGGCAGTCCTGAAGCAGCGGGTCGCAGGCCGGCAGGCACAGGTTGAGCGCGCCGTCGTTGGCGATGACGCAGGCGACGTCGTCCGCGCAGACGGGGGCATCGGGGCTGCCGGTGCATAGCGCGACGCAGGTGCCGACGCCCATTTCGTC
>Ga0073899_10004472_pt1 | contig 12237 bp, 8 predicted proteins | sample KloWWTmetaKNB5Ph_FD_88975 | JGI IMG/M metagenome (GOLD analysis project Ga0073899, IMG submission 88975) | Active sludge microbial communities from Klosterneuburg, Austria, studying microevolution and ecology of nitrifiers - Klosterneuburg... | ecosystem: Engineered > WWTP > Aerobic digester >... | reverse complement strand
TGCCGACCTGGGGCAGCCCCAGCGCGCGCGCGAGCTCCGGGCTCAGCAGCGAGTTCGCGGCGCCGGTGTCGACGACGAGGTGCACCGTCCGCCCGGCGATCGTCGCCTCGGCCATGAGCCAGTGGGACCGCTCGAGCGGGAGCTCGACCGTGAAGTCGCCCTCCGGCGCCGTCGCGGACTGGGCCGCGACCACGCCGGGGCCCCGCGGAATACACGCGGTGAGAAAGACGAGGAGCCCGGCCGCAGAAAGTGATCGCATGACAAACGATAACACCGCGGGCGCGCGATGCGCCAGCCCCGGAGCGGGCACGTCGTGCTCGACGTGCCCACATACTCACGCGCTCAATAGCACTGAAAGTGCGCGTCGCCGCCGAACACGTACATCACCCCGGAGTCGCCGAGGTTCACGTCCGCGAAGCCGTCGTCGAACTGCATGTAGAAGCCGAACGCCGGCAGACCCAGCGGGGCGGGCTTCGCCGCGCGCACCGGCGCCGCGTCCTCGTCGCCCTCGTCGTCCCCGTCCTCGCCCTCATCGTCGTCCTCGCCGTCCTCGTCCGCCTCGCCGTCATAGTCCCCGCCGCCGTCATAATCGCCGTCCTCGTCGGGGTCGCCCTGCAGCCAGATCGGCTCGCCGCCGAGGCGCCCGGGCGCCGCCCAGATCGCCTTGCGCAGCTTGCCGAGCGGCGTGTCCTTGTCCTCCGGGTCGACCGCGAACACCTCCGCGGGCACCGTGACCGGCACCAGCGTGAAGCGCCGCAGCTCGCGGTCCCGCGAGCGGGCCGGCAGCGGGCCCTTGAAGGCCCCCGCCGCGACCTCCTCGTGGCTGAGGAAGACCACCCGCGCGTGCGCCGTGCCCGGCGCCCACGCCTCGTTGAAGCCGGCGTTGCTGAGGTAGAGCTGCATGACGCGGGCCCCGGCCGGCGCGCCGAGCTTGTCGAGGCCCCGCAGGTCGATCGAGCAGATGTGCTCCATCCGCAGGTCGCGGGGGTCCTCGAGCGCCTCGCCGATCTGCTCGAGCAGCGCGGGGAGCCCGGCGAAGGTCGGCCAGTTGTCGGCGCGGACGCCGACCGGCGCGCCGAACACCTGATTGAGGCTGTCCGCGGGCGGCCTGGTCGCGAAGTCGGGGAAGTACAGCGTGACGTTCCGGCTCGGGAACGCGCTCGCCAGGGCTTCGATGTTCTGGATGTATTCGGCGCTCATGCGGCGGGGAAGCTATCAGATCCGCGCGTCCCGGGTCAGGCCCGCTCCACACCCGCCCGCCGGGCCCGACTGCGCCCGGCCCGGAGCTTCCTCTCATGGTCGGCCGGAGCGCCGCCCGCGAATCATGGCACCTGTCCGATCGGCCAGCGGCGCATCAGCCCCTCCTGGGCGGTCGACGCCACCAGCCGGCCGTCGCGGCTGTAGAACGAGCCGCGGACGAGGCCGCGGCCGCCCGACGCCGCGGGGCTGTCGATCGCGTAGAGCAGCCACTCGTCGAGGCGCAGCGGCGCGTGGAACCACATCGCGTGGTCGAGGCTGGCGACGTGCATCCCCGGGGACAGCCAGCTGACGCCGTGCGGCTGCATCGCGGTGGTCATGAAGTGGAAGTCCGAGGCGTAGGCGAGCAGGTAGCAGTGCAGCGCGGGGTCTTCGGGCAGCGGATCGGCGGCCCGGAACCACACCAGGCGCTGCGGCGGGCGCACGGACGGTTCGAGCGGGTCGACCGGGTCGACCGGGCGGATCTCGATCGGCTTGTCGGCGAGGGCGCGCGCCCGCAGCGGCTCGGGGACCCGCTCGCCGAGCCGACGGACCAGCTCGGTCTCCGAGAGCAGGCCCTCCGGGTCCGGCGCCGCCGGCATCGGCGCGTGATGCTCAAAGCCCGGCTCCCGCGCCTGAAACGACGCCGACATGCTGAAGATCGCCTGGCCGTTCTGGATCGCCACCACCCGCCGCGTCGTGAACGACTTGCCGTCGCGGATGCACTCCACGTCGTAAATGATCGGCCGGCGCACGTCGCCGCTGCGCAGGAAATACCCGTGGAACGAGTGCACCTGCCGCTCGCCCGGCACCGTCTGCTGCGCCGCCGACAGCGCCTGTCCCAGCACCTGACCGCCGAACACCGCGCCCCAGCCGAGGTCCTGGCTCTGCCCGCGAAACAGCGTGTTCTCGAGCCGCTCGAGACGAAGGAGGCCCAGGAGCTCGGCGAGGACGGATCGCATGCCAGGGCCATGGGTAGCACAGCCCGGGCATGAAGTGCGCGGCGCCGGCGACCGGCCGCGCGCAGGCCGAGGGCTTGTCGGCGGCGCATCGGCTCTGTACACCGGTCGGATGATCGAGGCCACCGTCAGCGCCGCACCGCAGCCGATCCTCCGCGCCGACTATCGCGGCCCGAGCTTCTTCATCGATCGCGTCGACCTGCGCTTCGAGCTCGGCGAGGACCTGAGCCGCGTGCACGCGACGCTGAGCCTGCGCCGCGCCGACGGCGTCCCCGACGACGCGCCGCTGGTGCTCGACGGCGAGGCGCTCAAGCTGCTGCACCTCGCCCTCGACGGCCGCACGCTCGGCGCGGACGACTACGCCCTCACCGCGACCACCCTGACGATCCCCGGCCGCGGCCTCGCTGCCGCCTTCGAGCTGCGCAGCGTCGTCGAGATCCGCCCGCAGGACAACACCGAGCTGTCCGGCCTGTACCGCTCGAGCGGGAACTTCTGCACCCAGTGCGAGGCCGAGGGCTTCCGCCGCATCACCTACTTCCTCGACCGCCCCGACGTCATGGCCCGCTACAGCGTCACGCTCGAGGCGGAGCGCGCCCGCTACCCGGTGCTGCTCGCCAACGGCAACCGCGTCGCCGCCGGCGAGCTCGCGGACGGCCGCCACTTCGCGCGCTGGGACGACCCCTTCCCCAAGCCCAGCTACCTGTTCGCGCTGGTCGCCGGCGACCTGCGCTGCCTGCCCGGGGAGTTCACGACCCGCTCCGGCCGCGCGGTCCGCCTCGAGATCTGGGTCGAGCCCGAGAACATCGACCGCTGCGAGCACGCGCTGCGCTCGCTGATCAAGTCGATGCGCTGGGACGAGCAGGCCTTCGGCCGCGAGTACGACCTCGACATCTACATGATCGTCGCGGTCAACGACTTCAACATGGGGGCGATGGAGAACAAGGGCCTCAACATCTTCAACGCCAAGTACGTGCTCGCCCGCCCCGACACCGCCACCGACGACGACTACCAGGCGATCGAGCAGGTGATCGCCCACGAGTACTTCCACAACTGGAGCGGCAACCGGGTGACCTGCCGCGACTGGTTCCAGCTGACGCTCAAGGAGGGCCTGACGGTCCTCCGCGATCGCCTGTTTAGCCGCGACATGCGCTCGGCCGCGGTCGCCCGCATCTCCGAGGTGCTGGGCCTGCGCACCGCGCAGTTCGCCGAGGACCGCGGACCGATGGCCCACCCGATCCGGCCCGAGTCCTACATCGAGATGAACAACTTCTACACCACCACGGTGTACGAGAAGGGCGCCGAGGTCATCGGCATGCTCCGCCTCCTGCTCGGCCCCGACGGCTTTCGCCGCGGCATGGACCTCTACTTCGATCGCCACGACGGCCAGGCCGTCACCTGCGACGACTTCCTCGCCGCCATGGCCGACGCCAGCGGCCGCGACCTCGCGCAGTTCTCCCGCTGGTACAGCCAGGTCGGCACGCCGATCGTGCGCGCCCGCGGCGAGCACGACCCCGACGCCCGCACCTTCACCCTCACCCTCGAGCAAGCCCCGCCGCACGGCCGCCACGACGCCGCGCTGCTGCACATCCCGATCGCCGTCGGCCTGCTCGCGCCCGCCGCCGACGGCGCGCGCGCGCTGCCGCTGCAGCTGGCCGATGAGCCAGCCCCAGGCGCGACCACCCGCGTGCTCGAGCTGCGCGCGGCCAACCAGCGCTTCACCTTCGTCGGCGTCGACGCCCCGCCCGCCGCCTCGCTGCTGCGCGGCTTCTCGGCCCCGGTCGAGCTCGAGGTCCCGCGCAGCGACGACGAGCTCGCACTGCTGATGGCGAGCGACCCGGACCCGTTCAGCCGCTGGGACGCCGGGCAGGAGCTCGGTCGCCGGGCGCTGCTGCGGCTGGCGGACGACGCCGCCGCCGGCCGCCCGCTCGCGCTCGACCCGCGCTTCGTCGCCGCCTGCGCCCGCGTGCTCGCCGACCCTCACCTCGACGGCTCGCTCAAGGCCCTGGCGCTGACCCTGCCGGGCGAGCGCATCCTCGGCCAGCACCAGGAGGTGGTCGCGGTCGACGAGCTCCACACCGCCCGTCAGTTCGCCGTGCGGGCCCTCGCGGAGGCGCTGCGCGAGCCCCTCCAGGCGCTGTATGCGGCCACCGCCCCCGGCCCGTACAGCATCGAGCCGGCCGAGGTCGACCGCCGCCGCCTGCGAAACCTCGCCCTCGGATACCTCGTCGCGCTCGGCGAGCCGCAGACGGTCGCGCTCGCGCAGGCCCAGTTCGCCGCCGCCGACAACATGAGCGACGCGCAGGAGGCCCTCGCCTGCCTGATCGATCACGGCGGCCCCGCGCGTGACGCAGCGCTCGCCGCCTTCCATGGCCGCTGGTGCGGCGACCCGCTGGTGCTCGACAAGTGGTTCGCCCTGCAGGCGATGTCGAGCCACGCAGACACCCTCGCGCGGGTGCTGGAGCTGGCCACACACCCCGACTTCAACCTCGGCAACCCCAACCGCGCGCGCGCCCTGCTCGGCACCTTCGGCGCCCGCAACCAGTTCCACTTCCACAGCCGCTGCGGCCGCGGCTACGCGCTGCTGGCCGACAAGGTGATCGAGCTCGACCCACACAACGCCTCGATGGCCGCGCGGCTGGTCGCCGCCTTCAACCCCTGGCGCCGCTTCGACGCGGCCCGCCAGCAGGCGATGCGCGCCCAGCTCGAGCGGATCGCGGGCCAGCCCGGGCTCTCCCGCGCCGTCCACGAGATCGTCGCCCGCGCTCTGGCCCCAGTTTGATCGCGCGCGCGGGCCGACCCCGTCCGACAATCCGCCATCGCCGGCCGGATCCGGTTTAGGCTCGGCCCATGACTTCGCATTGCTTGGCCCCCGCGCTCCGGCGCGTCGTCCTCCTCGCTCTGGCCGCGCCCATGCTCGCATGTATCGTCGCGGAGAACCCCGGCTTCCTGTTCGACACCAGCACCAGCGCCGGCGCCGAGACGGCGACCAGCGACCCCGCGACCACGACCGTCACCAGCACCGTCGGCACCGCCGACACCGGCGTCGCCGACACCGGCACCACCGCCGACAGCGTCACCGACCCCGGCCCCGGACCCACGGCCACCGCCAGCAGCGACCCCGCGACCAGCGATACGACCTCCGACGCGACCGCCACCGACGCGACCGCCACCGACGCCCAAACGAGCTCCGGCGGCACGACCGACGGCGCCTGCGAGGGAATAATGATGCACCAGGATATCAGCCCGGTCGCCGACGCCTTCTTCATCTCGGGCGGCACGGAGAACCAGACGACCTGCATTTATCACGACGACGTCAACGGCGCCAAGCTGCCCTGCAAGGACCTCAACTTCGGGGCCACCGGAGCGCTGCGGCTCGCCCGGATGGACGGCGGCATCGACGCGATGTTCGCGGTGCGCTTCTCGATCGAGGAGCTGCTCGAGCTCGCCAAGACGGCGGGCAAGTTCGATCACGCCGAGCTGGTGATGACCCTCTATGATGGGATCGAGAATGACATCCAATTCGAGGTCGGCCTGATCCAGCACGGGTGGACCGACGGGTCCCAGAATGGGACCCTCGCGGTGATGGGCGACTCGAGCTTCCAGTCCGCCGACATCGGGTTCCAGGCGAAGGCGTGGATGGGCAACGACGGACCTCGCGGCGCCAGCATGAAGGTGACCACGCTCGACATCAAGCCCGGCTACGTCAACCACGCCGAGGTCGCCAGCGGGCCCTTCGGCGTCGACGCCTGGCTCGAGGACCCGCTCAAGGGCTGGGGCCTCGTCGTCGCGTTCCCGAAGAACGTCGCGATCAACACCTACGGCCCGGGCTTCAAGGCGATGGAGGCGGGGCTGGACTATCAGCCGGTCCTGCGCGTGTATTACTGCGCGCAATGAGGCCCGCGCGAGCGCTCTCAGGCCCCGCGCACCGGCGTGTGGTCCGTGAGCCTGGCCAGAGCGTGCAGCGCATCGGTGGTCGTGAACAGCCCCACGACCTGACCCGGGTGGTCGCGGTCGACGACGATCGCCGTGCCGTACTTGTGCGCGGCCATCTCCGCCGCGACCGCGTGCACGTGCGCCTCGGGGCCGCAGGTGAACGGCTGGGCGGTCATCGCCTGCCGGACCTGGAGGCGCCCGAGGTCGCCGAACACGGCGTCGACCAGGGCGATGTCCCGGTCGCTGAGAATGCCGACGAGCTCCCCGCCATCGACCACGGGCAGGTGGCGCGCGTTGAGCTGGTACATGCGGTCGCGGGCCTGGGCCAGCGTGAGGTCGGCGCCGATGGTCTCCGGCGCCGAGGTCATGAAGTGGCGGATGGTCGGGATGGTCATGGCGGTTCGAGCACTCTACGCCGGCCCCCACGCGCCACGCCACGTGGATGTCCGCGGCGGGTCGGCGGCGAGAACATCGCCGACCCGGGCTTGACCGCGGCGCGCCCGCTCGGGCACGCTTGACCCCTTCGCCGACCGCAGCGGCATCCCCGTTGTGCCCCTCCGTGCCGCTCCGGGCCGCTCCGTGCCCCTCCGTGCCCCGCATCGCCCCGCCCCAGCTCCGCCGCCTGCTCGCGCTCCTCGAGCGCGGCGAGCACGGCGACGAGACCGCGACGCTGATCGCGGACGACCCGATCGCTCGCCTGCTGCGCGCGCACGCGCTCGCGGCGGCCGGGGACTTCGCCGCGGCCCGTGACGACTGCGCGGCGGCCGTGGCCGCGGCGCCGGCCTCGGCGGTCGTGCACGTCGCGGCCGGGCTGCTCGCCTTCGTGACCCGCGACCACGACCTCGCGCTCGAGCGACTGATCGCCGCCGCCGACCTCGACCCGGAGCACGCCGTCGCGGCGCTGCAGCTCGCCGCCGAGCGAGCGGCGCGGCTCGGCTGGAGCGGCGACGCGCGGGCGCTGCTCGAGCGGTTGATCGCCCGCGAGCCCGCGCGCCTGGCCTGGCGCCTCGAGCTCGAGCGCCTGCTCGTCAGCGCCCAGCTCCCCGACGCCGCGCTGCTGCAGATCCGCGTCGCCACCGAGCTGGCACCCGCCCGCGCCGCGCTGTGGATGGAGCGCGCCAGCCTCGCCGCGCAGGTCGCCATCGCCGGGCCGCAGGGTCCGATCGCCCACCGCGAAGACGAGGTCGCCGACGCGGTCGCGCGCGCCTGCGACCTCGTCGGCACCAGCCCTCCGCCGCCGCCCTACCTGCTCGCGGGCGCCGCCGCGCTGACGCAGGTCGGCCACCTGGAGGCCGCCGAGGCGCTGCTGCTGCGGGCGCCCGACGACCCGCAGGCGCTGCTCGAGCGGGCCGAGCGCGCGCTGTGGCGCGGCGATCATCGCGGCGCCGACGCCCTCGCGCGGGCCGCCGGCGACGCTCCGGCCGCGCGCCTCGGCGTGCGCCGGATCCTCGGCGCGATCGCGGTCCGCGAGGGTCGCTTCGCGGAGGCGCTGACCCACCTCGGTCAGCCCGGCCGCGGCGACAGCGACTTCGGCAGCGACACCGCCGGCCTCTCCGGCGACTATCGCCTGCACCTGTGGCGCGGTGAGGCCCTGCTGCGCCTCGACCGGCGCCCCGAGGCCCATCGCGCGCTCACGGCCGCCAGCATGAGCAGCGACGGCTTCCTGGCGGTCGCCTGGGTCCTGCGCCTGCTGCTCGCGCTGCGCGAGCGGCGGCCCTTGCCCGGCCGCGACGGCGAGGTCCGCGGCTTGCTCGCGGCGATCTCCGCGGCCGCGGACGAGCCCGAGCTGCGGCTCCGCGGCGACGTCGACGCGGACATCGCCGCGCTCGAGCGCGCGCTGCTGCTGCTCGCCGGCAACCGCTCGACGACCCCGACCGTGCACGTCAGCGGCTCCCTGCGGCGCCTGGGGCCGATCGAGGGCGAGCGCCGGGCCGCCCGCGAGGCCCTGCAGCGGATCCGCGGCGGCGCGGCGGCGGAGGCGCTCGCGGCCCTCGACGCGGTCGTGCGGCGCTTCCCCGACCACGCGCTCCCGGAGGCCCACCGCGGCGAATTACTGCTGTGGCTCGGACTCGTCGCCGAGAGCCGCGCCGCCCTCAACCGGGCCATCGCCATCTCCGCCCAGACCCGCTGGGCCTACGTCGGCCTCGCCGGCCTCGCCCTGCTCGAGCACGACCCCGACTCCGCCCTCACCATCTCCGCCGCCGGCGTGAAGACCATGAATGCCAGCACCGGCCCCGCGGTGTACATGGTCCGCGGCGAGGCCCTGCTGCGCCTCGCTCGCCCGGACGAGGCCATCGCCGACCTCGAGCAGGCCGTCGCCCTCAGCCCCGGGCGCCTCGCCGCGCACATCGCCCTCGCCCTCGCCCGTCAGGCCCGCGGCGAGCCCCCCGAGGCGCTCGCGCCGCTGCACCGCGCGTTGCTGGCCCGCGCCCCGGGCCTGTGCTCCGACGCCGCGCGGGCGCTCGGCCTGCCGCTGTGGTCGCACCGTGACCGGCTCCCCGGGGCCGACCTTATGCAGGCGGTGCTCGAGCAGGCGCTGCGGATGATGCAGGGCAACCGGAGCGCCTCGCTGGTGACCTACCGGACCGCCGCCGGGGCGCTGCGCTTCGTCGCCAGCGTCGACGACGAGCGCCCGCGCCGTCACGCCCACAGCAGCGACATCGACGACCTGCAGCGGGTCCGCAGCCTGCTCGTCCGGGCCGCCGGCGCGCCCTGATCCGTCGTCGCCGGCTAACTCACGGTCGCTGGTCGCCGCGCCGCGAAAATTCGGCGACCATCCGGCATGCACTTCGATTCTCCGGTGCTCCTCGGCATCGCCGGCGGCTCCGGCTCCGGGAAGACCTACCTCGCGCGCAGGATCCAGCAGGCCGCCGGCCCCGAGCAGGTCTCCGTGCTGAGCATGGACCAGTATTTTTGCAGCCTCACCGACGAGGAGCGCCGCCTCGACCCGCGCGACATCAACTTCGACCACCCCTCGCACATCGACTTCGAATTGCTCGCAGCTCACCTCCAGGCGCTGCGCGCCGGCCAGCGGATCCTCGCCCCCAGCTACGACTTTCGCAGCCAGCGCCAGACCCCCGACTGCATCCCTGTCGAGCCCGCCCGGGTCGTCGTCGTCGAGGGCCTGTTCATCCTCAGCCATCCGCTGGTGCGCCTCTTCGACCTGACCGTCTTCCTCGAGGTCGACGCCGACCAGCGCCTGATCGGCCGGCTCCTGCGCGACGTCGATGAGCGCGACGCCGACATCCACTGGAACATCGACCGCTATCAGCGCTTCGTCCGCCCCGGCTACGACACCTTCGTCAAGCCGACCCTCCTCAACGCCGACGTCGTCGTCGACTTCACCTACCGCCGCCGACTGTTCCAGGAGCTCCTGGTCGCCGCCGTCCGCGGCTACGTGATCCACGGCTCCGACCTGCGCGGCCTGATCAACCTCGTCCGCAGCGACGGCTTCCAGCCCGGGCTGAAGGCCGCCGAGCCGCCCCGCGCCGAGCCGGCGCCCGCCGCCCTGCCGACCCTCTGGGTCGCCGACAACCCCCAGCTCGCCGAAGCCCGCCGCGGATAGCACCTCCGGGGGCGCCTCGATCGGCGCTCCTCCCCGCGCCGGCCCTCACGCCGAACGCGGGAACGCCAGGCAGGCCGCGTCGTAGCTGCGCCACCAGCCCTCGATGTGGTCGGCGCCGGGCGCCCGCGAGCCGTCGCCCGCGAGCGCCAGGTACTCGCGCAGCAGCGGGCGAAAGTACGGGTGCGCGCAGCGCTCGACGATCCCCAGCGCCCGGGCCCGCGGCGACACGATGCCGAGGTTGCTCGCGTGACCGTGCTCGGTGATGATGCACTTGATGTCGTGCTCGGTGTGATCGACGTGGCTGACGGTCGGCAGCACGCAGGAGACCGTGCGCCCGTCGTGCAGGTGCCGCACCGAGGGCGTGTGGGCGACGCTGAGATATGCGTTGCGGAAGAAGTCGCCGCTGCCGCCGAGGCCGTTGACGATCCGCGAGCCCTCGACGTGGGTCGAGTTGACATTCCCGAGGAGGTCGACCTCGAGCGGCGTATTCATGGCGATCACGTGCAGGCGGCTGATGATCTCGGGGTTGTTGGACATCCACATCGGCCGCAGCACCAGATCGCCGCGGGCCGCCGCGATCACCTCCAGCAGCCGCTCGGGCGCGGTGTCGGCCAGCGACAGCGCCGACGCCGACGCCCCGGCGAAGCGGTCGCGGTCGGCGAGCAGCCCGAGCAGACCCTCCTGAAACACCTCGGTCCAGAAGTGCAGCCGCTGAAACGGCGAGTTGTGCAGCTCGGCCATCACCGCGTTGGCGATGTTGCCGACCCCCGACTGCAGCGGCGGGACCCAGTGGTGCCAGCCGAAGCGGTCGCGGCACTCGACGAGGAAGGCGATCACGTGCTGCGCGATCTGCTTGCATACCCCGCTATCCGCCTTGAACTCGACCGGATAGTCCGGCAGCTGCGACTCGACGACCGCGACGACCTTCGCCGGGTCGAGCAGCACATACGGGAAGCCCACGCGGTCGCGCACCCCGGTGACCGGCACCGGCCAGCCGATCGTCGGCGGCGCGGGCGGCAGCACGATGTCGTGCAACCCCGTGCAGTCCGGGATCGTGGTGTTGACCTCGAGCACCACCCTGCGGGCCCGCGCCAGCGCCTCCGGCGAGACCCCGACCGAGGCCGAGAGCACGACCGAACCGTCCGGGCGGATGCGCGTCACCTCGACCACCGCGAGGTCGATCTCGCCATAGAACCCGTACATCAGCCCGCGGGCGAAGTGCGACAGGTGCACGTCCGCGTAGGCCATCTTGCCGGCGTGGATCAGCCGCCGCGAGGCGCTGCTCGACATGTAGGGCCCGCGCGTGGCGATGAACGGCGCCAGCGGACCCTCCACCTCCTCCGACAGCGACGCCCCGCTGTACAGCGTGATCCGGCTGTCCGGCCCCAGCCCGGCCAGGTGCCGCGCGAGCGCCGGCATGAAGGTCTTGGGCTCGCCGGCCTTGGTGAAGCCGCTGACCGCCAGCACGTCGCCGCTGCGCACGTGCTTCACGGCCTCCTCCACCGGCATCACCTTGCGCCGCAGCGCCTCGCACTGGATCCGCTCCGAGATCGGGCTCGCCATGAGCCGGACTCTAATCCAGCCCGGCCCTCCCTGTCTCGGCCAGGCGCCGCGCTCGTCGCGTGAGCGCCCTACAGCTGCTTCACGTGCGCGGCGACGGCCGCGATCTCCGCGGGGCTCAGCTTCCCCGCGAACGCCTTCATCTTGGTCTTGTCGACCCCGCGCTCGAGCACCTCGACGACCTTCGCCTGGTCGTGGCCCCCCTGCCAGCTCGGGTCGCTCAGGTCGGGGATGTTGTTCGCCTTCATCCCCGCGCTGCCCTTGCCGTCGATCGCGTGGCAACCCTTGCAGTGCTTCTCGTAGAGCGGCTTGCCGGCGATCGCCGGCGCCTCGGCCGCTGCGTCGGCCGCTGCGTCGGCCGCTGCGTCGGCCGCTGCGTCGGCCGCGGGCGCCGCGGGTGCCGCGGGTGCCGCGGGCTTCGCGGGCTCCGCCGGCGCCGCCGCGACGACCTTGCCGCCGCAGAACTTCTGGACCATGTGGAGATATACGAGGTCGAGCTGCTCCTTCGAGGCCTCCATCTCGTTCTCGGAGAGCATGCGGATGATGATGTTCTTGACGTCCTCGGAGGTCGCGGGCGGCTTGGCCTCGACGTCGGCGAGGTCGTGGCACTGCGCGCAGAGGGTCTCGTAGGTCGTGGCCGCGACGGCGTGGTCGAAGGGCGGGAGGTCGCCGCTCGGGGCGTCGGCGTCGCCGACGACGACCTTCATCTCCTGCTTGACCTCGGAGACGGCGAGGTTGCGGCGGTTCTCCTCCTTGCGGCGCTCCTTGACCGAGCGCTGGAGGTCGCCGCTGATGGCGATGAGGTAGGCGGTGACGACGTGGAGCTCGCGCTCGCTGAGCGGCTCGTAGAAGCTGGGCTTGTGGGCCATGCGCTCGACGGTCTTCCACCAGCCCGGGGGCGTGCGCGGCTGGGTGAGGATCGTCTTGAGGTCGTGGCAGACGACGCACTTGCCGGCGAGCACCTCGCGTCCGGCGCCGAGGGCC
>Ga0073899_10004471_pt1 | contig 12241 bp, 10 predicted proteins | sample KloWWTmetaKNB5Ph_FD_88975 | JGI IMG/M metagenome (GOLD analysis project Ga0073899, IMG submission 88975) | Active sludge microbial communities from Klosterneuburg, Austria, studying microevolution and ecology of nitrifiers - Klosterneuburg... | ecosystem: Engineered > WWTP > Aerobic digester >... | reverse complement strand
GGCCGAAGGCGGTGGTGCCCCGGTGGTCGCACCGGGCGCCGGCATCGGCGCCAGCACCAGCGTGCCCGAGTCGATGCCGGGCTGGTTGCCGCCGCTGCCCAGCGGCGCCGGGATGCTCGAGCCTGCCATGCGTGTGCCTTGGTCCTGCCGTTGTCGTCGGGTGATCTTGCTGCCGCCGCGGCCGCAGGTCAAGGACGCCTGGCACTCACGATCCAGCCGGGCACCGGTCGGCCCGCCTCGAGCCGCAGCGTGCCGGCTTGCAGCGTCAGCAGTTCCAGGCCGCCCTGCGAGATCGCGTCGCGCACGTACCCGCCCGTGTGCGCGTAACGGCCGTTCACCTGCAGCCGGTGCCCCTGGGCGTCGTCTTCCTGCAAGGCCTCCACGGTGAACACCAGCCAGCCGCCCGGACGCAGCGCACGTCGCGCCGCCGCGACTGCCGCTTCGAGGGCACCGAAATAACACAAGGTGTCGGCGCACACGACGGCGTCGAAATGCCCGGGCTGTGTCTCCAGGTAGTACACGAGTTCGGCCTGGTGCAGCACGTCGTACACCTGTCGCGGCACGGCACGGCGCAGCATGCCCACCGAGAGGTCGCAACCCGCCAGGTGCCGCGCCCAGGGCCGCACCAGCACACCGCACAGGCCGGTGCCGCAGCCGGCGTCGACGATGTCGAGCGCGCCACGGGGTTCGCCCGCCGCTTCGGCAAGCGCCTGGGCGATGAGCTCGGGCGCGCGGTAGTGCAGCGACTCCAGCTTGGCGTCGAAGGAATCCGCGAAGCTGTCGAACACCTGCTGCACATAGGCGTCGCTGGCGCGCACGGGAACCGCGTTGCCCAGGCAGGCGGCCAGCTGATGGTGAATCACCGGGTTGTCCGGCTCTTCGGCCAGCCATTCGCGGTACAGCCCGGCCGCCCGCTCGCGTTCACCGAGCAGCAGCAAGGCGCGGATGACCTGGTCGCGCGGCTGTGCGCGCTGCGGCCACAGGGCGATCGCGCGGCTGTTCGCGAGCAGTCCTTCATGGACCTCGCCCCGCTCCATCAAGACCAGCGACAGGTTGTACCAGGCGTCGGCGAAGTCCGGCGCCACGTCGAGGGCGCGCCGGCAGGCCGATTCGGCCTCGGCCGCGCGGCCCTGTCTGCGGTGCACGATGCTCAGGTTGCTGAGTGCCGCGGCGGTTTCCGGCTGACCCGCGGCGATGGCGATGCCGCGTTCGTAGGCCTGCACCGCGTCGTCGACACGCCCCGCGACGAGCAGTACGTTGCCCAGGTTGTTCCACGCGTCGGCGTGTTCCGGGATCTGCCGCAATGCCGCGGAGATCAGCTCGACGGCTTCGTCGAGGCGGCCCTGCGAGTGGCGCAGCACGCCCTGGAAGTGCAGCGCATCGGGCTGGCCGGGCCAGCGCTCGAGGATCCCGATGAACGCGGCCTCGGCTTCGTCGAGCCGGTCGTCGCGCAGCAGCGCGATGGCCTGCCCGAGCGCCTCGACCAACCCGGAGGTCGACGGGGGCATATCGGCGCTCGCCGTCGGACACTGGTTCGCCGTGTCCCCATCAGCGACTTTCTTGGCCATGGCAGTGGGATCCCCTCGAATGCCTGGGCAGAACGGGTGCCGCCGCGCCGGCGCCGGCTTCAGCTGAAGTGGTAGGCAAACCCGCCTTCGGCCACGTCGACGCGCACCGCGGTCATGGGATGCCCCTCGAGCGTGTGGGTCAGGAAAGCCCGCGACACGTCGGGCAACAGCGTATTGGTGAGGATGGCGTCGACCATGCGTGCACCCGATTCGGACTCGGTGCAGCGCGAAACGACGAGCTGCACCACCTCGTCGCTGACCTGGAACGGCACGTTGTAGCGTGCCTCGACGCGCTTCGTGATCCGGCCCAGTTGCAGGTGGACGATGAGGCGCAGCATCGCGTCGGACAAGGGGTAGTACGGAATCGTCACCAGGCGGCCCAGCAGCGCCGGCGGGAACACCTTCAGCAGCGGGTCGCGCAGCCCCTTGGCCAGCGACTCGGGGTCGGGCAGCAGTTCCGGGTCCTTGCACAGGCTCGTGATCAGGTCGGTGCCGACATTGGTCGTGAGCAGGATCAGCGTATTCTTGAAGTCGATGAAGCGCCCTTCCCCGTCTTCCATGAAGCCCTTGTCGAAGACCTGGAAGAAGATCTCGTGCACATCGTGGTGCGCCTTCTCGATCTCGTCGAGCAGGACCACCGAATAGGGCTTTCGCCGCACCGCCTCGGTGAGCACGCCGCCTTCGCCGTAGCCCACGTAGCCCGGCGGCGCACCCTTGAGCGTGGAGACCGTGTGCGCCTCCTGAAATTCGCTCATGTTGATGGTGATCAGGTTGTGCTCGCCGCCGTAGAGCGCCTCGGCCAGCGCCAGCGCCGTCTCGGTCTTGCCCACCCCCGAAGGACCGGCCAGCATGAACACCCCGATCGGCTTGCCCGGGTTGTCCAGCCCCGCGCGCGAGGTCTGGATGCGCTTGGCGATCGCCTGCATCGCGTGGTCCTGGCCGATCACGCGCTCGGCCAGGTGCTCGGCCAGGTGCAGCACGGTCTCGATCTCGTTGGCCGCCATGCGGCCGACCGGAATGCCGGTCCAGTCGGCGACGACACTGGCCACGGCCTGCTGGTCGACGGTGGGCAGGATCAGCGGGTGCTCGCCCTGCAGCGCGTCGAGTTCCAGCTGCACCTGGCGCAGTTCGGCCTTCCGGCCCGCCCGATCCTCGTCGCTGAGCAGCGTTTGGGCGGGCGCGACCTGGCCGGCGCTGTGTTCCAGCTTCGAGCCCGTGCCCTCCACCGGCTCGAGGCTGCCACGCAGCTCGGCACGCAACTCGAGCAGGCGGTCGACGAGCCGCCGCTCGCTTTCCCAGCGCGCCTGCAGGCCTTCGAGCCGCGTTCGCTCCGCCGCCAGTCGGGTGGCCACCGCTTCCTCGCGGGCCGCGGTCTCGATGCCGATCGCCGCTTCGCGCGCCACGATGCCCTGCTCGGTCTCCAGCGCCTCGATATGCTTCAGGCAGTCGTCGACCTCGGCCGGCGTGGCGTGCAGGCTCACGGCCACGCGGGCGCTCGAGGTGTCGAGCAGGCTCACGGCCTTGTCGGGGAGCTGCCGCGCCGGGATATAGCGGTGGCTCAGGCGCACCGCGGCCTCCAGCGCCTCGTCGAGGATCTGCACCCGGTGGTGCTTCTCCATCATGCTCGCCACGCCGCGCATCATCAGGATCGCCAGCGGTTCGCTCGGCTCGTCGACCTGCACGGCCTGGAAGCGACGCGTCAACGCGGCGTCCTTCTCGATGTACTTCTTGTATTCGGCAAAAGTCGTGGCGCCGATGGTGCGCAGCTGACCGCGCGCGAGCGCGGGCTTGAGCAGGTTGGCCGCGTCCCCGGTGCCAGCCGCGCCACCGGCCCCGACCAGCGTGTGCGTCTCGTCGATGAACAGCACGATCGGCTTCGGGCTCGCCTGCACCTCGTCGATCACGGCGCGCAGGCGTTGCTCGAATTCGCCCTTCATGCTGGCGCCGGCCGACAGCAGGCCGACGTCGAGCGTGCGCAGCTCGACGTCCTTCAGCGTCGGCGGCACGTCGCCGCGCACGATGCGCTGCGCGAAGCCCTCGACGATGGCCGTCTTGCCGACACCCGCCTCGCCGACCAGGATCGGGTTGTTCTGGCGTCGCCGCATCAGGATGTCGACCACCTGCCGGATCTCGTCGTCGCGACCGACCACCGGGTCCATGGTGCCGCTGCGAGCCTGCTCGGTGAGGTCGGTGGTGAAGCGCTTGAGCGCCTCCTGCTTGCCCATCGCCGCCGGGGCGATGGCGTCGCTCGCCTCGCCGGGCGCAGCCGCCGATTCGCTGGCCGCGGCCCCCTGCTCCGGCGAGCCCGCCAGCAGCGTGCCGAAGCGGCTGCACAGGTCGTCGACGGGAATGCGGTCGAACTGACGCGAGATGGCCAGCAACGCGCCGCGCAGCGAAGCCGTCTTCAACATGCCCACCACCAGATGGCCGGTGCGCACCTGCGCCTCGCCGAACATCAGCGAGCCGTAGACCCAGCCGCGTTCGACCGCGGTGTCGACGAACTGCGAGATGTCGCTGATCGACGACGCGCCGCGTGGCAGCCGGTCCAGCGCCTGCGTCAGGTCGCGCGACAGCGCCGCGGCGTCGAGTTCGTAGTGGCGCACGATCCGGTGCAGGTCGCTGTCGGCGGCGCCCAGGATCTGCATCAGCCAGTGCGGCAACTCGACGAACGGATTGCCGCGCATCTTGCAGAACACGGTCGCGCTCTCGATGGCCTTGTAGGCCACGGGGTTGAGCTTGCCGAACGAGGCGGTGCGGGAGATTTCAGGCATCGGGTCCTCCGCCTTGGCGTGGCGACAACACGGGTTTCGGGCGCAGTCTGAGGTGCTGCCTTGACGGGTTCCGGCGCGCCGTACCGCGGCCGAGCCAGGCGGTCAGCCCCAATTGCACGACCCGGCCGAGCCGCGGCTCGGGTCGCTCGTTGGCGGCGAGCACCAGTTGCGCGTCCCAGCGCAAGGTGGGGCCGGCCAGCAGGCGCACCCACTCCTGCAGCGCCGGCCAGGCCTGCCCGCCAGGCAGGAACGCCCGGTATTGCGCGGCCGTCAGCGGCCCCAGGTGCAGCCGGAAGCGGTACTGCCGATCCCAGACCTTGCCGCCGGCGTTGGCCGAGCGGCCGAGCCGCGTTTCGGGCGGCACGCTGCGCTCGGGGCGGTTGCTCGCGAACCCCAGTCGCGAACGGTCCGTCGGCTCGATTTCCAGCCACTCGCCGACATTCGACTCGAACGCGACGGGCAGGCCGAAGTACGAGCGCAGCACCTTCAGCATCGCCTCGGGGTGGCGGCTGCGGCTGGCCAGCAGTCCGGCCTGGAACGTGAGCGCGTCCGGCGGGAGCACGCCCCCAATCCCGGGCGGGAGGCCGGCGGCAGCGCGAAGCCACGCCGCATACCGGTTGTCTCGCGGCCGGTCCCGGTGCACGACCGGCTGCGCCTGCGCCCAGGCACGATAGAACAGCGACAGCAGGCGATGGTGAAACAGGTCTAGGAAGTGCGCCAGCGCGCGGTCGCCGTGATGCTGCAGCCGGTCGCGCACGTACTCGGTGAAGTGCAGCGGCATCGGACCCTGGGGCCCGAGCAGGCCGAGAAACCGCACACCCAGCCGCGGCGGAGCCGCGACGGGGCGTTCGAGGGCGGCGATGGCGGCCGGGGCGAAGTCGAGCTCGGGCACCTGTGTCAGGCGCCAGGGTTCCTGCCCCGGCCGCAGGGCAGAGCCGGTTCGCGGAGCACCCGGGTGCAGCGCGTCGAGCCGGCGCATCAGCGCGAAGAAGTCGTACGCCCAGGGCTGTTTCGTCACATCGGCGAGCAACGCATCGACCGCTTCGCGGAGCGTGTCGATCTTCGCCTCGGGCGCCCCAGGCCCCGCATCGATCGCTCCGCTGGCGCCGACGCCGCCGGCACCGGACCCGTTCGACACCGGGCCAGCCTGCGCGGCGCCGGGTGCCGCACTCATGCGATCTGCCCCCAGCCGCCGCGTGCAGGCCAGGCCTTGATGACGCCGCGCTGCTGGCTGCGCAAGGTGAGCTGGGTGTAGCTGTTGATCGCGGCGAAGCGTGCATAGAAGCGTTCGAGCACGCTGCCGAGCAGGAAAGCGCTGGCGCCTTGAAAACTCTGCTCGTCGAGCTCGAGCTCGATCTCGATACCGCAACCGAAGCTGAGCGGCCCCGGAAACGGCAGGCGCCGGACCGACTGCCGCGTCTTGAGCCCGTGCACCCCTTCGACCTGGTGCGCCCAGACGACGTCGTTGGGCGGGCCGTACAGACGCAGCAGGTCGCGCAAGGCCGCTGCGGCGCGCGCCGGTTCGTCGCCGAGTTCCAGGTGGTTCTGCGTGACCTGCGTGACCAGTTGCCAGCCGATGTCGCCGACCGGTTGCCGCGACACCGGACGCGTCGGGCCACGCAGGCAATCGACGCCGGTGACCGGGCCCGGGGCGTCGAGCTGCCACACACGCTCACCCGGCTGGCCGGCCGTCGGCAACAGCACGGGCAGATCGCGGTTCGTCACCCACGCGGTGACCGACAGCTGCTTCAGCCCCTCGCGGAACGCCCCGTGCCGGCCGTCGACGAGCGAGATGAAGACCTCCTCGCCGACATACGACGGCACCCTGGCGCCCTGGCTGCGCTGGCGCTCAGACAGGCGCCGCAATTCACGGCGCACCGTGTAGTAGCCGTGCCCCTCGACCGGCGGTTCGTACCGGCTTGCAAACAGCGGCTTGAATTCGAGTGGGCCGTCGAAGCCGTCGCTGCGCCCGCCGCCGTGACCGACGACGCGGTCGATGCTGTGGACCTCGAGGTCCATCGGACGCGTGCGGTCGGGCACCACGTGGTATTCCCAGCTTCCCGGGCCGAGCGCCACGCGGTCGAGACGCTTCGGGAACAGGTTGACCGCCGGCGTGCAGAAGATCGCCAGGCTGCCTTCGTCGACCATCGTCTCCAGGGCGGGGTCGCCCCGGGCGAAGAGCACGATCAGCTCGGCCTCGTCACCTCTGATACCGGCCAGCCGCGCCGCCAGGTTGCCCAGCTCGAAGAAGAGCAGGCGCTGCGGCAGCACGCTGATCTCCTGCAGCAGCCGTTGGCCCGAAAACGCGCGCAGGGTCTCGGGCAGGAGCGCCTCGTCGTCATCGAAACCCAGCGGGCGAACCGTGATGGCGTCACCCCAGCGCAGCGGCTGGGCGTCTTTCGCGACCACGCCGACGAGGGTGCCGATCGACGCTCCGAGCACCAGTTCGTGCAGCCGGAACGCCACCTCGTCGGGGGCGCTGATATAAAAGGACAGGCGGTCGACGCCGAGTTCGTCGAAGCTCAGGCCGCCGCCGACACGCAGGCGGATGCGCAATCCGCCCTTGGCGGGCCGTGCCGCCGGCCAGCGCGCCAGCTCCAGGTCGGAAGCCTGCGAGAAATACTGCACGCCGGCCAACTGCAGCGGCCACAGAGTGACCGCCGACGCGGTGCGGAACTCGCACTGCGTATCCTGCCCGCGCGGCAGCAGCGACAGCACGGCACTGCCGCGCGGCACTGGATAGCCGCGCGCAAGATTGGGGTCGGTCGGATCGATGGCAAACCGCACCACCATCATCGAGGGCACCGGGGCCAGGAAGTTCGGATACAGCGACTCGAGCAGGTGAGCGATCAGCTGCGGCTGCTCGGCCTCGAGCTTGAGCTGCACCCGCGCCGTGAGGAACGCGAAGCCCTCGAGCAGCCGTTCCACATACGGGTCGGCGACTTCCAGCCCCTCCATGCCCAGGCGCGCCGCGATCTTCGGGTGCTCACGCGCGAACTCCCGGCCGAGCTCGCGCAGGTAGGCCAGTTCATCCTGGTACAGGCGCGTCAGCCGCGGATCCATCAACCCTCGCGCGCCGGCGACACGGCCGAGGCGTCACGGACCTCGACCTCGCCGGCTTCGAGGTCCATCCGCGTGCGCAGCAGGATCTCCAGCGGAACGGGTTGCGCCCACAGGTGACCGTGAATCTCGAACTCGATCATGTTGTGCGTATCGAGCACGCTGCTGGCCTCGAGCGCCCGCACGGTCAGGGTCTCGGGCAGGATGCGCGGCTCGAAGCGCAGGATCGCCTGCCGCAGCGTGCGCTCGAGCTGGCCGACGTCGAGCTTGGACAGGCGCTGGCCCGACAGCGGTGGCAACCCGAAGTTCAACACGCTGCCCGCAAGCAGGGGATGAGTCGCGCTCCACTGTGGCTGGGGCTGGGTGGCATTGAACAACCAGCCCAGGTCTCGCAGCACCGCCTGCCGCAGCTGCGACTTCGACATCACGCGCCGAGTCTCGGGTTCGGTCCGCTGCGCAGGCGCGTCGTCGGTCAGGCGATCGATCAGCGCGGGCTGCAGCCGGTCACGGAGTTCGGGTGCAGCCACAGGACGGGCTCAACGGGAGCTGCCGGTGGTCACGATCTCGCGCACGTCCAGCAGGGCATGGTCGCCGCCGTCGGTGGTCAGCACGCGCTGCCCAAGGCCGCGGTACTGGTCATCGGCGATCTCCAGCCACTCGGTCTTGCGCGACATCAGCAGCGCGGAATCGGCGCCCGAGGTCGTGCCGGTATACCGGACCGGGATCAGCGCGACCGTATCGGCGTCGTTGACGAAGGTCAGGTGCGCCGGGATCCAGACCAGGTCGCGCAGGTCGGCGACGGGCTCGATCGACAGTCGCCGCAGGTGCTCGAACGGCAGCCAGCCGTAGCGACCGTTGATCACCACCTCGAGCACCGGGCCGAGCCGCGAATCGGCATCGGCGATCCACTCGAACCCCTGGCCGTCTATCCGGCCCTGGCTGGCCGGCGCCTGCTCCAGCGCCCGGGAGCGCAGCTGCGCGGCCTGCGCCTGGTGACCCTGGGCTTGGAGCTGCAGTGCTTGCGCGAGCGACGCCACCCAGTCCGTCGGCGGGCCAAAGACGTGCGGCAGCGTGCGGCCGTCGAAGACAGCTTCGCGCACGGCCTCGCACTGCAGCGCGGCGCCATAGGTGTTCACCATCGCGAGCGTGCCGGCATCGAGCTCACCGCAGACCTTGAGCTGGTCGAGCGCACGCTGCCACTTGCCGAGCACGCACAACAGCTGGAACAGGAAGACGCGCAAGTGCGCGTCGCCCGCGTTGGCGCGCACCTGGCGCTGCAGGGTCTCGAGGGCCGCGCCGGGGTCACCGGCGGCGACGAGCGATTCGGCCGTGGGCGTCGTCACGACTCCGCCTGCGGCATGTTGTCGGTGAACACCGTGCTGCCCCCGCGTCCACCGCTGGACTTCTGCAGCCGGTACTCGACCTCGACCTCGGTGAACGCGAAAGACACCGTTTCGCGCGTGCCACCGGTCTCGTCGGTGGCGTGCTGCACGCCGCTGACGCGGGCGCCCTTGAGCGTGACGATGAAGAAATCCTCCTGCTCGCCGCCAGCCCGCCGCATCGTCAACCTGGCTTCCTTGACTTCGTCGTTGGTGGCCAGGGCGGACATCAACGGCGTGGTGGCCGCATCGATCTGCTTGTGGATGGTCAGGGCGGTGTACGAACGGCGTGCCGTCGCCTGACTGTGGCCGAGCGCGGAACTCGCCGACAGCCCCCATTGCCAGGCGGTGACGGCAATGTCGTCCACGTGCCCGGGGCTGATGGCCTCGCCCTTGATCTTGCCTGCACGCTTGGTCTGCACATGCAGGAAGACGTCTGCGGCCGAACCGCCTGTGCTGATTCCACTGCTGCTTGCCGACGCCATGACGTCTCCGGTTCACGCCTCAGGACGGCGCCGCGCGCGCGGGGGCTGAAGAGCACCCTCGGCGCACGGCTTCGGGATCAGGTGATCTCGGTGGTCTTGACGTTCCAGCCGAACTTCACCTCGCCCGTCAGGGCACCCTTCTCGTCCTGCGCCTTGTACGAGAAGTCGATCGAGCCAACGCTCATCCTGACGGAGTCGTTGATATCACCGCCGCTGTCGCCCCTGATGCCCACGGAGGTGATGTAAACCTCTTTCATGGTGACCTTGAGGAAGTCCTTCTGGCCTTCACCGGCCTTGCGCGAGGTCAGCACCACCTCCTTGAAGTGAGCGCCCTGCGCACACTTCTTGGCCAGGATCGGCGAGGCCTTGTCGTAGGTATGGTCAAACCACAGTTCGCCGGCCTCGGCCTTGCCCTTGCCGCTGCCGCCGCCGGCGCCGACGTTGGTGGCATTGCTCACATTCCAACCCCACGAGAGCACCTGGATCTCGTTCTTGTGATCCTTGTGGGTGGCCTCGCCTTCGACGCCATCGAACTTGATGTGGGTGTCGATTGCCATGATGAAATTCTCCTGAGAGGTATGAAGGGTTCCGAGGGGAGAGACGCTTTCGAGGCGGGTTCAGTTGGGGAGCAGGATGTCCTACTTCTTCTGCGAAGGCAGCGTGGACACCAGACGCAGCGACACCGTCAGCCCCTCGAGCTGGTAGTGCGGCCGCAGGAAAAACTTCGACGTGTAGTAGCCGGGGTTGCCGGCCACCTCCTCGACCACCACTTCGGCGGCGGCCAGGGGCTTCTGCGCCTTGACGACGTCCGACGAATTCGCCGGGTCGCCGTCGACGTAGTTCATGATCCAGTTGTTGAGATACTTCTCCATCGCCGCCCGTTCCTTGAACGAGCCGATCTTGTCGCGCACGATGCACTTCAGGTAGTGGGCGAAGCGGCAGCACGCGAACATGTACTGCAGCCGCGCGGCCAGGTTGGCGTTGGCGGTGGCATCGGGGTCGTCGTACTCGAAGGGCTTCTGCAGCGACTGTGCGCCGATGAAGGCCGCAAAGTCGCTGTTCTTGCGGTGCAGCAGCGGCATGAAGCCGTTCTTGGCCAGTTCGGCCTCGCGGCGATCACCAATGGCGATCTCGGTCGGGCACTTCATGTCGACACCGCCGTCGTCGGTCGGGAAGGTGTGCACGGGCAGGCCTTCGACGCCGCCGCCGCTCTCGACACCGCGGATGCTCGTGCACCAGCCGTAGAGCTTGAACGAACGGTTGATGTTGGCCGCCATCGCGTAGGCCGAGTTCGACCAGGTGTACTTGCTGTGGTCGCCGCCGCCTGTCTCTTCCTCGAAGTTGAAGGCCTCGACCGGGTTGGTCTTCGCGCCGTACGGCAACCGCGACAGGAAGCGCGGCATCGCCAACCCCATGTAGCGCGCGTCCTCGGACTCGCGCAGCGAGCGCCATGCCGCGTACTCGGGGGTCGTGAAGATCTTCGTCAGGTCACGCGGGTTGGCGAGTTCCTGCCACGAATTCATCTGCAACAGGCTCGGCGCTGCCCCGGCGATGAACGGCGCAAGCGCCGCGGCGGCGATCTTCGACAACTCGCCGAGCATTTCGACGTCAGGCGGCGTGTGGTCGAAGTAGTAGTCGCCGACCAGGCAGCCAAACGGGTGGCCGCCGAACATGTCGTACTCTTCGTTGTAGATCTTCTTGAAGAGCGGGCTCTGGTCCCATGAGGTGCCCTTGTAGCGCTTGAGCGCCTTCCCGACTTCGCCCTTCGAGATGTTGAGCACGCGGATCTTCAGCATCTCGTCGGTTTCGGTGTTGTTGACGAGGTAGTGAAGCCCGCGCCAGGCGCTTTCGAGCTGCTGGAATTCGGGTTTGTGCAGGATGGCGTTGACCTGTTCCGAGAGCTTGCGGTCGAGCTCGGCGATCATGGCCTCGATCGAGACCAGCACGTCGGCCCCGATCAGCTGTGCCCGCGAAAGCGCCTGCTGCGCCAGCGTGAGCACGGCCTGCTCGACGGCGCTGCGCGCCTTGTCGCTCTTGGGCTTGAATTCCTTGTTCAGCAACGAGGCAAATTCGTTGCCCTCGAAGGTGACACCTTGCAATGCGGCTGCAGCTTGGGGGGAGACGTCGGCCATGGCGGTGGTTTCTGCGTGGACTGTCGTGGTTCGAGGAGGGTCCGGTCAGCGGCTCACTGCGCTTCGCCGTCGGCAGGTGGTTGTGACTCGGCCTTCTGCGCCTTGACCGCGGCCAGCGACTTCAGCAGCGCCTCGTCCTTGACCACCTTGGCGATCAATTCCTCGGCGCCCGTCTTGCCGTCCATGTAGGTGATGAGGTTGGCCAGCTGCTGGCGTGCCTCGAGGAGTTGCTTCAGACCTTCGACCTTGGCCGCCACGGCCGCCGGCGAGAAGTCGTCCATGCTCTCGAACGTGATGTCGACCGCGATGTTGCCTTCGCCGGTCAGCGTGTTGGGCACCTGGAACGCGACACGGGGCTTCATCGATTTCATGCGGGCGTCGAAATTGTCGACGTCGATTTCGAGAAACTTGCGGTCGGCCACCGGCGCCAGCGCCTCGGCGGGCTTGCCCGAGAGATCGGCCATCACGCCCATGACGAAGGGCAACTGCACCTTCTTCTCGGCACCGTAGAGTTCGACGTCGTACTCGATCTGCACCCGCGGCGCACGATTGCGGGCAATGAACTTCTGGCTGCTGGTGGCCATGGCTTTGAGTCCTCTGGGGTCGGGTTCGTCTCTCGGGTCCGTCAGGACTGATCGCTCAGCCCCGCCAGCCGCTCCACCTGGCTGACGCTGTCGGGAGCCATATCGCGGATGATGTCCATAAAGGACATGTTGATCAAGCGCTGTGCCCGCCGGATCAGCAGCGGTGCCGGATTGCTGGGCTGATTGTGCTCAATCCAGGCGCAGATGCGCTCGAGTTCGCGCACCGCGTCCTCCCGATTGACGATGGCACCGGCGGCCGGCG
>Ga0073899_10004470_pt1 | contig 12247 bp, 8 predicted proteins | sample KloWWTmetaKNB5Ph_FD_88975 | JGI IMG/M metagenome (GOLD analysis project Ga0073899, IMG submission 88975) | Active sludge microbial communities from Klosterneuburg, Austria, studying microevolution and ecology of nitrifiers - Klosterneuburg... | ecosystem: Engineered > WWTP > Aerobic digester >... | reverse complement strand
GCCGGCGTCATGCTTGGCAGCCTGCTCGGCGGGCTTGTCGGCGCGATCGTGATGCTTCTGATGGCGCCACAGGCCGGCGCAAAGACCCGCAAGCAAATCCAGCGCAAGAGCCGCGACCTCCGCGTCAAGACGACCGACGCCATCGAAGACGGCGTGGGCGAAGTGCGCGCCAAGGTCCACCAGGCGACGACCGGCATCCACGACGGGGCCGAAACGCTGCAACAACGCGGCGAAGACCTGGTCGACCATCAAAAAGTACGCTGGACGCCCGTCGTCAAAGCCGGGAAAAAGGCCGTCAACGGGTCTTGACGCCGGGTGAATAATTTTTACTGTCCATCCCATTAGGAGATTATCAATGCACCCAGAGGTCCATGATGCCCAGCGACGGCCCGATGCTGCCGGACATCGCCTGTCCACCGCGGGGCGGATAGCGCGCCGCCTGTGGGTCGTAGTCTTGCTCGTCCCCGTTCTCGGGAGCATGGGATGGAGCCGACCGGTCGGGGCCGCGCCGGCCGGCAACGCGACGGTCGGTATCGGGCTGTTCGCCCAGCGAGTGAAGGCCGAACAAACCATCTGTGCCGGGGACAAGGTCGCTATTCGCGCGCGGGTCATGAAGCGCATCGGCATCGATGGGTCTTATAGTCTGGTCACTCTGTTGGGTGAAGAGATCAATGCCTATGTGGATGGGAGCGGCGTCGGCTCAATTTCGCCGTCCAAGAGCACGTCTGGCCTGAATAGCCGCCCGGCCGGCGCGGCCTATTTCACATTCTCGGCCGAGAAATCCGGTTCGACCACGGTCGTTTTCCAGGCCAAGGTGAACCAACGGTCGTTTTTGGGCGTGACCTTCAGCGGCGACACGGTCACCACGGCGCTGCCGCTGAAGGTGGAGAACTGCCGCTACCGGGTCACGTCTTTCTCGCGCTGGCACGTGCAGGGCGACGCCGAAATCAAGGTCATCGCCCAAATCCAGGACGCCGGGATGGCCGAGGACGGCGGCGGCCACTATACCGGCACGGCCGACGTCTCCTGGGTCATCGTCCCCGGACAGGTCGGTACGTGCTCGGCGACCGCCACCACCCCAGGCAGCCGGGCCGAATTAAACGGCCAGGTGTATGGGCCTGAGGAATTTACGGTAAATCTGAAATTCTTGCCGGCGTCGGTCACGTTGAACGTCGATTGCGGGGACGGCGCCGTCGGCACTTTCCCGATTGAGTTGATCCCCGATTCATTGACGGTCAGTATACCTGCGGCCGGGGGCAGCGAGCGACAGGCCCAGCAACTGCAAGGGGTGGAGCCAACGGTCGGTTCCATCGTCGTCATAGTCAAACGGGCGGCCGGCGATTGATTGGGACCCGCCAATTACCAAGAGGCCATTCGGGCCGCGAGCCGCAACGGATGGCCATGGCCCGTTAATTCGTCCACCTCACGCATAACAGGAAGAACGCTTGATCCATCTACGATCCCGACACCGGAAACGTGCACCCCTTTTCCCGGCGCTCTGGTTAGCGGCCTTGGCGCTCCTGGCGCTGAGCGCCTGTTCGCCGGGCAACTCGACGGAGCCGGAAGCGACCGCCGGTTCGCCGACCCAGATGACGACGGCAGTAGCGACCACCGGTTCGCCGACCCAGACGGTGGAATCGCCGGCGACCGCTGAAATCCCGGCAACCGTTGATTTATCAGCGCCCACGGCCGAACCGGGGGAAATCGTCGCCCAGGGAGACGTGCCCTTCGGTCCGGGGCCATTCAATCTCATCGCCCCGGCCGCCGGCCTGACCGATCTGGCCGGGTACAAGGCGACGTTGACCCTGTCATTTGACGGAACCGAGGCCGGGCAACCCAGCCAATGGTCAACAACGTACGAGATGAGCCACACGACTGAACCGGCCGCGCGCCAATTGACCATCACCAGTACGGGCGCGGCGGCCGATCCCGATCCGGTAACCCTGACCGAAGCCGGCGGCGCGTCTTTCGAACAGCGCGGCGAAGGCGCCTGCGTCGTAACTGTGCTTTTGCCGGGGGATTCACTGGCCGCGCTGCTGGAACCGGCCGGCATGCTGAACGCCGTCATCGGCGCGGAAGCGGCCGGCAGCGAAACGGTCAATGGCGTGGCCGCCGAGCATTACATCTTCGATGAGCGGGCGCTGGGCCAGTCGGGTTTCGCCGACTCGACCGGCGAGCTGTGGGTGGCCGTGGATGGCGGCTATGTGGTGAAATATCTCCTGACCACTACCGGCGAGCCGGGCATGTTCGGCCAGGCAATCGAGGGCACAGCCATCTGGGCCTACGAACTGACCAGCGCCAACCAGCCGATCGCCATCGAGCCGCCGCCGGATTGCCCGGCCGTGACGGTCGACGCGCCACTCCTGGCGGACGCGACCGGCGTGGTGAATGAGCCGGGATTGCTGAGCTATACCACCCTCACCTCTCCGACCGATGTCGTGGCGTTCTATCAGGCGCAACTGCCGGCGCTGGGTTGGCAACCAATGGGCGACCCGATCGGGAACGAAACCACCGCCTGGCAGGATTTCAGCCGGGCCGACCGGCAACTGTCGATCATCATCACTACCACCGCCGAAGGCGCGTCCACCGTCACCATCGTACAGGGCAATCAACTTGATTAAGAAGCTGCTCGCCCCGTCCATCAGCAAGACAACCCGGCAGATGGTCGCGCTCGACGGCGTGGAGCCGGCGGTTGATCCGGGCCTGGGTGATGGCGCTGCGGCCCTAAGGCACGAAAGAAGTATCCACAGATTACACAGATTTCACAGAAATCAGGAGTTACTTATGAAAACAAATGCCATTCCGGATCGCCGGAAGTTCAAGACGGTCGATGACTTTTTGCGCTGGCTGGAGAAGCGGAAGGCGGAGAATCAGCTGGCCGAGGAGCAGGCCGTTCGCCACTCGGCGATGGCCTGGGCCGACGATGGCGGGCGAGCCAGCGACATCCCCGCCGAAGGCGTTGCGCGTTCCGGAGATTAAGGTGACGGGGGCCACCGATTCAACGCCCACTCCCTGGACGTTCTGGCGGGTCGTGGGGGCCACGCTGGTTTTCATCGGCCTGGGGGTGAGCTTCTGGCTGCTCTACCGCTTTAACCAGGTCGTTTTCACGCTGTATATCGCCATCGTGTTGGGCACGATCCTGCGCCCGGCCGTCGCCGGGCTGCAGCGGCGCGGCCTGCCCGGCAATGCCGGCGTCATCCTCATCTTTCTCCTGCTGCTGGCCCTGCTCGTCGGCTTCGGCGTGCTGTTGGCCCCGCTCATCGTGACGCAGACGACGACGATCGTGGCCGCCACGCCCGGCTATCTCCAGACCCTCAATGACTGGCTGCTCGACAACCCCAACCAACTGATCGCCCGGTTGGGGGCGCTTTTTACCGCCGCGCTTGCGCCCGACCAGTCACCGCTGCCGCAAACGGGGCAGGACATACTGGACACGGCCGGGCAGGCGATGGGCTACCTCGGCTCGGCGTCACAGTTCATCCTGACGGCCGTCGCCATCCTGCTCATCGCCTTCTATTGGACGCTCGACGGGCCGCGCTACGTCAAGTCGCTCGTGGCACTGCTGCCGGCGGCCCATCGCGACAGCACCCAGGAGCTGATCGCGGTCATCGAAACGAAGGTCAGCGCCTACATGGCCGGGCAAGGCCTGCTGATGCTGGCCGTCGGCGGCCTGGCGCTGGTCGCCTATTGGGCCATCGGCCTGCCCTACGTGCTGGTGCTGGCGCTGGTGGCCGGGCTGATGGAAGCCGTGCCGATGGTCGGGCCGCTGCTGGGGGCCATCCCGGCCGGGTTGGTGGCCCTCTCCCTGGGGCCGGACAAGCTGGTGTGGGTAATCGTCGCCACGCTCGTCATCCAGCAACTGGAGAACAGCCTGCTCGTGCCGCGCGTCATGCGCCGGGCCGTGGGCGTCAATCCGTTCGTCTCGCTGCTGGCGATCTTCGCCTTCAGCTCGCTGCTGGGCGTGCCGGGCGCGCTGATAGCCATTCCCACGGCGGCCATCATCCAGATTCTGCTCGATCGCTACGTCTTCCGGCCCGGCGCGCTGGAGCCGGAAGCGCCCACCGGCCGCGACCTGGCCGGGCGCTTGCGCTATGAGGCGCAGGACCTGGCCCAGGATTTGCGCAAACAGGCGCGGCTCAAGAAGGAGGGCTCGGCCACGACCATCAGGCAGATCGACGCGGTGATGGACGAGATCGAATCCATCACCACCGACCTCGACGCCCTGCTGGCCGGGAACGAGGAGGTGGCGGCATGACCCGGCAACTGGTCATCGTCGGGCTGGCCGTGCTGGTGACCGTGGTGGGGGCGCTGCTGTTGTGGCAGTTCCGCGTGGTCGTCGTCTACGTCCTGTTCTCGCTGGCATTGGCGGCCGCCATGCGCCCCCTGGCGAAGCGGCTGAGCGGCCGCAGCCTGCTCCGGCGGCTGGGCCTCATTCTGCTGACGCTGCTCGTCGTGGGCGCGGTTGGGCTGGGGCTGGCCCTCAGCGTCACCGCCGCGGCGAGCGAGATTCAGCAACTGGGGACGCAACTGGCAGCCCAGGACAGCTGGCGGTCGCCGGTATGGCTGTCCGGAACGCCGGCCCAGGAATTGCTGGATGAGTACCTGCCCGCGCCCGACGAGGTCTTCACCGCCATCACCGGCGACGAGGGCCAGCTGGTGCTGCCCGCCCTGCTTGGCGTCACGCAGAACATAATCGGCCTTATCAGCGCCGGGGCGATCATCCTGTTCCTGAGCCTCTACTGGAGCATCGACCAGATCCACTTCGAGCGGCTGTGGCTGTCGCTGCTGCCGGCCGGGCGGCGGGCGCAAGTGCGCGGCATCTGGCGAACGATCGAGCCGGATCTGGGCGCGTACATCCGCAATGAGGCGGCGCAGAGCCTGCTGGGCGGCCTGTTGCTGGGGCTGGGCTATTGGGCGATGGGGTCGCCATACCCGGCGCTGCTGGGGCTTTTCGGCGCGGGCGCGCTGCTGGTGCCGCTCGTCGGCTCGATTCTGGTGGTACTGTCGGCGCTGGTGATCGGCCTGTTGACCGGCGTGTGGCTCGGCGTCCTAAGCGCCCTCTACGCCGTCGGGGTGCTGCTGGTTCTGAAGATGTGGGTGGAGCCGCGCCTGTTCCGGCGGGTGCACTACAACCCGATCCTGACCATCGTCATCCTGATCGCCCTGGCCGACGCCTTCGGCTTCATCGGGCTCGTCGTCGCGCCGCCGCTGTCGGCCGCTGTCCAGATCCTGTGGTCCCGGTTAGTCGGCCGCCGCGGCATCGGCGGGCCGACTGCCGACCTGTCCGAGCTGAGAGAGCGGGAAGCGGCGGTACGGGCGGCCATCGAGACGATGGACGAGCCGCCGCCGCTGCTGACCAGCAGCCTGGAGCGGCTGGATCGGCTGCTGGCCGAGGCGGAAGGCGTCCGCGTGGGTCAATAGAGGGGTGGCACCCCGTCGATCCGGCGGTCTTCCGCCGGAGCTCCCTACTCTCCCACACGCGCCTCGAACGAGCCGATATCGCACGAACCGCCGGCCGGTTGCGGGCGGGCCACATTTCGCTGGTCGAGGTTCAACTCGCTTGAGCCACAGCCGGTCACTTCGCTAAAGGGGATGCGGTCGCGGGCCTGGCTGGCCGGCCCCAGGGCGTGGGTTGGTGTCTTGCCCGGCGGGTTGACGGCCAGCGGCCGCAGATCGGCCACGCCGCGCGGCACGTCGCTTGCATGGTCCAGGTTGCAACTGTCATCGCTATCGAGGTTATGGCCTATAGAGTACCCGTAAAATTGACCGATATTGGACGGAAAATCGACACAATCGCCACCAGAGTTATCCGCGATGATCGTCGCCTGGAAACTGTAAGACCCATTATACCATAAGCCGCCGCCCTCATCCGTCGCCGTATTGTCTGAAATGGTGCTGTAAGCGAGGTGGACGAATGATCCGCCATAGGGTGGCAAAGGGGGCTGGGGAATAAGTGGTGAAGAAAAAGGCGAGGTTTCGGTGTTAGCGGAGATAGCGCCTCCATTGATGGCCGTATTGCCACTCAGCGTACTGTTGATGAGGTGGAGCGTCGCATTTCCTTCAAGAATCAAATAACCTTCCAAATCTTCAAACCCGTGGTTGTAAATGCCACCACCGTTGCGCGCTTCATTGTACGTGATAGCGGTGCTGCTGATGGTGGTGTTAATTTCTCCATGGACAGTTCTGCTGTAAATCGCGCCGCCCATATCGGCGATGTTGCTGGTGAGGAGAGATCTGGAAATGTGGATTTGAAGCCAGGATCCGTTCTCGATGTTAGCGTAAATGCCGCCGCCGCCGAGGATGGCCACGTTGCCGCCTAAAACCGTATCTTCCAGCGTCAGGCCGGCGGGTGTGTCGGCCTGACCGACACAGATGCCGCCGCCGTTGGTGGCGCGGTTGTCCAGGATATGGCTGTGGCGCACGGTCAGGTTGCCCAGACTTTGGATGCCGCCCCCACACTCGGCCATCCCGCCGCGAATCGTTAACCCGTCAATAGTGACCGTGGTGCCGGGGCCGATGACGATGACGGGGCCGTGGCCCGCGCCGTCAAGGGTATGGCCGTTGCCGATCAGACTCGCCACGCCCTCGCCCCGGCTATCCAGCGGCGGCAGTGGCGCGCTCAGGGTGATGTCGGCCGCCAGTTCGATGCGCGGTAAATGGACCGCGGCGTTGGCGGCAGCAAAGGCCGCGCGAAGCGTCGCTTCGTCGGCGACGACGTAGACACTGGGCGGCGATGCGATGTAGGGCAAAACGAGGTGATGGTCGTGTGGCTGGCGATCGGCCTCGGTGGCCGGGGGCATACCAAGCAGGAGGAACAGAGCCCCCACCATAGCCGCCGGACGAATTAATATGGCAATGCGCTTCATTTCGAACCTCGTGTAGCACTAACCCTGGTCGGGCTTCCACTCCAGGTACAATATACAATAGACAAGTTGGAAATGGTAAATCAGACAAGTTGGAAATGGTAAATCGCGATCAGATCCGACAGTTGGCGAACTCGCGCGAAAGTTCTCAGGTCTCAGAAACCCCGCCGCGTCGGGTCGGCCAGGGCGGTGAAGCGATCCATGATTCAGACTACAAAGGGCTTGCCTGATTGAATCAGCAATTAATCGATAAGCAGGCTGCGATCGGTGGTAATGGTCAGCAGGCAGTGGTCAGAGTGGCCGGCGGTCAGCCGCCAGCTCCTCATCATCCGCCAGGGCCAGCGCGAAGAGCGCGGCCCGGGTCAGCGCCGCGCCGCCGGCCCAAGCCGCGGCGAAGGCCACTTCCCCCAACGCCTCGCGCGTGGCGGCGATGTCGACCTCGAACGCCGCCCGATCCGCCGGCGCGACCGGGAAGCCTGTCGATTCGCTCAGCCTGACCGCCCCGCCATAGAGACGCGCCGCCCGCTCCGGGTCGCCATGCCGGGCCGCGAACACGGCCAGCCCCCACAGGTTCCAGACGGTATTGCCGTCGATGAGGTCGCCACGCACGCGCTCGTCCAGGTCTTGCCGCAGCAGAAACTCCCCCTCGCGCGCGTCGTCGACCCGGGCCAACACCAGCCCGATATTCAACCGCTCGCCCATCATCAGGAAACGATCGCCTACCCGCGTCGCCATCTCCAGCGCGGCGCGGTAATGCTCCAGCGCCCGGTCATAGTCGCCGCGACGGCGCGCGTCCTCGCCCAGCGAGTTCAGGATGTGGGCCTGCACCCAGCCCTGCACGTTCAACTCCCTGGACAGCGCCAGGGCCTCCTCGAGCAGAGCCGTCGCCCGCGGGCTGTCGCCGTTCCATGAGGCGATGACGCCCAGGATGCGCAGCAGGTAAGGCTCGCGCAGGCGATTGCCGGCGGCGCGGGCCAGCGCCAGCGCTCGCTCGCCATGGTCCGTGGCGTCATCGAATGAGCCGGCGCGCAGCGCCAGGCGCGCCAGCGCGTAATGCGTGCCCATCTGCCGATAGTCGTCGCCGGCCGCCTCGGCCAAAGCCAGCGCCTCGGCCAGTTGCGCCGCCGCCGCCTCGCGCGCGTTCAGGTCGCTCAGGCTCAGGGCGATCAGCCCCCAGGCCACGCCGGTGGGGTCGTCCAGATCGCGAAATTGCGCCACCGCGCGCGCGGCCAGCGCCGAGCCGTGCGGATCCCACTCGCGGATCATCAGGGTCGCCATCCACAAGGTGAGGGAGGCTCGCGTGTCCGCCGGCGCGTCGCCGGGCTGGTCGAGCGCCGCCTCCATCCGCAGCCGCCCCTCGACGAGGCGGCCGTGCATGAGCCAGAAAGGGGCCAGCCGGGCGGCCACGCGCACGCCCCAGGCGGCATCGACCGCGCCCGTATCCAGGGCGCGGCTGAGCACGGCGCTCCAGTTGCCGTACTCCTGCTCCAGCCACGCCAGCCGGGCAAACCAGCGGTCGTCGTAGTCGGCGCGGGGCAGCGCGTCTTCCAGCAGACCGCAGTAGTAGGCGGCGTGGCGAGCCTGCATGGCCGCCGTCTCGCCCGCGGCCAGCAGTTTTTCGCGGCCGTAATGACGGATGGTCTCGTGCAGACTGTAGCGGGCTTCATGGCCGGCCGAGCGGGCCGCGATCACCAGCGACTTGTCACCCAGCTTCTGCAGCGCGTCGAGGATGCCGCCCTCACCCTCCGGGTCGCAGACGGCCTCGGCCGCGGCCAGCATGAAGCCGCCCGCGAACGTCGACAGCCGCCGCAGCAGGCGTTGTTCGGGCGGCGACAGCAGCTCGTGGCTCCAGTCGATGAGGCCGCGCAGCGTCTGCTGACGCGGCATGGCCGCGCGGTCGCCCCCGACCAGCAGCGCGAAGCGGTCGTCGAGCCGGGCGGCGATCTGCTCGACGCGCAGCAGCCGCACCCGCGCCGCGGCCAGTTCCAGCGCCAGGGGGGTGCCGTCCAGCCGGCGGCAGACCTGGGCCACGGCCGCCGCGTTGTCGGGCGACAGGGTGAAGCCGGGCAGCGCCGCGGCGGCGCGTTCGACGAACAGGCGCACGGCATCATAGCCGGCCAGTTGGGCCGGGTCGGTCACGTCGGGCGGGGGCAGGGCCATGGCCGGAACCGGCCAGAGCGTCTCGCCGGGCACGCCCAACCGCTCGCGGCTGGTGGCAAGAATGAGCAAACGGGGGCAGTGGCGCAGGAGCCGCCCGGCTGTGGCCGCCACGGCCGCCACCAGGTGCTCGCAATTATCGAGCAGCAGCAGGGCGCGGCGGCCGGCCAGGAAGTCGACCAGCGCGTCGAGCAGGGGCCGGCTCTTGTCCTCCACCAGACCCAAGGCGGAGGCCACGGCCGAGGGCACGAGCGCCGGGTCGGTCAGGGCGTCGAGTTCGACCAGCCACACGCCGTCGGGAAAATCGGGCCGCACGGCCTCGGCCGCCTGGAGCGCGAGGCGGGTTTTGCCGCTGCCGCCCTCGCCGGCCAGCGTCACCAGTCGCGCGGCGGGCGCGCCCAGCGTCGCGACCAGTTCGGCCGATTCGGCGTCGCGGCCGATGAAGGAGGTGAGCTGGGCGGGCAGATTGCCGGGGCGGTGGAGAGGGGGAGCGGGCGGCTGGGGCGCGACCCACCGCACCAGGAGGTCCAGTTGCGCGTGGGACAGGTTCGCGATGCGCAGCGCCGACAGGGGTGGCAGCCCGGCGGCTCGCAGCAGTGCGTCGGTGTCCCCGGGCGAGAGGTGCAGGGCATGGGCCACGCGCAGGACAGGCTCCCAATGGCGCGGGCGGCGCACCGGGCCGTGGAGCCAGTTTTCCATCGTGCGGCGCGACACGCCGCTCAGGTGTTCCAGCCGCCGGACGCTGGTATGAGTCTCGGTCAGATATCGACCCAGCAAGTCACCGAACTCCTCCCCCGCGGACCCTGACACCATACCCTTATCTCTCCAATGGATCGCCGACTATCGGACAACGATTGCTAACAGGTGGGCGCGCGAATCGAGGGAACAGGCCTCCCCAGCTGTCAGGTCTGAAAGAATTCGCGATCAGCGACTCTCTATCAGTGGCTCTATGGTAGACCGGTTATCGAGTGGTGGCAAAATTCCACCTCTTTTTGCTCCGTTTTCTGGTTTAATAGAAACAAGTGAACAGCTGCCGTTAGAAACGGGCGACAGCGAACAGCAGTCTGCTGGGCGTCCCGCGTTTCGGCAGCGACGCGATTCGTGCCAGTTTGTGGGGAAACGACACCCGCAAACGAACTTTCTCCATCCTTATATCGGTTTCCCGGACAGTTTGCGCCTCCGGCCCGATCCCCGCCGCGGCGAGCGGTGAGTATCATTTATCGCTACAAAGAGAATATCCAGGAGAAAACCCGCCTCTTTTGCGCGTGTCGGCGAGGACCGGCCAACGGCCACAAGCGGGGCCAGCCCCGACGCGCTCCACCCGACCCGGGCGGCCGGCCCACGCCGCCAAGCCCTCGATTCCCCCATTTTCACCCGCCTGATCAACGCCATCCTCGTTCCATCTAACACTGGGCAGCCGGCTCCAGGGGCCGGGGCCGAGCAATATTTTGGAGATCGGGCCAATGCCGCTACACTCCCCGTCCAAATGACGAGTGACGAATTCAGTGTCGCGCTTTTCATTCCTAATTCGTAATTCGTAATTCCTAATCCCAGGAGGCAGGTTAACATGGCAATCCCGATTCCCAGCATGGTACTGAAGCAGCTCCACACCAACGGCAGCCTGCGCAACACGGCCGACGGCGTGCAATTTTCGGTGAAGAACCGGCTCAATGATACCAAGCTCACCGGCCTCACTGGCCTCAGGTTCGACGGCTACGAAGTACCCCTCGACTCGATCTATATCCGGCTCGAGGACGGCTCGTTGCTGACCCCGGCCCAGCTGGCGGCCGCGCCGCTCGATTTCCCCCTGCGGCGCTCGCTAGACATCGTCGCCGCCATTGACCCGCTGCCCATCGGCAAGCATGAGATCGAGATTCGCTTCGAGGCCCAGCCGTTCGGCAAGCTGAAGCTGAAAGTCGATGACGCCATTACGGCCGACAAGCCGGCCAGAATGCCCCAGATCCCCCGCGACAACGCCGACGACTACAGCGAGAGCGCCATCGCCGCCCGCCGCGCCTTCATCGAGTCGCAGACCGGCGCGAAGCTGGAGCATACCGCGCGCTATTCGTTCGACCCCCACACCACGGCCGGCAACGCCGAGCATTTCACCGGCGTGGCCCAGATCCCGCTGGGATTCGCCGGGCCGATCACCATCAACGGCGAGCATGCCAAAGGCGAGTTCTACGTGCCGATGGCGACGACGGAAGGCACGCTCATCGCCAGTTACAACCGGGGGATGAAGATCATGAATCTGTCGGGTGGGGTGACGTGCACGGTCATCGGCGATGCCATGCAGCGCGCGCCGGTCTTCGTGTTCAACAACGCCCGCGAGGCGCGCCATTTCGTGTCGTGGGTGGAGGCCAATCTGGGTGAGGTGCGCGAGCAGGCCGAGTCGACGTCGAGCGTGGCCAAGTTGCAGTACATCGACTATTACCTGGCCAGCAAGCTGGCCTATCTGCGCTTCAATTTCAGCACCGGCGACGCGGCCGGGCAAAACATGGTCGGCCGGGCCACCTTCGCCGCCTGTTCGTGGATTCTCGACCACTACGACGGCATCCAGCACTTCTATCTGGAAAGCAATCTGGCGACGGACAAGAAGGCGTCGCAGGTGAACGTGATGCACACGCGCGGCAAGCGGGTGGTGGCCGAATGCACGATCAAGCGCGACGTGCTGATCCAGCACATGCGCGTGGAACCGGAGAATTTGTTCTATCACGCGGGCATCGCCAACGTGGGTTCGATCCTGAGCGGGGCCAACAACAACGGCGCGCATTCGGCCAACGGCATCACGGCCGTCTTCATCGCCACCGGGCAGGACGTGGCCAACGTGTCAGAATCGAGCGCGGGCATCATCTACAGCGAAATGACACCGGAGAAGGACCTGTATCTGTCGTTCACCATCCCGTCGCTGATCATCGCCACCTATGGCGGCGGCACGGGGCTGGCGACGCAGCGGGAGTGCCTGGCGGCGCTGGGCTGCGTGGGCAAGGGCAAGGTCAACAAGCTGGCCGAGATCATCGCCGGGGTGGTGCTGGCCGGGGAGATCTCGCTGGCGGCGGCCATCTCGTCATCGGACTGGGTCAGCAGCCACGAAAAGTATGGGCGGAACCGGTAAGTGGGAATTAGGAATTCGGATACGAAATACGGACGAGGCGCGTTCGTATTTCGTATCTCGTATTTTAAAAATTGAACCTTCCATTATCATGGCGGATTTCAAAAACACAGCG
>Ga0073899_10004469_pt1 | contig 12248 bp, 12 predicted proteins | sample KloWWTmetaKNB5Ph_FD_88975 | JGI IMG/M metagenome (GOLD analysis project Ga0073899, IMG submission 88975) | Active sludge microbial communities from Klosterneuburg, Austria, studying microevolution and ecology of nitrifiers - Klosterneuburg... | ecosystem: Engineered > WWTP > Aerobic digester >... | reverse complement strand
TGGATCGTCCTCGCTGAGCCACTCGGCGTTGTCCGCGTGGTAGCCGTAAGCCGCACCGCTCGAGGTCACGATGATCTGCCGGACGCCGGAGGCCACGCACGCCTCGAGCACGTTCTGCGTGCCTAGAACATCCACGGCGTACTCGAGTTCGCGGTTGGACCTGGCGCCAGGCGTGACGATGGCCGCCAGGTGCACGACGGACTCGATAGAACGGGCGCTGAGCAGCGGCGCGAGGCCCGGCGATCGCACATCGTGAATGACGTACTCCACGCCCGGCAGCCGCGAATGCGCCGGCGTTTCACGCACGTCGCTTGCGACGAGGGCGTCCAGCTCACCGGAATGCAGGCGCGGCGCGAGCGCCTCGAGCAGCGTGCTGCCGAGATAGCCCGCACCGCCGGTGACGAAAATTCGCTGGCCGCTCATGCGGCGTCCCCGGCAGGCAGCGGCGTCGGCGGGTGCCTGCGCCACCAGGCGGCGAGTGACGTACCCACGACGATGTGCCAGATGCCCCACCACGCCGCCACGATCGCCATGCCGCCGAGGCCGCCGAAGAAGTTAAACACCAGCACCAGGCCGAACCCGGAGTTCTGGATACCGACTTCGAGCGCAACCGCACGCCGGTCGGCCTCCGGCAGTCGTGCCGCTTTCGCCGTCAGGTAACCCGTCAGCAGGGCGAAGGCGTTCAGCAGGAACACGAACAGCACGACGCGTTCGACGTACTTGAGGAAGAAATCCCAGTTCATGGCCAATGCGCCAACGACGAATGACGCAAAGAACACTAGCGACAGGGCGCGCAACGGCCGACGGATGCGTTGCGCGAGCGCTGGCCACTGCTGTGCCGTGTACATGCCGAGCGCGGTCGGGATCGCGAGCAGCACGACGATCGTGCCGAAGACCTCCCACGGGCTCAGTGTCACGGCGTGCAGGATCGGGCGCGTGTGGGGGTTGAGCTCACCCCAGAACGAGAGATTGAAGGGCGTGAACACGATCGACCCGAGCATCGAGAACGCGGCGATCGTGACAGACAGTGCCGTGTTGCCGTGACCGTAGTTGACGAGGAAGTTCGAAATGTTGCCGCTCGGGCACGACGCCACGAGGATCATGCCGAGCGCGATGCTCGGCGCAGGCTTCAGGACCATCGTCAGCGCGAATGCGACCGCCGGCAGCAGCACCGAGTGCGCGAACAGGCCGATCAACGTCCCGCGCGGCGAGGTGAGGATGCCCTTGAAGTCCGCCACGCGCATGTCGAGCGCGACGCCGAACAGGACGAACGCGAGGATGACGTCGAGCGCGATCAGCGATTCCGGCGTGAAGTTCAGCCGGACCGCATCGAGCTCGTTCATTTGCCCTTGGGCTCGAGGTGCATGTCCTTGAAGTGCATGAGCCCCGGCGCCCACATGTGCTTGACCGGGTCGACGTCGACGTGGATGACCGCCGGGCCACCCGTCGCCAGTGCGCGTTCGAGCGCAGGGCGCAATTCGCGCGGGTCGGCCACGCGTTCGCCGTGGGCCCCCATCGACTCGGCCAGCTTGTCGAAACGGATCTCGCCGAGATCGGCCTTGATAGTCTCGTCGGGTCCGAGCGACTTTTTGATCAGCGTCTTGATCGGCTTGAGCGCGAACTGCTGGTTCATCTTCACCATGCCCCACTGCTTGTCGCAGAGCACGAGGTAGATCACCTGCAGGCCGTTGCGCACCGCGGTCTCGATCTCCTGCGGGTGGAACCCCATCGCGCCGTCGCCGATGATGCAGCAGACCGGCTGGCCCGGGCGCGCCACGGCCGCACCGGTCGCCTGCGCGACACCGGCGCCCAGCATGCCGAACTTGAACGTCGAGAGCAGCGTGTTCGGCACGCGCATCTCGTGGAAGAACATCGCCCACACCGCGGTGTTGCCACCGTCGGCGACCAGCGTGGTTCCCTCCGGAAACACCTGCTGGCAGACGTGCGCGACGTGTGCCGGATTCATCGGAACGGCCATGTCCTGCAGTTTCTCGTCGAGCTTCGCACGCTCGCTGCGGATGGTCTCGCGGTACTTCGCGACCTGGCGCCGGCGTGAGTCCAGGTTCATGCGGTCCTTGCGGCTCTCGAGTTCGGCGGCCAGCGCGGCCAGGAACAGCCTGGCGTCCGCCAGCACGGCCAGCGTCGCGGGCTTGTTGGCGCCGAGAATGTGGCCGTCGATGTCGACCTGGATCATCTTCTGCTCGGAGGGCTGCCGCCAGTTCGGCGCCTTGCCCCACCAGTCCGTCTCGCCGAGTCGTGAGCCCACGACCAGCACGACGTCGGCGTCGTTGCGGACCTCGTTGTTGAGCTTGATCAGCGCCATCGGGATGGCGAGCGCACTGGTCTCGGGCAACACGCCGCGACCGGCCCAGCTGGTCGTCACGGGTGCCTGCAAGGCTTCGGCGACGAGCCGCAGCTCGTCGTAGGCCGCCGCGTGGATCACGCCGCTGCCGGCGTGGATGATCGGGAAGTCGGCCGCTGCGAGCAGGTCGGCGGCCTGCGCGACCTGGGCTGGCGCCGGCACGAGCGCGTGCGTGTTGCGGAACTGCTGCGGCTGCCAGATGGCCACCTCCGCCTTCACCTTGCCGTTCATGATGGTTTCCGGCACGTCGAGGTGGACGACGCCCGGCCGTCCTTCCCAGCAGTTGCGCAGCGCGGTGCGGCCGAGTTCGGCGACGCGGTCGAACGAGACGACTGCGTTGCTCCATTTCGCGAAGTGCTTGATCGCGCCGACCTGGTCGAACGCCTGGTAGGCGCCGCCGCGGTCCGGGTAGACGATCTGCGGCCGGCGGCAGCTCGTGATCGCCAGCACGCGATTGCCTTCCGCGTTTTCGACCACCAGGCCAGGCAGCAGGTTCGCCACGCCGGGCCCGTTGCTCGCCATGCAGACACCGAGCTTGCCGGTCAGTCGGGCGTAGGCGCCGGCCATGTGTGCCGCGCAGGCTTCATGCCGCGGCGTGACGATCTCGATTCCCAGCGCGTGCAGGTTCGAGTAAAAGCCGAAGTACGTGCCGTCGATGATGCCGAATACCTTTTCGACGCCCTCTGCCTGCAGCATGCGCGCAAGCACTGCTCCACCGCTGGTTTCGCTCATGGTTGTGTCCCCGTCCCCGCACCCGCCGGTGATTCGTGGCGGACCTGTATAGTTGGCCTGTCACTATACCGCGCATCGTGCAGGCCCTAGCGCCGCGCGGCTGCAGTCCCTGGCATCGCTGTGGTTTTCCACGATGAATCGAAAGCAATGGAAGCGTACGCAACCTGGCTGCCGGTGATCGCAGCGCTCGTCGCTGCCGGCGCCGCGGGCGGGCTGATCGCGGGGCTGCTCGGCGTGGGCGGGGGCATCGTGCTGGTGCCGGCGCTCGACCTGGCACTCGGCGCGGCCGGTGTCGATCGCGCCGTTTCGCTGCATGTCGCCGTGGCGACGTCCATGGCAACCATCGTCCCCACGGCAATTTCGTCCTCGCGTGCCCACGCGAGCCGCAACGCCGTCGACTTTGCGGTTGCGAAACGCTGGGCCGTGCCGATTGTCATTGGGGCGCTCGCCGGCTCGCTGGTCGCGGCTCACGTGAAGGTCAACGTACTCGCCGCGGTCTTTGGCACGGTGGCGTTGTTGTCCGCGCTCAAGATGCTGCTGCCGCTCGATCGCGTCGTGCTGCGTCAATCGCTGCCTGGCGGAGTGACCGGGGCGCTCATCCCGTCATTCATCGGCGCGATCTCCGCGATGATGGGGATCGGCGGCGGCACCTTGAGCGTACCCACGATGACGTTGTGTGGCGAGCCGGTGCACAGGGCCGTGGGTACGGCAGCGCTGCTGGGCTTGTGGATTGCGCTGCCCGCGACTGCAGGCTATCTGCTGGCGCGTCCCGCCGAGGCGGCCGCACTGCCACCATGGACGATCGGCTATGTCAGCCTGGCAGGTTTCGCGCTGGTGGCGCCCATCACTTGGCTGGTCGCGCCGCTGGGTGCCAGGCTGGCGCACTCGCTCGATCGGCGCAAGCTGTCGGCGGCCTTCGGTGTCTTTCTGCTGATCGTGGCGACGCGGATGTTGTATCGCGTCTTGTCGTGACCGCAACGTTCGGCGTCGTTGTCGGCTTGCAAGCGAGCCATGTCTGGCGGTTCGCCTCAGTCCCGGTCCGGCGCCCCAGGTGGAAAGTACTGCCGAAACGGTCTCGCTTCGTCGACGGCCCAGGTACGTCCCTCCAGCCGTTGCTCCAGCCAGCCATAGGCCAGGTCCAGGAGCCGCCTTGCTTCCGCCATCGCCGACGCGTCTTCGCGCGTTCGATACTCGAAAGGCACGTCGTTCTCGTAAAGCGCAACGAGCACCTTCTGGCAATGCGACGAGAAGGGGTGGGCGTAGAGCGTCGGCGACATAAAGCACCCGGGCTGGTAGTGCCGTGCAATCGACTGCAAATGGTCGTTGGACCGCTCCAATTTGGCAAGCGCACGCGGGCCGCCGGCGCACCGACGTCCTTTCACCGCACCGCATCATCGCCTGGACGCATGTACTGTCGGCAAGCCATGACATCGAGTCGGCGCGGGGCTAGCATCGCCCGCTCCAGGCAAACGGCAGAAACCGGTGGGGAAAACGATGACCAACAACGCGCTGCGAATGCTGCTGCTCTGCGCGGCGTTCTCATTGCCGGTCGCTCGAGCGGCTGATCCGGTGGACGCAGCCGTTGCCAGTGGCAACGCAGTCGCCGCAGCCATTGCCAGCCCCGATCGCCCCAGGGCCGATCTCGAGCGTGACGCCGTCGCCAGGCCGGCCGAAGTGCTGGCCTTCCTGGGTGTCGCGCCCGGCATGCGGGTGGCAGACATGTTCTCGGCTGGCGGTTACTACACCGAACTCCTCGCCCGCACGGTCGGCGTCAAGGGCCAGGTGATCGCCTACAACAACCCGCCGTACGCCAGATTCGCGGAGAAAGGCATCGCCAGCCGCTATGCCGACGGACGGCTCGGCAACGTGCGGCAGGTCACGGCCGAGGTGGGCGACCTGCAGCTCGCGCCGGGATCGATCGATGCCGCCCTGTTTGTCATGAGCTACCACGACGCGTACTGGCGCCCGGAGGACGGCTCCTGGAACAAGACCGATCCGGCCGAACTGCTCGAGCGGCTTTTCGCCGGGCTCAAGCCGGGTGGCGTCGTCGTCGTGCAGGACCACGTCGCGAGTCCGGGCGGTGATGTTGCCAAGGTGGTGGATACCCTGCACCGGATCGACCCGGCGCGGGTGAAGCAGGACTTTGCCCGGGCCGGGTTCGTCTTCGACGGCGAGAGCAAGGTGCTGGCGCACCCGGACGACGACCACACCAGGCTCGTGTTCGACGAATCCATCCGCGGCAAGACGGACCAGTTCATCTACCGCTTCCGCAAGCCGATCCCCTAAGATGCCGGCGCGCGGTACTGGCCGCGCGTCAGGTTGGATGGTATGGAGCGAACGGTGTCCGTGGCCGCAGACGGCGTGTTGCGGCTGGCGATGTGGTCGGGGCCACGCAACCTGTCGACGGCATTCATGCGCTCGTGGGAAAATCGCGGTGACACGATCGTCGTCGACGAGCCCTTCTACGCACATTACCTGAAGGTCACGGGCCTGCATCACCCTGGCCGCGACGAAATTCTTGCGCACCATGAGACGGACTGGCGTCGTGTGGCCGACTCGCTGCGGGCCCCGCTGCCGTCGAACATCCGCGTCTTCTACCAGAAGCAGATGTCGCACCACCTGCTGCCGCACATGGGGCGCGAATGGCTCGACCCGGTGACGCATGCTTTCCTGATCCGCGACCCGTCGGCGATGCTGGCGTCGCTCGGCGAGAAGCTCACCGACTTCGACCTGCTGGCCACCGGCCTGCCGCAGCAGGTCGAGATCTTCGAACACGTGCTCGAGCGCACGGGCAAAGTGCCGGCCGTGCTCGACTCCGCCGACCTGCTCGAACGCCCCGAGCCGATGCTGCGTGCGCTGTGTGCGGCGCTCGCGGTGCCTTTCACGGATCGCATGCTGTGGTGGCCGGCCGGGCGGCGTGAATCGGATGGCATCTGGGCCAGGCACTGGTATGACCGGGTCGAGCAATCGACCGGCTTTGAAGCGCCACCAGCGCCAGCGTCCGGGGTCGCCGCGATGACTCCGCTTCCCCCCGCCGTCGCCGAGATCGCGGCGCGGTGCCGTCCCTTGTACGAGAGGCTGCGCGCGCACCGGCTGCGCGCCTGAGGTGATCCCTTGCTGCAGAAATTCGACGAACGCAATCGCAACCTGATCGTCAACGTCAGCGGCGAACTGGTGCATCGTGACCAGGCGCGCATCAGCCCGTTCGATTCGTCCGTGCAGGGCGGCGACGCGGTCTGGGAAGGGTTGCGGCTGTACAGCGGCCGCATCTTCCGGCTCGAGCAGCACCTCGATCGCCTGGTGAATTCGGCCAAGGCGCTCGCGTTCGCGCAGATTCCGACGCGCGCGACGATCACCCACGAGATTCGCCGCACGCTCGAGGCCAACGGCATGTTCGACGGCGTGCACATCCGCCTGACGCTCACACGCGGGGTGAAGATCACCTCGGGGATGGATCCCCGGCTCAATACCCAGGGACCGACCTTGATCGTGCTCGCCGAGCACAAGGCACCCGTGTATGCGAAGGGCGGCCTCAGCCTGGTGACCAGCAGCGTGCGGCGCTTCCCGCCCGACTGCCTGGACCCGAAGATCCACCACAGCAACCTGATCCAGTCGATCCTCGCCAAGATCGAGGCGAACGTGGCCGGTGCCGACGACGCGCTGCTGCTCGATCAGCGCGGCTTCATCGCCGAGACGAATGCCACGCACGTGTTCATCGTCGAGCGGGGCTTGTTGCGCACGCCGCGGCTGGTCGCCTGCCCGGAGGGAATCACGCGCTCGACCGTGCTCGAGCTCTGCCGCACGCACGCCGTCCCGCACGAGGAAGTCGACCTGACGCTGACCCAGGCGTACTGCGCCGACGAGATGTTCTGCACCGGCACGATGGGTGAACTGGCGGCGGTCACGATGGTCGACGGCCGGCAGATCGGTGACGGCCAGCCCGGCCCGTTGACGCAACGTCTCGCGGCACTGTTCCGCGAGCTCACGGCGCGCGAAGGCACGGTCGTGGCCAAAGCCCATGGCTGGCCTCCGGCCACGGACTAAACGGTCTCAGTCGTTCGTCGATTCGCTCAGGCGACGCGCAATGCCGCTGCGTGGAACGCGATGTGGTCCGGCATGAACGTCTGGATGAAGTAGTAGCCGTGGTCGTATTGCGCGTGACGGCGCAACAGCAGCTTCTGCCCGGATCGTTGGCAGACATCCTCGAACAGCTCGGGCCGCAGTTGCTCGGCCAGGAACTTGTCGCTGAGACCCTGGTCGACCAGGATCGCGTCGCTGCGCGGCGCCTGCTGCACGAGATGCGTCGCGTCGTAGTTGATCCAGTCGTCGCGATTCGCGCCGAGGTAGTTGCCGAAGGCCTTGAGACCCCACGGCACCTGCGACGGCGCGACGATCGGCGCGAACGCCGAGACCGACCGATACTGCCGCGGCTTGCGTAAGCCGCAGACCAGCGCGCCGTGGCCACCCATCGAGTGACCCATGATCGATTGGCGGCCCGTATCGGCCGCGGCGAACTCACGCTTGATCAGTGCCGGCAGTTCGCGCGTCACGTAGCTGTACATGCGGTAGTGCGCCGACCACGGTGCCTGCGTCGCGTCCACGTAGAACCCGGCCCCGAGACCGAAATCCCAGCTGGCATCGTCACCGGGCAGCCGCGGTCCACGCGGACTCGTGTCGGGAGCCACCAGCATCAGGCCATGCTCCGCCGCGAGCCGTTGCGCACCGGCCTTGGTCGGAAACGTCTCTTCCGTGCAGGTCAGGCCCGCAAGGTAATAGAGCACGGGCACGGGACCGGCTTGCACCTGCGGCGGTTCGTACACCGTGAACCGCATCGGCCCGGCGCACTCGCTCGACTCGTGCTCGAGGAAGCGTTGGGTGCCGCCGAAGCACGCATGCTCTGATAGCAGCTTCATGCAGTAGCTCAGTAGGTCACGACCGAGCGAATCGACTCGCCGGAATGCATCAGGTCGAACGCATCGTTGATGCGCGCGAGCGGCAGCGTGTGCGTGATCAGCGGATCGATCGCGATCTTGCCGTCCATGTACCAGTCGACGATCTTCGGCACGTCGGTCCGGCCGCGAGCTCCGCCGAACGCCGTGCCTTTCCACGTGCGTCCCGTCACGAGCTGGAAAGGCCGCGTCCTGATCTCCTGCCCCGCACCCGCGACGCCGATGATGACCGACACGCCCCAGCCGCGATGACAGCATTCGAGCGCCTGTCGCATCAGGTCGACGTGGCCGACACATTCGAAGCTGTAGTCGGCGCCGCCATCCGTCAGCGCGACCAGAAAAGGGACCAGGTCACCTGCGACTTCCCTCGGATTGACGAAATGCGTCATGCCGAACTTTTCGGCGAGGCGCTTGCGGGCCGGGTTGATGTCGACGCCGACGATCTTGTTGGCGCCGGCGAGCCGCGCGCCCTGGATCACGTTGAGGCCGATGCCGCCGAGCCCGAACACCACGACGTTTGCGCCCGGCTCGACCTTGGCCGTGTTGATCACTGCGCCGATGCCGGTGGTCACGCCGCAGCCGATGTAGCAGATCTTGTCGAAGGGCGCGTCCTCGCGGACTTTGGCGACGGCGATCTCCGGCAGCACCGTATAGTTGGAGAACGTCGAGCAACCCATGTAGTGATGGATCTTCTCGCCGCCGAGCGAAAAGCGGCTCGTGCCATCCGGCATCACGCCCTGGCCCTGGGTTGCGCGGATCGCGGTGCACAGGTTGGTCTTGTGCGAGGTGCAGCTCTTGCATTCCCGGCATTCGGGTGTGTAGAGCGGGATCACGTGGTCGCCTTTCTTCAGCGACCTCACGCCGGGGCCCACGTCGACGACGATCCCGGCGCCTTCGTGGCCGAAGATGACCGGGAACAAGCCCTCCGGGTCACCGCCGGAGCGGGTGAATTCGTCCGTGTGGCAGACGCCCGTGGCCTTGATCTCGATCAGGACTTCGCCGGCCCTGGGTCCGTCGAGGTCCACCGTTTCGATGACGAGGGGCTTGCCGGCCTGGTGGCAGACAGCGGCGCGGGTCTTCATGGTCGATGCTCCGATCGGTCGGCGGGGTGACGCCGGAGCCTAGCGCATCGAACCGCCGGTTGCAGCGCCGTCCCGGGCCCATTGCAACCTTTGGCGGCTCCGCTGCATCGAACTGACAACTGGAATCGTCCCGGCCGGAGGCCACGCCATGAATTTCGTCACGCGCTGTGCCCTGACTGTCCTGTTCGCCTTCGCGGCCGTCGTGCTCGGCGCGTCCGCCCATGCCGCCGAGAACATCAGCAAGGTCAACGGCAGCGTAAAGGTCGAGCCGGGCCAGCAGGTCGGTGACGTCGATACCGTGAATGGCTCCGTGACGATCGGCGCCGGCGCCCGCGCTGGAGACGTCGAGACGGTCAACGGTTCGCTCAAGATCGAGGACAAGGCCGTGGTGGGCTCCGCCGAGACCGTCAACGGCTCGATTACGGTCGGGGCCGAGGCGGAGGTTCAAAAAGGCATCGAGGCCGTGAACGGCAGCCTGACATTGCGCAAGGACGCCAAGGTCGCCGGCGGCCTCGAAAACGTCAACGGCTCAATGCTGGTTGAGGGTGCGCGGGTGGATGGCGGCATCGAGACCGTCAACGGCGACATCCGGCTCGCCACGGGTTCGCAAGTCACCGGCGGCATCCACGTGCAAGAGCACAAGTCGTGGTGGAAGGGCAAGAATTCCCGTAATCCACGCATCACGATCGAGCAGGGCGTGACGGTCGAGGGTCCGCTGCACTTCGAGCGCGAAGTCGAACTGTACGTTGCGCCAGGCGTGACTCTGCCGCCGGTCGAAGGCGTGCAGCCGCAGCGGTTCACGCTGCAGTGATAGGGGAAAGGGGATAGGGGTCAGTCGTAGAGCTTCGCGGCGGCACGAAGCTTTTCGGCGACCGCCTTGCGCAGCGATTCCGGCGCGAGCACCTGCACGTCCGCACCGTGCTTCAGGATGTCCATCACCAGTTCGGGTTCCTGCGCATACGGAAACTGCAGCAGGTACGTGCCGTCGAGCTGCGGCGTGCCGACCTGCTCCGGGTGCCAGGTCTCGCGCGACACCCAGCGCGCACTGCTGGCACCGAACTGCAGCACGGCGTCCTGCGTTGCCGATCCGGCAAAGATACCGTAGCCGCTCGCGTAATGACGCTCGAGCGTGTCTTCGCCGATCTCCTTCACGTCCTTGTCCGGCATCGCGATCGCCGTCGCGATGGCGTCGAGCCCGAACGTCCGCAACGCCTGCCGCTTGTGGCACCACGCATCCAGGTACCAGTTGTCGCGGTAGTGCACGAGCCGTTGCGGCGAGACCTCGCGGTCGATGACCTCCCCGTCCTGTCGCCGCTGGTGACGCAGCTTGAGTCGCTTGCGCGTGAGTACCGCCGTGGCGATCGTCCGGAAGTGAGCCGGCGCCACGCGTCGCGATCCCATCGACAGGATCTTGATGCGTCGCGCGATGTCCGCCGCCGAATGCTCGCCCGACTCGAGCAGGCTCCGCAGCCGTTTGCGCAACGGTGCGATCAGCTCGCTCAGCACGCCGGGCTGCAGGTCGCCCAGCAGGCGGTCCATCGTCAGCAGCGCCTGCAGTTCGTCCGCCGAAAACCAGAGCCCCGGCAATTGCCAGAGCTGGCTGTCCGCGATGGCGGGATCGAAGCCGTAGGCCTGCTGGTCGCGGTCGTACGCGATCGGCGCGCGCATGCGGTCGCGCAGATACTCGAGGTCGCGCTTGAAGGTCGCACGCGAGATGCCGAGTTCCGACAGGAAGTCCTGCGTGCTGACGAAGTGGCGGCTGCGCAGCAGGTTCTGGATCTTGTAGAAGCGTTCGGTCCGTTCCATCAGTCACCGTCGGCGTTTGGAGTTCAGGGCGCGCGCAGTCCGGCGCGCGTGGTCAGGTAGACGGCGAAGGTGCCGAGCCAGTGCCCGCCTTCGTAGTGTTCGCCGGTCACGGCGGGAAGCGCGGCCGCAGCGTGAGCCTCGGCGGCGGCGTTCAACGCGCCGATGCGCCGGTCGCCCGGCGGCAGCCCCGACGCCATCCCGAGCAGCATCCAGCTGCGACTGAGGTTGAGGCCGTCGAGGTGCGCGAGTTTTGGATCGCTGCGATCGGTCACTTCGGCCGGTGCGAGCCATGGCTTCTTCGAACTCGCCGGGATGACCGGCAGGAAATGGCGCAGCCACTCGCCGTATTCGCGCGCCGGCAGGATCCGCCGCATCAGGTCGGCCTCGGCCAGGCAGGGCGAGAGGAAATCCTCGCCCGAGGGCTCGTATGCGAGCGGGCAACTGGTGTCGCTCGCATAGAACGCGCGTGCCTTCGCTTCGATCAACGACTGCATTTCGCCGTCGCGGGTGACGCGAGCCCAGTCATGCACGAGCCCGAAGGCGAACGCGGTCTGGCTGTGTTCGCCGACGCGGATCGGATAGCGCAGCTTGGGCAGCCAGCTGCGCAGCCGCCGGGCAGCCTCGACTTCCAGCGGCGCGAGAGCCTGCGACCACTGCCTGGCCTGCGGGTCGTCCCAGGCGCGCAATTCCGCTGCCAGCAGCAGCAGCCAGGCCAGCCCGTAGGGCCGCTCGTACGACGCGCGCCCCGGTGTCTGGAAGTAGGCGACCTCGCCCGCGACGTGAGCGGGCGTCAGGCTCTGCGCCAATGCCGCACGCGCATGCGTGGCGAGCGGCGCCTGTGGAAATTGCCGCGCGAGGCGCGCGAGCAGCCAGTGCCCGTGCACGGACGAGTGCCAGTCATAGCAGCCGAAAAACGCCGGCGCCAGTTCGCGCGGCGGGAGCACGTCTGCATCGCTGGCGAGCGTGTGCGAAATCTTGTTCGGGTACTCCATGTGCGCGCAATGCAGCGCAAGGTTCGCGAACCTTCCCGCCGCGGCTTCGTCGAGTGCAGGCACGGCGACAGAGACACCCGGCGCGGCCAGCAGTCCGATCAAGCCGAGCGGCCGCAGCGCGCGCGCGAGCCGGGCGAGGAGTGCACGTTGCGAACCCATGCGGCGACTCTCCGTCGGTGAACGTTCAGCGGTGCATCATAGTCCTGCCGTCAGCGCAGCACGTTACCGTCCGCGTCGAGCACCTGCACGCGGCCGAGCCCGAGTTCGCGAATGGGCGCCTCGATTTTCGACAGGTCGCCGACGATGACCCAGGTGAGCGAATCGG
>Ga0073899_10004468_pt1 | contig 12249 bp, 10 predicted proteins | sample KloWWTmetaKNB5Ph_FD_88975 | JGI IMG/M metagenome (GOLD analysis project Ga0073899, IMG submission 88975) | Active sludge microbial communities from Klosterneuburg, Austria, studying microevolution and ecology of nitrifiers - Klosterneuburg... | ecosystem: Engineered > WWTP > Aerobic digester >... | reverse complement strand
GACTGCGAGGGCATAGCCCACTGCCACCGCGGCATCGACCGCGTTACCACCCTGCTTCAAAATCTCTACGCCCACCTTCGAGGCGAGGTGCTGCGATGTAACCACCATGCCGTTTTCAGCCGCTACAGGTTGGCGGGTCACCGCCCAGACAGCGGAACTGCCGGCAAGCACACAGATCAGAACGAACGAAGACATGCGAAGAAGGAAGTTCATGCTAATCGCCTTATGCGGTTAAGTATGGAAGCACCCAGTTGACGTCACTTCCGGAGCAAGATCAAGCCATGATCAGAACTCGAAGCTGTGGGTTTCGTTCATTTCCAGTTCTTCGCCCGCTTCACGGCTTCCGAAAATCGCTGCTTCAATTCCCGGCCCAGCGGCGCATCGGGCTTGATCGAAGCGCGCGGTTCCGGGAGCGGCGGCAATGATTTCAGGCCAGCGCCGCGCATTGCCATGCGGGCCGTGCCGAGGCCGGTGAGCTCCGGGGATTCCTGAACGATTAGAGTCCTTTGCAGGGCATTGGCGAGAAAGCGGTTGAAATAGGAATTCTTCGTGAGCCCGCCATCGATTGAAATCATGTTTCCGAGTGGCGTGAGTTCCGCCATCGCATCGATCACTTCCGCGGCGCGCAGGGCAATGCCTTCGAGCAGTGCCTGAATCAGATCCTTTGCCGTGGTTTCCAGTCCCATGCCGATCCACAATCCGGCGGCGCCACGATCCCAATGCGGGCACGCGAGACCTGAAAGCGCCGGCACAAAAACAAGATTGCGCGACAGGGCTGATGGCATTTCAAAATTTTCGATACCGGAAAATTCCCTGAAGAGGCCAAGGCCCCGGGCCCAGTTCACCGCCGAGCCGGCGTTGTAAACGCCGCCCTCGATGGCGCGCTGCGCCGGTTCACTTTTTATTTTCCAGGCAAGGGTTGGAAGGATGCCGAATTTCGAACCATCGACGCGCGCCTCACCGGTGACCGTCAGGGCGAAGGCGCCGGTGCCGAAGGTGATCTTGGTGGGGCAGCCGTGGCCGAAGAGCGCTGCCTGCTGATCGACAAGGCTGGCGGTGACCGGCGTTTTTCCCACCTGGCCGAAGTCGCCCGCGGTTGACCTGATTTCGGGCAGGCATTCGATGGGCACGCCGAAGAGTTTGCAAAGTTCGGGATCCCAGGTGCAGGTGTCGAGGGACATGAGGCTGGTGCGCGAGGCGGTTGTCACATCGGTGGCAAAGGTTCCGGTGAGGCGACCAAGGAAGAACGCATCGCTGGTGCCGAGGCGCAAGCGACCCTGCTTGAGAAGGCTGCGGGCCCCGTCCGCATGATCAAGGAGCCAGCGGAGCTTGCCGGCGGAAAAATAGGGATCAAGCGGCAGGCCGGCGCGGGCCAGGGTGAGTTCCTCGGCTCCATCGGCCTTCAGCTTTTCCGTGGCATCCTGGGTGCGGCTGTCCTGCCAGACGATGGCGTTGTAGATGGGCCTGCCGGTGCCTGCGTCCCAGGCGATCACCGTCTCGCCCTGATTGTCCATGCCGATGGCATCGACTTTGCCTGCAACCTCAAGGCAGGCGCTGACATTGCGCAGCAGTTCTTCCGGGTCATGCTCAACCCAGCCGGCATTGGGGAAAATCTGCCGGTGCTCGAAGGCGGCAACGGATTCAAAGCGGCCCTCCCCATCAAGGGTGAAGGATTTCGTGGCGGTTGTTCCCTGGTCAATGGCCAGAACCTTCATGTCAATTTCCTTGCGATACCCTCGGCCGCAGCGACCCCCTGCAGCCAGCATTCGCCGGAGGTTTTGAGCGGACCCACAGCATTTCCGGAGATTGAGAATTTTTCCGATGGCAGGCCGGCGGGGAACAATGCGGTTTCAGGCCGGAAGAGCCCGGTGAAAATGACCCCATCACAGGCGATGCGCTCGCGTTTGCCGCGGTGCTCAACTTCAACCGCTTCAACGTTCTTGCGGCCTTCGATGGCAACGAGTTTGGTGGAGGTGCGGACCGGCACGCCAAGAACAAACCTGGCGATAAGGTCGCCCGGCCTTTGAGCCGAGATGCGCGGATTTTCCTCCAGCATGGCAACGGGTCTGATGCCGAGGTGGCGGCAGGTGAGCAGCGCCGAGAAGGACACCAGTTCGCTGCCGATGATCACCGGGCGTTCAAAGGGTTTGTTGTGATGGAGATAGACGTGCTGCTGCAGGGCGCCGGTGTTCATCACGCCCTGCGGGCGGCTTCCGCCCACCAGGCGGGCCGAACGCGGGGTTTCGCGGGTGCCGGTGGCAATCAGGATGTGCCTTGCCTTCATCTCGGCGAGGCCTGCCGGCGTTTGAGTGCGCAGATGGCCGTCTTTCACCAGTTCAAGCACGGTTGCCGCGGTCCGGACATCAAGTCCCGTGGCTGCCTTGCGAAGCTCGGCGGCAAATCGCGGCCCGCTCCACAGGCGCCTGTGGCTTTGCCAGCCAAAGCCCAGATGGCCGCAATGGCGCGGGATGCCGCCCGCCACGGCCTCGCGCTCAAGGACAACGACATCGCGGATGCCGAGATCGCTCAGGCGGCGTGCGGCGCTCAGGCCAGTAGGGCCGCCGCCGATGATGATCACATCATGGCTTTCCATCGAAATGCCCCTTGCTGATGTCGGCAATATGTGCGGAGCAATAGAAACCCTGGCAGCGGCCCATCATGGCGCGGGTGCGGCGCTTGAGGCCCCCCATGTCGCCGGCGGGCAGCGGGCCCGCAAGGGCGGCTTCGATCTCGCCGCGGGTGACATGCTCGCAGTGGCAGAGGATTTCGCCGCCCATCATGTAGGGCCGGATGCGGCCCTCACTCAGGTTTGGAACCGGCGTCCAGACCTGTTCGGCGGGCTTCTTGGGGAGCTTGCCAAAATTCTTGGCATAGAGCTGGCTGGCGTAGTCGGCGATGCCAAGTGCCGCGGTCAGGCCGGTGGAGCGGATGCCACCCACGGTGATCCAGTTCCTGTCCTTGAGGGCTTCAATGATGTAATCCTTCCGGTCGCTCGCCGGGCGAAGGCCGGCATAGGTGGCGCTCACGTCCACCTTCGCAAGGGCCGGAACCATGACACTGGCACGCAACCGCAAGCGGCGCAGCGTATCCTGGTCGCACGCGGCGATCTCGCGTTCATCCTGGTCTTCCGCGGTGGGGCCGATGGCAAGATTGCCGAAGGCAGTGCGGAACAGCACAACGCCCTTGGTGCGCGCCGTGGGCACCGGCAGTATGATGGCGCGCAGCAGTTTGTGGGCGGGCTTGTCAAAGACCACGAACTGGCCCTTGCGCGGCTTGATGGCGAAGGGCGACGGGCGCGCCATGGCTTCCACCAGGTCGCCGAAATTTCCGGCAGCGTTGATCACCACGTGCGCCGTGATCTTTCCCTGCCCGCTGGCCAGGGTCCATTCATCCCCGGCGAATTCGCCATCGGTGACTTCGGCATTGCGCAGGATGGTCGCGCCATGGGCCAGGGCCTGGTGGGCATAGGCCAGGGGCGCCGACCACGCGTCAATGATATGCTCGCCGGGAACCAGCACGCCGCCGAGCGCCAGCTTTGCCAGTTCCGGCTCCTTCAGGCGCAATTCGGTTTGTGAAATGGCGCGCACATCGGCGATGCCGTTCTTGTGGGCCTTCTCGACAATGGCGGGCAAGGCGGCAAGCTCGGCATCATCCCAGGCCACGACAATGGCGGTGCTTTCGATCAGGGGCAGGTAGAGCTTCTGGCGGATACGGAGGTATTCGGCGTAGCCCGCCTTCATGCAGCGCAGCTCAAGGCTTTTCGGCGGCGCGTCAAAGCCCGTGTGGAGCAGCGCGCTGTTGCCCTTTGAGGCGCCGGAGAGAATGTCGCTGCCGCGCTCCAGCAAAACGCATTTTAATCCGGCCATGGCGAAACGCCGAAGCACGGCGAGGCCAACCACGCCGCCGCCGATTACCGCAATGTCGAATCGCTGCTCCATTCCCTCTCACTATCACAAAACAAAAAGGGCGGCTTGCAGGCAGCGGTTTCCGGCGGTCAGGCCATGCCCCGGCGCTGACGCATGCGCTGGACCCAGGCGGTGATCAGGCGGTCGGCGATGATGCCGATGAAGGCGATGACGAGGCCCGCCACGATGCCGCGCCCGGCATCGGCCTTGGAGAGCGCCTTGAACACTTCCTGGCCGAGGTCGCGGGTGCCCACCATGGCGCAGATGATGATCATGCTAAGAGAAAGTAGAATGGTCTGGTTGATGCCGAGCATGATCTCGGGCATGGCGACTGGAAGCTGCACGCGGCGGAAGAGCTGCCACCTGGTGCAGCCCGAGACGATGCCAGCTTCCAGCAATTCGTGCGGCACCTGCCGGATACCGTGATTGGTGTAGCGCACCGCCGGCACGATGGCGAATGCGACAGTAGCGATCATCGCTGTCACGTCGCCGACGCGGAAGAGCATGACAACGGGAATGATAAAGCAGAATGAGGGAATCGTCTGAAGCGTGTCGATGATGGGGGTTACGATGGCCGACACCCGGTCGCTGCGCGAGCACCACAGGCCGATGGGAATGCCGAGGGCGGAAGCCACAAGCGCGGAAAAGCCAACGAGATAAAGCGTCTGCATGGCGGGAACCCAAAGTCCGGTTGTGGCGCAGAAGGCAGTGAGGACGGCGATGATCAGGGCCAGCCCCCAGCCGCCAAGGCGCCAGGCCAGGGCGGTCAGGACAAGCAGCACGCCGAACCACGGCAAGGCCTCAAAGCCGGAACGCAGGGGGTTCAGGAAATTGAGCAGTAGGAACACCCGCATGGCTTCAATGGTGTCGAAGAAATTTATGGTGATCCAGTCAACGCCGGCCTTCCAGTAAGGCGCAGTGGTGAAGGTGAGCGAATCGGGCAGTGTGTGGAGCGCCGGGAAAACCAGGCTGAGCGCCGTGGTGACAAGAAGCACGGCAATGGCCAGAACAAAGTTTGTGTGGCGGGCCCAGAACGACCGGGTATCCGCCGCTTCCGGTCGCTTCACAGCAATGGCCTGGCTGAGCCGGTCAAGCACCACCGCGATGATGACAATGGCAAGGCCCGCCTCCATGGCCTGGCCGATCTTAAGGGCGCGCAGCGCCAGCAGCACATCATAGCCCAGGCCTCCGGCGCCAATCATCGACGAGATGATGACCATGTTGAGGGCCAGCATGATGACCTGGTTCACCCCAATCAGCAGGGAGGGCTTGGCCGACGGCAGCAGCACGCGCCAAAGCTTCTGCGATCTGGTGCAGCCCGCCATGTCGGCGAAATCCTTGATCTCCTGGGGCACCTTGTTGAGGCCCAGCACGGTTGCGCGCACCATGGGCGGGGTCGCAAAAATGCCGGTGGCAAGCAGGGCGGATACGGGGCTGGCGCCGAACAGCAGCAGCATCGGGATAAGATAGGCGAAAGTCGGCATCGTCTGCATGAGGTCGAGGGCGGGCGAAATCAGCCAGCGGTTCACGCGCGGCGAAAAATGCCCCCAGATGCCGAAGGCCAGGCCGGTGACGATGCAGAACGGCACGCAAATGATGATGAGCGCCAGGGTGAGCATGGAATTGTTCCACACATCGAAAAGCACGAGCGAGAGGAACCCCAGGCCGCAGAGCAGCGCCAGGCGGAGGCCGCCAAAAATATAGCCCAGCCAGGCCATGACCAGGACCACGCCCAGCCACGACAACCGCGGCAGGGCCCAGGCGGCCTCGCCCGTGCCGAATTTGAAGCCCTTGGCAAGCAGGTTGAACGCAAAGCGCAGGGGTACTTCAATGAGCCCAGCAAGCCAGCGGGTGAGCCAGGTGAAATTCGTCTTGAGCCAGGCCATGGCGGCGCCGACCCAGTCGTTGAATGGAACGACCAGGGCATCGGGATATTTGGTCAAGGGTGAGAGCGCCTCAGGAACCGGCAGGAGAATGGCGGTGATGACAATCGCACCCACGACAATCCAAAGGCCAAGCCAGCGGCCATTGGACGTCGAAGGGGCTGACTGGGCGATATCACTCATGCGTTTGCTCCCCGGTCCTTTCCGGAAAGCAGATTGATAACCGACTTCGGCGAAATTTCGCCAATCACTTCGCCGGAGTCGCCGATCACGGCAAATGGCCTGGCTGAATCCACGATTGCCGCGGCGAAACTGGCAATCTTGGCCCTGGCCGAAACTTTTTTCAGGCCGGCGGATTTCGCCGTTGCCGGCTTCATCAGGGCGCGGGCCGACAGCACCTTGGCGCGGTTCACATCGGCAGTGAATTCCGCCACATAGGCGGTCGCCGGATTGTTGACGAGATCTTCCGGCGTGCCGATCTGGATGACTTCGCCATCCTTCATGATGGCAATGCGGTCGGCCAGCCTTATGGCCTCATCGAAGTCATGGGTGATGAAGACCACGGTCTTCTTGAGAACGCTTTGCAGGCGCATCAACTCGGTCTGCATCTCGCGGCGGATCAGCGGATCGAGGGCGGAGAACGGCTCGTCAAGAAACCAGATCTCAGGCTCCACGGCCAGCGACCGGGCAATGCCGACGCGCTGCTGCTGGCCGCCCGAAAGCTCTGACGGAAAATGATGCTCGCGCCCGTTAAGGCTGACAAGTTCAATCATCTGCTGGGCGCGGGCTTCGCGCTCGGCCCGGCCGATGCCCTGGATCGACAGTGGGAAGGCGACGTTTTCCAGCACCGTGAGATGGGGCAGCAGGGCGAAATGCTGGAACACCATGCCCATCTTGTGGCGGCGGATTTCGATGAGTTCGGCCTCGCTGGCCTTCAGCAGGTCCTTGCCGTCGAAGCTCAGTTCGCCGGTGGTGGGCTCGATCAGGCGCGACAGGCAGCGCACCAGCGTCGACTTGCCGGATCCGGAAAGGCCCATGACGATGAAAATTTCGCCTTCGCGCACATCAAGCGTCGTGTTGCGCACCGCACCGACCAGGCCAGCTTCGTCCAGCTCGGCGGCGGTCGCCGCGCCTTTGCGCTCGGCCATGAATTTGCCGGCGTTGGGGCCAAACACTTTCCACAAATTGCGGCAAGACAGTTTGACCGGACGCTGGGATTCAGCGTCCGGTGTTTTCGTTTTCATGCGTATTGCCCCTGATACAGGCTTATTGAGCCCAGGCTTTCCATTTCGCTTCGTTGGCAGCAACCCACGCAGCGGCGACCTCTTCGATTGACTTGCCATCCAGGTCAATCTGGCCCGACATGGCGTTCAGTTCATTGGTGTCAATCTGATAAGCCTTGGCCACCTTGTAGGCAACCGGCCACTTGTCCTTCATGCCAGCCCAGCCGAATTTCCAGATTTCGCCGAACGGCTTGCCGCAATCATAGGCCTTGTCAGGGTTTGAGCCCCACTTCGGGTCGGTGTAGCATTCCGGCGTGTATTCCGGGAATTCAACCCATTCGCCTTCGTATTTTGCCGGAGCCCAATGGGGCGAATAGACCCAAACCATGACGGGCGCCTTGCGCTGATAGGCCGAGTCAAGCTCGGCAAACATTGCAGCATCGGTGCCGGCATGGATGACGGTGAAAGGCAGTCCGAGAGCCTCAACGCGCTCATCGTCAAAGCCTTCCCAGGTGACCGGGCCACCGACATAACGGCCCTTGGGGGCGGTTTCCGCCGTGGCGAAGGCTTCAGCGCAGGCCGGATCCTTCAGGGCTTCCCAATTGGGCAGGCCCGGGCATTTTTCCTTCATGTAGAGGGGGTACCACCATTCCTCTTTGGCTTTCGGTCCCAGGGGGCCAAGCCGTTCGGTCTGACCGGTTGCCTCGGAGGCCTTCATGGCCTCGCCCGCTGTGGTATCCCAGTACTCAAGGCCCAAGGTCACGTCGCCGTTGGTTAGGCTGGTGGTGAGGCTCGAGAGATAGTCACCGGTTGGATATTCTACGGTGTATCCGAGTTTTTCGAGTACGCCGCCCAATATGCGGGAGTTAAGGTTGACGCTGGTCCAGTCAAACAACACGATCTTGATGGGATCGCTTGATTCAACCGCACCGGCGGATGGCGCCAGAATCGGGGCTGCAACTGCTACCGCAGCGCATAGGGCAGATTTCCAAGTCCGTTTGAAACTCATGTTTTCCTCTCTGTTTTTGGGCTTTTGCTTGAATTGTTGCGCCCGCTAAGTGCAGTCTCGACCTAAAAATGACCGGCTGTCAATGTGAAAGGGAGGAATTATTTTTTCATTCAGGCTTTCTGGAAATGGCCCCGGCGGCCCATTGAGGGCATAGTGCTGGCACAACGGGACAACTGGGCGCGGCCATGAAGCAAAAGACTTTCCTCAGCGTCGGCGAATGCATGGCGGAACTGCAGGCCAGGGATGACGGGCTTTACCGTCTGGGCTTTGCCGGCGACACCCTCAATACGGCCTGGTACATGCGGGCTCTGACGCGCCCGCAGGATGTGGCGGTGGATTATGTGACGGCGGTGGGCACCGACCCCCTGTCAGCGAAAATGCTGGCCTTTCTGAAGGCCAATGGCGTCGGGACCCGGTTCATACAGGAGGTTTCCGACAGGACGGTGGGACTCTACCTGATCACGCTTGCCGGGGCCGAACGGAGTTTCACCTATTGGCGCAGTTCCTCGGCGGCGCGGCTGCTTGCTGAACACAGGGAGGTCTTGGCGGCAAGCCTTTCGCATGCCGATGCGATCTATTTTTCCGGGATCACGCTGGCCATTCTTTCACCCGCCCATCGGCGAAATTTTCTGGCGCTGTTGCAGGAGATGAAAGGGCGGGGAGCCACGATCGCCTTTGATTCAAATGCGCGGCGCCGGCTTTGGCCGTCCGACCGGGCGATGAAGGCGGCGATGATTGAAGGTTACAAGGTTTGCACCCTGGCGCTTCCCACATTCAGCGACGACCAGGCCTTGTTCGGGGATGCCACGCCTTCGGATTGCGCCAAACGCATTGCGGGCTACGGGGTTCACGAAATTGTTGTGAAAGATGGCAGTAATCCCTGTGTGGTGTCCCTGGACACAAAGCAATTTTCCGTGGCGCCCGATGCGGTTCAGGAAATCGTCGATACGACAGGGGCCGGTGACAGTTTCAATGCGGGCTATCTGGCGGCGCGCCTGCTGAACACGGACCCGCTGGAGGCGGCAAAGCTTGGGCACCGCGTTGCGGGCCGGGTCATCCGGGAGCGTGGCGCACTTCTCGCCATGGCGTCGTTTTCCGATCTTGTTGCAGGGTGATTGGTGTTGATTCGTTTCCCCGCCCGGTGCTCAATGGTTCCATGAAAGCGGGTGCGCAATGATCAATACGATGGAACTGGCAAAGCAGGTGACGGCCACGGGCAGGCGGAGCGGCGGGCGCGAAGGCCGGCGGGCCTTGCGGGCGGTTCCCATGGCCTCGTTTCCAACGCTGGTGCGCAATATCCCGACCTACCAGATGGTGCCCGACGAGGCGGTGGAGCTCATTCACGACGAGTCGATGAAAATCCTCGAGGAAGTCGGCTGCGAATTCCGCGATGACGAGGCCATATCCATGTGGAAGGCGGCGGGGGCTGACGTTACGGGCACGCGGGTGCGGATCGACCAGGCGCTGCTGATGAGCCTGGTGGCGAAAGTGCCGCCGGAGTTCACGCTCAATGCGCGCAATCCGGAGCGCACGGTGAAGGTGGGCGGCAAGAACACGGTGTTCGTGCCAATGTATGGCGCGCCTTACGTGCGCGGGCTGGACGGTGAACGGCGCTATGGCTCGCTGGCCGATCTCAACAACCTTCACAAGCTGGCCTACATGTCGCCGGCCTTGCATTCCTCCAGCTCGATCATCTGCGAGCCCATGGAAATACCCGTGCCCAAGAGGCACCTGCATATCATTCATTCGGCGCTGAAACATTCCGACAAGCCCTTCATGGGCATCGTCACGTCAAAGGAGCGGGCCGAGGACGTGATGAAAATGTCGGGCATCGTGTTCGGCGAAGATTATGTGAAAGACAACACGGTGGTGGTGTCGATCACCAACTGCAATTCGCCGCTGGTGTGGGATGCAACCATGCTGGACGCGATGAAAGTTTACGCGCGGCATAATCAGCCGCTGATCCTGGCGCCGTTCGCGCTGTGCGGGGCTTCGACGTCCGCCTCTTCCATTGGCGCGGTGGCGCAGGTGAATGCGGAAGCACTGGCTGGCGTCGCCTTCACCCAGCTCATCCGCCCGGGCAGCCCGCAGATCTACGGCCAGTTCATGGTGACGGTGGACATGAAAACCGGCGCTCCCATGGGTGGCACGCCGGAAGCGGCGCAGATGATGTTTGTGATGGGGGCGCTGGCGCGGAAATACAATCTGCCCTGGCGCACCTCGGGATTCCATGTGGGCTCGAAGCTCAATGACGCGCAGGCCGGCTATGAATCCAACATGCTGATGCATGCGGCGATTCTTTCAGGCGCCAACTACATCTGGCATGTGGCGGGCTGGCTCGAGGCGGGCCTATGCTGCGGCTTCTCCAAATTCGTGACCGACGCGGAGCAGCTCCAGGGCTGGTATAAATATGCGCAAGGCCCCTCCTTCGCTGATTTCAAGGAGGCTATGGCGGCCATCCGCGAAGTGGGGCCAGCCGGGCATTTCCTCGGCACCAAACACACGCTTGAGCATTTTGTAGATGCGTTTTTCATGCCATCGGTCATGGATTTCAATCCGTTCGAACAGTGGTCAGCGGAGGGTGCCAAGGACCATGATGCAAGGGGCCGCGACAAGGCCGCCGCCATGCTCGCAGCCTATGAAGAACCCGCCATGGACCTGGGGATTGCCGACGGACTGAAGGACTTCATCGCGCGGCGCGAATCCGAATTGCCGAATACAGTGAGTTGAAAGATTTGCAGATCTTCGTGGATGCGGATGCCTGCCCGGTAAAGGAGGAGGCAGCGAAAGTCGCGGCGCGGCACAAGCTTGTCATTCACTATGTATCCAACTCCCACATGCGGCTGCCTTTCGGCGACAACGTCAAACGCGTCGTCGTTTCCGATGGGGCAGACGCTGCCGACGACTGGATTGCGGAGCAATGCGCCGCCGGCGATATTGTGGTCACAGCGGATATTCCCCTTGCCTCGCGGGCAATCAAGAAAGGGGCGCAGGTCATCTCGCACATCGGAAGGCCGTTCACCCAGGACAGCATCGGCATGGCTCTGGCGATGCGCGATCTGATGGCGCAACTGCGTGAAAGCGGCGAGATGCGCGGCAGCAATCCGGTGTTCGCGCCCAAGGACCGGTCAAACTTCCTGCAGGGGCTGGAAAATGCCATCCAGGTTGGCAAGCGGTCTGGCCCGTGAGCCCTGCCCCGTGTTAGCCTGCGCCGATGATTGATTATCTCACCTCGGCCCTGGCCACCCTGCTCGTTGTCGCCGACCCCATTTTCCTCAGCGCGCTGTTCCTCGGCCTCACTGCCAGCCTTTCGGCACAGGAACGGCGCGAAGTGGCGCTGCGCGGTTCCATCATCGCATTTTGCATCCTGGTGGCAGCGGGGCTCGGCGGAGCAAAACTGCTGGACCTGCTGGGCATTTCGCTTTCGGCTTTTCGCATCGCCGGCGGATTGCTGCTCTTGTCGGCGGCAGCGGAAATGGTCTTCGACCGCCGCAGCCAAAGGCTTCAGGCTACGGCGGATACGGCGGTGAGCGTTGACCATGTGAAAAACATCGCGGCGTTTCCGCTTGCCATTCCACTTATGGCGGGGCCGGGCGCTATCACCGCCATGATTTTGCTGGCGGGCAAGGCGGGCGGGCAGATTGAGCTGCTGGGCGGACTCTTTGGGATCACGGCGCTTGTGATGCTTGCCTGCTATCTCAGCTTTCTCATGGCCGAGCGGATTTCAAAGACCATGGGGGTGACGGGACGGGCAGTCATTTCCCGGCTGCTCGGAATCATCCTCGCCGCCCTTGCGGTGCAATTCGTGATCGACGGGGTTCTTGCGCTCGCCAACCCGTAGTGGGACTATAAACTTACAATAGGCTTTTAAACGTGTCTGGAAGACCCTACAGCGGGTTTCAGGGCGGGAGAGCTGGGTCTATAGCGGACAAGGGCAGATTCCCGCTTACGGGCCTGCCAGATGCCTTAGGATTAATTTCTATTTAAGGTTTTAAAATCCATGACGCACCGGGTGCGGGTGGAAAAAAGAGGGGTGAACGGCAGCAACCTTTAGCCGCCCACCCCTTTTACGAAGATGGCTTCAAAAGAAACCACCCCGCGACACGAGTGCTCTGTAATGAAAATGGGAGGATCCAAGACAGACGTGTGCATTGCAACATACTTTGCAAAGGCTGGGCCAGTTTGTTGGAGGTCTCTTGTATTTCGTTAAATATTTGAATTTGTATGGT
>Ga0073899_10004467_pt1 | contig 12257 bp, 5 predicted proteins | sample KloWWTmetaKNB5Ph_FD_88975 | JGI IMG/M metagenome (GOLD analysis project Ga0073899, IMG submission 88975) | Active sludge microbial communities from Klosterneuburg, Austria, studying microevolution and ecology of nitrifiers - Klosterneuburg... | ecosystem: Engineered > WWTP > Aerobic digester >... | reverse complement strand
TGGATGCCCTCGGTGAGGATTTCCACCTTCAGCGTGCCGCTGGCCATGCCGCGCAGGCTGGTGGTCAGCCAGAGCTGGTCGTAGTTGCCGGCGCCCGAGTCCAGGCATACCACCAGGCCCACGTCGCCCAGCCGGTTGTTGGCCGGCGCGCGCAGCGCGTCGATATAGGGCCGCAGGTCGTAGGAGCCCGATTCCTCACAGGTCTCGATCAGGCCGACGATGCGCGGGTGCGGCACGTTCTGGCTTTTCAGCGCCTGAACCGCAGCGATGGACGCGTACACGGCGTAGCCATCGTCCGCCCCACCGCGCCCATAGAGCTTGCCGTCCTCGTACTTCGGCGTCCAGGGGCCGAGGTCGTTGCGCCAGCCTTTGAACTCGGGCTGTTTGTCCAGGTGGCCGTACATCAGCACGGTCTGGCCGGCGTCGGCCCGGGTCGATTCAATCTCGAAAAACAGCACCGGCGTGCGCGGCGTGCCGTCCGGGCGTGTCAGCCGGACGATCTCCAGCTTCAGCCCCGGCACCTTCTGCGCCAGCACCCAGTCGGCGGCGTCTCGCACCACCGTCTCGATATAGCCGTGGGCCGCCCAGTCAGCGTCGAAAGCCGGCGACTTGGCCGGAATGGCGATGTAGTCGGTAAGCCGGCGTACGATGTCGTTGTCCCACTGGGCACTGACCTGGGCCAGGGCCAGATCGGTATCCAGCAGGGTTGAAGGCGGCATTTCACGGTGCAGTGGGGCGTTCATGGTGCGTTGGGCTCAAGTTTGGGGAAAGGCAGGGCCAGTTGCGACACTTTACGCGGTATGCCTGCGCCGCGCCAGCGCACCCGGGCCGCCATCGGGACGGCCTGCTGCGCCGGGCGCTCAGGTCTGCGGGCTGCGCCGTGCCGCCAGGCCCGTGGCTGCGCGCCGCAGCGCGTCGCCGATGGCGGCGGCCCGGACCGGCTTGCTGAGGTAGTCGTCCATGCCGGCGGCCAGGCAGGCTTCCCGGTCGCCCTCCATGGCGTTGGCGGTCATGGCAATGATCCAGGGGCGGCCGGTGCCGGTGTAGAGCCCGGCCAGGCGGCGGCTGGCCTCCAGGCCGTCCAGCACCGGCATCTGCACGTCCATCAAGATCACGTCAAACCGTTCAGCGGGTGGCAGGGCGGCCATGCGATCAAGCACCTGCAGGCCATTGCCCGCAACCTCGATGTCATAGCCCAGGCCGCTCAGGATCAACGATGCCACCCGCAGGTTGATGGCGTTGTCCTCGGCCAGCAGGATGCGCAGCGGAATCTGCAGCGCCAGTTGCGGCCCTGGCACCAGCAGCGGCATCGGCGACGTCACGGCGCTGGAAGCCCCGGCCCGGTCCAGCGCGGTAGCGAGCGCTTCGTGCAAAGCCAGGAGGCGGGCCGGTTTTCTCAGGATTTTGGCCAGGCCCAGGCCCGGGAGTGCTTCGCTGTCAACGCCTCGCGCGCTCAGCGCAAGAATCGGCAACTGGGCCGGGCTCAAGCGTTGGCGCAGCGCAGTGATCAGCGCAAGGCCATCCATGCCGGACATTTCCAGATCGATGATGGCGGCGTCGAAATGCTCGCCGGCATCCAGCCCGGCCAGCGCGTCGAGCCCGGACCCGGTGGCGCGCGACGCCATGCCCCAGCGTGCGGCCTGCCTCTGCAGATTCCGCCGAGCGCTCGCGTTGTCGTCGACCAGCAGCACCCGTCGACCCTTGAGGGCTGCCGCCGCGACGTCAATGCGGGCGTCCTGCGCCGCCGGGGCGGTCTGGCAAGGCAGCTCGAACTGAAAGCACGAACCCTCCCCCAGGACCGAATCGACCCAGATCTGTCCTCCCATCAGCGTGACGAGCCGCCGGCAAATGGCCAGGCCGAGGCCGGTGCCACCATATTGGCGGGTGGTGGAGGCATCGACCTGGCTGAACGACTGGAACAGGCGATCCAGGCGGTCTGCCGGAATGCCAATCCCGGTATCGCGCACCGAAGCCTTCAGCAGGGGCCTTCTGCCCGGCTCCTGGCGCCAGGCCAGCGTCACCTCCACCTCGCCCTGGGCCGTGAACTTCACGGCGTTGTGGATAAGGTTGATGAACACCTGGCGCAGGCGGGTCGGGTCGCCCAGGATCACCTGCGGGACGTCTTCCTCGATCCAGTACAGCAGCTCCAGGCACTTGTCGCTGGCCGGATCACGGGTGAGGTCCAGGGCTCCCTCCAGGCATTCCCGCAGGTTGACGGGCACAAGCTCCAGGTCCAGCTGGCCGGATTCGAGCCTGGAAAACTCCAGAATGCCATTGATCAGCGCCATCAGCGTTTCGCCACCGGTGCGGATGGTCTCCGCAAACTCGCGCTGGGTGGCGGTCAGCGGAGTCTCCAGCAGCAGATCGCTCATGCCGATCACAGCGTTCATCGGCGTACGGATTTCGTGGCTCATGTTGGCCAGGAACTCGGCCTTGGCGCGATTGCCGGCGTCAGCGGCGTCGCGCGCGGCAATGAGCGCCGCCTCGGCCTCCTTGCGCGCCGTGATGTTTCGGGCAATTCCCAGGAGGCCGGTGCACTGGCCCGCCGCGTCGCGCATCGCCACCTTGATGAGCTCGGAATACTGGATCAGTCCGGTCTCACGGTTCACCAAGCGGTCTTCGTAGACGAGCGGCGTGGTGGAGGCCATGGCGGCCCGGTCGGTGCGCAGGTAGTCGTCGCCATAAATGTCGCCAAACAGTTCGCCCGTCGTGCGGCCGACGATTTCCGACTCGCTCAGCCCGTGCTGCCGCTGGTGCGCGGGGTTGGACAGCAGATACACGCCGTTGACATCCTTGAGCCAGATTCGGTCAGGGATGTTGTTGATCAAGGCCCGCAGCATGGCCTGCTGTTGCGACAGGGCTTCCTGCGCCTGCACATAGTCGGTCATGTCCGTGAAGGTGCGCACCACGCCGCCGTCGGGCAAGGGCCGGGTCTTGACCTCCAGCGTCCGGCCGTCGCGGGTCTTGCGCAGATAGGTTTCGGGCCCCTGGATCGGCGGCAGGGCACCGCCGACCGAGACATAGCCACGGGCCAGCGCATCGACAAAACTGAAGTTGTCGCCGAAGTCCCCGCGTTCGATCTGGTATCTCACCAGCTCCTCCATGGTCGGACGGGTCGCCATCAGCTCGGCGGAAAAGCCCAGCAACTCCTGATGGCGGCGGTTCGAGGTGATGGCGCGTCCCTGCGCGTCGATCGTGGCGATACCCTGGCTCATGCTGTCTAGCGTGATCTCCAGGACCCGGCTTTTTTCGGCCAGCTCCTGCTGGGCCCGGAAGTAGGCCGTGACATCCGTATAGGTGCGCACCGAACCGCCGTCGGGCAGGGCGCGGCTGCGGATCTCCAGCATGTTGCCTCGTCGCGTCCGGCGCAGGTAGCTGGTCGTCGGCGCGTGGTTGGCGGTGGCCGGGTCACGGGCATGGATCATGCGCGCGAAAAAGGCCCGGGATTCCTCGGACTGCAGTGTTTCCAGATTCTCGCCAAAGTCGCCCCGTGCCATTTGCCAGAGCACGAGTTCGTGCGCGGTAGGCTGGCTTTCGAGCAATCCCCGGGGGAGTTCCAGAAGCTCCAGCGCCCGATCGTTGTAGAAGATCGTGCGTCCCAGGGCATCGAAGCGCATGATGCCCTGCTCAATATGTTTCAGGGTGATGGACAACGACTCCTCGGCATGCCTGCGGGCCGTGACGTCCTCGACCGTGCCTTCATAGAACAGGGGACGACCCTGGGCGTCATGGACCAGGCGGGCGTGCTCGCGCACCCAGATGCGCTCGCGGGTCTTGTAGCGAAAGACCTCCGATACAAAGTCGCTGACGTCGCCCTCGGCCTGCAGCTGGGCCCGGAACGCATCGCGCCGGCCGGGCTGCACGTACCACCGGGTGGCAATATCGTCCACCGCTGCCAGCATCTCGGCTTCGGTGTCAAAGCCATTCATGCGCACCAGTGCAGGATTGGCCCGCAGTTGCCGGCCCTGCAGGCTGCTGCGGTAGGCGCCGATCGGCAGCCAGTCGAAGAGCGTCGAGAAATCGTTGTGCGGCATGGCGGGCGATTCGTCGTGCAGGGGCGCCAGTGCCGTGTTGCTCACGCCGCCGGCGCGCCGCCGAACAGGGGGTGCACGTTCCAGATGCCGCTGGCGTACTCGCGGATGGTGCGGTCGGACGAGAACGCGCCCATGGCGGCGATGTTGAGGATGGCCTGGCGCGCCCACTCGGACGGGCGCCGGTACAGATCGTCCACGCGCTGCTGTGCAGCCACATAGTCGCCGTAGTCCGCCAGCAACTGGTAGTAGTCCGACTCGATCAGCGCGCGGGTGACGTCCTGATAGCGCTGGGGCTCCTGGGGCGAGAACGCGCCGTCGGCGATGCGGTCGATCGCCGTCTTCAGCCCGTAGTTGTTGTCGTAGTAGCGGCGAGGCTGATAGCCGTGCGCGCGTAATTCAGCCACCTGTTCGGTGCGATTGCCGAAAATGAAGATGTTGTCCAGCCCCACGTGTTCGGCGATCTCGATGTTCGCGCCGTCCCAGGTGCCGATGGTCAGCGCGCCGTTCAGGGCAAACTTCATGTTGCCGGTGCCTGAGGCCTCCGTGCCGGCGGTGGAGATCTGTTCTGAAAGATCCGCGGCAGGAATGATCAATTCGGCCAGTGTCACCCGGTAGTTGGGGATGAACACCACCTTTAGCAGGTCGCCGACATGCGGGTCCGCGTTGATGACGCGCGCCACGTCGTTGATCAGCCGGATGACCTGTTTGGCCATGTGGTACGCCGAGGCTGCCTTGCCCGCGAAGATCACCGTGCGCGGCACCCAATTGCCGCTCGGGTTGGCCAGGATCTGGTGGTATCGCGTGATCACGTGCAGCACGTTGAGCAGTTGCCGCTTGTACTCATGCATGCGCTTGACCTGGACGTCGAACAGGCTCGCAGGGTTCACCCGGATGGCGAGTTCGTCCGCGATGTAGTCGGCCAACCGGCGCTTGTTCTGCTGCTTGGCCAGGCGGACCGCGTTATTGAAGGCCGGTTCGAGCGCCAGCTCGCGCAGGCCGGCCAGATCGTCGAGATTGCGGCGCCAGCCCCGGCCAATCCGGTCATCGATCAGCTGGGCCAGCGGCTTGTTGGCCTGCCCCAGCCAGCGCCGCGGCGTGATGCCATTGGTCTTGTTGCAAAAACGTTCGGGGAATACCCGCGCAAAATCGGCAAAGATGGTCTTCACCATCAGTTCGCTGTGCAGCGCCGAAACGCCATTGACCTTGTGACTGGCCAGCACGCAAAGGTAGGCCATACGCACGCGCCGGCTGCCGTTCTCCTCGATCAGGGACACGCGCCGGAGCAACTCGGGATCCCCGGGGAACAACTCGTGCAGGTGTGCGAGGAATCGGGCGTTGATGTCATAGATGATGCGCAGGTGACGCGGCAACAGGCGGCCGACCAGGTCCACCGGCCAGGTTTCCAGCGCCTCCTGCATCAGGGTGTGGTTGGTATAGCTGAAAATCCGGCCGCACTGCGCCCATGCGGCGTCCCATTCCATGCGGTGTTCGTCCACCAGAAGCCGCATGAGTTCGGGCACGGCCAGCGCCGGGTGGGTGTCGTTCAGGTGAATGGCGACCTTATCGGCGAGCAGGTCAAGGCTGCCGTGATCCTTCAGGTAACGGCGCACCAGATCCTGCAGCGAGGCGCTGACGAAGAAAAATTCCTGACGCAGGCGCAACTCGCGCCCGTGGTCGGAGCTGTCGTCCGGATACAGCACGCGCGAGACGTTTTCTGACTCGTTCTTGGCCTCCACCGCGCCGATGTAGTCGCCTTTGTTGAAGGCGGCCAGGTTGATCGCGCTGGTGGCGCGCGCAGACCACAGCCGCAGCGTGGTCACCGAGGTCAGCTCGTATCCCGGCACACCGCTGTCGTAGGCCGTGGCGACGACGTCATCGGTATCCACCCAGTGCACCCTGCCGTTGTCGGTCGTCAGGCGGCCGCCAAAGCGCACGGCGTAACTGAACTCCGGGCGCATGAACTCCCAGGGGTTGCCGTTGACCAGCCAGCCGTCGGGTTCCTCGACTTGCCGTCCGTCCACGATGCGCTGGGCGAACATGCCGTAGTCGTAACGGATGCCGTACCCCATGCCCGGCAGTCCCAGCGTGGCAATGGAGTCCAGGAAACAGGCCGCCAGGCGCCCCAGGCCACCGTTGCCCAGGCCGGGGTCGGCCTCCATGTCCAGCAGCGCGTCGAAGTCGGCGCCGAGCTGCGCGCAGGCGGTCCGGGTCTCGTCGTAGATGCCCACGGCCATCAGCGCATTGGTCAGCATGCGCCCCGTGAGGAACTCCATGGAAAGGTAATAAACACGTTTGGCGTCCTGATCCTGCGCCTGCTTGATCGACTCACGCCAACTGTTCATCACGCGGTCACGCACGGCATAGAGGATCGCGAACAGCCAGTCGCGTTCGGTGGCTGAGCGCACATCCTTGCCGACCTGGTACACCAGCCGGTTGGAGATGGAGCGGCGCAACGCTTCGATCGTGTTGGTGGGCTGGTCGAAACTGAATGGCTGGACGGTGGGCATGGGGAATCTCCGGAGCAACAGGGTGTGTCAGACGGGTTGTCGGGGGCCTGGCCGGGCAGCGACCCGTTGGTACAGGGCGCAATAGGCCTGCCCGGCAACCCGCCAGTCGAAGCGCAGCTGCATGCCGTGGCGTTGCACGCCAGTCCAGCTTGCCGGCCGCCGATGCAGGGCAAAGGCGCGGTGCAGGGCCTGGCGCAGGCTCTCAGCCTCGAACCCCCGAAACACGAAACCACTGGCGCTGCCACGCGCCAGGTTCTCAGGGGTGCTGTCGACCACGGTGTCGGCCAGTCCGCCCACACCATGCACCAGCGGCAGGGTGCCGTAGCGCAGGGCATACAGCTGGGTGAGACCGCAAGGCTCGAAACGTGAGGGGACCAGCAGCACGTCCGAACCCGCGATGATGCGATGCGCCAGGGCTTCGTCGTACCCGACGCGCAATGCCGCCTGGCCCGGGTGGCGAGCCGCCGCATCGCGAAGGGACGCCTCGATGCGCGCGTCGCCGCTGCCCAGCACCACCAGTTGGCCCCCCTGGGCCACCAGCTCGTCCAGCACTTCGGGCACCAGGTGAAAGCCCTTCTGCTCACTCAGCCGGCTGACGGCGCCGAACACCAGTGCGTCGGGGCGAAGCGCCAGGCCCAGCAAGCCCTGCAGCGCCCGCCTGGCGGCGGCCTTGCCCTCCATGCGGTCGATGTCGTAGGGTGTGCTAATAAGCGGATCGCCGGCCGGATTCCACACGGTGTAGTCCACGCCATTCAGGATGCCGCTGAGCCGGTCGGCCCGTTGGCGCAGGACACCATCAAGGCCGCAGCCCTGCTCGGGGGTGGTGATCTCCCGGGCGTAGCGCGGGCTCACCGTGGTCAGGGCATCGGCGAACTGCAGTCCCGCCTTCATGAACGACAGATGGCCGTGGTATTCGTAGCCGTCGATGGTAAACAACGATTCGGGCAGCCCCAGGGGTGCCAGCGTTTCCCTGGGGAAAATCCCCTGATAGGCGAGGTTGTGAATCGTGAAGACGCTGGCCGGCCGGGGGCCGGCCCTGGCCAGCAGCTGGAGGTACAGCGGGGCCAGGCCGGCGTGCCAGTCGTGCGCATGCACCACGTCGGGTTGCCAGCGCGGGTCTGCGCCAAGGCCGATCCAGGCCGCGGCCCAGCCCAGCAGCGCGAAGCGCTCCGCGTTATCCGGCCAGTCGTGGCCGCTGGCATCGAGGTAGGGTCCGCCAGGGCGCTGGTAGAGCGCCGGGGCGTCCAGCAAATACACCGCCTGGCCAGTCGCGCGCACGCGCCCCGACAGGATTGCCGGCGCGGGATGCAGCGTGCGGGCTACCTCCGGTCCACCCGGGGCGTGCAGGGCCATGGCGTTGCCCTCGATATGCACGCCTGCGGCGATTGCCGCGAAGGCGGGCAGCAACACGCGAACCTCGCAGCCTTCGGCCTGCAAGGCGGCCGGCAAGGCGGCACCCACATCGGCCAGCCCGCCGGTCTTGAGCAGGGGGTAGAGTTCGGTGCAGACGTAGAGAACCTTCACGCGCCGGCCTCCCCCGGGGCCTCGTCGGATGCCAGTTTCTCCAGCATCTCGCGGGTCACAAGCACCACGCCCTGTTCCGTGCGGTAGAAGCGGCGCGCATCTTCGGCCGCGTCGAAGCCGATCGACAGACCTGGCGGGATCTGGCAGCCCTTGTCGATCACCACCTTGCGCAACCGGCAGTCCCGGCCCACTTCGACTTCCGGCAACAGCACCGCGTCCTCGATATGGCAATACGAATGCAGCCGGACCTTGGAGAACAGCACCGAGCGACGGGCGAATGCCCCGGAAATGATGCAGCCGCCGGACACCAGCGAGTCGACCACCATGCCGCGCCGGCCTTCGTCGTCGAACACGAACTTGGCCGGCGGCAACTGCTCCTGGTGCGTCCAGATCGGCCACTGCCGGTCGTACATGTCCAGGTCCGGCGTGATGCCGGTCAAGTCCAGGTTGGCCGCCCAGTAGGCGTCGATGGTGCCCACGTCACGCCAGTAGGCCGGCGCATCGGGAGAGCTCTTGACGCACGACAGCCCGAACGGATGGGCCACGGCCTCGCCGCGCCCCACGATGGCCGGGATCAGGTCCCGGCCGAAGTCGCGGCTGGAGCCGTGCGCCGCGGCGTCGGCTTTCAGGGCCTCGTACAGGTAGTCGGCATTGAACAGGTAGATGCCCATGCTGGCCAGCGCCATATCGGGCCGCCCGGGCATGGAAGCAGGGTGAGCGGGTTTCTCGTCAAAGCGCACGATGCGCCGTTGCGCGTCGACGGCCATGACACCAAAGGCACTCGCCTCAGCCACCGGCACCTCGATGCACGCCACCGTGCAGGGGGCGCCCTGCGCCACATGGTCGGCAATCAGGTTGGCGTAGTCCATCTTGTAGATGTGGTCGCCCGCCAGCACCAGGATGTACTCGGGCTTTTCCGCGCGCAGGATGTCCAGGTTCTGGAACACCGCGTCGGCGGTGCCCTGGTACCACGAGGTCTCGTCGATGCGCTGCTGCGCCGGCAGCAGGTCGATGAACTCGTTGAACTCGCTGCGCAGGAACGACCAGCCGCGCTGCAGGTGGCGCAGCAGGCTGTGCGACTTGTACTGCGTGACCACGCTGATGCGGCGCACGCCGGAATTCAGGCAGTTGGACAGCGCGAAGTCGACGATGCGGAACTTGCCGCCGAAATACACCGCGGGTTTGGCGCGGCGATCCGTCAGCGCATGCAGCCGCGAGCCGCGGCCGCCCGCCAGCACCAGGCCAATGGTGCGTCGGGCGAGTTGGTGGGGTTCGTTCGGGTTCGGGTTCGGGTTCGGGTGCATGCGGAGCCTCCTGGATCGACGGATTGCGGGTTGTCGTTGATGGTTTTGCGGGAATCTTGAACCGGCGCTGGATCTCAGGCGCGCCCGTGGGCGCGGACCATGGATGCGAGTCTGCGGGCGGGTTCGTCGCCGACGTCGGACCAGGCAAATCGCCAGGTCCAGCAGCCTTCGGGCTGGCCCGGGGTGTTCATGCGGTGCCGGCCGTCCAGGCCCAGCACGTCCTGGAACGGAATGACCAGCGTGTGGGCGACCGATTGCGAGAGTGCGTGGATCAGGGCCCAGTTGATTTCCTGATCGGCCATCGGGCCCAGATACTGGCGGGCGGCCTGGCGCTCGACAGCGCCGGCATTGGCCCACCAGCCGACCGAGGTGTCGTTGTCATGGGTGCCCGTATAGGCCACCGTGCAGGGTTCGAAGTTATGCGGCAGGTAGGGATTGCGGGGCGTGTCGCCGAAGGCAAATTGCATCACCCGCATGCCCGGAAAGCCGCAGTCGCGGCGCAGCCGGGTCACCGCGTCGGTGATGATGCCGAGGTCCTCGGCAATGATCGGCAGCGGGCCGAACTCTTCCCTGAGGGCGTGGAAAAACGCCTTGCCCGGGCCGGCGCACCATTGGCCGGCCTGCGCGGTCGGTTCGCTGGCCGGGATTTTCCAGAACGCCTCGAAGCCGCGAAAGTGGTCGAGGCGCGCCAGGTCGACCTGCGACAGCAGGTGCGCCATGCGCTGCTTCCACCAGCGATAGCCGTCGTGGGCCATGGCGTCCCATCGATACAGCGGGTTGCCCCAGCGTTGGCCGGTGGCGCTGAAATAGTCGGGCGGGACGCCAGCCACCCCGCGGGGTTCACCCGCTTCGTCCAGCAGGAACTGGTCGGTGTGCGCCCAGACATCGGCGCTCTGGTGCGCCACGAAGATCGGCGCGTCACCGGCGATGTGGATGCCCCGCGCATGGGCCTCATCGCGCAGACGATGCCATTGCACCTGAAAACGCCACTGCACGAAGCGCCAGAACCCCAGCTCCGGGGCGGCCTCGTCCTGCACGGCGCGCAGGGCCTGGGGATCGTGGCGGGCCAGCGGCGCGGGCCATCGGGTCCAGGCCGGGCCATGCCGGGCTTCAAGCACCATGAACAAGGCATAGTCGTCCAGCCAGGCACTCTGGCGCCGGGTGAATTCGGCCAGCGCGGCGCGCTCGGCATCCGTGGCGTGCGCGGAGAAACCGTGCCAGGCGGCCTCCAGAGCGGCCAGCCGGTAGGGAATCACGCGGGCGAAGTCGCAGTGACCCGGATCGAAACCCGGATCTGCCGGCGGCGCCAGCCAGCCGCAGCTGACCAGATCGTCCAGATCCACCAGCCAGGGATTCCCGGCAAAGGCCGACGGACTCTGGTAAGGCGAATGACCAGCGCCCGGCGGCGTCAGCGGCAGGATTTGCCAGAGGGATTGCCCGGCGGAGGCCAGCCAGTCGAGGAAATGCCGCGCCGACGCTCCCAGGTCGCCTGAGCCGTGCCGCCCGGGAAGGCTGGTCAGGTGCAGCAGCACGCCGCTGGTGCGGCGTGACAGCAGGGGGTGACCGTGGGTGATGGCGTGTTCCCTCATGGCGGGTTCTCGCGGGTTGTCGTTGTGCAGGGGGGCAGGGGCTGGACCAGCACCAGAAAGGTGGCTGGCGCCACGAGCAAGGATGATGCCACTTCGGGAGCAGGCGGCCCGGCGTGCCCGGCGACCCAGCTGCGGGCGCTGTCAAGAACGACCTCCCAGGAGCCCTCGGGCAACTGCACTTCAAGGGCCGTGTCGCCGGCCAGAAGGATCAGCATGAGTCGTTCGCGCGGTGACTCCGCGCCGTCGCCCACCGTGATCACGCACGAGAGCAGGCGACCGTCGGGCAGCTCCCAGGCGCTGGAGTCGGGGCGTGCTCCGTCGGCGGTGCGCCAGGCGATGTCGGGCATGGGTTCGCCGGCCAGGGCCTCGCCATGGAACCAGTGCGGATGCCGCAAGCCCGGGTAACGCTGGCGCAGATGCCCCAGACCGGCCACGAAAGCGTTTAGCGCCTCGTCGGCTGCGGACCAGTCGAGCCAGGTGACGGCGTTGTCCTGGCAGTAGGCGTTGTTGTTGCCGTGCTGGCTGTGCCCCAGTTCGTCGCCGGCCAGCAACTGCGGCGTGCCCTGGGCGCAGAACAGCGTGGCCAGCAATGCGCGGCGCCATTGCAGGCGCCGTTGCACGATGGCCGGATCGTCGCTGGGGCCTTCATGGCCGGCGTTGGCGCTCAGGTTGTGGCCGTGGCCGTCGCGGTTGTCCTCGCCATTGGCTTCGTTGTGCTTGTTCAGGTAGGCCGTCAGGTCGGCCAGCGTGAAGCCGTCGTGCGCCGTGATCATGTTGACGCTGGCCAGCGGGCTGCGTCCGCTGCCCTGGAACAGGTCGTTGGAGCCTGCCAGGCGCCGCGCGATCTGCCCGCGGGTACATGCGTGGCCGAGCCACCAGGCTCGCACCGTGTCGCGGAACTGGTCATTCCACTCGTGCCAGCGCGCCCCGAACCGGCCGGTCTGGTAGCCATCGGGTCCGATGTCCCAGGGCTCTGCGATCAACTTGATGCGGGCCAGCACCGGATCCTGCGCCAGCGCAGAAAACACGCTGCCGAAGGGGTTGAAGCGCTGACCCAGCGCCGGGTCGCGCCCCAGCGCCACCGCCAGGTCGAAGCGGAAGCCGTCAACGCCGTATGCCTGCACCCACCAGCGAAGACTGTCCATGACCATCTGCACCCCGTGCGCCTCGCCCATGTTGAAGGTGTTGCCGCAGCCACTGGGATTGAGGTGTTGGCCGCGGGCGTCCAGCGCATACCATCCCGCGTTGTCCAGGCCGCGCCAGGACAGGGTCGGGCCCAGTGCATTGCCCTCCGCCGTG